>Ga0172382_10006782_pt1 | contig 16484 bp, 16 predicted proteins | sample Leawel138RmetaG_FD_122245 | JGI IMG/M metagenome (GOLD analysis project Ga0172382, IMG submission 122245) | Leachate microbial communities from a municipal landfill in Southern Ontario, Canada - Leachate well 138R metaG | ecosystem: Engineered > Solid waste > Landfill > Unclassified | place...
CCACCAGATCAGCGACGTGCCCAACGACATGATCGCGTTCGACTCGGTACGGCAGGCCGCGGCCACCGCATATGAGCAAGCCGGCATCACCGCTGCCGACATCGACGTGGCCGAGCTGTATGCGCCGTGCACGATCGTCGAGGTGCTGGTGAGCGAGGGCACGGACCTGGTTCCGCGGGGACAGGGCGCGCGCGCTGCGGCTGACGGTGAGACCCGGCTGGGTGGCCGCATCCCGATCTCCACCTCCGGGGGGCTGACCTCGCGCGGCCACCCGGCCTATGTCACTTCACTCTACAACTACGTGGAGCTGGCCGAGCAACTGCGCGGCCGCGCCGGCGATCGGCAGGTGCGCAACGCACGGCTCGGGCTTGCCACCGGCGAGCTCGGCAACTACAACGCGGCGCTGGTCCACGTTCTGGAGGCTGTGCAATGAGCTTGCCGAAATTTCCCATGGATGCCGAGCGTGCGTACCCGCCACGCCTGTCCGAGTTCACCAGGACATTCTGGTCCGCGCTCGGCGAAGGTCGCTGGATCACCACCTGTTGCCGGAGCTGTGCTCGCCAGACCTTCCCCCCCAAGTCGATCTGCCCGCATTGCTGGTCGCCCGACGTGGAGTGGAGTGAACTGGGCACGCAGGGCACGCTGTATTCCTGGACCCGGATCCACGCCGCGCCCGCAGTGTTTTCTGCGGAAGCACCTTATGCCGTGGGCATCGTGGATCTCGCCGACGGCATCCGCCTCGCTTGCCGGCTGGTGGAGCGAGAAGACGCTCCACTGCGCGTCGGACAACCCGTCGAGATGCTGGTCCTCCAGTATCACGACGGTTCTCTTTTCGCCGCACGGCCGCTCGACTGAGCGTAACGCAAACGCGAGCAGGTGCTGCGCGCACCCTCACACCCCTGTTTCTGCCTGGAGAAAGAAATGTCCTTGATCAACACCGTCGGCCTCACCGACGACCAGCGCATGATGCGCGAAGGCGTGCTGGAACTCCTGAAGCGTCACTTGCCGTGGGACAGTGTTCGCAAGATGGACGAGAACCGCGAGTTTCCCCTCGAGGCCTACCAGGCGCTGGCCGATGCCGGCTACATCGGCCTGTTCTATCCCGAGGAACTGGGCGGCATGGGGGGCTCCTACCGCGACATCGCGGTGTTTCTGGAGACGCTGGGCTACTACTACACCGGCATCGCGCAGGCGATTACCACGTCGGCCGTCTACGCCGGCATGCATGTCGCCAAGTTCGGTACCCCGGAACTGAAGAAGGAGCTGGTGCCGAAAATCATCTCCGGCAAGGCCAAGCTGGCGCTGGGCATGTCCGAGCCGGGGACCGGCTCGGACGTGGCCGGCATCAAGGCCTTCGCCGAGCGCCAAGGCGACGAATACGTCTTGAACGGCAACAAGGTCTGGATCACCTGCGCGCACGTCGCCGACTATCTGGTCGTAATCACCCGAACCGACCGCGACGGTGCCAGTCGCCATCAGGGCATCAGCACGCTGCTTGTCGATGCCAGGGCGCCAGGCGTCACGATCCGGCCGCTGCAGATGCTGGGTCGCCGCACCTCGCACGCCAACGAAATCTTCTTCGACAACGTGCGCGTGCCCGCCACCAATCTTTTCGGCGGCGAGGGCAAGGCCTGGAAGAACATCATGAGCTGCCTGGGTCTCGAGCGTCTGGGCCTGGCCGCGATCTCCGCCGGCCACTGCTTCAAAATCACCGAGTACGCCCGCGACTATGCCAAGGAGCGTGTGCAATTCGGCAAACCGATCTCCGCCTTCCAGGTCATCCAGCACAAACTGGCCGACATGCTCATACTGTCCGAGACCGCGCGCCAGATGGCGTACCGCCTGGCCGACGTGCTGGACGCCGGTTTGCCTGCAGTGACGGAAGCCTCCATCGCCAAGATCGTCGCGACCGACAACAATTTCAAGTGCGCCGACATCGGCATGCAGATCATGGGTGGCGCAGGCTACTCGATGGAGTACGACATGCAGATGTTCTTCCGCGATTCGCGCGTCGGACCTATCGGTGGCGGCACCAACGAAATCCAGCGCAATATCCTGGCCAAGCAGATGGATCTGGCCTGATGACCACGACCTCGAAAGCCTCTTCCGTCACTTCCGGGCCGCTGGCGGGCCTGCGCGTCGTCGAATTCGCCGGACTCGGCCCCGGCCCATTCGCATGCATGCTGCTGTCGGACATGGGCGCGGAGGTCATCCGCATCGACCGTCCCGGCGCTCGCTTGGGCGAACGCCTGGACATTATCGGCCGCGGGCGCCAGACCGTTCTGCTGGACCTGAAGGATCCCGTCGCCGTTGCGCAGATCCTGGATCTGCTTGCCGAGGCGGACGTGCTGGTCGAGGGCTTCCGGCCCGGCGTGATGGAGCGGCTGGGCCTTGGTCCGGATGTGGTTGCGGCGCGCAACCCGCAACTGGTCTATGGCCGGATGACCGGATGGGGTCAGACGGGGCCGCTCGCGCAGGCGGCCGGCCATGACATCAACTACATCTCGCTGACAGGTGCACTGGCGGCGATCGGCGAATCCGGGGGCGCGCCGGTGCCACCGCTGAACCTGGTGGGCGACTACGGCGGCGGCGGTCTCTACCTGGTGGTGGGCATCCTCGCGGCGGTTCTGGAGGCGCGCGGCAGTGGCCGCGGCCAAGTGGTCGATGCAGCCATCACCGACGGCGTGATCTCGTTGATGAGCCTGTTCCAGAGTCAGTCGCTGCGCGGGGCTTACAAGGAAGAGCGCGGCAGCAATATGCTCGACGGCGGCGCGCCGTACTACGGTGTCTACGAGACCTCTGATGGCGGACACGTGTCGCTCGGACCGATCGAGCCGAGGTTCTTCGCGTTGCTCTGTGAGAAGCTCGACTTGCCGCATGCGCTGCGAGACGCGCAGAACGATCGCGCCCGCTGGCCTGCACTGCAGGCGGCGATTGCTGGCCGCATCAAGGGCCGAAGCCGCGCGGCCTGGTGCGAGCTGCTGGAGGATAGCGACGTCTGCTTCGCACCGGTGCTGTCGCTGAGCGAAGCAGCGCAGCATCCGCACATCCGCGCCCGGGGCGCATTTGTCGAGGTTGACGGAGTGGTGCACACAGCACCGGCGCCGCGTTTCTCGCGTACGCCGTCGGCCATCCAGGGGCAGGCGCCGGACGCCGCCGTCGCCACAGACGATATCCTGCAGCGATGGCGCGCTATCTGAGCGGGCCGCGCGTCGGGCCCGCAGGCAGCATTCATCGATTGCCGAATGTGCCGGCCTTTCGCAAGGCCGTGACCTCGGCAGCCTCCATGCCCCCCGTCGCTCAGCGTCGCCGTATCGTCGATGCCCGCTGGCCCCCAGCGGTCGAGCGGATCAGCTCGAATCTTGCCGCCCCGGCCGTACCTGAGTCCTTCCGCCCATGATCGTCGTTCACGACTCGTCGAGTCGGGTCTCGGAACTCTTCCATCAGAGCTTTCGCGTGTTGAGTCTGCAAGCCAAGGCGAGATTACTCTTTGGTGATACCTGCTTTCGCCACTGCACGTCCGTACCTGGCAAGGTCGCTTACCATTACATTGCGATACGCCTCTGGCGAGAGCACGGTAGGCTCCATTCCCAGGTTGCGATAGTGATTGCGAATGTCCGCCGTCTGAACAGCCTCAGCGATCTCCTGGTGAAGACGGCGAACGATGCTCTGCGGTGTTCCCGCCGGAGCCAGAATTCCCAGCCAGCCGTTGAAGTCGAAATCCTTGTATCCCAGTTCCATCATCGTCGGCACATCGGGCAACGACTCTGCGCGTTGAGATCCCATGACTGCAAGCGCTCGCATGCGTTTGGCTTGCAGCATCGGGGCAACCGCGCCGAGCGCGTCTGGATTGACGCTCAGTCGGCCCGCCAGCAACTCGACGGCCGCTGCTGGAGGACCCTTGAATGGAATTCCCAGCAGATCGACCCCGGCTGCGTCATTGAAGGCCTCCATCGCGATCCGGTAGAGGCCTGACGAGTTACCGTAAGTCAAGGTCCTCGGGGCTTTCTTTGCGCCCTCTACCAAGTCTGCAACTGTCGCGAACGGTGAATCGTAGCTCACGGTGAGGAGCAACGGTGTGTTGGCCATCGTCGCAATCGGAACGAAGTCCGTGGCCAGATCGAATGGCACGTTCTTGTAGATCAGTTGCGGAACGACCGTCGACGACACGGTGCCGACAATCAAAGTGTATCCGTCAGGCTTGCTGTGCTTGACGACTTCCATTGCTGTGCGCCCCCCTGCGCCCGGCCGGTTCTCGATGATCACTTGCTGAGCCAGCGGCACCGAGATCTTTTGCGCGACTGCGCGAGCGCTGATGTCCGAAGAACTGCCCGGGGGAAATGGAACAATCAGCCTGATTACCTGTGAAGGATAGGCATTTTGTGCCTGGACGGTAGCGGTGCCAGAAGCTAACAACAGCGCCGTCATGATTGCCAAGTGTTTGCCAATCATCCGATGCCTCCTTGTGATTGATGGTCGAACCGACACCTTCGGCTCTGATCTGATTGTCGTGTAAATGGTAAGACCTATCAATGGTTGAATTAGGGCGATAGATGGAAGTCGAGGGCGCGCGGGCGTAGCGAAGGTCGATTAGGCCGGGCGGCACCGGTACACGGACCAGTTCAAGACCGAGATGGTCGCGCGCTGCCTTCAGCCCGGCGTGTCGGTGTCGGGCATCGCGATCGGCAACGGTCTCAACCTGAACCTGGTGCGCAAGTCGAGCGAGCGAGCGCACAGGGAAACGCACCAGCTCGCGCCGCTGCTGCCCGCGGTGCTGGCCGATCCGCAAGCGGCGGTGGACGTGGCGCTGGCGGCGGTATGCATCGAGATCGTGGTCAGCCGCTCGTAGCATTTCTGACACAGTAAGACTAGCTCTAGCTCTAACCCGCGCATCACGAGGGTGTCAGGAGGCTCCGGCCGCAGCCGGACAGGCATTGGCCCGTGACGTAGGCGGAGGCGTCGGACGCGAAGAATTCGACAACGCCGGCGACCTCTTCCGCAGTCCCGAAGCGGCGCAGCGGGATGTTCTGCAGGTCGGAATCGGTCGAGATCCCCCGCGACTTTGCAGATTGCATAATCCGCGCCGTCGCAATGGCGCCGGGCGCGACGCAGTTGACACGAATGTTGTCGGGCCCAACGTCCTGCGCGAGAAAGCGCGTGTACTGGTTCATCGCCGTCTTGGCTATGCCGTAGGCCGTGAGTCGGCCCTGCCGCTGGGACGGGTCCAGTGCCGCGCGCGAGGAGATGTTGACGATGCTGCCGGATCCGCGTTCACGCATGGAGGGTAGGGTTTCCTGGCAGCAATAGACGGCACTCAGCAGATTGAGTCTGAGCATGTACTGGATGTCTTCGTCTGGCACCTGTGAAGCCATGCTGCGTTCGACCGGCGAGAGCGCGCCTCCGGCGTTGTTGACCAAGATGTCGATGCGGCCAAACTCATCGAGCGTGCGACGCACGAGTGCATGTGCGATTTCTCGGGTGCACAGATCACCTTCGAATCCGAGCGACCTACGGCCCAGTGCGCGGATCTCGTCCGGCACAGTCGCGGCCGTAAGTTGTTCGCCATATCGCGGACCGGACAAGTTGCGAGCGGCCACTACGACGTCGACGCCGCGCGCGGCCAAACGTAGCGCAATTGCGCGGCCGATGCCGCGGCTGCCTCCTGTCACGATTGCGACTTTTTGATCCAAGTGAACACACTCGCTTTGATTCGAACGAACAGACGGTCGAAAAAAGGTTAGACTGTCTTCACGCAGTCTGTCAACCGTCAAACTTCGAGGGAATGGGAATGCACCAAACGGTCTATGAAGCGTTCAGGCAAAGTTTCGCCGTTGCGCCGAACAATCCGTATTTCTGTGTCCCCGTGGGCGCACCGCACCTGCCGGAAGGTCTCGAGTGGACCTATGCCCAAGTGGGTGGGATGGTCGACAGGCTGGTGGATGCGTATCGTGCCGCGGGTTATGGCCCGGGGCACCGGGTGGCACTGCTGCTGGAGAGTCGGCCGGACCACTTCGTGCACGTGCTCGCGCTTAATGCATTGGGCGTGAGCCAGGTGCCGGTGAATCCTGACTATCGCGTGGATGAGTTGCGGTACCTCCTCGAACACTCAGATGCCGACCTGCTGGTGTGCCGCAGCCATCTCATGGAGCTGGGGACGAAAGCCGCTCAGCTCGTGTCGCGCAGGCCAGCGCTGGTCGATGTCGATGCCTGGCCCGATACGCTGCCCTCCGTGCAGCGCGCGGCGCGCGGCGAGGCGCCGTCGTCCGACACCGAAGCGGCGCTGCTCTATACATCGGGCACCACCGGGCGTCCAAAGGCGTGCATTGTGACGAACGAGCACCTGTTGTTGTTCGCGAAGTGGTACATCGATTTTGGCTTGGAACGCGGCAGTTACTTCAAGCTGCAATACGACGTGGAGCGACTGATGAATCCGCTGCCCGTCTACCACGTGGCCGCCGGCGCACTGTGCTTCGTGACGATGACTCTGATGCGCGGCTGTTTCATCATGCCTGGTCGGTTCAGTGCGAGCCGATGGTGGAAGGACGTGGTGTCCACGCGCGCGACGCTGTTGCATTACATCGGTCTTGTGCCTGCGGCGTTGCTCAAACAGCCAGTCTCGCAGCTCGAGCGCGCCCATGAGGTGAAGTGGGGGTTGGGTGCCGGCATTGAGCCCAGTATCCATGCGGCATTCGAGGAGCGGTTCGGCTTCCCGAACATTGAGGTTTGGGGCATGACAGAGATCGCCGCATTCATGGCGGATGACCACGAGCCGCGAAAGGTGGGTCAGCGCGCGTTCGGTCGGCCCATCCGGGACTTCGAAGCAAGGATCGTCGACGATGACGACAGGGACGTGCCCGTCGGAACGCCCGGCCAGCTGCTCGTGCGCCGCAGCGGACCCAACCCGCGGCGCGGCTTCTTCGCGGGTTATCTGAACGACCCCGATGCAACGGAAACAGCCTGGCGCGACGGCTGGCTCCATACTGGCGACATCGCGTATCGTGATGCGGACGACATGTTCTATTTCGTCGATCGCAAGAAAAACATCATCCGCCGCTCCGGCGAGAACATTGCGGCAGGGGAGATCGAGGCCGTACTGCAGGCCGACGAGGCGGTTGCCTATGTTGCGGTGGTCGCGGCGCCGGATGAGTTGCGACAGGAAGAGGTTTTTGCGTGCGTCGTACCGCGGCAGGGGGTGGCGGCCGGGTCGGACCTGGCAGAGCAGTTGTTTGAACTTTGCTTCGAGAAGCTCGCCTACTACAAGGCGCCTGGCTGGCTCCTCTTTCTCGAATCGCTGCCTCTCACGGACACGCAGAAGGTGCGCAAACCCAGCATCTTCGAACCCGGGATCGACCCGCGCACGCTGCCTGGCGTGTATGACTTCCGCGATCGAAAGCAGCAGAAGCGCTGAGTAGCCGTTATAAGCACCTCTTCAGGGTTTTTCCGCCCGCGCCTCGGCGAGCTCCCGCGCTGTACCTGTTGGAGAATCGCCGCGCCACGCGCATGAAGCTGCTGGTGTACGACGGCATTGGTGTGTGGCTGCGCGCGCTCAGATGGTTCAGGCCCTTGATCTTGCTGCACAGGACGGCCTTCAGGGATTGGAGCGTCCTGTTCGGTCTTGCGAGGTGAGGTGAAGCGCTGCATACGATGGCGACCCTGCGGACCGGTCTGCGGGGATAGCCCCAAGACGATGCGGCTTCCATGAACGCGGGAACTGGCGCGGTCACGCCGGAAGCTGGATGCGTCGTCCTGTGGCTACGCATACTTCGCCATGGATTTGGGCTTGACAACGTACTTGCTCGTGCGTAGCCTTTATTCGAACGTCCGTTCGGTCGAATTATAGAACGTCCGTTCGGTCGGATGATGCGGACTTGATGCCGCCACCTGGGCGGCACGCAATTAAACCCGAGGAGAGACAATATGCTTTCGCTATTCGTCAGAGTTGTCGCCGGGCTGCTGTTGGGGCTGGGCCTCAATGCTGTGCAGGGCCAGATCTATCCATCCAAGGCCGTCAAATTGGTCGTGCCGTTCCCGCCGGGCGGTGGCACAGACGTCACTGCACGCCTGTTTGCTGAGCGGCTGACCGGGAAGCTCGGACAGACGGTGATTGTCGAAAATCTAACGGGTGCTGGCGGCATGCTGGGCACGGCGGCAGTCGCACATGCAACGCCGGACGGGTACACGTTGCTGGTAGGGCAGACCGGGCCGAACACAATCGCGCCGAACCTCCGTGTGAGCCCGGGTTTTGACGCCGAGAATGACTTTGCGCCAATCTCCACGCTGATCCGCATGCCGCTCTTTCTCGTGGTTCCCGCGAACTCGCCGTATAAGACTCTGAAGGATCTCGTAGCTGCCGGTCGTATGGACCAGACGCTTAACTACGCGTCGGCGGGCCCTGGCACACTGGGTCACTTGACGGCGGAGTTGTTCAATGCAGTGGCGGGAACAAAATTCGCCATCGTCCAGTACCGCGGTTCCGCACCTGCTCTTATGGGACTCTACTCACGTGACGCGGCGTTTCACTTTGCGAGCGGTGTAGACGCGCTGCCGCAGATGAACGGCGGTAGGCTGCGCGCGCTCGCCGTGGTGGGGGAGCATCGGACGCCGCTCGCGTCCGACGTGCCAACCGCTGCGGAAGCTGGAGTTTCCGGTCTTACGGCAAACCTTTGGTATGGCCTGCTTGCACCTAGAAAGACGCCGCAAGCCATTATTGAGCGATTGCACCGCGAAGTGGTCGCTATTCTTGCCGAACCCGAGATGAAGGCGAAGTTGCGGACGCTGGCGTCCGAAGCGTCACCGAGCACTCCGCAGGAGATGGGCGCCATGATCCGTAACGATATCGCCAGGTACGCAAAGCTCGTAAAGATGGCGGGCATCAAGATCCAGTAGCAAGAGGCGCATTGAATCCGCAACCCAGAGTCGACTTCCGTTCGTTTGGAGAACCGTTGTGAAAAAGAGGCGCGTGATCCGCAGCGACGTCGCGGGATATTTTATCCGCAGATTGATTGCCGTGCTGGTGCTGTGTCTGGGCGTCATCGCGCATGCACAGGACTTTCCGTCACGGCCCCTGAAGATCGTGGTGACGTATCCTCCCGGTGGCGGTACCGACATCACGGCCCGGATCGTCGCCAAGCGACTCTCGGAGAGACTCGGTCAGCCGGTGATTGTCGAAAACAAGGCGGGCGCCGGTGGTTCGATAGGGATGGCCGCGGTGGCCAGCTCACCGCCCGACGGCTACACGCTGGTGCTGGGCAACCCGGGTCCCAATGCGATCAACCCGGCGATTTACGCCAAGCTCGGCTACGACGGAGAAAAGGACTTCGCGCCCATCACAGTGCTGACCGTGATGCCCTTGCTCCTGTGTGTAGACGTATCGTCGCCTGTGAAGACTGTGGCCGATCTGATCGCGCTAGGCAGGGGTGGCGAGCCCGTGCAATTTGGTTCCTCCGGTAATGGCTCTGTCTCGCATCTCGCGGGCGAGATGTTTAACATGATGGCAGGAACAAAGTTCGTGCACATTCCATACAAGGGGGCTTCGCCACTGACTACCGCAGCGCTCTCTGGGGAAGTGCAGTTGAGCCTGCTGGCCGCGCCCGACGCAGTACGACAGATAAAGGCCGACAAGCTGCGTGCGATCGCCAGTACCTCGAGTACTCGTTCACCGTTATTGCCGGAAGTGGCGACGCTTGCCGAATCGGGGCTTGCCGGCTTCCATATCGAGATTTGGTACGGCCTGCTCGCCCCTGCAAGTACACCGCGCGCCATCGTCGGACGGTTGCACAAGGAATTGCAAGCGATCCTGGGTGAGCCGGTGATCCGCGAGCGTTTGATGGCTTTGAGCCAGCTTCCGTCTTCCACTAGCCCGGACGAATTTCTCGATCTTATTCGGTCCGACGCCGCCAAGTACGCGCGCCTGGTGAAGGCTACCGGCGCGCGCATTGATTGAGCGTCGATGAGCGCCGGGAAGGTCTTGGCGGGAGCGTTGTACGGTGGCTTTGTTGGCATCGCAAGCCCGGAGCTGCTTTCTGTTTCATATTCAGCGCTTGCGCTGCTGATGGTAATCATCGGTGGGCGTGGGACAGTATGGGGCGCGATTGCCGGTGCAGCGATGTTCACGGTGGTGACCGAATTGCTGCGCGCGGCGGACGAGTGGCGCATGATCTTCTTTTCGGTGCTGCTGATCATGTCAATGATCATGCTGCCTCGCGGCATTGTCGTACCTCTGCTAGCCGTGATCAGGCGCGCACCCCGGGGGGGGCGCCGTACGTGACGTTGCTGCAAGTGGAAGGCCTCACGAAGCGGTTCAAAGGACTGCTGGCGCTTGAGGATGTAAGCTTCGGCGCCGCGCACGGCGAGATCGTGGGTCTGGTCGGCCCGAATGGTGCCGGCAAGAGCACCTGCTTCAACTGCGCCACTGGCTTCCTGCGGCCTACCGCGGGGCGTGTGATGTTCGACGGTAGCGATGTGACCGGGATGGCACCGTACCGACTCGCTGCGCGCGGGCTCGTGCGCACCTTTCAGCATAGTGCCGCCTTCATGGAACTGACGGTACATGAGAATCTGCGTACGGCGTGCTATCTGCAGGACGCGTCGGGTATCGTGTCGTCGATCTGGAAAGGCCGTCGCTTTCGCGTAGCCGAAATGGCCATCGACATGGCGGTGCGCCAGATCGCTTCGCGGGTCGCGCTGGAAACGGCCCTCGACACGCGTGCTTCGGATCTCTCGTACGGCCACCTGCGCAAACTTGGCATCGGTATTGCGCTAGCCGCGAACCCCAAATGCTTGATGCTCGACGAGCCAGCAGCGGGTCTCAATGGTGCCGAGTCGAAGGAACTGGTGCAGTTGCTGCGCGAGTTGCGCGCGGACGGCATCACTGTTGTGATCGTCGAACACGATATGAAGCTGATCATGAGTCTGTGCAACCGGCTTGTCGTGCTGTCGTCCGGTCGCAAGCTGGCGGAGGGGTCACCGGTCGACGTGCGCGGCAACCCGGAGGTGATTCGCAGCTACCTCGGAACGCCGCGACCAGGGACGAGGCAAGATGCTGAAGGTTGATCGCCTCTCCGTTTCTTACGGGCGTATCCGCGCCCTTGTGGACGTGTCGCTGGAGGTTGGTGCGGGGCAGGTGGTGGCACTGCTCGGGGCTAACGGTGCGGGCAAGACGACGCTGCTGCACACGATCATCGGTGTTCTCGAACCTGTGGGAGGACGCGTCGTTTACGATGGGTCCGACATCGCGGCAGCGCCTTCGCACGATATTGTTGCGCTCGGAATTGCCCTCGTGCCAGAAGGGCGCCAACTCTTCACCGACATGACCGTTCAGGAGAATCTCGAGGTGAGCTTCTGTCACGCGATGCGGGCTCGGCTGGACCGAGCCCGCTTCAATCGGCGGCTCGACGAGGTTGGCGGGATCTTTCCGCGAGTGGTCGAACGCCGGCGTCAGATAGCGGGGACGTTGAGCGGTGGGGAGCAGCAGATGGTTGCGATCGCGCGCGCGCTCATGAGTCAACCGCGCCTGCTGCTATTGGACGAGCCGTCGCTTGGCCTGTCACCAGTAATGGTGGACACAGTGATGGACGTTATCGAGCGCCTGCACCGTTCAGGACTGGGGATCCTCTTGGTCGAGCAGAACGCCGAGGCCGCTCTGGCGCTTGCCGATCGCGGTTATGTACTCGAGCGAGGCGAGATTGTTACGTGCGGACCCGCAGCGCAGTTACTGACCGACCCTCGGGTTCAAGCGGCGTATTTGGGATTGTAGCGGAGATGTAAGAACAGATTGGTCAAATAACTAGGCGGTCGAATGATAGTACTATCAAACTACTGACAACATTGTAGGGGAATTGATTGTGGCACGACCGCTAGGGCCCCGCGAGGAACTGACTGCAAGGATACTCGAGCAAGCGGCAGCCGTGTTTGCGGAGCAAGGCTATCGCAGCGCTACCACGGAGGACATCGCGAAGAAGGTTAATCTCAAGAAGAGTAGTCTTTATCACTATTTCAAGAGCAAGGAGAGCATTCTCTTCCAGGTACTATCGTCCAGCCTGCGTCGGTCGCTCGAGCCTCTGGAGGCGCTTGCTGATGAAAAGGGTGACGCGCGCGAGCGGTTGCGCAAGGCGATCGCGCTGCAAGTGCACTCGGTGATGAGTGCTCCGTATGTGGGAACCTTGTTCCTCAACGAAAGTTCCTCGCTGCATCCGCGCCACCTCAAGCAGTGCCTCGACCTGCGAATGAGGCACGAGATTTCGCTGCGCACCATCGTGGACCAAGGTATCGCGGACGGCAGCTTCAGCCCGCTCGATTCGACCATTGTCGTGAAACTGATCTTCGGCGCTCTAAACGGTCTGCCCTGGTGGTGGAGGCCTGACGGCAAGTACACGCTCGACCAGATTGCCGACATGTATGCGGATATGCTGGTGGATCGTATCCTTGAGACCTCCGGCGTTGAGCGTCGTGAGGGCGGCAAGGTCCTGGCGCTTGCTAGGCGAGATGCCGGGAGGGCTGTGTGATGCCCGGGCGCGTCGGTCCTCTGTCTGGTTTCAGGGTCATAGAGATGGCCGGCCTGGCGCCGGGGCCCTTCTGCGCGATGATGCTCGCCGACATGGGTGCCGAAGTGCTGCGTATCGCGCGGCCTGGCGTAGTTGGCGATGAGCACTCTGAACATTATCTCCTCAATCGTAGCCGACGGTGCATTGCCATCGACCTGAAGAACTCCGCGGGTCGCGAGACGCTCGCGCGCCTGCTGAGCAGTTCCGATGCATTTATCGAGGGCTTCCGTCCGGGCGTGATGGAGCGACTCGAGCTTGGGCCGGACGATTGCTTCGCGTTCAACCGGAGACTCGTCTATGGTCGTATGACTGGTTGGGGGCAGGATGGGCCACTCGCCATGACGGCTGGCCACGACATCAACTACATCGCATTGTCCGGTGCATTGCATTCGATTGGTCGCAAGGGTGAGCCGCCGTCCATTCCGCTCAATCTAATCGGAGACTTCGGCGGCGGGGGTATGTACCTCGCGTTCGGGATCGTCTGTGCGTTGTTGGAGGCGTCGCGGTCGGGTCAGGGGCAAGTGGTCGATGCGTCGATGCTCGATGGTGCTGCCTCGTTGATGACATACATGTTTGGCCTTCGTGCGGCGGGGCAATGGAGCGACGTGCGCGGCGAGAATATCGTTGATGGTGGTGCACCGTGGTATCACATCTACGAAACAAAAGACGGCAAGTACATCAGCATCGCTGCCTTCGAGCCTGCGTTCTACGCTGAACTGCTGCGGTTGACCGGTTTGGCAAACGCCCCGGATCTGCCTGCTCAGCACGACCGCGTGCGCTGGCCCGAACTCGAGGCGCGTTTCGCGCAGGTGTTTCGCAGCAGGACCCGCGCCGAGTGGTGTGCGTTGATGGAGGGCAGCGATGCTTGCTTCGCGCCGGTTCTGGATCTTTCGGAGGCTGTGGCGCACCCGCACACGATAGCTCGTCGCAGCTTCGTCGAAGTCGCGGGCGTGCTTCATCCTGCGCCTGCGCCGCGCTTCAGTCGTACGTCGACCTCGGACCCAACGCCGCCGAGTGTGCCGGAGCAACAGCCTGCGGGTGTGCTCGCTAACTGGGGCTTCGACGCGAAAGAAGTCGCCGCTCTCGGGCGCCAAGGCGCTTTCGGCGGTGTCTGATCTTTAAGAGGAGAAACCAATGAGAGATGATAACGCTGCGTATTCCAGTGCCCGCATTGCCGACCGGATGGAGATCCAAGACGTGATCTATCGCTGGTGTCGCGCGGTCGACCGGCTCGACTTCGATGCGATGCGCACGGTGTTCCATCCTGACGCTGTGGACCACCATGGGCCTTTCGATGGACCAGTGGAAGACCTTATCGAATGGATCCGTTCCCGCCATCGGGGTATCCCGTTCTCGATGCATCAGGTCGGCAATATGCTGATCGAGTTTGCGGGTTCTGATGTAGCCTTGGTGGAGACTTACGTGCGTACGACGCAGCGCTACCCGGCGGAATCCATGCAAAGCCTGGACCAGCTCACCGGCGGGCAGCAGGGCAGTTTCGAGTGTGGTGCTGACTTGTTCACGTGTTCGCGCTATGTCGACCGATTCGAGCGTCGTAATGGTGAATGGCGAATCAGCGAGCGCACGCTTGTGCAGGATTGGAAGCAGGTGGTGCCCGTCGCGCCCGGCGCGCCGAAGCCGCAGCCCGGATGGGCGGTAGGTCGCCGCGACCGGCAAGATCCCGTGTTCCTCCAGCGCGCTGCGCTCGGGTTGCAGCAATAGGCAAAGATCTTCTTGACTTGCGAATCACGTCCGCTCTATTATTCGACCGTCTGTTCGTTCGAATAATAGAAAACTCGGTTGGAGGCTTCTTATGGCGGAATCTCAGGAATCGACCCGGCTTATCGAAGCCGCCCGGCGCCTCGCGGCCGAAAAGCTGGCGCCCGATGCGCAGCGTGTAGACCGTGATGCTGCGTTCCCGACGGAGGCCCTGCGCGCGATGGCCGACGCGGGTTTTTGTGCAATGAGCATTCCCGCGGAATACGGAGGCAACCCTGTTGACGCAGAGACGATCTGCCGCGTGACTGAGGAACTCGCACGCGGCTGCCCTTCCACCGCTGCGGTGCTGATGGCCTACGTAATCGGCATCCAGCCTCTCGTGGACGCCGGCACTCCCGAACAGAAGAAGGCATATTTGCCCGACCTGGCGAGGGCGCGACGCAGCGTCTGCTTCGCTGTCACCGAGGCGCATGCGGGTTCCGACGTGTCCGCAATGAGCACCGCAGCGAAACGCCATGGTGACGGTTGGGTGCTCAACGGCATCAAGTGCCTCATCGGCAATGCCGTGGGAGCAGATCTGTGCATCGTCGGTGCAAAGACGAACCCGGACGCGGGCCACAAGGGTGTATCGGTGTTCGTAGTCGAGGCAAACACTCCCGGTTACTCAGTGTCACGCGTATATACGAAGATGGGCATGCGTGGCACCACCACTGGTGAGATCACGTTCGACAACGTCGTCGTACCCCATAACGCGCTCCTCGGCGCGGAAGGCCAGGGCTCTCAGTACCTGCTGGGCACCCTTGACCTCGCGCGGCTCACGTTGGCCGCGGAGGCGATCGGGCTGGCGCAGGCGGCGCTGGAGGAATCGGTAAGTTACGCAAAGCTGCGTTTGACATTCGGCCAGCCCCTCGCGAACCGACAGGCGATCCAGTTCATGCTGGCTGACATGGCGACCTCGATCCATGCCGCGCGCACCATGCTGTACCACGCGTGCGAGTTACGCAGTCAAGGCAAGCCGTTCAACATGGAAGCGTCCATGGTGAAGCTCTTCGCGTCGGAAATGGCGGGGCGCGTTAGTGATTCGGCGCTGCAGATCCACGGCGGCTGGGGACTCGTCGATCACTCGAGGGTCGAGGCGCTATATCGTGACGCCCGTTACACGCGCATCTGGGAGGGCGCATCCGAAATCCAGCGGATGATCATCTCGCGTTGCCTGCTGCGGGAGAAGTCCGCATGAAGGTGCTGCAGAAGCTTCCCGAGGTTGCATCAACAACGTTTCGGACGAGACGATGAAGGCCGTATGGGTCGAAGCGTTCGGTGAACCTGCCGCAGTGCAGGTGCGCGAAGTCCCCTCACCGCAACCGAAGCGTGGCGAAGTGAAGATCGCGGTCGAAGCAGCGGGCCTGAACTTCGCCGACACGTTGATGGTTTCCGGCCGATATCAGGTGAAGCCACCGTTTCCGTTCTCACCAGGTATGGAGGTCGCGGGCATCGTCACGCAATTGGGCGAGGACGTGCGAGACATTCATGTGGGCGACCGGGTGATGTCGATGTGTGGATGGGGTGCCTTCGCCGAGGAAGCGATCCTTTCGGCCGCGATGACGTTCCCGGTGCACGATGAAGTGGATCTTCGGACTGGGGCAATCGTCCCGATCACTTACAGCACGACGTACCACGCGCTGGTGGACCGCGCGTCGCTGAAGCACGACGAATGGATGGTCGTGCACGGCTCAGGTTCCGGCGTCGGCCTCAACGCCGTTGAACTGGGTCGGCTGATGGGGGCTCGAGTCGTGGCTGTCGGGAGTTCGGACGAGAAATTGAACACGGCGAAGAGCTATGGTGCAGACGTGCTGGTCGACTCTCGTCATGAGAACGTCCGGCAGCGTGTCCTGGAACTCACGGCCGGGCGTGGTGCGGACGTGGTGTTCGATCCGGTGGGCGGCGACGTGTTCGACGATGCGACTCACTATATGGCACCTGCCGGCCGACTGCTCGTGCTCGGCTTTGCATCGGGGCGTATTCCCTCTATCAACGTAAATCGTGTGCTCCTGAAGGGATTCCAGATCGTCGGTGTCAACACCGCCATTCTGATCCGGGATGACCTGCCGCTTTACCGCCGCCGCTTCGAGATGATGAAGCGCTGGATCGCGGCGGGGCGACTCCGGCCGCTGGTGGGCACGGCGTACTCGCTGAACGAAACCGCTCGGGCGATGGGCGACTTGC
>Ga0172382_10006785_pt1 | contig 16477 bp, 9 predicted proteins | sample Leawel138RmetaG_FD_122245 | JGI IMG/M metagenome (GOLD analysis project Ga0172382, IMG submission 122245) | Leachate microbial communities from a municipal landfill in Southern Ontario, Canada - Leachate well 138R metaG | ecosystem: Engineered > Solid waste > Landfill > Unclassified | place...
CGCAACGATCTGGTGGTGGATACGGCATCGATGTATGGCGGCGTGGCCCGCGCCGCCAAAGCGCGGGCCATTTTCGTGCGGGGCGCCGAAGTCAGCCATTTCAGCTATTTCCGCGACACCACCCTGGACGAAGGTCAGCCGCTGCCGCAGGCATTGCGCGAATGGCTGCAGGCCGGTCCACAGGACGTGTTGCCGCACTGGAAACCCCTGCTCGAGCTCGCCCCGGCGCCGGCCCGGCTGCGCGGTGAGCGTGAAAAGGTGGCACCCAACACTCGCCCGGTGGTGGTCTATCTGCCGGGCATCATGGGCAGTGAACTCACCGCCAACGGTGACAGTGTGTGGCTCAACTTTTTCTCCATGGGTTTCGGCGGACTCGCGCGCATTGCGATCGACAGCGGCGAGACGGTCAAGCCCGACGACGTGGTGCGCCTGGCCTACGGCAAGCTCAAGGACCACCTGCGCGACCGTCATTACGTCGAGACCTTCACCTACGACTGGCGCCAGCCATTGAGCGAGCTCGGCCCGCGCTTTGCCGCAGCCCTCGGCGACATCCTGGCATGCCATCCCGACCAGCCGGTGCGTATCCTCGCGCACAGCATGGGCGGGCTGGTGGTGCGCGCCGCGTTTGCTCACGACGCCAGCCTGTGGGAGCGCGTCGTCGCCCGCGACGGTGGCCGCCTGGTGATGATGGGCACGCCGAACCACGGCGCCCACCTGATGGTGCAGACCCTGTTCGGACTGTCCGACACCATCCGCATGCTGGCGCGGCTCGACACCCGCCACGCCATGCCCGAGGTGCTCAAGATCATCGGCGCCTTCCAGGGCGCCATCAACCTGCTCCCGGCACCCGACTTCGTGGACGCAGGCGGTTACGCCGGTGAGCCGTTCTACCGTGCCGACGAATGGGAACGTCTGGCCGCATTCAACAACGACTTCTGGTTCGGCAAGCGCCTGTGCGGCCGGCCCAGCGCCGCCGCGCTCGACGCCACCCGCAGCATCTGGGCGGCGCTCGCCGACACCACGTGGATGCGGCACAAGCCGGAGCGCCTGCACTACGTCTATGGCAAGGCGGACGCCACGCCCTGCGGCCTGATGGAACAGCGCCGGCCCGACGGCTCCACGCTGAACCTGCTCATCGCCGAAACCCCGTTCGGCGATGGCTCGGTAACCTGGCGCTCGGGCAAGCTGAGCGCGATCCCGGCGGACAACTGCTGGCTGATGCCGGTCGACCACAGCGGTCTGGCCAATACGCCCAGGTACTTTGACGACATCGACGCACTGCTCGAAGGCCGTCAGCCCGCCCTCAAACGCCTGCCGCAGACCCGTGGCGACGAAACCGAAGCCGGCGCCGCACGCACCCGGCGCGCCGGACCGCCACCGGGATGGCCGGGCGAGGACGAGGCCATTCTCAACATCCTCGGCGGCCACCCCGAAGTCGGCGAAGCACCGGCACCGAAGGCGACGCTCAAGATCAGGGTCGCCGCACGCGACCTGCGTTTCGTTCACGTACCGGTGCTGTGTGGTCACTATCGCGACGACCCCATCGCCGGCGCCGAAGGGGCCATCGACAGCTGTCTGGTCAACGGCGCCCTGACCCATCGCAAGCAGCTCGGGATTCACTCCGGCGAGCTCGGTGGTGCCACCATCGTCCTGATGCCGCGCAGCATCGAGGAACGCAGGCGCCAGACCGGCCGTGGCGCGGTCGTGGTCGGCCTCGGCCCGATGGGCAAACTCGCCGCAGCCGGCGTCACCGAAGCGGTACGCGCCGGGGTGCTGCGCTACCTGCTCCACGCCGGTGACCGTTACGGGGAAGAATGCGCCCTGCAGCCGGAGCAGGTCTCTGCCACCACCCCGCTCGCCCTGCCGCTTGCCAGTGTGCTGGTCGGCTCGAACTCCGCCGCCCAGCTGGAAATTGAGGAATCGGTCAAGGCCGTGGTGCTGGGTGTGCTGTTTGCCAATCGCGACTTCAACCGCAGTCGTGCCGCGCGCGGCGAGCGCGAAGTGCGCGTCACCCGGCTGGAACTGATCGAGCTCTATCTCGACACCGCGATCTCCGCCGCGCACGCGGTCAGAAAGCTGGAACACAGCCTTGAACGCGAGTTGCAGCAGGTCGACACCCAGATCGAAACGGCGAGCGAACTGCACTTCGGCATGGGCATGCGCCAGCGCCTCTACATCGGCAGCAGCGGCTCCTACTGGCCAAGGTTGCAGGTGACGGACGCCGAGCGCGACGACGCGGCCTGCGACGAAGCCTGCTATGTGCCGCGCATCGCCAACCCGATTCCGCCTCACATCCTCACCCGCATTCTCAAGCTCTACGGTTGCGGTTCGGATCAGCCAGACACCCCACCGCTCACCGGCTTCGACCTGCCGCCCGACACCCGCCCGGCACGCAGGCTGCGGTTCACCTACATGGGCGAAAAAGCACGCGCCGAATCGGTATCGCCGGTGCGCCAGCCGGGGGCGGTCGAAACCCTCATCGAGGAAACCCTCGGCAGCTACGCCAGCACCCAGTACACACCGGGCGGCGGCTTCGGCAACACCCTGTTCCAGCTGCTCGTGCCACTCGAGTTCAAGTCTGCCGCCCGCAAGACCGACCGCCTGATGCTGGTGGTCGACCGCATGACGGCAAACCTGCCCTGGGAACTGCTCGAAACCGATGGCGCGCCGATGGTGCTCAAGACCCGCATGGTGCGCCAGTTCGTCACCAGCGAGTTCCGCCGCGAGGTCATCCGCCCGGACGGCCTGAATGCCTGCGTGATCTCGAATCCGAGCACCGAGGGTTATCACGCACAGTTCGGCGGTCCCGACTGGAAGCCCCGTATCGGCGCCGACGGCAAACCCGAGGTCGACCGTCTGCCCAGCCTGCCCGGCGCAGCCGAGGAAGGTGCGGCGATCATTGCCACGCTCGAACGCGCGAACTACACGGTGACCCACGCACCACCCGACTGTCGCGCAAGCGATGTGTTCACCCGGCTGTTCTCCGGCAGCTGGCGCATCGTCGTGATCAACGCCCACGGCATCTTTGGCAAGCGCGCACGCGACGGCAGCTACCGCAGTGGCGTTGTGCTGTCGGACGGCCTGCTGCTGTCTGCACGCGAAATGGATCTGATGGAAACCGTCCCCGAGCTGGTCTTCATCAACTGCTGCCACCTTGCCAAGGGCGGTTCGGGTGGCGGACGTCTGGCCGCCGGGCTGTCCCAGGAGCTGATCAGCATGGGCGTGCGCTGCATCGTCGCCGCCGGCTGGGAGGTGCGCGACGACGCCGCAAAGCTGTTCGCCACCACCTTCTTCGAGCAGATGCTCGAACACGGTGCGAGTTTTGGCGACGCGGTGCATCGCGCACGCAAGGCCACTTTCACGGAATACGGTGACTGCAATACCTGGGGCGCATACCAGGCATACGGCGACCCCGACTTCCGGCTTCGCCATGTGCACCGTGACCCCACCGACAACTACCCGCTCACCGCCCCCGAAGAACTCCTGGACTGGCTTGAACAGCGCCACCTCGACGCCCACATCCAGCATGCGGATACCGTGCGCTTCAGCGATCTGCAGCAACGGATCGATGCGCGCTTCGCCGCCATCCCGGAAGGCTGGAAGCTTCGCGCCGACGTTCAGCAGGCGCTCGGCAGGCTGCTCGCCGACTATCCGCTCACGGACAGCTTTGCGGGCGCCCATGCCGCCTATCTGAATGCCGTCCGCGCCGACTCGTCGGAGATGAAAGTCCCGTTCTCGGCCATCGAGCAGCTGATCAACCTCGAGAGTCGCGAAGCGGAACGTCTGTGCAATCCGGGGCCAGAGCAGGATCTGAAGGCAGCCAGGGCGCTCGCCGACAGCGCCGTGCGTCGCGCACAGGCGCTGGTTACCTTCTCTGCCTGCACCCATGCCGGAAGCGACGTCGCAAACGGCAACACCGCGCTCGCACCCAACATGGAGCGCATGGCCATCACCGGCAGCGCCTACAAGCGCCAGGCGATCGTGCTGTTGCGGGGCGGTGCCGAATGGAGCGAGATCTCCACCGTGCTGCAGGCCGCGCGTGACGCCTACCAGGCCGGCGAAGGCCAACCCGGCCCCTCGCCCTGGAACCCCTACGCCTGCATCAACCGGCTGCAACTCGACGCCCTCGTCACCCGGCCTTCGAGCCGACGCGAAGACCCTTCCCCGCTCATCGACATCTGCCAGGTTGCCGCCCGCGGCAACTTCGAGCTCAGCTACAGGTTCTTCGATGCGGTGGCGAGTGCCGACGCCACCCTGGCCGCGTGGTTGCTGGGCGTGCGCCAGGCCGGCGGCAGCCGCAATCGCCAGCACGACGCGGCGACGCTGCTCGACGCCTATCGTGCCGCGCTGGTCCAGGTCGCACACTCACCGCGCGAACTCGATTCGGTGCTCAGACAGATCCGCCTGCTCGCGGAGTTCCTCGCCAGGCGCGGCATCTCCGGCGATGCCACCCGGGTGAAGGTGCTGTCGACGCTGGCAGAGCAGCTTGCCGAGACCCCGTGAATGCCCGGGCCGCGGTCAACCATCCGCGCCGGTGTGAAGTCTGGCCGGGGGTGCGGGTTGCACCGCATCCCCGGCACAGTTCCATCATGAGTTCACCTGCACCTGCCCGATTCGCACGAACACCAGGGTCTGTGTTCCAATGAACCCATAAACACACCCTGCAGCGATCCGCGACCAAGGGGGAGGCCACGATGCAAGGCATCTTCGTCAGTTACCGCCGTCAGGACAGCCAGAGTGCTGCCGGGCGGCTCACCGATCACCTGAAGGACCACCTCGCAGGCGTGCCCATCTTTCGTGATGTGGAGACGATCGAACCCGGGGTGGATTTCCTCGACGCCATCGGCCGGGCCCTGCAGTCATGCGGCGTGCTGATCGCCGTCATCGGCCCGCGCTGGGCATCGATCACCGACGACAGCGGCAAACGCCGGCTCGACGACCCCAACGACTACACCCGGCTCGAGATTGCCACCGCGCTCAAGCGTGAGGGCGTGCGCGTGATCCCGGTGCTGGTCGACGGTGCCGGCATCCCGACAACAGACGCCCTGCCCCCGGACCTCGAAAGCCTTGCGCGGCGTAACGCCATCGAGCTCTCGGACAAACGCTGGGAGTATGACGTTTCACAACTGGTGAATACCCTGCGCAACGTGCTCGGCGTTCCGGAGCCGTCCCCGGAACCCATGCCCAAGCCTGCGCCGCCGCCGGCCGTCAAGGAGACCCGGTACAGATGGTGGATTGCCTCCGTCGTCGTCGTTCTGGCGATCATCGGCTACACGATCGAAGAACCTCTCCCCACGACCATCCAGACCTACGATCCGCAACCGGATCAGACCCAAACCGAGCGCGAGCGCACCAGCATCACCGATGCAGCTGCCGGCGTACCGCTGCTGACCGGACTCTGGCACGACGGCGAAGGCGGGCAATATGAAATCGCACAGCGGGGAAATCGCCTCACCATTCAGGGGATGGGGCCTAATGGACGGGTTTCGGGGTCGGCTGTGATCCAGGGCACCCGTGGCGAGGGCGCCTACACCCTGAATGGCCACCCCCTGCAAAGCAGCTTTGTCGTTTCTCCGGACGGCACGCGGATGGAGGTCGCAATTCGCGATCCGGCAAGCGGACAAAGTGATTTTGCCGTGTTGCAGAAGATCCGCTGAAAACGCACGCAACAGAATGACTGCCTCCGACGGGCGTGAGCAGGCGATCCCTGTCGCCATGCTCCCGGCCCCGCACCCATCCATGCGGAAAGGGCCGAATGGTGCAGCCCTCCTTGCCGCAAGGGTAAGATCCTCGTCATGTGCAAATCGATCGGTGCGATTACCGTCGCCTCCCCTCTTGCCCTGCGTCGCCGCAGCGCGCTGGCGTCGCAGTTGCGACGGCTATGCACACTCCTGCTGTTCGCCTGCCTGCCCGCATTTGCCGCGACCGTAGACCCGGGGGTATCCGCCGGCACCGTGCGCATCGGTGTCCTCGCTTTCCGTGGCGCCGAGACGGCGGTCGATGAATGGTCGCCAATGCTCGACAATCTGTCGCAGATCAGCCCGGAACTGCATTTCGAGCTGCTCAAGCTCGATCATGACGGCCTGCGTGCCGCCGTCGCCGAACGCAAGCTTGATTTTGTCATCACCAATCCCGGCCACTACGTCGAGCTCGAGGCCGAGTTCGGCGTCAGCCGCATCCTGACCCTGGTCGACGCGCTGGCGGTGACGCCCGAACGGGCCATTGGCTCGGCCGTGATCGTGCGCAAGGAACGGCAGGATCTGCAAACGCTGGACGATCTGCGCGCAAAGCGTCTGGCGATTGTCGGCCGGGAGGGCTTTGGCGGATTTCAGATCGTCTGGAAGGAACTGCTGGACCACGGCATCGACCCTGCGCAGGATCTGGCCGAACTGCGAAGCGTCGGTCTGCCGATGGACGGCGTGCTGGCGGCTGTCGAGCGCGGCGAAGTGGATGCCGGCGTGATCCGGGCCTGCATGCTGGAAGGTCTCGGAGAGCGGGCATCCATCTTCCGGGTATTGTCACCGCGCTCAATCGAGGGATTTCCCTGCGCCACCTCGACCCGCCTCTACCCAAACTGGCCGATGGCGGCGTTGCACCACACCTCGCCCGAACTCGCACGCAAGGTTGCCATCGTGTTGCTGTCCTCAACCGACGGTGCCGGCCCGGGCTGGTCGGTGCCGGCCGACTACCAGTCTGTCCATGAGCTGTTCCGCAGCCTGGAGATCGGCCCCTACACATATCTGCGCAAACCCGGGCTCATCGAGCTTGCCGAACGCTACTGGCCCTGGCTGTTGGGATTGCTTGCCGTGATGGCAGGCGGTGCGCTTTACACCGTCCACGTCGAGCACCTGGTTCACAAACGCACCACTGCATTGCGCGCCGCGCTGCTCGAGCGCGAACAGCTCGAAGCCGGCATCCGTGCCTCTCAGGAACAGGCCGATCATCTCGCCCGGCTGTCCATGCTGGGCGAGCTCTCCGGTACGCTTGCCCACGAACTCAACCAGCCGCTCGCCACCATCGGCAACTACGCATCAAGCCTGTCGCGACGGGTCGACAATGGTCGCCTCAGCGATGATGCCGTGCGCGAAGCCGCGGGCGAGATCGTCGGACAGGCCGAGCGTGCGGCAGCCATCCTCGGCCGCATCCGCGCCTTTGCGCGCAAGCGCATTGCCCGCCGCGAACTGTTCCGGCCAGCCATCGTGGCGACGGAGGCGATCTCGCTTTTTCGTGGCATGCTGGCACACGCGCCGGAGGTCGAACTGATCGATCACCTTCCTGAGGAGCGCATGATCGAAGGCGATCCGCTGCAGGTCCAGCAGGTGCTTCTGAACCTGCTCAAGAATGGTTACGATGCGGCCCGTGAGCTGCCCCCGGATCGCCGAACACTGATCGTTGGTATCGAGGCCTCTGATGGAGAGGTCCGTTTCCGGGTGCGGGATCACGGCCCCGGCCTCGACAAGGAGGCGCTCCGCCACCTGTTCGAACCCTTTTTTACCACCAAGCCGGACGGGCTCGGGCTCGGGCTTTCGATCTGCAAGACAATTGCCGAAGCCCATGGCGGCCGCCTGAGTGCGGCCCCACCCGATGACGGCCCCGGCATGATCTTCACCTTGAGCCTGCCCGCCAATGTCTGACACTTCTTCCGTGCTGATCCACGTCGTCGATGACGATGCCGCCTTTCGGCGTTCGCTCGCTTTCCTGCTTGATTCGGTTGGCTGGCAGGTCGTCACCCACGCCGACGCTGACGATTTTCTCAAAGCCTGTCCCGAACTGCCGCCCGACCTCGGCTGCCTGGTTCTGGACATCCGCATGCCATCGATGAGCGGCCTGGAGTTGCAGCAGATCCTGCGCAGCCGCGGCTGGTCGGTGCCCATCGTGTTCATGACCGGACACGGCGACATCGAGCTTGCGGTGCAGGCCATGAAGCACGGCGCCAGCGACTTTCTGGAAAAACCTTTCAAGGATCAGGCCATGCTGGATGCGGTTTCGGCTGCCGTGCGCCGTGGCTCGGCGGAACGCGCAGAAGCGGCGCAGCGCGAGTCCGCCCGGACCGCACTGGCGCGGCTCTCACCGCGCGAGAGCGAAGTCGCCCGCCTGGTCGCGCTCGGCCACCCCAACAAGGTGGTCGCGCGCGAACTCGATATCAGCGAAAAGACGGTCCATATCCACCGTCAACATGTGATGGAAAAGGCCGGGATCGGCAGCGCCGCAGAGCTCGCGCGCCTGATGCTGCGCGCGGACCCCAAGGCGCTGGATCAGGACGGATAACCGCCCGTCCCGCCGCTGCAAACGCTCATCAGGCGCTCAGCAGACGCGCCGGCAAGCCCTGACGCACCGCCGTGCCGGATAGCCCATCCACCCAGACCGCCTCGTTTCCACGGGTCGGATCGGGCAACCCGAGATCGTTGAGGTTGATGCCAGCGCGCAGGTCCGGACGTTCGGGCTGCGACTGCTCCCCGATGCGGTGCGCACGCGCGCCGAGCTCGCGGTGGCCGTAGCCATGCTCTACCGCAAGCACGCCGCGCATCACCCCTTCGTGCACGATCACGGTACACCGCGCCTCGCCCCCCGGCGTCTGGATGCGTGCCTCGTCACCACTGTCCAGGCCCAGCTTCGCCGCGTCATCGGGATGCACGATCACCGGATTGTCCGGATGCAGGCCGGTAATACGGGTGGCAATGCTGTAGGAGTTCTGCAGCGGCGACTTGTAGCTCACCACCAGCAGCGGCCAATCTGCCTCGCCATGAATCTGGCGCATCGGCGTACCGTCGGCAAACGCCGGCGGTTGCCACGTGGCACAGCCCGCGAAGGACTTTCCGGTCAGCGTGTTGCGGCTGCCGGAGAGGGAATCGTTCCACAGCCACAAGGGCTTGGTGAAGCGGTGGGTCTGCCAGTCGGGATGTTCAGGGTCCTGCGCCTCACCGGCCGGCTGATAACGCCCCCCGCGTGTAAGCAGGAAGGCAACCTTGCGCCACTCCTCAGGCTTGAGCGTCGTCTCGAGCGCCGGGCGCAGACGATCGACGCCCGATAGCGCCATGTCCTCGTCGCTGGCGTCGCCCACTGGCGCTTTTCCGGCAAATGCCACATTGGCGGCACCACGCAGATACCAGTCTTCCGGTCGCTCCAGCGGCAGGCGATTGCCTTCCATGTCGGCGAGTCCTTCCGGGCCGAAACCCGGCAGATTCATTGCCTTGGCAAGCGCGATATAGAAGGTTTCCATGCCCACCGGCTGCCCGTCCCCCGCCTTCTGTGCCCTGGGCTCGACCACCGGCCAGCGTGCGGTGCTGGCCTTGGTCGGAATCGCGCCCCACGGTGCAGCCCAGCCCCAGCTCTCGTACATCAGGGAATCCGGCACGATGTAGTCGGCGAAGGCGTTGCTCTCGTTGATGAGCGGGTCAACCGAGACGATCAGCGGCAGCTTCTTCGGGTCCGCAAAGTCCTTTTCGATCAGCTGGCGAACACCGGGGATGCTGTACAGCGGGTTGCAGCTCCACAGGATCAGCGCCTTCAGGCCGTAGGGGTAGCCGCGCAATGCCGCAGGCAACCATTCGGTGCCCAGCCCCACCGCATTCGGAAACCAGGCGTCGCGCGAGGGGTAAGGCTTGCCCTCGGCCTTGCGCCGGGCGAACTCGGCCGAACGCTCGTAGGCGGCGTTGCGTCCAAGCGGTACGCCATGAGGCTTGACCTGTCCGGGGAAGCTCTCGAGGTTGTAGCGCGGACCTGCGCCGGCATCCTTGAACGGACCGCCATTCATGGCGAAACCGCCCTTCCAGTTGAGATTACCGATCAGCGCATTGAGCGTGACCACCGAATAGGCGTTGTAGAAACCATTGCCTCCCATCATGCCGCCATGGGCAACCGCGCTTGCCTTGCGGCCGTGGCGGGTGAATTCGTCCGCCAGGCCGGTGATCACCTCGACCGGGATGCCGCAGATCCGGGAATACTCTGCCAGCGCCTCCTTCAGGGCGGATTCGCGCAGGAGTTCGAACGATGTCTTCAGCAACACCGGCTCGTCGCCGACGCTCACTGTCAGCCCGGCCGCCTCCAGGGGCACCGCCCCCGCGGCCGATTCCGCAGCAAGCGGTTGGCCGTCCGGCCCGATCACCAGATAGGGGTCGGCATCCTTGTAGCGGTCGGCCTCTGCCAACGCCATGCCGATGTCAGAACCACGCAGGAAGCGCCCCTGCCGCGGGTGCCCGTCCTGTGCGATCACCAGCCAGCTCGCGTTGGTGAAAGAGGGCTCGCCCCCGGCCTCGGCCGCTCGCAGGTTCGGGTAGCTCAGGTATGCAGTATTGACCCGATTGTTCTCGAACATCCAGCGCATCATGCCCATCACCAGCGCGCCATCGGTGCCGGGGCGGATCGGGACCCAGCGCCCGCGTTCGGCGCAGGCGAGATTGTTCGAGTTGTTCAGTACCGGATCGACCACCACGTAGTCGAGCGTGCCCGCGGCGCGCCCCTTCGCGAGCTTGGTGCCGGTGATCTTGAACGGATTGCCGGCGTTGCCGGGCGCGGTGCCGATGAACAGCGCGAACTCGGCGTTGTCGAGATCGGGCTTGGCGTGCGGCATGCGCTTCAGATCGCCGAACAGCGCCCCTGAACCGGCGCGGTAGGCACCGCCACAGTAGGAACCGTGGCCGACATGGTTCAGCGTACCGTAGGCCTTGTTCCAGAAACGCTGGCTGAACATGTCGCGCCCATCCTTGACGCTGGTGAACACCGCGACCTGGTTCACCTTCGGCCCCAGTTCCGGTGCGTCGGGATCGATCGGCGTCTTCAGGTCGCGCAGGGCGGCCAGGCCTTCCACATGTCCTTCGCCAAACAGATCGCCGCCTTCAGTGACTTCCTTCACCAGCTGTTCGAAGGAGATCGGCTGCCACTTTCCGCTATTGCGCGGTCCTACGCGCTTGAGCGGCGTCAGCACGCGGAACGGCGAGTTCATCTGATCCATCGCCGCATTGCCGCGCCCGCAGGCGGTCGAGCGTCCAGCCAGCCCCTTGTCCTGGAAGCGCGACAGCGCAATCATGCTCTCCTTCACCGACGCCTTCATCGGCAGATGCGGGTCGGTAGACAGCGGGCTGTATGGATTGCCGCTGACGCGAATGATCCTGCCACTCGGCTTGTCGACCCGTACCCGCACGCTGCAAAGCGTGGTGCAGCCCAGGCAGGCGGTGTAGCTGACCTGCTGATCGGGGTTGGGCGTGAACTCACCGCTCACCGGGTCGACCGTGTATTCCGGCGCGGCGGAGTGACCGTGTATATGGCGGCCCTCGGCGATCTTCTTGTCCGCCGGATCGGTGAAGTTGTGCACCATCCGGCCCAGCGTCTGCGAGAAGCCGGCAGCAAAGGCGGCCAGACCACCCGCGGCAATGATTTCACGACGTTCGATTTTCATGATCTGCTCCTTGGTCGCGGGCGCTCAGGCGCCGGCCTTGGGGGTGCTGCCGGCGCCAAGACGGTCGAGCGGCAACACGGTAGTGATGAGGACATAGAGGAAGATGCACAGGCCGGCCGTGCCAACGATGCCAAGCACACCTTCCGGGCCGAGCGGCAGCGAGTAGCTGTAGTAGCCCGCGCCGGTCTTGGGAATCTCCTGACCGCCGATGAAGATGCTCCAGCGCATCATCCAGGCGGAATGCAGGGCCAACAAACCGATCAGCAGACCCGAACCGGGCCGTTTCCAGGCCAGGAGCATCGTCACCACAGTCGCGGCAACCGCCCACACCGCGGCGAGCTGCCAGTTGGCCGACGCCCCCGCTTCTGCCAGCGCACGGGCATGGATCGACGACTGGCCGCTAAGCCCCAGCACCAGCCACACCGCGCCGAGCACCAGTGCAATCAACTGGCTGATGGCCAGCGCATCGGCCAGACGCCGGGTTGCCGCGGAATCGGCCACGCTGAGCCGGTTGAACAACAGGGTCAGTCCCACCGCCCCCGCAAACGCGGTGACGAAGAACTGCAGCGGCAGCAGCGGGGTGTTCCACAACGGACGCGCTTTCACCACCGCGACCTCGACACCGGTATACAGCGCCACCAGCGCCGCCCCCACGAAAGCCACCAGCGCCGCCACCTTCAGGGCCCCCCGACTCTCCAGTCCACCATAGGAAAGCACGCGGGCGAGCCCGGCCAGCTTGCCGCCGGACGCCCCATGGCGGGCAAGGTCGGGGCGGAAAGCGAGCCACGCATACAGCACCAGACCGCCGAGGTAGACCGGAATGAAGAAGGCGCCCCTGGACATCCACGAGCTCGGGGTGAAGTAAGCGTAGAAATGCCAGAAGCGCCCCGGCTGATGCAGGTCGGCAAGCAGGGCGACCGGCGCCGCCATACCGCAGATCAGCGCGCCCACCAGCGCCAGGCGGGAGATCCCGCCCCAGCCCGGCCGCTGAAACACGACGCCGGGCAGCGACAGCAGATAGGCGCCGTAGGAAAGCCCGATCAGAAAGAAGTACTGCACCGCCCACGGCAGCCAGGCTACCTCACGGGCGACATTGATGGTCTCGACAACATTCGCATTCATGATGATCTCCTGCCTCGTTCAGCCGTGAAGGGCCCGTGGCTTCCACAAGGTGCCCTGCCCCTCGACCTTTCCGGCAAAGCGCTCGTCCAGCCCGATGTAGAACACCCGCGGCGAGGTCTCGAGCTCGGGTTTGAGCACCTTCAGCTGTGATTGCGCTTCCTTCAGCCGGCGTGAGAGCTCACCGTCGGGGTCATTGATGTCACCGAAGATGCGCGCACCGCCCACACAGGTTTCGACACAGGCGGGCAACAGCCCGGCATCGACGCGGTGCGCACAGAAGGTGCACTTGTCGGCCTTGTTGGTTTCGTGATTGATGAAGCGTGCGTCGTAGGGGCAGGCCTGCACGCAGTAGGCGCAGCCAACGCAGCGGTCGCCATCGATCACGACCATGCCGTCATCGCGCTTGAAGGTGGCCCCGACCGGGCACACCGGAATGCAGGGCGGGTTGTCACAGTGGTTGCACAGGCGCGGCAACACGTAAGTACCGGCCGGTTGCGTGCCATCGGTAAGCTTGACGCTGTAGGTCGACACCACGGTGCGGAAGCTGCCCTCGGGCACCGCGTTTTCCTGGATGCAGGCCACCGTACACGCCTGGCAACCGATGCATCTGCGCACATCGACCAGCATCGCCCACTGGTGCTTGCCACTGTTGGCGGCCATCGCAGGCAAGGGGCTCGCCGCCGCGGCGGTGACCACTGGAATGTTCTTCAAAAACGCCCTTCGCGACACCGAGGCTGGCTGGTCGGCAGTTGGGTTTGCATCGTTTCTCATGATCAGACTCCGGTTTGCGGAAACGCAGGTGCACTCTAGGCCTGCCATAACCACTCAACCATCGGGGTCTTGACCAATAGTAATAGATGCTTATCCCTATAGCCGGCGCAAACATCGCTGTGCGGGGCCGCAGACAAGGGCGCCCAGCCTCCCACACAGAAGCGGGTTATTCCCCAAGCGCTGCGCGCCTGAGCCCTCTCTAGACGCGATAGCCCTCTTCCGCCAGCACCTGCCGTACCGCGCGCCGCGTGAGCATGCGCGTGTAGTGCGCCAGACAGTGCGGCGGCAGCGGGACATCGCTCCGGGTAGCCCAGAATTCGACATAGAACAGGGCGGCATCGGCAATCGTGAAGCGGTCGCCGACAGCGTAGTCGCGGCCGTCCAGTGCGTCGTTCATCACCGCGAAGCCCTGTTCCACGATCTCCCGCCCGCGCGCTTTCACGGCGGCGTGATCAGCCGGGCTGGGGGTGAACTTGTCGGTGGTGAAGATGCGGGCAAAGCCTTGCCCATGCACTGTACCCACCGCATGGTTCATCACTTCGAGCACCCGCGCCTGTTCCTCGCCATCGTCCGGCAGCAACCCGCGCTTCGGCCAGTTACGGGCCAGCCACCAGGCGATCGCGACGAAATCAGTCAGCGCGGTGCCGTCATCCCGCACCAACGTCGGAATCGTGCCCTTGGGGTTGAGTGCGCGGTACGCCGCGGTATCCTGGTCACCCGCAAGAAGATTGACCAGATGCACCTCAAAAACGAGCTCGAGCTCTTCGAGCAGAATGTGAATGCCGGTGGTGCACGAACCCGGGGTCATGTAAAACTTCATCGGATATTCCTGTGTCAGGGCGCAGATTGCTCCTGCCCCCGATGCAAGACACGTGCCGCGCCCCGCAAGCCCCGACAAGCCCCCGCGGCCGGATGGTGACGGCAGGGCCGGCGCACGTTTGTGCGCGTTATGCGACACGCAGCACCTGCCCTGTCGCACAAACGACCTTCGCCCGAATCACACCTCCAACCCCGCCTTCCGCTACGAAGCGCTGCGCAACACGCCCGCCTCGCGCAGCATGGCCTTGTAGGCTTTCATCACCGGCCGCGAAATGGCGGTTTCGGCCAGCACGCGGTGTTCATAGATTTCTGCCACCAGCGCCTCCCGCTCACCACCGCGTGCGCGTGCAATCAGGGCATGCATGTCCTCGCCCAGCAGGCGGCCGGCACGGTGGCGCGTGCTGTCGTACAGCAGTGGGATCGTGTCCTTGTCCCCCGGCCCCATCTTGCACTTGCCATCGAGAATCTTGAGCATCACCGTGGTCGTGCAGTCGATGTCCGACGGGTCCGAGAGGTGGGCCGCAGCCCATTCGACGATCTGCTTCGGCAACATCCTGGGCTCCCTGTCCCGGTGACTGGCCACCTTCCCGAGCAAAAAATGCGCCATCTCGCAGCTCTTCATCGGCCGCCCGCGCGTTTTTCTGCAACGCCGATTTGCTACCGACTGGCGCGCCTGCGACAATTACGCACTTGATTACATTGCCGATGACTCATGTCCGACCAGAACGCACCGCTTAACGCCCAGGACGAAAACCGTCTCATCGCCGAACGCCGCGAGAAACTCGCGCAATGGCGTCAGACTGGCCACGCCTTCCCCAACGACTTCTCGCGTGAGAACACCGCGGGCAAGCTCGATGAACTGTATGCCGACAAAGAACCGGAAGTCCTCGAGGCCACCCCGGTCGGGGTTCGCGTTGCCGGCCGCGTCATGCTCAAGCGCGTCATGGGCAAGGCAAGCTTCGTCACCATCCAGGATCTGTCCGGCCGCATCCAGCTTTACGTGCAGCGCGACAGCGTGGGCGAAGATGTCTATGCCGACTTCAAGCACTGGGACATCGGCGACATCGTCGGTTGCGCAGGCACCCTGTTCAAGACCAAGACCGGCGAACTCACGGTCAAGGCCACCGAAATTCGCCTGCTCACCAAGAGCCTGCGCCCGCTGCCGGACAAGTTCCATGGCCTGACCGACCAGGAAACCAAGTACCGCCAGCGCTATGTCGACCTGATCATGAGCGAAGAGTCGCGCTTCACCTTCGTGGCACGCAGCCGCCTGGTGCAGTCGATCCGCAACTTCATGACCGGCCGCGGCTTCCTCGAAGTCGAAACGCCGATGATGCACCCCATCCCCGGTGGCGCATCGGCCAAGCCCTTCGTCACCCACCACAACGCGCTGGACATGGAACTCTTCCTGCGCATCGCGCCCGAGCTCTACCTCAAGCGCCTCGTGGTCGGTGGTTTCGAGAAGGTGTTCGAGGTCAACCGCAACTTCCGTAACGAAGGCCTCTCGCCGCGTCACAACCCCGAATTCACCATGATGGAGTTCTACGAGGCGTACGCGAACTACCGCACGCTGATGGACTTCACCGAAGGCCTCATCCGCCACGCCGCACGCGAAGCCCTCGGCACCGAGACCTTCACCTATCAGGGCCGCGAGCTCGACCTGTCCAAGCCCTTCCATCGCCTGACCATCGTCGAAGCCATCCGCAAGTACCACCCCGGCTTCACCGTCGAGCAACTCGCCGACGCCGACTGGGTCAAGCAGAAGATCAAGGACTTCGGCGAGCCGGTAAAGGCCGGCGGCATCGGCAGCCTGCAACTGCAACTGTTCGAAGCCTGTGCCGAAGCCGAGCTGTGGGAACCCACCTACATCATCGACTACCCGGTCGAAGTCAGCCCGCTGGCCCGCGCCTCGGATTCCGACCCGGAAATCACCGAGCGCTTCGAGCTTTTCATCGTCGGCCGCGAAATCGCCAACGGCTTCTCCGAGCTCAACGACCCCGAAGACCAGGCCGCCCGCTTCCGCGCGCAAGCCACTGCCAAGGACGCCGGCGACGAAGAAGCCATGTACTACGACGCCGACTACATCCGCGCCCTCGAATTCGGCCTGCCCCCCACAGGCGGCTGCGGCATCGGCATCGACCGCCTGGTGATGCTGCTAACCGACAGCCCGGCAATCAAGGATGTGATCCTGTTCCCGCAGATGCGATCGGAGTAAGCACCCCGCTTCATCCGGCGAACAGCGCCCCACTCAGAACCCGCACGGCCTTTGGCTCTGCGGGTTTTTTGTTGTTCGGCGCAAAATCAAAAAATCAAAGGGGTCAGAGTCGTTTGATTTGACCGATCAAACGACTCTGACCCGAATGGTGCTTA
>Ga0172382_10006786_pt1 | contig 16472 bp, 14 predicted proteins | sample Leawel138RmetaG_FD_122245 | JGI IMG/M metagenome (GOLD analysis project Ga0172382, IMG submission 122245) | Leachate microbial communities from a municipal landfill in Southern Ontario, Canada - Leachate well 138R metaG | ecosystem: Engineered > Solid waste > Landfill > Unclassified | place...
CAGTTCACGCACGTTGCCCGGCCAGTCGTAGCGTTGCAGGGCTTCGCTCAGGTCCGCTGTGAAGCCCTCGATGTGCTTATTGTTGCGTTCGGCGAAATCGCGCATGAAAAAGTCGGCCAGAATCGGAACGTCATCCTGTCGATCCTTGAGCGGGGGCATGCGCAGGCTGACGACATCGAGCCGGTAGAAGAGATCTTCGCGGAAGGTGCCATCGGCCACGCATTGCTTGAGGTCGCGGTTGGTGGCCGCGATCAGGCGGATATCGACCTCGATGGTCTCATCGCCGCCGACGCGCTCGAAGGTGCGCTCTTCGAGAACGCGCAGGAGCTTGACCTGGACCGTGGCATCGATCTCCGAGATTTCGTCGAGAAAGAGCGTGCCGCCGTGGGCCAGCTCGAAGCGTCCCTTGCGTCGGGCCGTGGCACCGGTGAAGGCCCCGCGTTCATGGCCGAAGAGTTCGCTTTCGAGCAGGGTCGCAGTGAGGGCGGCACAGTGGACGGCAATGAAGGGTCCCTGTGCCCGCGAGCTGAGCCGGTGGATAGCGTGGGCGATCAGTTCCTTACCGGTGCCGCTGGCACCCTGGATGAGAATCGTCGCCTGGGTCGGAGCGGCCTGTCGCACGATCTCGAAGATGTCCTCCATGGCTCTCGAACTGCCGATAATGTTGTCCATACCGAACTTAGTATCGAGCTGCTCGTGCAGATTGCGGTTTTCCTGGGCCATGTCGCGTGCTTTGAGACTGCGCTGGAGCAGCATTTCGAGGTGATCCAGATTGACCGGCTTGGTCAGAAAATCGGCTGCCCCCTGCTTCATGGCCTCGACCGCAGTTTCGACCGTGCCGTAGGCTGTCAGGAGAATCGTGACGACGGCGGGGTACTGGGCTGTGACCTGCTTGAGCAGCGCCAGACCATCCATACCCGGCATGCGGACATCGGTGAGCATGATATCGATATTGTGGTTAGCGAGCACGTCGAGAGCCGCTTTGGCGCTTTCGGCCAGCATGACGTGGTAATGGTGATGCAGGGCACGGCGCAAGCCTTCGCGGGTGTTTTTCTCGTCATCGACCACCAGAATGGTGTAGCGGTCAGGCTTGGTCATTTTGTGATTCCTCGATGATCGAATCGACTTCGATCGGTTTGCTGTGCAGGTCGCTCTGGCGGTTGGCGGCGCGATCCGAAAGCAGGCGGATACGGCGGTCGGCGAGGGGCAGAACGATGCGGAAGACCGTACCGGCGCCGGGACGACTGGCGACCTCGATCTGGCCGCCATGTTCCTGGATGATACGCTGGACGATCATCAGCCCCAGCCCATGGCCCTCGGACTTGGTTGTACTGAAGGCCTCGAAAATGCGGCGGAAGGCCTCCTCGGGAATCCCGGTGCCGGTATCGCGCAGTGCGACACTAAGATTTCTCTCATCCGCCTCGAACTTGATCGTCAGGCGACCACCGTCGGGCATGGCCTGCAGGGCATTTTTGATGATGTTGAAAAAGACCTGCTTCATCTGGTTGCGATCGATCAGGACGGCCGGGAGTTCGCCCGGGTGGGTCAGGGCGACCTCGATGCGGCGGTTTTCGATTTCGGTACGCATGATCAGCAGCGTTTCGGAAAGAACGGCGGCGAGATCCTCCTTGGCGAGAGAGGGGGGATTGGGACGCAGGGCGCCGAGAAATTGCGAGATGATCAGGTCGAGCCGCCGCACCTCTTCGCGGGCGATGGCGACGAGGTCGTGCAGGTCGGTCTGCTTGTCGCCGGGCAGTTGCTGCATTTCGCGTTCGAGCAACTGCAGGTGGATGCCGAGCGTATTGAGCGGGTTGCCGATTTCGTGGGCGACACTGGCCGCCAGATAGCGGATGGCATCCCAGCGCTCCGACTCCAGCAGCGAGGCTTCCTGCTCGCGGGCGCGGGTGACATCGCGCAGCATGACCACCACGCCGTCGTCCGTATCATCGCTGCTGCGTGCCGGCAGCGGGGCGGCATAGAAACTCAGAATACGGTGCTTGGGATAAGAAACCTCGATCTCGCTGGAGGCGATTCTGGCCCATTCCTCCTCATCCTGTTTTGCCAGGCGATCCCAGTCGATCTCAGGCAGGAAACGCGCGATCGAGCGTCCGCGCAGACGGGTGGCATCGAAGCCGAGCAGAGTTTCGGCGGCGAAATTGGCATATTGCAGGATCCCGTCGCCGCTGACGACCATGACCCCCTCCTGGATCGACTGGAAGATCGTCTCCAGCAGACCGCGCTCGCGTGCGAGGTTCAGAAACTGGGTATGGAGGCTGTCGGTATCGAGCCGTTCGAGTCTGGAAACGAGTCTGTCGAGAAATCCGGCCTGTCGCATTTTGTGGCATTATCCTTATTAGTCGTTGTTTTCCGTGCCGATTGTAACGGGGATACCATCGGGCGGTGGCGGCGCAAATACATTCCACTCCCGCAGCAGGTGAAACGCCAGCAGCAGGGCGAGGATGGCGGCGATCAGTGAAATCCAGCGGTGCCAGCGGACACACCAGTCGAGGAAAGGGTGTGCCCAGGCCCAGATGACACGCTCGCGTCGATATTCGGCCAGGGTCGGGGGGGCATTGTAGGCGGGGTCGCCATCGCGCAGCAGCTCAAGAGTAGCGGCGACTTCGTTCAGCTCAGCCTGACAGGCGGGACAGTGACGCAGGTGTTCGCGCACGAGGGTGGAAGTGCTGGCACCGAGTTCGCGTGCCAGGTAGGGCAGCAGCAAGGACTGAATCTGCTCGCAGTTCACTGGTGCGGCCGTTTCGGTATCATCCCAGGCGCTTTCGTGGTTCACGCGGTTATCGGTTGTCATTTGCACCACCTTCCTGCGTGGCCTTCAGATGGCACGCCAGTTTTTTCATCGCGCCATGCAGTATAAAACCCACATTGCCGATACTGAGGCCTGTGATATCGGCAATTTCTCTGTAGCTTTTCTCCTCATATACTTTTAACGTCACGAGGTGGCGTTCGCGTTCAGAAAGAATCGAAAGAGCCGCGGCGGCGGTCGCGGCAGCGTCGCTCGGCCCGTCGGTTCCGGGGTTGTTGGGCGGCACATAATCGGGCACTTCTTCGGCATGTTGGCGGTGGTGGCGCGAGCGTCGCTGCTCGCGCCGCAGATAGTCGAGTGCTTCGTTGTGGGTCACGCGGTAGAGCCAGGCCTGCAAGTTGTCGGAGACCTCCATCGGTTCCTTCCAATAGCGGGCACATTTCAGAAAAACATTCTGGACGACATCCTCGGCCGCCGCGTGTGAGTTGAGCATTCGGGTGGCGTAGCGCAGCAGCATGCCCTGATAAGCATCGACGACAGCCGCAAATGCTTCCTGGTTGCTCCGTTTTCGGCCAAACACCAGCCACCCTCCTGCCTGAATCGCTCTGCCTGCGTCAGCCGATTATTTCGAGATAGCGGCGCAGGTTGGCCTGGCCGATCGCGATACCCTGCAGGGGCTCTTCCATGCCTTCGAACTCGATCGAGAGGACACCCTTGTAGTTGAAGCGGCGCATGACGCGCAGACACTGCAGGATCGGCACATTGCCGTGGCCGATGATCGCACCGCGCCAGAAGTTGCCGCCGCGTGAGATGTTCCAGCCTTCGCCGGGATGCGCTTCGCTGCCGGATTTGAGGTGGAAGTCCTTGGCGTGGCAATGGAAAGCGTAGGGCATCAGGCGACCGACCGCCGTGGGTGGATCATCGTCGGCACAGATGAAGTTGCCCATGTCGATCAGCACGCCGAAGTTGGGGTGGTTGACCCGCGTGACGAGTTTTTCGACGCGGATGCTGTCCTGACAGAAGAAACCGTGGTTTTCGACCATGGTGCGGATGCCGAACTGGGCGGCATATTCGGAGACCTCACGGCAGCCCTCGGCGAGACGCGGCAGGGCGGCATCAAAGCTGCGCGGACCGACGTGATCGGCGGGGAAACCACCGGTGGCATCGTGACGCATGCCGGGTACGCCCAGACGGCGGGCGATTTCGACCTCGCCCTTGACACGCTCAATCTCGGCGGCCAGGTCACCGTTGGAACCGGTCAGGAAATCGGCCCAGATGGTGTAGTTGACGATGTCGATTCCGGCCTTGTCGGCGGCTTCGCGCAGCTTGTCGGCATGATCTTCGGCCGAGACACCTTCCGGTTTGTTGAAGGCCGAAAATTCGATCACATCGAAACCCATCTCCCTGGCCTTGGCCGGCAGGTCTGTTTCGAGAAGTTCTCCACTGCGAACTAATTGACGATAACTGTATGAGCTGACTCCGATACGCATCTTTGAAATCCTTAACCTTTCTGTCCCTTGTGGGTACCGGATATGCTGACACATGCCGCCGGAAAGGTCAATGCCGGCATGTTGTCATGTCGGCATCTTGTCAGTGCTGGGCACTGCCGGTGCAGGCGGTTGCAGTAGAGCGGGTGGCAAGCAGCCAGATCGGGCGCAGGCCGCAGGCCAGCCGGTGGCGCACGATCCGGACTTCGCTGAAACCATGGGCGAGCAGGTGGCTGATCAGGGCCGGACGCGACATGCCGATTTCGTGTGTACCGGTCAGTTGCGCCACGCGGTAGGACTTGAGGGTATGAATCCGGTTGGGTTCGTTGGCGATCAGCAGGAGTCCGCCGGGACGCAGCACGCGGGCGCATTGGTCGAGAGCCCGACGCCAGTCGTGAACATGATGCAGCGCTTCGTAGATGAAGGCCGCATCGAAAGGCGCTTCGTCCTGCAGGGTCGCCGCCAGCTCTTCCATGGCGGCGGTGGTGTAGCGCAGTGTGCCTGCTGTTTTCATACTGGCGAAGGCAGTCGCCCGGCGCTGTGCCAGGGCAACGGTTTGCGGGTCGAGGGTCGTGCCGAGAACCTGGTAACCGCAGCGGGCGAACAGCTCGGCAAACCAGCCCGAGCCGCAGCCCAGTTCGAGCAGACGTGCGGGTGGCGGGAGTCCGGCCTGACGAAAAAAATCGTCGGCATGACAGAAGTCCTGCAGCAGACGACGCATGTCGCGTCCGCCCCAGAAGGGTTTCAGCAAACCGAGGCGATCCATCTCGGCCCGCGAAACTCCGGCCAGGCGGTCGAGGTACTCGCGTTCGCGGGCATGCGCCTCTTCAATTGTTCCGACCGGCTGCGGCGGGAAACTGCCGTTCTCGGAGTCACGCGCCACGAGGTAGAGGGTCACAATCAGTTTCTGCCACTGGGAGAGCTGCATGTGGGCATCGGCCGCATTGGCCTGCCAGAGACGGGCACCCCGGCGGCCGATGGGAGAGCGCAGAATAAGGCTGGTCAGAAACTTGGACATGAAATGGGAATGAAGTTATAAAACAATTTCAGGCAGATGGTGCGGGAACAGTCGCGATGCTGCCAATCCGGCGGGCGGGATTGCCGCCCCAGATTTCGCCGGCCGGAACGTCGCGCGTAACGACGGCACCGGCCCCGACCACGGCACCGTTGCCGATGGTGACACCTTTAAGGATCAGAGCATGGGCACCGATGAAGACATCGTCGCCGATGACAATCGGACGGGTGGCGACGTTGGCCGTGGCATCCTGCCGTCGCAGTATCGGGTCGAGCGGATGAAAATCGTGGTCGTAGATGCGGGTATTGGCACCGATTGAGACATGGTTGCCGATCGTGATCGAACTGCGGCTCGAGATGGTGGCAAAAGAGCAGCCGCTATGGTCTCCGAATGTGACACGTCCGCCGTCGAAACACTGGATCGTCGTCGGTCCGGTGCCGCCGGCCATGTTGGACTGGAGACGCGATTGCAGTGTGACATTGCGTCCGAGCCGGATGGCACCCCGTCGGGCAACGCGCAGGTGCGGGCGGCCACAGACCTTGAGACCCGCACCCGCCGGGCAACCGGCCAGTCTGAGCCACAGTCTGGTGGTCAGGGTATGCCACCACATCGAAAATCTGTGCCGCAGATTGCCGCCCAGAATCAGGAGGTGGATCGGAAAATCATAACGTTGTCGGAAGCCGGGACGCATGTTGCTCAGTTACTCCCCTGTGATGTTATCTCCTGAGATCGTCGGCGGCGGTCTGATAGATCTCCAGCAGGAGTTCGATGTTTCGAGCCGGTACAGCGGCACTGACCCTGATCGCGGCTTGGGCGGCCAGACCGGTCTGGCGCAGTTTTTCCGGATCGGCAAAGGCCTTCACGAGTGTATCGGCCAGAGCTGTGCTGTCGCCGGCGGGGAAGATCCAGCCGGTTGTGTCCGGCGCAACCAGTTCGGCCAGAGCGCCGTGCTCGGGCACGATCACCGGACAGCCGCAGGCCTGGGCCTCGGCGGCGGCCATGCCGAAGGTTTCGTAACAGATGCTGGGAGAAACCAGCAGACTGGCCTGACGCAGGTGCTGCAAAACCTCAATCCGCGACTGTTGGCCGAGGAAAGTGATGCCGCCCCGCGGCGCGGCTGTAGCCTTGTTGCCGTCGCTTGCCGGACGCAGTTGGTCGCCTGCCAGGGCTTCCAGTTCGTCCCTTTTGGGCCCGTCGCCGATCAGCAGGAGACGGCTGTCGGGCGGCAGCCGGTCGCGTGCCTCGAGCCAGGCCCGGATCAGGAGCGCGACCCCCTTTTCGGGCGAGAGACGCCCGAGATAGAGGGCGGTCGGCTGGTTTGTCCGGGTAGCCTGGGCAGATGCCGGCCGCTCGCCGATCATCTGTTCGTCGAGCAGCATCACCGGGTTGGGCTTGACCGAGATTTTGTCGGCAGACAGGCCGAGTGCTTCGAGCTTGCGGCGTTCGAAATCGCTCAGTGCGATAAAGCGCGTCACATGCCGCTGATAAGTCCGCAGGCGGCGGAAATGAACCCACCAGGTGAGTGCCGCAACAGCCGAGGCAGCCAGTGACCCACGGTAGCAGCGGTGCTTGAGACCCGGGCGCGGAAAGCGCCCGAAGCAAGCCTCGCAGACATGTCCGTCGCGGTAAAGAAAGCCGTTCAGACAGGCCAGGCGGTAGTTGTGGATCGACCAGACGACCGGAACTTTTTCCTTGTGGCAAACCCAGAAAACCGAGGGTGAGACGAGCGGAAAGGTATTGTGGCAGTGGACGACCGCCGGACGGTGCAGCCGGATCTGGCCGCGCATCTCGTGGACGGTGTCCTGATTCCAGACCGTATGACGCAGCAGCGAGAGCCGGCTCATATACTCGACCGAGTCGTTGTGGAGTTCGTAGGTCAGTACTTCGTGACCATGCGCACGCAGCATGTCGCGCTCGGTTTCGAAGACCTGGTCTTCGCCTCCCGGACGTTGGTAACGATTGTGAACGAGCAGGATTTTCATGGCAGATGCGATTGGCACGGATGCCGGTATCCATACGGAGTACCGGCGGCAGTGCGGCTGGTGTCAGAGTCGGGACACTGCCACCGGATCCTGTGTGTTGAGCTGGATCGGTGTCAGGCTCAGCTCAAAACGGAATTCCCGTGGCGTGAGCAGATACTGCGGCAGGGGGCCGGGGCCGCAACTGGCACTGCCGAGACCGCCCTGGGCGAGATCGAGGTTGAGCGTGATGTAGTCGCGCTTGACGAGCTGGTAGATGTGGACGGCCTTTTCGAAATCGGTCGTATCGTACCAGTGGGCACTGAAGTCGAAATGTGGCTTGGCGATCGCCAGCAGCCCATGACCGTGGTCGTTGGTCAGGCTGACCCATTGGACATCGGTGCGGTTGCCGTTTTCCTGCGGGAAGATGTAGTTGGTCAGCAGACCGTCGACGTTGTTGTGCCAGAGCCCGATGCGCTGGGCGGTTTTGCTGTCGCTGTAAGCCTCGCCGGGTCCGAGGCCGTACCACTGGACATTTTCGCAGGCTGCCGGAAGCTGGAGCTGTAGTCCGATTCTGGGCCAGGTGCAGTTCCATTTTCCTTGGGGCGCTCCTTCGACCGTGAGATCGATCCGTCCCGCGGGGCTGATGCGGTAGCGATAGCTGGCGGTGATGCCGAACTTGTGCATCGGACCGCCGACATAGGCATCGACCGCGATCTCGCAGCCGGAACTGCCGGACTGGCTGACCCGCACAGCCGACACCCGCTGCTGCAGGTTGTGCAGCCCGTGGGCGCGCCATTCGAGCTGTGCGCCGAAACCGCGGTTGCCGCCGTCGTTGTCGGTCGGGGCACGCCAGAAGTTGAGCCGCGGGCCGCGCCGGAAGACGGGACTGCCGTCGTGTTCCCAGGTGCTGATGTTGCCAGTCGTCTTGTCGAGCGTCAGGTGGAAATTGACCCCCCGTACTGTGACAGCGGCTGTCTGATCCTCGATAATGAGCGCGGGAGCTGAGATTTTGAGATCCGGGGATGTCAGCGTCTGCGCATCACGGATTTTGAACTGACCCCAGGCCAGTTCGTGCCCCTGCTCCGCCCAGCGGGTATCGCCGGCGAGGACACAGGCCACTTCGAGCCAGTATTCGCGACCATCATCGGGCAGGCTGAGAGACGGCAGCTCGACCGTGCCGGTGGTTCCCGGTGCCACATCCGGCATGGCGAATGCGCCCGAACGGACGAGGCGGCCGTCGGCGACAAGCTTCCAGCCGCCTTGCAGTGTGTTCAGGTTGGTGAACATGAAGCGGTTTTCGAACTGAATCGTCGGAGGGTTGCCCGAAGCGAGGGTGGCGATGACCGGCTCAATTACTTTTTTCAGCTCGGTCATGGCCGGTGAAGGGGTCCGGTCGGGGAAGATCAGACCGTCGATAATGAAGTTGCCGTCGTGCAGCTTTTCACCGAAGTCGCCGCCGTAACCGTAGAACTCCTGACCATCGGCCGTGCGACTGGCGATGCCGTGGTCGATCCATTCCCAGACGAAGGCACCGCAGATGCGGGGATAACGGTAAAAGACATCCCAGTAGTCCTTGAGACCGCCCGGGCCGTTGCCCATGGCGTGGGCATATTCGCAGAGGATAAAGGGCAGGGGGGCATACTTTTCGGCCGGCAGCTCGCCGTTCGAGACGGCTTCGCGGCCTTCGCCGATGCGGATGCACTCTTCGACCGAGGCATACATGCGACTGTAGAGATCGGCCACCGTGAGCTGGTAGTCGCCCTCGTAGTGGATCGGGCGCGAGCTGTCGAGCGTTCGCGTGGCATCGGCCATGGCCTGGTGGTTGCTGCCGATGCCCGACTCATTGCCGAGCGACCAGATCACAACACAGGGCTGGTTGAAGTCGCGTCTGACCATGCGCTCCATGCGATCGAGACAGGCGGCCTTGAAGCGCTCATCGTCGAGCGGATTCATGTCCCAGGCTTTGACGTGGGAGCTCTGGAAGCCGTGCGTTTCGATATCGCACTCGTCGATCACGTAGAGACCGTAGCGGTTGCAGAGGTCGTACCAGCGCGGGTCGTCGGGGTAGTGCGAGGTGCGGACAGCGTTGATGTTGTGGCGCTTCATCAGGAGGATATCCTGGATCATGGTCTCGACCGGCACACTGCGTCCGAGGCGCGGATGATGTTCGTGGCGATTGACGCCCTTGAACATCGCCTTGACGCCGTTGATGAGGATCATCGAGTCGCGGATTTCGACCTGGCGGATGCCGATCTCCAGCGGGATCGCCATCAGGTCGGTACCCTGTTTGTCCCTCAGACTGACAAACAGGCGGTAGAGGGCGGGCGCTTCGGCCGACCATTTGCGGGCGCAGGCGACTGTGCCGCTGAGCGTGAGCGTATCTGTGGCACCGGCCTCGAGCGCGGTGGCAGATTTGAGCGGCGCGTCCCAGACCGGCAGACCGTCGGGATCGATCAGCAGGGCTTCGACTTGCAGGTCTGCCACCGCCGCAGCCGATAGATTGGCGAGCGAGCAACGGATCGCGACCGTGGCATCGGCATAGGCGGCATCGAGCTTGGTCGCGACATTGACATCCGCAAGCTGAACCTGTGGCAGCGCAACAAGGGTCACATCGCGGAAGATGCCCGAGAGCCACCACATGTCCTGGTCTTCGAGATAGGTTCCCGCCGACCACTGCAAGACCCGCACAGCCAAGACGTTTTCGCCATCCTTATTGATGACTCCGGTAATGTCGAACTCATGCGGCAGGCGGCTGCCCATGCCCTGACCCACCTCGTGCCCGTTGACATAGGCCACAAAATAGGAGTCCACCCCATCGAAACGCAGCCTGATCTGGCGGCCATCCCAGTCCGGCGGCAGGGTGAAGGTGCGGCGGTAGCTGCCGGTGGGGTTTTCGCTCGGCACAAAAGGCGGGTCGAGCGGGAAGGGGTAGGGGATGTTGGTGTACTGCGGTTTGCCGTAGCCTTGCATCTGCCAGCAGGAGGGCACCGGCAGCGCGTCCCAGGCGGCATCGTCGAAGGCGGGAGCTTCAAAACCCGCCGGTGCCAGGAGCGGCGAAGCGTCGAAATGAAATTTCCAGAGACCGTTCAGGGACTGCACACTGGGCGAACAGTAGCAAGACGAGGCAGCGCGTGCGGAAGCCAGGTCGGGCCAGGGCGTGAACCAGGCACGGGATGGCAGACGGTTTTTTCCAAAATTGGCAGGATTTTCCCAAGGGTTCATGAGCTACTCCAAAGACAATTTATAACGACAGTCACAATCGCAACAACAGGACACCAATCCGGCTGTTGCGAACGTCTGATATCATGCCCGTAATGCGCCAAAGGTGCAACCAATAGAAACAGAGGCCGCTTTTATTACGCTCCGAAGGTCTTCTGGCGCAGTGCCACGACCCTGCCCGCGAGGGCGGCGAGGGCATCTTTGGCCTGCACATCGCCGGCCAGGTGCGCCAGCATCAGACTGCCTTCGATCTCGCAGATTTCGGTCTGGATCGGGTAATAGTGCCGCAGCAGGAAGTCGCAGTACTTGACGATGCGATAGTCGCCATAAATCATCGGCAGTTCACCGATGTAGCGGCAGACGGCCACCGAACGATATTGGCGTACGGCCTCGCAGATCGCCCCGACGCTGTTGTCGCGGGCCAGCATGAGGGTGAAGTTGCAGTCGAAAAGATCGCGATCATGTCCCTCGGTAAAGCAGCGCTCGCGGCCGTAGGTGAACATGGTCGTGCCGTGGGAGTCGCTCAGGCCGACGACCGGGAAACGGTTGCCCTGTGCCTTTTCCTGAGCCCAGCGGACGACCTGCAGGTTGTTGGCGCGCGACTGGGATTTGTAGAAACCGCCGATCACTTCGAAGGCATCGAACTTGCGGCGTGCGAAAACGGCATCGGAAAGCGCCTTGCAGATCACATTCTGCATCACGTACCAGTAGGGATGGCAGAAAACCGCCAGGCCGCCACTTTCACGGATGCGGTCGAAGACCCATTCGCTGGCCGCCACGGGGAAGTTGTCGAGGTCGCCGTCACTCTCGGGCAGCGTGGCGCGGATTTCCTCGACCTCACGCCGGTACTGTTCTTCATTGTTGTGTGCCAGAGCGTGGACACTGTGTGTGGCACCGAAGTTGATGATGTGAACCGGGTTGCCCGGGGCATGAACCTCTTCGCCGGGGTAGAGGCGGAAGTCGAGATTGAAGGGCTTCCAGTATTCGATCGCCTGCAGCGAGGGGTTGTACTGGCCGTGGTCGCTGACGGCGATGAAGTCGAAGCCGCGCTGACGGTAGCGGGCGGCCACAAACTCCGGACTTTCGAGCCCGTCGGAACCGGTGCTGTGCATGTGGAAGTCGCCCTTGAGCGGACGCAGCGGATAGAGATCCTCGGCAACGGAGTAGATGTGGAAGTGACGTTCGGCCTTCTGCTGCGGTTTGGCCGGATCGCTGATGCTTGCCACAATAATATGTTCCTGTTCGCCGGCGAAATTGGCCGAGACCACCAGCTCACCGCCCTCGAGGCTCCATTCGACCGGCTGGCGCGAGCCTTCGCCCCAGGTGTAGTTGCGATGGATGGCGGTGGGGTATTCGCCATCGACGGGAATACTGTAAACCGTCAGTTGCGAGGCCTCTGGAAAAGCGGCATGGTCGAAGCGTGGACGGATGCGAATCTGTGTAACCTTGTCCGATGGAACAACGCGAGGGAAAACATCGTAATAATGCATGATGGTCTCTTTCAAAATGAAACAAAGCGGCTCAAATGAGCCAATCCAACCCATCATCATAGCAGGTGACAGGGGGAGCTGTCTATTGATAGAATGCAGACCATGCATCTGGCTGGTGGAAAATGTGGTGGAAAATGTGAACATTATGCAAAGTGGAAGTCGGATCGGTTTTTTTGATTCGGGGGTCGGTGGACTCTCGGTCTGGCGCGAGGTGGTGGCGTTGCTGCCGGGAATCTCCACGGCCTATCTGGCCGACAACGCCTACTGTCCCTACGGGCTCCGGCCGGTCGAAGAGATTATCGAACGCTCCTGCGTGCTGACCGAAGCGCTGCTGCGGCAGGACTGCCGAATCATCGTTTCGGCCTGCAACACGGCCACCTCGGCGGCGATTGCCACGCTCCGTCAGCGTTACAATGTACCTTTTGTGGGCATCGAGCCGGCGGTCAAACCGGCCGCTCTCAACACGCGCAGCGGCGTTGTGGGAGTGCTGGCGACGCGGGCGACTCTGACCGGACGTCTCTTTAAGGAAACCTCCGCCCGCTTTGCCTCCCATGTGCGCCTGGTGACCAAAATCGGTGAAGGGCTGGTGGAACTGGTCGAGGCGGGCGAGACAACTTCAGCCGCGGCACGTGCGATTGTAGCAGCCAACCTCAGTCCGCTGCTGGAGGCGGGAGCCGACCAGATTGTCCTCGGCTGTACGCACTATTCGTTCCTGGCCGACCTGATCCGGGAGCTGGCGGGCGAAGGGGTCGAGATTGTCGATGCGGCTCCGGCGGTGGCACGACAGGTGGCACGCGTTCTGGCCGACCTGCCGGGAGGGGACAATATATTGGATCAGCCGACGGTTGCACACCGCTTTGGAGCCACGGCTGCGGCGGACACGCTGCGCATGATGGCAGAAAGCTTCGGCCTGACGCCGCGCACTGCACCTGCGGGTGCCTGCGGCCTGACGGCCGACTGCTTTGAAGCGTGATCGCCCCGAACGCCGGATTACAGTGGTGGCAGTGTCCGGACTCTGCCATCGCGTGCAAAAAATATCTTTTGACCTCGGGTTGGAAAGCATGATAGGTTGACCGCTTGCCTTCGACTGGAAAGCCGCGAACCGTACATACGGGGCACAGTCGCAAAGGGGGTGACTGACATGATACAAATTCGCGTTAAAAAAGGTGAAGCAGTAGAGCGGGCGCTCAAGCGCCTCAAGAAAGCGCTCGACCGTGAGGGACTGATGAAGCAGGTGCGGGCCAACCGCTACTTCGAAAAGCCCAGCGAGAAATCGCGCAAAAAGTCCGCCCGGGCACGTTCCCGTGCACGCAGTCTGGCACGTCGTGCTGCAATGGGTGGTGCAATGGGTGGTTGATTTGTCACCCTTCCATGACTCATAATGCCTCCGGGTGGTTTTTCCATTCGGGGGTTTTTGTTTTTAACCGGAAAGTTTTTGACAGCTCATGCAACTCTCTATTTCGACCAACTGGAATTCGCGCCAGCATGAAGACGGCGAGGCGATGGTGGGGGAGATTCTGGCCGCCGGGCTGGATGCGATTGAGTTGGGCTATGCCCTGACGCATCGCCAGGCCGACGATGTGCGGCGGTTGCAGGCGGCGGGGACAATCCGGGTGCTGAGTGTCCATGCCTACTGTCCGGTGCCGATGGGGGTTTCCTCCGGTAGTCCGGAAATTTTCTCGATCTGCGATGCGGCACCGCGTGCCAGGGCGCGTGCCGTGCGGGCGGTGCTGGAGAGTGTGCAGTTGGCGGCCGAAATTGGGGCAGGGGTGGTCGTGCTGCATGCCGGGCGGGTGCCGCTCGGGCGCAAGATGCGGCAGTTGGTCGAGATGGCCGCCGCCGGACGCAGGCACGAACCGCGCTACGAGAAGCGGCTGGCACGTCTGCTCGACCTGCGGGCGCGGCGGGCGGGCAAGGTTTATCAACGCCTGCTGGAATCGCTGGACGAGCTGCTGCCGCAATGTGAGAAGCTGGGGGTGACGCTGGCCCTCGAAAATCTGCCGACCGTCGATGCCATGCCCAACGAAGGCGAAATACAACAGCTCTGTCAGGAATTCGCCGGGGCACCGCTGGCGGGCTGGCACGACTTTGGTCATGCGCAGGTGCGCGAAAATCTGGGGCTGATCCATCATCCGGGGATCGTGCGGCGGCTGGTGCCCCTGCTGGCGGGCTTCCACCTGCAGGATATCGTCGGCGTGGAAGATGCGCATCTGATGCCGCCGGGCGGCGAGGTCAAATTCGAGCGCTTCCGCGACCTGAGCAGGCTGGATCTGCCGGCCGTGCTGGAGCCGGCACCTGGTACGCCGGTCGAGTACATCCGTAGGGCGGTTGACTTTCTGAATGACCTGTGGGCATAATGCCTTTCAGTCCGCAGGGCGGACTAAGTTCAGACGATTTTTCCACTAATCACAATCATACGAGGTTACATGCCCCGCACAGCTTTGATTACAGGTGTCACTGGCCAGGACGGTTCTTATCTGGCCGAGTTTCTGCTTTCCAGGGGATATGCCGTACACGGCATGGTTCGCCGGGCCAGTACCGAAAACTTTGAACGCATCAACCATCTGCAGGGCAAGATTGAGCTGCATCAGGCGGATTTGCTGGACGAGCTGTCGCTGATCGAGCTGATGCAGGATGTCAAGCCCGACGAAATCTACAACCTCGCCGCGATGTCGTTTGTGCCGACCTCCTGGACCCAGCCGGTTCTGACGGGTGAGTTCACGGCGCTGGGCGTGGTGCGGATGCTCGAAGCCATGCGCCGCGTCTGTCCCAAGGCGCGTTTTTACCAGGCCTCGAGCAGCGAGATGTTCGGCAAGGTGCTGGAAGTGCTGCAGACGGAAGAGACGCCATTTTATCCACGCAGTCCCTACGGTGTCTGCAAGGTGTACGGGCACCACATCACGGTCAACTACCGTGAGAGCTACGGTCTCTATGCCGTCTCGGGCATCCTCTTCAACCACGAGAGTCCGCGGCGCGGCAAGGAATTTGTGACGCGCAAAATCACCTACGGTGTGGCACGGATCAAGCACGGCCTGCAGCAGCAGCTCGCCATGGGCAACCTCGATTCCAAGCGCGACTGGGGCTTTGCGGGCGACTATGTGCGGGCGATGTGGCTGATGCTGCAGCAGGAAGCACCGGAAGATTTTCTGGTGGCGACCGGCGAGACCCATACCGTGCGCGAGTTCATCGAACTGGCCTTCGGTCATGTCGGCCTCAACTGGCAGGATCACGTCGTGATCGACCAGCGCTTCATGCGTCCCGCCGAAGTCGATCTGCTGCTCGGCAATCCCGCCAAGGCACGCGTAAAACTCGGCTGGGAGCGTGAAGTCGATTTCAAGGGACTCGTGACCATGATGGTTGACGCGGATATGGAACGCGTCGCCGCCGAAATAAACTGAGATGAATCGCAACTCCGCCCCGCCCGCCTATAATCTGCGTTGTCCGCGTGTACTCGTGACAGGCGCAGCGGGGTTTGTCGGCCATCATCTGATCAGCGAGCTGCAAAATGCCGGCCACAGTGTGGCGACGACCGACCTCAGGGAAGGCGGACACCCGCTGCCCGGTTTCCGCTCGGCGGAACTGGCCGACCGGGCGGCCTTGCGCGAGCTGGTGCGCGAGGTGCGTCCCGATGCCTGCATCCACCTCGCCGCAGTTTCGTTTGTACCCGATGGCGACAGCAATCCGGCCGGTCTGCTGGCGGTCAATGTGGCCGGCACGATGAATCTGCTCGAGGCGATCCGTCAGGAGGCTCCGCGCGCCCGTTTTCTGCTGATCTCATCGGCACAGGTCTATGGCCCGGCTCCCTCGATCCGGGGTGCCAATGTGCCGATTACCGAAAATGCCCCGACCTATCCCATCAGTCTCTATGCCGTCTCCAAAGTGGCGGCCGAGCGCGCGGCTTTCGCCTTCGGCTCGGTTTACGGACTGGATGTGCTGGTGGCGCGTCCGGCCAACCACACCGGCCCGGGACAGTCGCCGCGCTTTGTGGCGGCTTCTTTTGCGAAGCAGATCCGCGAAATTGCGGCGGGCAAATCGGCCCTGATGAAGGTCGGCAATCTCGAATCGATCCGCGACTTCACCGATGTGCGCGATGTCGTGCGCGCCTATCGCCAGTTGATCGAGCGCGGTGTGTCGGGCATGCCCTACAACGTCAGCTCCAACACACATGTCAAGATCGGCACCCTGCTCGAACACCTGCAGGAGCTGGCCGGCACGCAGGCCGAGGTGGTCGAAGACCCGGCCCTGGTGCGTCCGGCCGACGCTTCGATGCGTCTCAGTGTGCGCCGGTTGCGCGATACGGTGGCCTGGACCCCGGCCTTCAAGCTGGACGACACGCTGCGCGACATGCTGGCCGGGGGTTAGGGATGGGTACGGACTATATCCATATCCGCGATCTGGAGCTGGAGTGCATCGTGGGAATCCTGCCCGAGGAACGGCTGCGGCCACAGCCGGTCAGGATCAACCTGCGGCTGGGGTGCGATCTGGCGGCCGCCGGTAACAGCGATGACATCAGCCAGACTGTGGACTATCGCCAAG
>Ga0172382_10006787_pt1 | contig 16472 bp, 14 predicted proteins | sample Leawel138RmetaG_FD_122245 | JGI IMG/M metagenome (GOLD analysis project Ga0172382, IMG submission 122245) | Leachate microbial communities from a municipal landfill in Southern Ontario, Canada - Leachate well 138R metaG | ecosystem: Engineered > Solid waste > Landfill > Unclassified | place...
AGACACAGCATAGGAGGCTCCATGTCAACCGAGGAAGATAAAAATTTCCACAGATTACTAATGGGACATTTTCATAAGTTAATTTGCACCCTAAAAAGGGACATTTTCATAAGTTATTGACACAATAATCCCATCCACATTGACACCTCCACGGCTCTGCTGGTAAAATCCACATAAACCCTGACAGTGCCTAACCCTGCAATAAAGGCATCTTTCAATACGTCGGTACGTTTTTGGTGGCAGGGTTTCGGATGATTATTACTCCGGCAGAAAATTCAACAAAAGCGCAGGATTGCAAGCGGTTAAATTACCTGCCGGGCTTCCCAGCGGTTGATCTCTCTGCAACAGACCCGGGTTGAAAACCCTCCATTGGGGCTCAATTGATAGAAAAGCGAGGGCGGCATCATGACGAAAACAACACAAGAGGTCCAGGCTTTTATCGAGCAAGGCAACTGGCAGGGCCTTCGTGATCTGCTGGAATCCTTCCCTCCGCCTGAAATAGTGGACCTGCTGCCGGAACTGGACGAAGCAGACCGGGCCATCCTTTTTCGTCTTCTACACCGGCCGATAGCCGCCGAAATATTTTCTTGCTTGGAGCCTCAGGAGCAAGATGCTCTTTTGAGTGATTTGACCAATGAGGAAACCCGGCAACTGCTGGCTAATATGCGTCCGGACGATAGAACGCACTTTCTAGAAGAAATGCCCGGCCAGGCTACACAGCGCCTGATGAACCTGCTAAGCCCCCATGATCTGCAGGAAGCCAGGCAACTTCTGGGTTATCCTGAAGATAGCGTTGGCAGGTTGATGACTCCGGACTATGTAGCTGTTCGCCCGTATTGGACTATTGACCATGCCCTGTCTCATATCCGACTCAAGGGCAAAGACAGCGAAACCATTTACACTGTTTATGTAGTGGATGCCTCATGGAAACTATTGGGAACGCTGGAGCTGCGTAAGCTTCTTCTGGCTGATTCGGATAAAATGGCAGAGCAGATTATGAACACCTCTTTTGCCAGTGTCATGGCATTGGATGACCGGGAAGAGGCCGTCAAAGTTATTCAAAAGTATAATCTTGTAGCTGTTCCGGTAGTCGATTCTAATGGCGTTTTGCTAGGTATTGTTACCGTTGATGACGTTCTTGATGTCTCTCAGGAAGAAGTGACTGAGGATTTTCACAAAGTCGGCGGTATCACTCCTTTGGAAAGCAGCTATCGGGCCAGCAGTCTATGGTCGCTTTTCTCCAAGCGTATCGGCTGGTTGGCAGCTTTGGTAGTTGTTAATCTGGTCTCATCCAGCATTATCGCTTCCTTTGAAGATGTGCTGACCGGCACCATCGTTCTGGCCTTTTTTATTCCTTTGCTAATAGACAGCGGCGGCAACGCGGGTGCACAGGCGGCCACCCTGATGATTCGGGCATTAGCCACCGGTGATATCAATGTCAAACAATGGGGAGCGGTATTCTTCAAAGAAATCGGTGTGGGCGCCCTGCTGGGTATTACCCTGGGCGCTATGGGCTTTGCACTGGGGGCTTTCCGTGGAAATACACAGATCGGCTGGGTCGTGGGATTAACCATGATAAGCATTATCATATGGTCCAATCTGCTTGGTATGTTCCTACCTTTTTTATTCACGCGTATTAAACTGGATCCGGCTGTGGCCAGCAGTCCCCTGATAACAACGCTCGCCGATGTAGGCGGGCTGGCGATATACTTTCTTATTGCCTCCTGGATACTTTAGCAGTCAGTTTGGTCTATGCCGTAACAGTCTCTTCAATTTCTGCAACAAAACATCTTTGCCTTTTGCCCTTGTTCAGATTTTTTCTTCTCGTAGGGTTTGTATCGCCTCAGCCATATCATCGGCACCGAAGACTGCGGTCCCGGCAACCAGCATATCGGCGCCTGCTTTTATCACTCTGGAGGCGGTGGCGATGTTTATTCCTCCATCCACCTCCAGACGTATCTCCCGCCCGGAACGATCGATCATACCGCGGGCTGCGGCAATCTTCGGCAACATAGCCTCAATAAAGGCCTGTCCGCCATATCCGGGGTTGACGGTCATCAAAAGAACGTAATCAGCCTCTTCAAGCACATAATTTATAGTATCCAAAGGGGTAGCTGGATTGAGAGCCACACCGGCCTGGGCACCTGTCTGACGAATCATGCCCAAAGCTCTATGCAGATGAGCAGTGGCCTCGACATGAAGCGATATCATCCCGGCTCCAGCTTCGGCGAAAGACTCGATCTGTCTTTCCGGAGAAGAAATCATCAGATGAACATCAAAAATAAGGTCTGTTCTCTTCCTTAAAGCCTTGACCACATCGGCACCGATAGTTATAGGAGGAACAAAGGCTCCATCCATAACGTCGACGTGAATATGCGTTGCTCCCGCATCCCCGGCTCTGGACACCTCGCAGCCTAGGCAACTGAAATCCGATGCCAGTATGGATGGCAATATGGTTATATCTTTCACTTAGAAAGTCTCCTCTCTCACCAGCCGGCCGTCCACATATATGTTCACGGATACTTCATCGAAGCCGGTAATCTCCTGCTGAACGTTCTCTCCCGGCTGAAAGAGCTTGTCTAGATAGATTCTTTCGCCCTGACTGTCGGTTACCATTACCCGTATTCTGTGACGCTTGCCGTCGTTAGGCACTTGATAATTAACGACTGCGCTCTTCTTAACGCCTTCAGCCTCGGAGGATACCGTCTCCTCCGGCTCCGGTCCCTGGCTTAGGATGATGGCTATCCGGGATCCTTTGGGTACAATTGATTGCGGCTGCGGTGATTGACCGGCCACGTATCCCTTGGGAATAAAAGCATCATATCGCTCTTCGGGCTTGCTTGCCGTCAGACCGGCCTCAGACAAGGCTCGCAATGCACTATCATAAGGATTATTATAAAGATCGGGCACTTCCGCTGTTTCAATCCCTTTGCTGATAATAACAAAAACAAGACGATTCTGACGCACCATTCTTCCTGCTGCCGGTTCAGTGGAGAGCACCGTGCCGACGGCATAAGTATTATCATATTTCTCACCGACTATTTTCATATGCAGCTTTCGATCCTCAAGAATCTGCTCCGCCTCCCTGATAGATTTACCGCGAACATCAGGCATGGTGACCTCGGCAGGAAAAATGTTCAACGGCAATTTGCTTATCAAGACACCTAATACCAGAATTAATCCGGCAAGCAATATAATTTTTCCAGCAGACGGCGGACGTTTATGTCTACCCCCGGCCCGGAGAGTTCTGAGACTTCCGGCATACTCTTCTTTATCATCATCAAAAGCATCATTATCCTTGGTACCATCCGTAATATTGCTCGGCGATGGAGTAAAGGTATCACCGCCAATGAATATATCCCGCAATGCCTTCAACAATAGCTCCACCGTACGGTAACGCCTCGCCGGATCTTTATCCAAAAGCCTGTCTATCAATTTATCCAGCTCTTCATCGATCATGCTGAGATTGTAACGGGGAGACAGCGGCTTTTCATGTAAATGATCGTAAGCTATTTTAACGACGGTGTCACCATTGAAAGGCACCTTGCCGCATACCATCTCATAGAGATTGATTCCGACCATATACATGTCCGAGGCTTCGCTCGGCAATTCACCCTTTATCTGCTCGGGTGATATATAAAGCACACCGGCCATTGTTAGCGGCACAGCATCCCTGGATATTCGAGCAATGGCTGTTGCCATGGAGAAATCATTCAGTTTTACCGTACCTGTAAGGTCGTAGTGGATATTGCCCGGGACCAGGTGCCCATGCAACAGACCGGTCTTGTGAGCATATTTCAGCGCTTCGCATATTTGCACGCCTGTTCTTACCGCCTCATTGGGGAATAGAGGAAAGGTTCTGCTGTTCTTAACAGTACCAGCCATAAGCTCCTGTACCAGATAATGAATATCACCATCCCTGTAGGAGGCATATGTATTGGTAATATAAGGATGTGACAGGCCGGCTAGATTTCTGGCTACTCTGTGAAACTCCTCCACCACACTTTCAGAAGCCAACTGCCGATGTAGAATCTTAACGGCTACCTCTCTGTTAAGAAGTGTATCCATCGCTTTATATACGGCCGTTATATCGCCGGAGCCAATTTCCGCCAGTATCAGATAACGGTCATTCAGCATTTTGCCGGTCATGACGCAACTACTCCTATAATATAAATCAGAAACACCAGCAGATTACCGGAGTCTTTATCAATACTTCCGAACCCTTTGTGCTTCTGCGACTTGATGCCCTTAGGCGTCTCTGTCTTTATTTCTTCAACCACCGTTTCTTATCCTCTTTTCGGTCTTGTTCGGGCTGTCGGGCACTAAACGTTTTATCGCCGGCCAACTGGCCGCAACCACCGCCAACGGTTGTGCCGCGGCTTTGCCTGAGCGTGTATATCAAGCCTGCGCTATCCAAGGCTTTAGAAAACAAAAGGGCCTCGCGTAATCCTGGCCTTCCGCCGCCGGCAGGATTAAGAGGAATAACGTTGATATGATATTTGAGCCCTTTAAGAAGCACTGCCAGCGCTCTAATCTGATCCGGGCCATCGTTGACGCCGGGAATAACAGTATATTCAAATGTTATCCGACGACCTGTTCCGGCCTGATACTCTTTGCAGGCAGAGATGAGAACGCTAAGGGGGTATACCCTGTTTACAGGCATGATGGTGCTGCGCACCTCGTCGGTGGCGGCATGCAACGAGACGGCCAAACGTATCTGTATGCCCTCTGTAGCCAGACGCTTTATTTCGGGCACTATACCGCAGGTAGATACGGTAATCTGCCTCTGTGACAAGCCGTATCCCTCCGGCGCTGTCAGCAACCGTATGGATCGCATTACGGCCTCATAATTGTAAAAGGGTTCTCCCATCCCCATATATAAAATATTGTTTATCCTGCGTCCAAGAGCTTTAGCAACAACGTAAATCTCCCCCACTATCTCCGAAGCCGTCATATTACGGCTAAAGCCCATAGCACCCGTAGCACAAAAAGAGCATCCCAGCGGACATCCGACCTGTGAAGATATACATAAACTGCTGCGCTTGTTATAATGCATGAGCACAGCTTCTATATTTTTCCCATCAGCAAGGCGTAAAAGAAATTTTACCGTAGCCTCTTCTCGCGATACTGTACGCCCGGCAATTACGGGATGCTCGATAACGGCCTTCTGCTTAAGAAGAGCTCGCATTGCAAGAGATAGTTCGCTAATTTCATCAATAGATGAAGCCATCTTTGCATGCAAGCGTTTGAATATTTGATCCGCTCTGTAAGGCTCCCAGCCGAGATCAGCGATAAAGGTCCGCATCTCCTCAGGAAGAAAAGCAAGAGCATCAGCCTTAGCTGTCATTATCGGCCCTCCTTCGCATAGCCGCCAGAAAGAACCCGTCCGTGCCGTGTACGCCGGGGAGCAGGCGCAAGGTGCCTGCGGTTGTTAGCTGTCCATCATGTAAGCAAACCGGTAAACGCCGGCTCAGGTCCAGCGGCATATATTCCCTGTTCGCCGCCAGAAAACTGCTTATGATATCCGAACCTTCCTCCGGCTCGATGCTGCAAACGCTATAGACCAGTATACCACCGGGACGGACCGCCCGCGCCGCTTCATTGAGAATAGCCGTTTGCAATTCGGGCAACTCCTGCAGCTTCTCCGGCAGAAGACGCCATTTTATCTCCGGCTTTCGCCTCAGCGATCCTGTGCCTGTACACGGAGCATCCGCCATGACAGCATCAAAGCGTTCATTTACCTTACCTGTAACTTCTCTAGCATCCATCTGAAGAGTGTCGATAATTCCTATGCCAAGACGGGCTGCATTGGCATGAACAAGCCGCAAGCGTGCCGCATTGATATCTACCGAGAGTATTCGCCCTCTATTTGCCATCAATTCGGCAACGTGGGTACTTTTACCTCCGGGAGCGCTGCAGAGATCCAAGACATTCTGTCCGGGCATGGGAGTGAGGGCATGAGCAACACACATAGATGCCTCGTCCTGTGGTTGGAATAGCCCCTCGATGTACTCTGGAGTATTCCAGATGCCCGCTCCCGTTGCCAAATTCAGTGCCTCCGGAAAGAGTCTGCCGGATGATACCTGATAGCCTTTCTCTGCTAAGGAGCGCCCTAATTCTTCTGAGGTCGTCTTAAGGAGATTTGTTCGCAGCGTAAGAGGCGGACGTTCGTTATTGGCCTGGCAAATTGATAAGGCACCGTCAAAACCGTATGCGGTTATCCATCGCTCCACCATCCAGACCGGGTGGCTATGCCGAGCCGATATATAGCCTATCGGATCTTCATGACAATCCGGCCAATCATTATCCTCGATATCGGCTGGAAGATGCCGCAGAATCGCATTGACCAGGCCTGCGACTCCCTTATGAGCATACCTCCTGGCCGCTCGGACGGATTCATCCACAACGGCATAGGCTGGAACGCGGGTAAGGAAATATAGTTGATAAATACCTAGGCGAAGAATGTTTTTTATGGGCAGGGTCAGCTTGGTTACAGGGTGCCTGGAGCGGCGATCGATGATATAATCGATCGCCCCCCTCCAGCGCAGAACTCCATAAAGCAGCTCTGTCGCCAGAGCCGTCTCAACACCCTCACCTATTCCTGTTTCGGCCAACGCCCTACTTAGGGCTATATTAGAAAACGCCTGGCGCTTTTCCATCAGCATCAGCGTTCTCAAGGCTAGATCTCTTCCCTTTATCAATGCTCTTTTATATCCTCATCTTTTCAAGCCGTTCGATACGCTTCTCCAATAGCGAATACGTGTTAAAGCCGCATATACCGAGAACCATCTTATCGCTGAACCAGTAGCTGCTAAAGTTTATCGCAGCCGCCAGAATAAAGGCCATTATTGCCCCGTTGCTTCCACCCAGATAATCGTCAAAACAAGCAGAAGCGTCATCAGTCGCATAAAAAATGTCTTAACGTAGTTCAGCTTTGTTATATCGCCGAAGAAATTCTACTACAAATTGGGTTAAAATAACATAGACGCAACAAACTCCCTTTGAAAATCCGCATTCAAAGAGAGTTCGATATATTCAACCTTTTGCGCCAATCTTCGGGCCCTATACCGGTCATCCAGGGATGCCAACGCCTTGACGGCTCCAACTCCGGCGGCATTACCTGCAGATATTATTCTCTTCGCATCGATAGCCGGCAAAAGCCCGATCTCCAATGCACTGCTTTTATTGATATAATTACCGAATGCGCCTGCCAGCAAAAGAAGAGAAATATCCTTCTCTTCGCATCCAAAATATTTCAAAAGAAGGATGGCTCCGGCTCGGATAGCGGCTTTTGCCAATTGAACCTCTCTGATGTCTCGCTGAGTAATCTTTACTCTGCCGTCGGCACTATCGCCAAAGAGAATACTGGAAGCGCCATCTTCTTCAGCCAGGCGTATGCCTTTAACAGCTCGGCTTCTTTCAAGTGCTTCCTCTCCGGATATGATGTATCCGGATTCATCAATTAAACCGCAACGTCTGAAAAGGGCCACGGCATCGATTAATCCCGAACCGCAGAAGCCGACAGCCTCCGTTTCACCTATAACCGAACAAACAACTCTTTCATTCTCGATTCTGACACCATCGATGGCTCCGGGAACGGCGCGCATACCCCGGGATATATGCGCACCTTCAAAAGCGGGTCCGGCTGCAGCAGAGCAGGCTATCATCCGTTCACGGTTGCCCAGCACCATCTCGCCGTTAGTGCCGATATCTACAATCAGCTTCAGCTCATCGGCTTCCTCAATGCCGGTGGCCAGTATAGCTCCGACCGTATCCGCACCGACAAAACCGGCGACATTGGGAAGAGTGAAAACATCGGCTGCAGGATTAATACTACCTATACCGGCGCTTACAGCATCGGCACATACTTCGTCGCTGGTAACGGCTGTGTATGGTGCCGTTGCCAGCGCCCGGACATCAAGCCCCCAGAAGATATGGCTCATACAGGTATTGCCCACCAGAGCAACCTCATAAATATTGGTTGTTTCAATATTGTGCCGCCTAGCGAGTTCGCTTATCAGGCCGTTGACCGTATTCAACAGCATATCTTTCAATGCTTGCAATTTCAAATCGTCAGAGGCATATTCTATGCGGGATATAAGATCTGCTCCATATGTTGCCTGAGGATTGGAGGATGAGGCGGTATCTATCAGCCGCTGCCGGTATACATCCAGCAAATAGCTTGCTATTGTGGTGGTGCCGATATCCACTGCCACGGCGTAATTGGCGTCAACGCTATTTCCTCTTTCCACCGTTATCACGCTGTCACCGCGTAAAACAACTGTTATCTCCTGTGGAGAGCGCTGATCAAGAAGGCCGTTTAAGCAACGCAGCACGTCGATTCTCAGCGGCTTCACTTCAGCATGCCCGGCCAGTGCATAGCGCAAACGTTCTGTCGCCGACCACTGCTTTTCCAGGCTGGGAGGCCCTATCACTACCGCCACCTTGCTGACAGAAGGCCTGAAGGCCAGATCGATACGGCTATCACCGGCAAAGAGCTTATGAGTAGCCAGACTGAGCGTATCCTCATAATGTACACTCATATTCTGTTTTGGTCGAAGCCTACAGGCCAATCTCATTCCCGCTGATAGATCATCAGATGACAGCAGCCGCAACTCCACCTCATCGGGCACAGCTTCACCATGGATAACCCTTACTTTGCATTTGCCGCAGGTTCCCAGCCCGCCACAAGGAGCTTCTACGGCCTTGCCGGCATTAATCATGGCCTCCATGAGTGTCTCACCCGGGGACACCTTTATAACTTCACCATCGGGTTCCAGTATCACCTTGGGCATCTCTTACTCCTTAGCCGGCTTTCCCCAAATTTCTCCGCATGCAGGCTTGTATCCATTTATATATTGTGCCGCGTGCAAGCATTTCCTGTTCTCAGGCTGAAGCTCTGTTATCAACAGGCCGTCCTGACCGGTAGCCAGCAATATTCCCTGCTCGGATATCTCCACAACCTCCCCGGTCCGACCTCCTGAAACAGGTTTTACTTCCGCTCGGCATATTCTCAACCGCTCACCATTTCTATAAGTAAAGGAGGTCGGCCAGGGTATCATCGCCCTTATCAGATTACGTATTCGCCCGGCAGAGAAGGACCAGTCGATCTCTGCTTCAGCTTTAGTGATGATCGGCGCATATGTTGCTTTACTCTCATCCTGAGGCACAGCCAGCGCCCTACCGCGTCCTTCGAGTATTACGGCAGTGGATTCCAATACCAATTCAGCGCCGATTTCCGACAGGCGCCGCCCTAATGTGAGAGAGGTATCATCTGCATATATGAGCTCAGGCCGTTGCAACAGTATATCCCCGGCATCCACCTTGGCAGTCATATAAAGGATGGTAGCTCCTGTTGCGCTATCGCCATTCATAATAGCACGCTGTATGGGCGCTGCCCCTCTGTATGCCGGCAGGAGAGAACCGTGCAGATTCACCGCCCCTAGTTCAGGCACCTCCAGCAGGGATTGTGGCAATATCTGCCCATAAGCAGCTACCCACAGAATTTGCGGTTGCAATGAAGATATTCTATCCAATGCTTCAGCTGACTTTATACGTTCCGGTTGATAGATCTCTATGCCTAATTCCAGCGCCGCTTCCTTGGCAGGGCTTAATCTGAGCTTGAGATTACGGCCGGCAGGCTTATCAGGTTGTGTTACCAACAGCGATATGCCCACAGCTTCATGCAAACTTCTAATAGAGGGAACAGCAAACTCCGATGTTCCCATGAATATTATCTTCGCTTTCATTGTTCTGTACCGCTCTTTTTAAGTGTTAAAGGATCGGCCTTATCCACATAAAGGACACCATCAAGATGATCGATTTCATGCTGCAATGCCTGAGCCAGCAAGCCGGTACCCTCCATTTCAAATTGTCTGAACTTGAGGTCTCTGGCGCTAACTCTTACCCAGGAGAAGCGCTCTACTTCAGCTGTATAACCGGGAATGCTTAGGCAGCCTTCCTGGCAAACGACCCTACCGCTATAGGCTACGATTTCAGGATTAATAAGAACTATAAGCCCTTCGCCGATATCCACCAATGCTATCCGCTTATCGGAACCGACCTGAGTAGCAGCCAAACCAACGCCGTTGGCGGCATATAATGTGCTTGACATATTTCTGATCAACTGCCTTATATCAGGCGTTATCTCCGTTACTTCTCTCGTCTCCTGCCTGAGACGGGAATCCTCACTGGTCAATATCTTGAGTACGGCCATAGCCGATACACTCCTTTTTACCGTATATTTTTAATCGGGGTCCACATCAATTATAAGCCCTCTCCTGTCAGCCTGGCGCATGGACAGCAGCACTTGCCTCAGATGTTCTAATGTTTTCTCCAGCTCGCTTGATTTGATCAGCAAATGCCATCTATATTCTCCTTTAAGCCGGGCTATGGCGGCAGGAGCCGGCCCAATAATTATATCATGCTGCGGCAGATTCTGCCGCAGCAGCTCGGCAAAGGCCGTAATCCTGTTCCGGGCCTTGTCAGGCATTGGATCGAAAGAGACGATACTAATAATACGGCTGAAGGGCGGATATGATAACTCCTCCCGTTGTTGTAATTCCACCTCATAAAAGCCGGTGTAATTGTGTTCGGCGGCACAGACAATGGCCGAATGCTCCGGATTATACGTCTGCAGCATTACTTTACCCTCGGTAGAGCCGCGGCCCGCCCGGCCTGCCACCTGCGTCAGAAGCTGAAAAGTCCTCTCACCAGCTCTAAAGGATTCCACATTCAATGATATATCGGCGGCAATAACACCGACAACCGTAACCTCCGGAAAATCATGCCCCTTGGTAACCATCTGAGTACCTATAAGTATACCGCCGCTTCTGCTCTTGAAAGCCTCTATCAGTTCCTGGTGCGCTCCCTTTCTGGAAGTAGTGTCTCTATCCATTCTAAAAACCGGTGCATCGGGAAATTCTAATGCCGTACTCTCTTCCAGCCTTTCAGTTCCCAGCCCGAAATACCTGATATAATGACTGGAACATTTGGGGCAGGTACTCGGCGCTTTTGCCGTATATTCACAATGATGACATGTCAGCATTTTATTTTTCATATGATAGGTGAGCGAGACTGAACAGTTAGGACAGCGAACAGAATAACCGCACTCTCGGCAAAGAACAAAGGTGGAGTAGCCCCTTCTGTTCAGAAAGAGTATGCTCTGTTTATCATTATCCAGTGCCTCTTTTACCGCATCCATCAGCTTTCGGCTGAAAATACGACGGTTTCCGGATTTAAGTTCCTCTCTCATGTCGATTATCTCAACATGCGGCATTTCCCTGTCTGCCACCCGCTTCTTCAATTCCAACAGCACATAATTGCCGTTAGATGCTTGATAATAGCTCTCCAGCGACGGAGTGGCACTGCCCAGCACTACCTGGGCAGCATAAAGTTCCGCTCGCTTCATGGCTACATCTCTGGTGTGATACCGGGGGCAGCTATCTTGTTTGTAGCTCTGGTCATGCTCTTCATCAATAACTATTATGCCTGGATCTTTTAAAGGAGCAAAAACGGCAGATCTGGGCCCCAATACAATATCTGCATCGCCGTCAGCTATCCTGCGCCATTCCGAGGCTCTTTCACCGGCCGACATAGCGCTATGCAACACAGCCAGCCTTTGGCCGAATCTGCTTCTGAATATGCCGGATATCTGTGGCGTAAGCCCTATTTCCGGCACGGTCACTATCGCCTGACGGCCGCCAGCCAGTGTTTTCTCAACCATACGGATATATAGTTCTGTCTTACCACTTCCGGTAACGCCGTGCAGAAGCACCGGCCTGGTATCGCCATGTCTTCTCAAATCCATAACAGCATTCAATACATGCTGTTGCTCATCTGTAAGGCGCTCCGGAATATTATCATTTGCACGTAATGAAGCGTAAGCTTCATCAGGCGTAACGAAAGAAACGAGGCCTTTTTTTACCAGCGCATTCATTACAGAAGAGCTGACGCCGCAAAGGCGATAACATTCAGCTCTGCTGAAGCGAAAAGGATTGGCAAGGATAAGATCATACAATCTTTGCTGTAATGCCGTCAATCTGTCAGGCACTCTCTCAGATGGTCCGATCAGAAGCACTCTCTGCTTACGAACGCCCTCTTCAATATAAGAGGGATAAAAGAGCCTTAGTGCATCTATGGAGGGAGAGAAATAGTGCCGGGCAATCCATTTAGCTAACGCTATAGATTTCTCGCAAAGAAATGTATCATGCCGGATTAAATGGAGTATAGTGCTGAGATCGGCATAAGCAGAATGGCTCTTAAGATGCGCAATTATGCCTTTGACATGCCTGCGGTTAAAGAGAACTTCAACTTCATCACCCACCACAACCTCTTCTTGAATATGAGGTGGAACGATATAATCAAAGCCGAATTCACCGGTAAGAACGGGAAGATCAACTATAACCTCGGCTATCATTTCAGAAACCCCACGGCGTTGCTCAATAACCTTATAACGCCATCGCGTTATAAGGTTATTTCCACTTTGGCCTTGCTACGCTGCTCCTGGATCCATCCGGGAATAACTGCCTTACGTTTTTCATCCATAAGCATCTTTTTGATCTCATCCTTCACTGAGGCCAGAGACATCTCACGCTCAGCTTCCCTGGCTTCCACTTTAATGATATGGTAACCGTAATTAGTTTTGACTATATCACTTATTTCACCAACATTAACAGCAAAGGCCGCCATTTCAAATTCCGGAACCATCTGCCCGCGAATAAAGGTTCCCAGATCCCCTCCGTTGGCTTTGCTGCCCGGATCGATAGAGATCTCGGCAGCCAATTCATCGAACTTCTTATCGCCGCTCTTCAGCTGTTCCAAAGCCTTCCTGGCCTCTTTCTCCGTCTTCACCAGAATATGCCTGGCTCTTACCGTCTCGGGCACAGTATAGCGCTGCTTATTCTCATCATAGTGCTTCTTTATTTCATCATCTGTAACAGCTGTGTCGGCTGCAGTCAGCTTATCCAGCATCAACCGCGGCGCCATGTCAGCTTTTAAAGCATTCAGATCTAGCTTATAGCGTTTCAAAGCCTCCTCAAAGGCGGCCTCATTGGGAAACTGTGATCTTATCTCGGCCACCTCGGCATTGACTTCAGCGTCGGTTATCTTGATACCGGCCTTGACAGCGGCTTGCTTGATAATTAACATATCGATCATCTGTTCCAGCATCGAACTACCGGCCTGTTTGATTAGCCTATCGACCAGGCTCTGCCTGGTAATCGCCTCCCCATTTACCGTAGCAACGACATCGGACTTGGCGGCAGATGTCGCTGTCTTTTTGTCAGCTGCGTATCCAACTGTCGCTGCTGATAAAATCATGATTACTGCGGTTGCCGTGAATAGAGTCTTAATTGTTCTCATCGGTTCTCTTCCTCTCCTTTAAAATATCTGCAATTTTTTCCATAATAGACAAAGCAAGGTTATCCTTGCTTGCCTGACCGATACAAATAGGGCCCCTGTTCTTCATAAGCAAAGTAAACGATCCTGTTTCAGCGCCGAAGCTTGTCGGATCGTTGAGAATGATCATATCAAGTCTTTTATCAGCCAGCTTTCGTTGAGCATTCTCCAAATGATTGGCTGACTCTAGTGCAAAACCGATCAATACACAATTCACCGCGCGTCCTGCAATATCCTTCAAAATATCCGGATTTCGAACCAGGTTAAGGGTCATAACATCTTTATCTTTTTTTATCTTGCCTGAAGCACGCACAACCGGCCTGTAATCGGATACGGCAGCAGCCATGATCAAGACATCGGTCGTATCTATTCCGGCACTGACCTCCCGCTGCATATCCAGAGCGCTCTCTACGCTGATAAGTTCGGCTCCGGCAATTATATCATCGAGGAGTTCATTTACCGGGCCCATTACAAGCCTGACCTCAGCTCCCTGCGCCAAGGCTGCGCGAGTTAACGAAAAGCCGATCTTGCCGGTGGAAGGATTCGAGATATACCTGACATCGTCCAGCCATTCACGAGTAGGGCCGGCGGTTATCATTATCCTGACGCCGCTCAATGGCTTATTGGTGACAAGAATTGCGGTTAGCGCCGCTAATATATCCTCCGGCTCTGCCAGTCTGCCGGTTCCTTGCGCTCCACAGGCCAGAGAGCCCTCTCCGGGATCAATAATTGTCACGCCTCGTCGGCGCAGCAAAGATACGTTGTCCACTACAGCCGGACTGCACCACATAGCTGTATTCATAGCAGGAGCAACCGCTATGCGATGTGATGAAAAGGCAAGGGCGGTAGAAGTGACCAGATTGCCGGCCATACCGCACGCAAGCCCTGCTATAGTGTTAGCCGTCGCCGGTGCCAAAAGGTAAACATCCGCCCACTCAGCCAGCGAGATATGGCTATCACGCCAGGCGCCGTCGGTGAGAAAATTATCAGTGTAAACCTCATGCCCTGTCAACGCCCTCAACGTATCAATGCCGATAAAATGCTTGCCGGCATCAGTAATCAGGGCCTTTACCTCGGCCCCTTCCTGCTGTAGCAACCTGATCAGATATGCTGACTTATAAGCCGCAATACTTCCGGTTACTCCAAGCAGCACTCGTTTTCCCTTAAGCATATGGTTCATTTCTCCGGTTGCGCTTGAATAATCTCAACTTCGCCCTTGATTATTTCATCAAGAGCTATGGTAACAGGCTTGGTTGCCGAGGTTTTAATTATCGGCTCCTTACCGCTGTTTATCTCCCTGGCCCGCTTAGCTACCGCTACTGTCAGCGCATATTTATTTATGCCCATATCCCGTCTTACTTCAACTGGCGAAATCAGCATTCTTCGTCATCTCTCTTTCGTCGTCTGCTCTCATTTTGTATTATTTCCGCTAATTCACTAACGGTCTTGTCCATAACATCGTTTACAATGATATAATCGTATGCGGAGGATACCGCTATCTCTCTGTCAGCCTCTATTAATCGGCGTTCAATTGCCTGTCTGTCTTCCGTTCCCCGCTCTGTCAATCGACGGACCAATTCGGCGCGCGATGGAGGAACAAGAAAGATTGTCAAGGCATCGGAAACGGCGCCGGCTACCTTTTCAGCTCCCTGTACATCAATAACCAAAACAACATCTCTGCCCTCACCACGCAAACGCATAACCTCATCCGCAGGCGTACCGTAATAGTTGGCATGAACAGAGGCCCATTCCAGAAAACGGTTCTCGGCTATCATCTGTTCAAAGCGTTTCCGCTCAACAAAAATATAATCTCGCCCGTTGATCTCTCCTTCGCGCATAGGCCTGGTAGTAACAGAAATGCTTTTTCGGAGATCTGGAAGGCGTTTATTCAGCTCTTTAAAAACCGTATCCTTACCTACACCGGAAGGACCGGAAATAATAATCAGCAGTCCTTCTTTCAAAATGTTTCCTCACATAACCTCTCAAGCGGAATTTAGAAGCTGGTAGCTAGAGAAACCTGAGAGCACTTCTTAGCTCTGCTTACGGCTACTCCGCTTCGTCCTGTTGTTCGGCTAGCCGAACAACAGGACATATTATATCACAAGCCATTGCTAACAGCTAATAAATTTCCACCGGTGCATATATTATCTTGAGGAAGGCTTTCTATTTTCTGAAATCCTATTCTCTACCCTCGGTGCCCGGACCTACAAACGGCCCGGCATTCGATATCACGCATCCAAACGATGTACGCTGATTACATCTTTAATACCCATTAGGTGATCGATAGCTTTATTAAGCTCCGTAAGATGTTCAACTTTAAGAAGGATATCTATCTTAACCCTGCCGTCACGATTCCTATTGCGTACGTTAAGGGCACTTATCATCAAGCGTTGTTCACTCATAGCGCCTGCAATGTCCAATAGCAATCCCCCGCGGTCAAAGGCCTGCAGTTCAATTGCTGCAATACGATTATGCGTATTTTCCTCTTCCCACGATACATGCAGAACCCTATCATCATCTCTTTGCATTAAATTTATTATGTTGGGGCAATTGTCACGATGAATGGTTACCCCGCGCCCCCTTGTGACATAACCGGTAATTTCATCTCCCGGCAACGGGTTGCAGCATCTGGCGTAACGCACCAGTATGCGATCCACTCCCTTGACCCGTACTCCTGTTCTACCATTATGTGCTGTGAGCTTCTTCGGGCTTTCGGTTTCACCACTCAATTTGGCAATAATTTCATTATCGGTGGGACGTTCCTTGATCTCCTCGCGCAGCTTATTAATAACCGCCTGAGGAGTCAACTCACCATACCCCAAAGCAGCAATTAAATCATCAGGCGTCTGATAATTGAATCTGGTCGTTACCTTGCCGATAGCTTCTCCCTTGATGTAGGCGGGATTAAGGCTGGCTTTAGCGATCTCTCTTTCCAACAGAATGCGCCCACGCTCGATATTGGCTTCACGACGCTCCTTCTTCAGCCATTGTCTGATTCTGTTTCTGGCCTGCGAAGTCTTGATAAAGCTCAACCAATCCAGATTGGGCCCGCAAGCCGTCTTGCTGGTAATGAT
>Ga0172382_10006788_pt1 | contig 16470 bp, 8 predicted proteins | sample Leawel138RmetaG_FD_122245 | JGI IMG/M metagenome (GOLD analysis project Ga0172382, IMG submission 122245) | Leachate microbial communities from a municipal landfill in Southern Ontario, Canada - Leachate well 138R metaG | ecosystem: Engineered > Solid waste > Landfill > Unclassified | place...
GAGTCAAGTGTTATTCACGCTACTATATCCGATAAATTAGTCGGATTAGATAATGATGATAAAGTTGTCTTACCATACTATGATGAAAACAATACTACATTGATTAGATTTACTGTTGGTGAAGTAGGCAAAGAAACTGAATATGTCCTATCAACTGAACTAGAAAATGTATTTATAGCTTTAGATAGACTTAACATTACTGATATTGAAAGTTTTACCGGATCAGTTGATTTAAGCATATTAGCTGATGACACTAAGAGAGGAGAAGTAATAAGTTCAGTTATAATTCAAGCAACAATTTCTGAGACAATAATTGATCTTGACACTAATTTAACAATTGTTGCTCCACATTTCTCTGAATCAGAAATTTTACTAAGAAAAATCGCAGATAATGGTCCAGTATCTACCGAATATATATCTGTATCAGAAATTGATAAACTTATCATTGCGATGAACATTTTAAATATCACTGATTTAGATACCTTTAATGGTGATATTGATTTAAGTATTTTAGCTGTAGGTAATAATGGCCAAAGAGTTTTAGAGTCAAGTGTTATTCACGCTACAATATCCGATAAATTAGTCGGATTAGATAACGCTGATAAAGTTACACTTCCTTATTATGCTGAAGATAACTTAATGCAAATTAGAAATACTGTTGGTGAAGTAGGCAAAGAAACTGAATATGTCCTATCAACCGAACTAGAAAACATTTTCGTAGCTTTAAATATTCTTAACATTACTGATATTGAAAGTTTTACTGGATCAGTGGATTTAAGCTTATTAGAAGATGAAACTAATCGAACAGACGTTTTAAGTTCAGTTATTATTCAAGCAACAATTTCTGAGACAATAATTGATCTTGATACTAATTTAACAATTGTTGCTCCACATTTCTCTGAATCAGAAATTTTACTAAGAAAAATCGCTGACAATGGACCTGTTTCTACTGAATTTATATCTGTATCAGAAATTGATAAACTTATCATTGCAATGAACATTTTAAATATCACTGATTTAGATACCTTTAACGGTGATATTGATTTAAGTATTTTAGCTGTAGGTGATAATGCAACTGATGTAATCGCATCTGATATTATTCAAGCAACCATGTCTAGAGAAGTTATCAGTCTTAATGATGCATCTACAATTAATGCACCATATTATCAAGACGATGATACTACTTTAGTAAGACTTTCTGTTGGTGAGTTGCAAACTGAAACTGAGTATGTTAAAAAGCTAGAATTAGAAGCTTTAGTTATAGCGTTAGACATACTTGGAATTACCAATATTGAAGACTTTACTGGTTCAATTGACTTAAGTAAATTCTATTCTTTAGAAAACCGTAACATCCTACTAATGAGTTCGATCATGCAAGCAACTATCTCTGAACAAGTAATTAATCTTGGAACCTCAATCATTGTTGTTCCTACATATAATGAATTAGGTGTAGAAACGAGAAGACTTGTTGGAACCGTTGGTAAAACTACTGATTATATATTAAAACAGGAAATTCATGATTTATTTGAAGCTTTAGAATTGTTTGCTATAACAGATATTAATGATTTTACCGGAACGATTACTCTTGATCAGTTCTTTGAGAGTTTAGATCCAGAATATGATCAGAATCAACAAATACTACTAGCTTCAGCTTCAATGCACAGAACCATTACTAAGCAAATAAGTGATTTAGGGAATAGTGTTTTAGCAGTACCAACTTATTCAATAACTAATACTAGAGTTGATTTTACAGTTTTAGCAACTGACTATTATATCGAAAAAATTGAAATTAAAGCTTTGTTTAAAGCTCTTGATATTTTAAGTATTAATGATATAACTAGTTTTAATGGAACTGTTGATTTGACTCCACTCTTTGATATACCAGCAAATCCAAACTACAGCGATAACCAAGACTATTTATTAGCATCTAGTTTAATGCATAAAACAATTACAAACCAAATCAAGAATCTAGGCGATACTGTCCTTAAAGTTCCTGAGATTGGTTTTGATGGAGTAACGACTATTGACCAAGTTGTACAAAGTAATTATTATATTGAAAAATTTGAAATTAAGTTCTTAATCGATGCACTTAACATTCTTGGTATCAGTGATATCACTGGCTTTGATGGTACTATTGACCTTACAAGATTATCTGCAGAAACTGATCAAAATCGAATACTTTATTCCGCATCAATTCACGCGACAATATCAATGAATCTCTTTGATTTAGATGATCAAGTATTGATTGTTCCAATTTACAGTTCTTTAGGAGAAGTAGAAAGCTACCGAGTCCAAAAACAAGTTAATTCAGTTGACTTCATTTATCAAGAAGAAATTAAAGCGCTTATTAATGCATTTACCGATATGGGTTATTCTGACTTAAGTAGTTTTGGTTCAGAAATCAATTCTCAAAAATTCTTCGATAATCCTAATTTATATCTATTGTCAGCTTCCATTCACGCTACCCTTTCCGATAAATTAATTAATGGTACCGGTGGTGAGTTGGTAGTTCCTGATAAGGATATCTTAAATAACACAATAAGGATTATTCATTCAGATGTCGTCTACGTAGAGATGAACGAAACTAAATTGTTATTAACCGCTTTAGAAGAAATAGGTTTAACAAACTTTAGTAATATTGCTATTAGCCCTACTAATTTATTCGACGCTAATACCGATATTTCCGTATTACTTGCCTCAGTTTCAATGCAAGCGACAATCTCAGACACCTTATTAGCAGGTGCTGGAGATGACACAACAGCTTATGGAACAAGTACCTTAATTATTCCTAATTACTTTAGAGAAACAATTTATGTTAATTTAGTTGCTACAGAGCAAGTTGAAAAGACAGAGTTAGAAAAATTAATTATTGCGCTTAAGACTGTTGGTGTTCCTGATTTCACAGGATCTGTACCAGCAAGTGAAATTACAAACATTACTGATGAAGATCTTGATTTAAAAGTACTCGCAAGTGGCTCAATGCACGTTACAATCAATCATATGATTTGGGGTAATGGAAATGTCAATACTCTAATTCCTGATGAGCGCGAAGGTTTAGCATTAACAGATTTATTGTATAATATGAATAATATAATTATTAAAGATGAAGTACTTGCCTTTATCATTGCTGTTAAAACAACTTCATCAGGTTCAAGTATTACCAATGTAAGTTTCAATTATACAACAATTGCTTCATTATCAGAACCTGATCGAAAAACTGTTTTAGAATCATTAATTGTTCAAAATATTATGACTGACCAATTAAGTGTTCTCTGGAACGCTGATCCATTCTATGAACCTGCAGCAAGCGATTATCACGATAGCAACACATCTTACTTCTTAACCGATGATGGTATTAGGAGTGTAATGATTCATTACTCAATCATTTAATTACAGTTTTAAATAAAAGAGATAATATTTCTAATAACGAGATATTATCTTTTTTTTATATTTTTCTATTTATAATACGCACATCTTGTAGACAAAATCACTTTTGTAGTATAATTATATTATAAAAGTTTTGGAAGGGAGTTGAAAAAATGCTATATTTGGCATTTGATTTTGGAATTTTATTATCAATGAATTTGATTTTTTACATCATTTTAGGTCTTGCAATCCTTTCTGGTTTTCTTCGAGGATTTAAAAAATCGATATTTAATCTTATAACTATGGCGTTATTTTATGTCGCCTTTTTCCTCACCATAAATTTAATGGTTGGAATACTCTGGGAAGTAGATATGGCTTTTTTAGGCCCGATACTAAGTAATGTCGATCCGAGTCTTTCTGGATTTACATCCTTTGCTGATAGTTATGAATCATTAGCGGCTTTAATTATCGGTGATCAAGTTGACCTTAGCAGCTTGTCTTCAGAAGCAATGGAGCTAATTATGGGATTAATGCAGTTTATACTCAAGATAGTCTGGACAATCTTATATTTTACTGTTGTGTTAGTTATCTATAAAATAATCTGCTTTATAGTTCGTCTAATTTTCTTCCGTAATAAGGATGGAAATAAAAATCGTTTATTTGGTGCTTTAATTGGGGCAGCTAATGGAGTAATGGCGATATTCATCACCTTAGTAGTCTTAGGTGGCGTTGTTTCAGTAGCTTCAAGTCTTGTTAGTATTACTGAAGCACTTCCTCAAACAGAAGATAGCGGCAATCAAACACAAGTCAATTTTTCTTATCGAGATGATATTCTTAACACTAGTTTTTCAGTGATTGAACTGAGTGATCCTGGAACTGAACCATCGGGCAACGAAGAGCTTGAAGAAGCTTTAGATATGCTTAATACAATGGTTGAAGAATACAATAATAATATTTTTGTTAAATTAGCAGATAAGATCACCATAAATTCAGTAATCGATAATGATATTAAAGTGCCTTTACACATTAACCTCTTTGATACAGTTCTTTCCTTTGATTACAATGAAAACACTGTAGCCTTTCGTTATGAACTGATGGTATTAGCAGATGCTTTAGAAATTTATAATAATTCACTATATAAACAAACAAATGAAATAACTGATTTAACCGGAGATGATATTCGTGATATCACCTCAATCCTGGCTAATTCAAAACTAATTGTTTCTTTAGTTCCAGTAGCCATCGAAATCATGGCAGAAAAATCAGAAGAAACTTTACCGATTGAAGTTGAAGAACTCTATGACGGTACCATTGATTATGAAGAAGAAATAGCTACTCTAGGCAGAATAGCTGGATCTTTATTTGATATCCTAAATGGAGCAGGTTATATTGGTGGCGAAGGTTCTTTAGATCAAGTTGAGATTACCCCTGAATCAGTAAGAAATCTCTTTGGTGAAATATCTGGATCTGACTTTATTATTTTACTGACAGATACACTTTTACTACCAATGATCACCGACTCAGAAGGAGATTTAGCTTTAATTATTGAAGTACCTGAAGACATAAATCTAGAAACAGAATTTATCGCTTTTGGTGAAATTTTCGCCGAAATAATTGATTCTGATATCGATTTTGAAGCAATATCAGCAGATGATATGACAACCACCTTAAAAACACTAAGCAGTATTAATTTAACTGTTCTTTTGGAATCAAGTATTGTAACTGAAGCTTTAATCAACATTTTGTCTGGAGATGCCGGAATTGAAGGCTTATCATTCTTAGAAGTACCTGACAATGTCCAATGGAAAGATGAAGGTGTTACTGAAGGCGAGTTAACAAAAATCTTGACCGCTTTAAATACATTATTTACTGAAATCCAAGATTTAGACTTGAATAATTTAGACATCAAAGATATTTTAACCTTAGAATCAAGCGCTATTGATGATTTATTTGATTCATACTTGATTCGTGCAACTATTACATCAATGCTTGATGAAATGGATTTTCAAGATATGAGTTTGCTTTTCCCAGATACAATTTATGACAGTGAAGGTTATTTATTGAAAACTGAGCTTACGGCTACTTTTGATGCTTTAAAAGTTTTAATTGACAGCAGTTCAGAAGAATTATCATTTGATCCAAACAAGGTATTAAATCTTACTGAAACCGAAATTGATGCTTTATTTGAATCACAAATTATTCATGCGACAGTAGGAAATTACTTTAATGAGTTTGACACGATTGATTTAGAAATCCCAGATTCAGTAATGATGACTGTTCAAGTGGATTCTTTAGCTACGGAAATTCTTACTCAAGAAGAACTAACTGCTTTATTACTAGCTATTTCTAGTTTAAATATAAGTGATTTTGATGATATTAACCTTGAAAATACTTCAGATATTTCAGATAATATCTCAACCCTTCTAGAATCAAAGATTATCCACGCAACAATTTCCAAAACAATTCTTGATATCGGGACTGCGGTTGTAGTTCCTAATAAAGATGTTGATGATGTTGATATTATTACTCTTGAAGGAACAACAACATTCATAACTGATACTGAGTTAGAAAATCTATTTACAGGGTTAGAATTGCTAAATGTGGAGAATCCTTCTGATTTCCAAGAATTTAGTTTTGCAACCTTATCTACTGATACTGCTAGAACATCACTTCTAACTTCAGCAATACTTCATGCAACAATTTCAAAGCAATTGTTGGATTTAGACGATAATTTCTTATTAATCCCTAATCAAGATGAACTAGGAACAAATTTGAAAGTTACTAGAGACACCACTACATATATTATTAAAGATGAAATTAAAGCGATAATTGCTGCTATGATTGGCATCGGATATACCGATGTTAACGATCTTAACGCTGAAATTAATCCTGATGATTTTATTGCTAATATGAGTTTAGTTTTAGAATCTAGCGCTTTACAAGCTACAGTGTCTAAAATGATAATTGATAATGGCAGTAGTTTAATCATCCCTGATGATAATGCTCTCGGTAATGACTTAAAAATTGTCTACTCAGATGTAACTTATATTGAAAGTACAGAACTTGAAGCATTCTTCACCGCGATCGATGAACTGAATATTACCGATTTAGATTTCTCAAGTCTTTCACCATCAATAGATGATTTTTCTACCGTGGATAAAAATGAGTTCTTTAGTTCATTCATTATGTTAGCTACTGTATCCGATTATTTTCTTGATGTCAGTCTCGATGAAACAGCAGCTTACGGAACAACAACATTGTTAATTCCTTCAACACACAGACTTGCTATAACTATCGATTCTCTAGCAGCAGAAGCTGTTGAAAAAGATGAACTTATTAATATAATTGATGCCTTCTCATTATTAGGCTTAGGCGATTATAATGATTCCTTAAATCCTGCGGTGATTACTGGACTTTCTGGTGAAGATATTGAGATCACTTTATTAAAGAGTGACTCAGTTCATTTAAGTATTAACCATATTATTTGGGGTAATACTAACATCAATACGATGATTCCTGATTTTAGAGAAGAATTAGCCTTAACCGACTTATTATATAACACTACCAATGTTATTATTAAATCAGAGATCAAAAACTTTATCGTTGCAGCTAAGACTGTATCACCAGGATCAGATATAACTAATGTATCATTTAATTACACAACAATTGCATCAATGTCATCAAATGATCGCGACATTGTTCTAGATTCGATGATTGTCCAAAATATCTTAACTGATCAATTGAGTGCGTTATGGATAGCAGATCCACTCTATGATCCATCACCAGGCGATTATCATGACAGCAATACATCATACTTCTTAACTGAAGCTGGAATTAATGCAGTGTTAAGTAATTACGGATTAATCTAAAAAGAACAAAACTTACTGATAACATTTCAGTAAGTTTTTCTTTTTATCTTTACTAAGATAAGTTATAATATCTAAGACGCACTTTTTAAATAAGAAAGCATGAGGACAGAATATGAAAAAAACGATAATTTTTATTAGCATCATCTTGTTATTGACACTTACAGCTTGCACAGTAGATAATAGTCTTAATTCTTCAACAACAATTTCACAAACAACAAATTCTACTTTTGATTCTTCGAGTAGTACTCAAAGCGAAACAACAACCGTTCCTACAATAGAAACAACCTCAAACACAACAATATCTACAACTCAGAATACGACTGTTTCTACTACAAAAACCACTGTTGAGAGTACAACTAACTCCACAACAGAAGAAGTAATAAATCGATTTCAAGACTTATATTTTTATTCTGTTAACGATTTTCATGGGGGATCCTACTTAAATTTTTCAAGTTTCTCTAACATTATTGGTAAAATTAACGAGGTAAGAGAATCAGAAACCAATGTTTTTGCTTTGGCAAACGGAGATATCTTACAAGGAACTGCTATCTCAAATTATTATCATGGCGAACCCTTAATGGAAGCTATGAATTACGGTAATTTCGATGGGTTTGTAATTGGAAATCATGAATTTGATTGGGGAATCGATGTGATATCTCAGTATAAAGATAGATCAACAGAGAATATTGAAGCCAATTATCCAATCTTAGCGGCTAATATCGTTTATGAAGAAACACAAGAACCATTAGAGTTTACCAATCCCTATATTATAAAAGAAACATCAGGGGTAAAAGTTGGTATAATCGGACTAATTGGTGAAGTTATGGATTCAATTTCAGCATCAAGAGTTGAAAATATTGAGTTCTTAGATCCGGTAGATACAGTTAGTTATTACGCAAATCATTTACGAACTGAAGAAGCAGTAGATTTGGTTATAGTATACATTCATAATTCTTCTGATATTAATTACTCTCTAGCTAAACTTAGTGGAAACGCAAAAGTTGATGCGATTTTTAATGGTCATACTCATTGGAATGAAGCAGGTTCAATCGATAGAGATTTTGGAGCACCACTTTATTATGCTCAAGCTAGCTCAAACTATAAATCATTATTAGCGGAAATAAAAATTACCTATGATAGTTATACAAATACAATAACTTATGGTAATTCAAAAACTTACTCTTATGATGAATTAAGTTATTATTCAAGTTCTGAAGTGAATCTATTGTTTGAAGGGTATATGGAAAACCCTGTTTATACTGAATATACTTCACAAGTTCTAGCGACATCGTATTCTACCTATGATCGCCCTGATTTAGCCCCTTGGGGAGCCTCAGTTATTCGAGATTATCTTAAAATTGATATCGGCGCAGTTAATGGCGGTGGATTTAGAATTCCGATGGAATCAGGTATTATCACTATGGGAGAAATGATTACCATATATCCATTTGATAATTTTATTAAAACTTCAGCTCTTACAGGTCAACAGTTAAATGATTACTACTATTATGCCTTAAGTGAAGATGTCTACTTTGATGATCAATTGAAAATGATTGGTGGTTACCTTTATTTAGATGGAGAATTGATTATTGATGATGAGTATTACATTGTCGGAGCGGTCGATTATATTTTTGACAAACCTGATTTACCCTTCTTATACGGTTTAGATATCGATAATACTGGTTATTTGATGCGTGATTTATTAGTCCAAGATCTACTTAACCAAACAGAAAATTTTAAACCGTCGAATGGTACCTCTTACAAAGATACTCAAGATATTTTCTGGGCATATGCTGAAATTAACCAAATGATAGTATAAAATAAAAAAGGCTAGAAATTTTTCTAGCCTTTAAATATTTTCTACAGGATTGATATTATAGTCAATAATTTGAAATTCCCCATCTTTATAAATGAGTTTAGTTAAAGAGCAGTTATGGAGATAGTCTAAATAAGAAAACTCTTTAATCAATTTAACTAAAATAGCTTTGATAAGATGTGAATGGGTGACGATTAACAAACGCTTATTTTCATGTTTTTGAGCGATATTCGTAAGAACTTCCATCGCTCTTGATTCTAATTCTTCGTCAGTTTCCATATTGGGAATAAGCCCGTTTCTAGTTAACTCGTAATAATCATCAGTAATCTTTTTTCCATCATAATCACCAAAATTTCTTTCGATGAGATTTCTGTCGATTAGAATCGGTTTAGAGATAACCATCCCATGATTAACTAGTTCAGCGGTTTTAAATGCTCTCTTTAATGGTGATGATATCACTAAGTCAAAATTAATCCCACTTTGCTTTAGATATTTACCGGTTAATAACGCTTGTTCCATACCGATCATATTAATCGGATTATCCATTCTTCCTTGTACTATATAGTTTTTATTTGCGTCAGTTTGTCCATGACGCAATAAATAAATTTCAGTCATTTTTATCACCAAAAGTATTATACTATAATAAGTTTAAAACACAAGTAAAATTATTATGAAATCCTCATTGTTTACAAGTATCGGGGTTTAATGTATAATATTATTACTAAAATACGAGGTGAAAATATGCGAGCAGTAGATATAATTGAAAAAAAACGCAACGGTTTAAGTTTAACTGAAGCGGAAATAAACTACTTTATTGAAGGATATGTAAATAAGCAAATTCCTGATTATCAAGTTAGCGCATTATTAATGGCTATTTATTTCCAAGGGATGAACAATCAAGAATCGGCAGCTTTAACTAAAGCAATGCTTTACAGTGGTGATATTATCGATTTATCAATGATTGATGGAATCAAGGTTGATAAACATTCTACTGGTGGTGTTGGCGATAAAACCACTCTTGTCTTAGGTCCGTTAGTTGCTTCAATGGGAGCTAAACTCGCTAAACTGTCAGGAAGAGGTCTAGGCCATACTGGAGGCACTTTGGATAAAATGGAAAGTATTCCCGGAATGCGAATTGATTTAAGCGAAAAAACTTTTACCGAACAAGTCAATCGAATTAATATTGCTGTTGCCGGACAAACTAAAAGTTTGGTTCCTGCTGATAAATTGCTTTATGCGTTAAGGGACGTAACAGCTACAGTACCATCAATTCCTTTAATTGCTTCAAGCATAATGTCAAAGAAACTCGCAAGTGGTGCGGACGTAATCTGTTTAGATGTAAAGATTGGTGACGGAGCCTTTATGAAAACTTTACCTGAGGCAGAAGAACTATCAAAAATAATGGTTTCAATAGGAGAAGCATTTGATAAAAAAGTAGCTGCTTTTATCACCAGTATGGAAGAACCTTTAGGACGAGCAGTGGGTAACCGGTTGGAAGTAAAAGAAGTTATCGAAACCTTAGAAGGAAAAGGTCCAAGTGATTTAGAAGAACTATGTGTAAATATCGCTGGATACATGGCATACTTCGCAAAAATCGTTGAAACGATTGAAGCGGGTATCGATTTTGCAAAAACAAATCTTCATAATGGTAAAGCTTTAGAGAAATTTTATGAATTCATTAAAGCTCAAGGTGGACATATCGATAATTTAGATGAATTCGTTGAAGTTAAAGAGATAGTTCCTTATTTAGCTAAAAAGTCTGGATATATCAAGACTATTAAAGCATTAAACATTGGGTTAGCTGCTATGAAATTAGGTGGAGGTAGAGAAACTAAAGAAGACTCTATTGATCCAATGGTAGGAATTGTTTTAAATAAAAAAGTTGGCGATAAGGTTGATGAAAACGATACATTAGCTTTTATTTATACTAATAGAAATGATAATCAAGAAATTATTGAACTGCTAGATGATGCATATAAAATAGAAAAAGAAGAAGTGAAAAAGACACCGATAATTAAAAAAATTATCTAATTATGGACTTTATTTTAATTAGTGATATAATGAATATGTAAAGAGGGGAGCTCGGGTGAACTGGGCTGAGAGTATAACTGTTTTTCCGTTATAGACCTTACCTGATCTGGATAACGCCAGCGTAGGAGTAGAATTTTTGCTTATTAGGCCCCTTAATTTTTAAGGGGTTTTTATATTTTTTAAAGGAGATGACTTTATATGAAAAAAGAAATAAACATAATTTCAGAAATTGCAATTTTAGTTGGATTAGCTCTGGTATTTGATGTTTTAGCAGGATTATTTTCTCCGTTTAAATATGGGGGATCAATTTCTTTTGCAATGTTACCAATATTTATAATTGCTTTTAGAAGAGGCTTAAAACCAGGTCTTTTTGCTGGATTTATTTTCGGAGTTTTACAAGCTCTATTAGCTGAAGCCTTGGGTTATGGAGTTTTTGCTTTTATCGTTGAAGAGGGATGGTGGAAGTTTATTTTAATGTTTGTTTTAGATTATATTCTGCCTTTTACATTGCTGGGAGTAGCCGCGATATTTAAAAATCCGTTAAAGAATAAAACTTCATTTATTTTAGGAATCAGTTTAGCTTCTTTCTTAAGGTACTTGAGCCATGGAATCTCTGGTGTATTAATCTGGGATTACTATGCAGAACTTGCAGGAATGAATCCTTGGTTTTATTCTTTTATAGCTTACAATTTACCATATATGCTTTCATCTTATTTACTGTGTATATTCCTAGGTCTTATTATTTATAAGCGCGGTATTTGGGACTATAACTTGTCATAATCAAATGAATGTATCAAAAATTAGCACTCAAATCTTGACAGTGCTAATTTTTGTGTTATAATATGTTTAGATTACATACACATTTAGGAGGTTACTATGAGTAAAGAAACACGTGAATTTAAAACGGAGTCCAAACGTTTACTAGATTTAATGATTCATTCGATCTATACGAATAAGGAAATATTTTTGAGAGAATTAATCTCAAACGCTTCAGATGCTATTGATAAATACCATTTGACTAGCTTAACAGATGAAAAGCTGGAAAAGCGTAATGACTATGAAATCCAAATCGACTTGGATAAAAAGCATCGTAAACTAAGGATTATCGATAACGGTATCGGAATGACTTATGATGAGTTGATTGAAAATATTGGTACAATTGCTAAAAGTGGAACTTTAGAATTCTTGAAAAACATTAAAGAGAAAACTTTAAAAGACGACGACCTTATCGGCCAGTTTGGCGTTGGTTTCTATTCAGCGTTTATGGTTTCAAGTAAAGTAGAGGTTATTACTAAATCTTGTTTTAGTGATAAAGCCTATAAATGGACATCTAAGGGTGAAGAAGGTTTCACAATAGAAGAAACAAATAAAGATACGGTCGGTACTGAAGTAATCCTAACCATCAGAAAAAATGAAAAAGAAGAAAACTATGATGAGTTTTTAGAAGAGTATAAAATTCAGTCTTTGGTTAAAAAATACTCTGACTATGTAAAATACCCGATAACTATGGAAAAAGAGAATCAAGTTCCATTAAAAGATGATGAAGGTAATGAGATTGAAGATAAGTTTGAAACTGTAGTTGAAAAAGAAACCTTAAATTCAATGACTCCAATCTGGAAAAAGAATAAGGCTGAGGTAAGTGATGAAGAACTTAATGACTTCTATAAGACTCAGTACTATGACTATAATAATCCTTTATTTAGTATCTGGACTAATGTAGAAGGTGCTTTAACCTATAAATCAATCGTATTTATTCCCGAAAAAGCCCCACAAAATCTTTATTCGGAAAAATATGAAAAAGGTTTACAGTTATATGCTAAAGGCGTATTTATTATGGAAAAATGTAAAGAGTTAGTTCCTGACTATTTACGTTTTGTCAAAGGATTAGTTGTGAGTCCTGATTTAAATTTAAATATTTCTCGAGAAATTCTTCAACATAACCGCCAATTAATACTAATTCAGAAAAACTTAGAAAAGAAAATTCTCAACGAGTTAGAAAAAACTTTAAAGAATGATAGAGAAAAATATGAAAAATTCTGGAAAGAATTCGGAGTAAATATTAAATACGGAGTTTACGATAACTTCGGCGTTGATAAAGATAAACTTCAAGATCTATTATTATTTGAAACTGTAAATGAAGAAAAACTCATTACACTTAAAGAGTATATTGAGAAAATGCCAAAAGAACAAAAAGAAATCTACTACGGTTCAGCACATTCGAAAGATGCAATGAAGATATCACCACAAATGGATTTAATAAAGAAAAAAGGCTATGATGTATTGGTCTTAACTGATGAAGTTGATGAGTTTATGATTAGTATGTTAAATGAGTACGAAAAACACAAATTCAAATCAATTAATCAAGGTGATTTAGATGTTCTTGATGAAAATGAAAAACAATCAATAAAAGATTTAGAAACAAAAAATCAAAGTTTATTAGAAAAAATCAAGGAAGTCTTGAATGAAAAAGTTGATGATGTTAAACTATCAACAAGACTAACGGATTCTCCGGTTTGTCTTGTCAGTGGTGACGGACTTAGTTTCGAAATGGAAAAAGTCATGAATCAACTTCCAGGAGATAAAAACCTCAAAGCTAAAAAGATTTTAGAAATCAATCCAAATCATGAATTATTTAAAGCTATTGACGGTCTTTATCAAAAGAATAACGACGCTGTTAGTGATTATGCGGATATTCTCTATAATCAAGCCTTGTTAATCGAAGGTTTGGAAATTAAAGATCCAATCGGATTTGCTGATAAAATGGTAAAAGTGCTGATTAAAGCCGCTAATCAAGAAAGAGATAACTAATTATGAATGAGATTATCAAAAAGATAAAAACTGATCTTACTGATTTTAGTGAGAAATATAGACCAAAAATTCAGACTAGACGTAGTTCGCTTTTTGAAACGCTCATTCTCACACCGCAAATTGAGACTAAAAAGAAAAGTATTAAATTAGAGTTTATCTATTTAAAACAACCAGAAGCAGTTGATGTTAGAATTACAATCAATAAACCGCTTCAGGATAAAGAAACTGAAAAGCATGTCTTCGTATTCTCTAATCTTGCCAAAGGCATAGAAATTCCAATTTTTGATTCTGCAGTAAATGAAGAAATTAAGAATTTATTTGGGTATATTTTAATCGACGGAGATATCAAATCAAGTGTTTCAGCTTTAACTCAAGCGGAGATATTCACAAGAATTATCAAGGATAACTATAACCAAATCCTCAATTATTAAAAAAAATAAGCTCCTCATTTTTGAGGAGCTTTTAAATAGTATTCATCAATTATCTTTAGATAGTCGACTGGTTTTCGGTAACCTTCGATGATTTCATGACCGAACTCTTCAAATTCTTTTAATGAGATCGATTTAGAACCAGATTTTGATCGGTGATAAAATTTGTAAACATAATCAGAGTCAAGAAAAAATATTCTTCCTAACAAACTAAAATATACGATAATAAAACTAATTGCCCCATGACGTTTTACCTTGTCTAGATGTAAAACTTGATGTTCATGGATATTTTTAATTGGGAATGATGTTTTACTTTTCGTTTCCTTAGCTTCAAAATCAATATATTTTCCTTTATAAATGCCATTATAATCTGTCGTTGAAGGCAGTTTATAATATGCCTCTACAATCTTAGCTGCAGATCTAGCCTTATAATCAACAGAAACTATCTGAATCGGGATTGGTTTTTTGTAAACCACTGCTAAATCGTTATCTAAGTAAAAATCATTAGTATTGTTAATCATCAATTCTAATCCCATACCCCGATTAGCAGTAGAAGATAGTTTTTGACTTGTAGATTTCTTTTTGTTTGGATAGTTTATCATTTTCTTCACCTATTAATTATTTTAACACAAAAGTAAAATATATATTTTGAAAAAATTAAATAATTCAATAACCTTTAAGATTTTCTCTAAATAGGTTATAATGTTTATGATATTTTTAGAAGAGAGCGGATAATTATGAATCAAATTAAGTTTTATGCCTTAGGGGGTTTAGGCGATAACGGAAAGAACCTCTATGTAGTAGAAATAAATAGTAAGATTATTATTTTAGATTGTGGTTTACAACACCCATCAAATGATCTTTTAGGAGTAGATGCACTGGTAGCTGATATCTCTTACTTGATTAGCCGAAAATCGGATATTAAAGGGATTTTTCTTAGTCATGCCCATGATAAAAACATCGGTGCTTTGCCTCTATTACTCAGTCAATTTGATACACCGGTTTATGGAACCGATTATACCATTGCAATTGCTAGAGATTTATTAAGAGAGAATAAGCTTGATCCAGAAAAACTAAATCTCAATGTAGTCGAATATAAAAAAATTATAAAATTTGATGATTTTTATGTCGAATTCTTTGCGACGACTCACTCAGTTCCTTTAAGTGCAGGTGTTGTAATTTATACTAAAGACGGCGCAATTGTGTATATGAGCGATTATAATTTCAATCAAGATGTTCCCGAATATTATCGTACTGATTTTCAAAAAATCGCAAAAATCGCTGATTATGGAGTCCTTGCTTTTTTGAATGAATCTCAAGGAGTATTAAGCCAAACTAAAACTACCAATGATGAATATCTTAAGAAGCTAGTAAGAAATAATTTCTCTCAAGCTAAGAATAGAATTATTGTTGCATTATATTCTACAGAATTATCAAATATTCAACTGATTATTAATGAAGCAATTCGCTTAAATAAGAAAATTGCGCTTATCGGAAGAAAAGCGCAAAGATTGTTATTTATCGCTGAAATGATGGGTTATGTTAAAATTCCTGAAAAAAGCTTAGTTAACCTAAAGTACATTGATAGTGAAAATAATAATGAGTTTAATGATGTTGTCTTCTTGGTAACTGGTGAACGTCACGAACCATTTTTCATGTTACAAAGAATGGCCAAAGGTTATGATCGTTTAGTTAAACTGATTTCTACCGATTTAGTGATGATGTTGTGTCCGCCTTTAGTAGGAACTGAAAAAATCGCTGCTAAGACCTATGATGCTCTAGCTAAACTTGATGTTGAACTAGTAAAAGTTAAAAAGGACTATTTCTCTCGTTTCCATGCATCAGTTGATGATGTTAAGTTCATGTACACAATGTTAAAACCAAAATACATTATTCCGATTAATGGCGAATATCGTCAGTTATTAACACAAGCCAATATAGCAAAAGAATATGGCTATAACGAAAATTCAGTATTTTTACTTGATAACGGAGAAGTGATTTCTTTTACAAACGGTCAAAAGGACCGATATCATGACATGGTAGAAAATGGAACAATTATGGTAGATGGAACTTTTGAAATTGACGTTAATGACCAAGTGTTAAAAGAAAGAGAACTGCTCGCTGAAGATGGATTCTTGTTAGTTATCGCAAA
>Ga0172382_10006789_pt1 | contig 16468 bp, 16 predicted proteins | sample Leawel138RmetaG_FD_122245 | JGI IMG/M metagenome (GOLD analysis project Ga0172382, IMG submission 122245) | Leachate microbial communities from a municipal landfill in Southern Ontario, Canada - Leachate well 138R metaG | ecosystem: Engineered > Solid waste > Landfill > Unclassified | place...
GCTCGAAAAGCTCCCCACCTGGCCCAACAAGCGGCTCCACGAACTCTTGCCGTGGAACTGGAAAAAAACCGCATTACCCTGATTGGCGCCAATCCGTGAGGGTGGGTTGCTTAGACGCTTACGCATCATCCGCCTGCATACTCACGCCCACCGAGAAATCATTCGTTGAGTTTCAGGAGGCTACGTCGTTGACCGTGGTCCAGACGCCGCAAATGCGGAATGCCTCTACCCATTTCTAGGTACCCGTTAGTGAATATGCGTATTAGCTGTGTCATCCCTTGAGCCCAATGGGCTCGTTGAGTAGTTCATGCACGATCTAGCGAGTGCCAGATCATGCTGCTCCGGCGCCTTGTTTCCCATATTATGGGGTGACATTTTGCGCGTTTGGTCTTGCGACCAGATAAGCTCTGCATTTGAGCCCTGTTTTCCTTGGCGTCACTTTGCGTGCGCACTGCACACGGGATATCGCGTTTTATCGTCCACTTCGAGTACTGCGTAATCATCTTCATCTCCTGAGACGAGTCATGCTCGTCGGTTTTATGGCCAGCGGGCTGGCTCATAGGTTTCGGCTGATTTCCAACCAAGATGACGGACTCTGTCCGTTTAATGGCTTCACGCATTGGTGAAGCAGGTCATCGAGTATGTCGCCCTCGTACGCGGTCCTATCCGGACAGGAAAATCTTCAGGTGCTACTCCCTGATCAATACAATGTAGGCATGGTATGCCGCGAGAGGGGTCGTGTGTGTGTGATTACCGCGCAATATTTGCGAGTTATGAGCGAGTATTTTATGACGCGGCGATGAAAGTGTAGATGGCTAGAATGCAAAGGATGGTGTAGCAGCAGTCCGTTATCACCACTTTGAAGTGCGAAAAAAGTGCAACAGATGTTTCGTTAGGGGGCCCCATCCCTGATAGCAAGTTCATACAAGGATTCTTTCTGGAAGATGTTTCGATGACATTTCGATGACCTCAAATGAGTGCTGTGCGAAGTGCCCAGGCGGATAACCTGCTCGGAATGCCGGTCAGCCACATGGCTTCTCTATTTTTTCGGTAGGTGTAGCGAAGCGTAGGGATCATTATGATCCTTGGCTGACGATTCAGGACTTGCGTGAAACGGATAGATTCCCTGCTCCATTCGGCGCGAAGCCTAGAAATCAGCAACCTCGCCGCCATAGCGGCCGGCGGCTGACAACCTCAATATCTTCTCGGTGAAATAATTTCGGCGGCCAAGCCAGGTTCGGCAGGCTGCATGGCCGAATAAACGCATGATTTTTGCCTTTTTATAGAATTTATCGTTTTATATCCGGCGACCACTGGAGTTGATGAGCGAAATGCATTATCAGATTCTAAATATCATAAATAGTATTAATAGTTAATAAATTTAATATTAAGTCATAATAAAAATATTCTGATAATTTATGCCTAAGACTATTAAAATAAAAAAAGTTTATATTAATTTTATTAAATTGTTGACAACAATGTGTTTATCAACTATTATTATAGGAGAATTCTACAAGATCATTTGATTCTTCTGATACAGGAGGAAATATGCGGAAAGATATTATTTATCTCACTTTTATTCCTATGCTAATAATTGCGTTGTCTGGTTGCTCATCAATTCATCAGGGACCACACGGAGGGCATACAGTTTCTTGGTATTTGCACCATCAGAAGAAAATGTCACAAGAAGTGTCATGGTGTAAAAACAGTGTGGATCGGAACAATTTGGAATCTTGTAAAAATGCAAAGACTGCTTCTGGTAAAGCTTTAGAGTTTAATGCAAAAAAAGCCTTGCATGATGTTGGTAAAGAACTGTCATGATAATAGAGCCTTTAATATATAGCCATGGTGTTTGTATCTTAAAAAGGTGATGGATATAATTTTAAAAATACCAAGATGGATTAGTATTTTAAATATGTAACTGCAATGTGTCCGCTTTAGTCAGATTCTGCCGAGGTCAATGGGAGAGATAGCATCGCCAAAGTACGAGCATGAATATGGCATGCATTCGATAATATGGAACAGGTGAGCGGTAAGTATATTCAGACCATCGGCCAAACGCAGGCGGACATTGTTCAAATTAGGTTAAAAATATTCAACGAGTACGCAAGGAAACGACTTCACCAGAAGCCCCGCCTACAACAATATGATGCGAACTCAGAAGTCCATCAGCAGGTCCTACAGCACCAGTTTTTAATTTTTTGATAAATACCACTTTTCCACTACAAGCTTTAATGACGTAAAGAACACCCTTTGCATTGACTAAATATAGAAGGCCTCGATAAATGCTAGGATTACTAATATCTTCACCAGTTTTTAAAGACCATAATACTTTTTCAGATCTAGCATCTAGCGCATACAGTCGGCCAGTCAGTCTCGGTTCAACAAAAACTATATTATGCCACGCAGTTAATGGTGGATCATATATCCCTGCTTTTTTTGGAATTGGCTTATTAGGATTTGAAATAGAAACTGGAATATTAATAAAATCAGCTACTTTTCTAAAAGCAGCATCCAACCAATTGCGCCAATAAATACGATCATCTATGAGGTGAGCATGTAACCAAGCGCCGGGTGTAAAGCTTTTTGTATAAATTTCTTTACGATATAGAATCCTGCCGTTTTTTGAATTCATTCCCACCACATCAAATGTATAGTATCTCATATCCTTATGATTTAAAAAATAATTTAAAATTTTTAGAACTCCATACTGACTGTTGTGCATAAATGCAGTAAAAACTATCCCGTCGTCTAATACAGGAGAGGCTTCGGCAAGATTGACAACATGTTTAAAATTGTGTGACCAAATAATTCTACGAGACTTCCAATTGATGCCATAAAATAAATTACGATTTGTGAATGAATTATCTGTTCCAAAAAAAACGTTAGAACCTGAACGTAGCGGTGAGGACATTGCTGACCAACCACTAATAGGTATTTTCCAGAGCAAATGCCCGTTGTGTGCATTCAAAGCAATAAAATGGCCACCCCCAGTTGGACCAAGAATTTCATGATTTACATAGGTGGGCGTAGGCATGACTTGACATCGAGTCAGATGCATCCATGCGATCTTACCGTTATTAGTATGCAACGCAATTATTCCATGGCCAAAATGAGATTTGCAGGAGTAACCTTTGTTTGTGGTAAACATACGTTTCCCACCCATACCCACAATTACCATCTTTTTTGTCACTACGGGCTGAGTCATGATTACATTGGGCAACGAAGTACGCCATAAGATTCGGCCGCTACGCGCATTGATAGCGACCACCTGACCGGACTGTAAATTTTCTGATATTTTCCCAGAACTTATGAATATTCTATTGTTCTTCATTGATGGTGGAGCAATGACTCGACCACCGACATGCACCCTAAAAGAATGTACACTGCCATGTGAAAAATTATAATGCTGTGGATTGCCTTCAAATTGAAAATTGGTAGAAGAACAGGATGTGATCGGCAGAACAAAGAGTACAACCCAGAGTGAAAAGTTTGATACGTTAAAAAAATTCCCGAAACGCACAGAGTACTGACCTAATCGCCTAACATACTGGGATATAAACATTCAAGCAACCTCACCAACTATTTAATTTAAATATATTAAGTCTCCGACGTTCTGCTGCATGAAGCCATATTATTCTTGGTATACCTGAATAATAAGTACCCATATATTATAATACTCAAAATTATATAATTCACATATGGTTATCAACCTGATTTATAGAGTTAATATAAATCCGAAAAGTATACAAAATACTCATTGGGTGGTGCATATTAAAATGCACCAAACCCAAATTAACGAGTTGTGCTAGGAGACAAAACTACAGAAATCAACCTCCTGATTTCAACAGCGCTTCAACACGCTGCGCAAACTGAGGATCAGAATGGGCTTTACGGAGCATTGCCTCATAACTTGCCGGAGAAAGCTGATTTTTTGCTAAAATAGCTTTAACTTTTTGAGTATAAGCATTCTGTAGAGTCTCTTTTTGCGCCGTGGTGATCCCTTTTCTGGTCGCATCTTGCTGTACTTTTGCACTGAGCGGCTCAATAGCTCGAACGGCATTTGCAAAATGCGTAATCTGAATTTGACTTACCTTGGGACCAGACTGGGCAGGGGAAGACATCATTGGAGGCGCGTAGCCCCCGGAATTGTTTTGTGTAGCGGGAGAAGACGCTGATGGTTGCGTAGCCGTCGTCGGTGTGCTCATGCTCGCCATCGCCATTGTCGAGCCTAATATAAACACACCTAAACCCGCCATGATTTGAATTTCTGGATACTTTTTCATAAAACCTCCCAATGAACAGTCACAAAATTGAGATATAAAACTTACTATCTCAAGCGTAAATGGTAATCATAATATCAATTACCACACCTCTTCTTGAAATCTATACCCCCAATGGGGGATAGATTTATTTCTGCTTTCAATTCATTTTTTTGATGACGGATGCAGTACGTTGAGCAAAAGCTGGATCGGTTTGCGCTTTGGTTAACAGCGTTTCATAACGTACCGGTGTGAGATGATGATGAGAAAGGATGTGTATTACTTTCCTACCGTAGTGTGCTAGCAAATGATGCCGCTCGTTCATTGTCAGTTTTTTAGACTCTAATTGCTGATGTGCTTTTTCATCAATAGGATGGATGGCTACAATCGCTGCTGCAAAATGATGCAATTCAGAGGCCCCTACATGAGGTTTCTTTGGAATATGAATCTTGGGTTCTGATGCTTGCGGTGACGCCTTGGGTATTTCATGTACCTCTGCTACCGCAAGAGGGCTACACACCGTAAATACTCCGAGGCCGACGAAAATACCATGCATTAAACTCTTCATAATACGGATGCTCCCTTCATAGGCGTACTCCAACGCACTAGGTTACGCTTTCAATCATCTCTGTGCAGAAAAACCAGACCATAGGAACTAGCCTAACAATAGAAAAATATTGATGTCAAATTTGTCGGTAAAATTATTTATTGTTGTATATGTCTTGAATATAGTTTAAATATCACAACATTTTATTTAAATACTTAAATAATTACTTATTTTCAATGGTTTAAAAATTTAGTAATTACTCGTCGCTTATAAGCGACATTATGTTTTTATGGGTTAATTTTCTCTATAAAGCCTTTTTTCTGGAGTTTTTTTTGATATATTAGAATAAACTGTGATCTTGTTGGGATAAACCATCTGTTGGGTATGAGCGACAAATATAAATCAATATTTTGCATAATTTAAATTAAATATATTAGATTCATATTGTTGCACATTGCTGGCATAATTATTGCTGTAGAGTTTATATGTTTATATGTAAGCGCAAATTATTGGCATCAGTCCTTCCATTTTCTGCATGGATCACGCTCACTCTCTCTTTTACTATACCTGTGGCTGTCTCCGCACCGCTGTTTTCCTTTGCTCGCCTACAGCAAACCGCACGTAAACTTGCGCAGTCACCTTGGCATCGCCGAACCGTTCGGGTGAATAAGCAATTAAGGCAACTCGGTCCGAGAGCCTACGGGCATATTCTCGACAAGCATCCTCTTTGGCATCGCAGAAGCCTTCCCTTCGAGGTTCTGTTTTATCCGTTGGGCCATACCTTTGATCATCCAGTACATTTCTACATTATTAAGCATGGTCGATCATTTCGCCTACGTTATAATCCCAAGATCTTTGCAACCAGCGGGCGCGGATCTCAGATTCAGCCTCCGCAAAAAGGAGGTTATGCCGGGTTTTCTTTATTATATCCCCTAGATACACCCCCATATCATAATGAATTCATATCATTCTTGGGAGCCAGCTATTTCCGCGCCGTTGGAAAGGGGGCCGTCTATGGAACCTCTGCACGTGGGCTGGGCATTGATACGGCTTTGCCGTCGGGAGAAATTTTTCCTTATTTTCAAAAGTTCTGGCTGCAACGTCCGCAACCAAATGCACGACATATGGTCATTTATGCGCTGCTCAACAGCCCTCTTATTACAGGCGCGTATCGCTTTATCGTAAAGCCCGGTACGAGCACGCGCGTGCAGGTTTATGCTGTTCTATTTCCGCGAAAAAAAATTCAACAACTTGAAATTGCACCTTTGTCGAGCATGTACTGGCATGGTCGAGGTCGAGGAGTGCGGGCTGGGGACTGGCACCCTCAGCAGCATGATTCCAGCGACTTGATTATGGCCAATGGTGATGGAGAGTGGTTGACGCGTCCGCTCAATAATCCATTGTACACAGAGGTATCCCGCTTCCAACTGCATAACCCGAAAGGTTTCGGCTTATTTCAACAAGATCGGCACTTCTCTAATTATGAAGGGATCGTCACACAATATCAGAAAAGACCCAGTGTCTGGATTCAACCAGAGAATCACTGGGGGCACGGCCAGGTAGAATTGGTTGAATTGCCTACTAACAATCGTAATCTGGATAACATCGTGACCTTTTGGGTACCCGCCCAGCCACCCAAGCCTGGATCGAAGTTGTCTGTGCGTTATGAACTCAGATTTTTTCGAAGCGCCAAAAGCTTACCTCCTGGAGGGCATCCCGTAGCAACGTATTTGGGTCATCTTGCCCATAGTGATGGTACACGTCAGATTGTGGTTGACTTTGCTGGTGGTGGCCTAGGAAATTTACCACCAAACACTCCTGTTCGAGCTCAATTCACTTTGAGCTCAGGGGCCAAACTGCTGAATACCGCAGTATATAAGAACAGTATAAACCATCAGTGGCAGGTAGTGGCCAATGTCCAGCCTGCAAAGCACCATCCCAGCAATGTTCGTCTGTTTCTGGAATCGCACGGACAGGTTCTCACGGATACTTGGACTTATCTGTTGTCTCGTAGCAAGGAGCCTTCTTATGTACAGAAACCATGAATTTTTCGCCAATGGATCAATCACATTAGCACCCTTTTCATTACCCACAGAGGCAGAAAACTACCTGAATCGGCTCGGGCTCACGCCTGCACAAAGAGCGTGGGTTGAGCAACAGTTATTAACGAACCGGATGGAAGAAACTTCAAACTTAGCCGGAGGAAAGAAACACTGGTTTGCACCCATGCAATACGCTCTTGCAGTTCTAGGCAATGGAGATGAACTGAACGCAAGACTCAGTACTGCTTTACCCGCCTCACGTCGTTCGCACAATCCCTCTTATTGGTTTCGCCAGCAGTTGGCTCCACCTATAACCCGCAAATCAATGTGGTCAAAACCATTTCTAAGAACTTATAAATAAAGCCAATGATGATAGATAGAGTTTATTCTTTAGTGTTATCAAGAGAGGCAAAATAACCATAGATGACAATCAACGACATCACAAATTCAGGAAATAGGCATCATATATAGTTGGGTTGTCATTTGATCGATTAACATGAATTTTGGACCTAGATCGATGATGCTCAGTGTCGATGAGAAGTAACCACGTAACCTTTTCTTTAGTTTTTAGCAAAAGCTTTCGGTAATGCAATAACGACCAATCTGTAGTACTTTAACGAGGATCTTTGATGTCATCGAAAACTGATTCCAATATCACGCAGAAACTAAAAACTCGATTAGGGAGTATGTTTCCGCTGCTTCATTGGAGTATCGCGCTACTCATCATCTTACAAGGTGCACTCGGGGCTGCTAATTTACGCATTGCTTGGTTGCAACAACATCTTGCAACCGGGATTCTCGTGCACGAGCAATTGGGTTTGTTGATTCTAATTTTGACAGTAATTCTACTGATCTCCCGGATTGCTACAGGACGACATTCAGGCGAAGGTACTATCACCATGCACCGACGCTTGGCGAAACTAGTTCATGGCGCTTTTTATAGCCTTATTTTTTTGGAATGCGCTATTGGGATATGGATGATGGGATTACTTGGAAAAGGGTTAACCATCTTTATTTGGCACTGGTCTCTACCTATAGTGCGCGATCCTCACTTAGTTTCTCATACCATCTTGCAACTACACGCACTGATCGCGTTGTTCTTGGCAGGATTAATAGTTATTCACAGTATCGCGGCGCTATATCATCATTTTATTTTACGTGATGAGGTCCTGCTGCGCATGCTACCTAGGTTACGGACGCATACTGGACAAAAGACGTGATGCACGTTACCAGCTATTTTCTTGAGTACCTGCATGTAGCGATTCAGGAATCCTCCACCATAGTGCAAAAATATGGATTATGGATTGTTTTCGCCGCTCTGTTTCTCGAGAGTTCAGGGGTTGTATTCCTGCCTGGAGAGACGTTACTTATAGGTGCGGGATTCATCGCAAGTGAAGGAAAATTGAATCCACTATTGCTGCTCATCCTCAGCATCGCAGGCACAACCTGTGGCTGGTTTTCTGCTTATTATATTGGGTATCATTTTGGTATCAACTGGATCAGGAAGCATGGCCGATGGATTGGCATAACTACAGAGCGTGTCAGAAAAACCCATATTTTTCTGGCGAAGTATGGATCTATCGTAGTGCTATTTGCGCGATTCATCGTTCCATTGAGGCAATTACAGGGCTACATATCTGGCTCAGCAGAAACATCCTTTAAAGATTTTTATATATGGAATTTTCTAGGCGCTATTCTCTGGGTATTCTTTTGGGGAGGTGCAGGATTTATTCTGGGAAGGCTCTGATCTATCCATGAATATTCTGTTTTCTATTCAGTGCGATTTCAGCTAATTGAGGTTACAAAAATATGCAGCATATCTCTATGAAATTGATATTTTCCTTGTGCTTCATAACAGGTCTGATATCTTGTTTTTATACGCCAGCATATGGAGCACGTATACGCACTCTTCATCAACTCGAAAAATACTCAAAGAATACTCCAGAAATAAAAGAAAAAGAGAATAAAATTCTATCTGCACGACAAGAAATAAAAATTTTACAATCTGAAAGCTCACCTATATTGCAAAGTAGAATAAAAATAGGCCATTACACACATTTCAATTATGATGGAATACCACGAAATTATATTGCCAAACCAAAAATTGGGTTTAAGTATTATTTGTTTGGCGGTAATAAGTACTTGCGGCACATTACTGCACAAGCGCAACCCGCTTATTATCATACGCTCGCGCAGTATGATGCACTATCCAAAGAAGTTAAAAAGCGAATTGCGACCTCTTATATTAGCTATTGGAAACATTATAATGTGATGTCTAAGCTAGCTGGTTTGTTGCGATTGAGTCGCCATTGGCCGCAACCCTCCAAAAAACTGCACGGCGTTCTGAATCGTATTCGTCTTTCCATGTATCTGGCACATATGCGCGCACGTATTGCTTTACATAAGTTGTCCGAAATTCTGGGGCGTTCTATTCGAACCTTTGTTCCTATCCGTCCTGCAGTTCCTATTATTAAAAAAAGTCACATTGCACCATCAATTTTGCGCGCACATCCAGCAATTACTGGCTTAATCCGTTATTACCATGACCAACGTCAATTAGGGTGGTTGCGGTTTATGGATATCAAATTTAAATTGTTTGTCCGGCCTTCTTATTATCCGAGTGCTGGAAAAACCAAAATGGCAGTCATTGGTGGAGTCTATCTTAACATGCCTATCGATATCTTGGGTGCCGAGCATCATGCCAATCAACAACTTGATTTAGAGCGAGAGAATATTCTCCTTAAACTAAAGGAAGATAATATTCAGGCAAAGCAATCTCATCAAATCGCTACCATACGCTTGCCGATATATCGTAAGGAAACCCATTTCTGGGAGGCGCGTGTTAAATATTGGTTGCATCTCATACGCTCGGATCACGGCTCTCTATGCAAGCTGAAAAACTCTGGCGCTGACCTGCCTCACTGTATTGAAGCTGTTCGCGCCTATCGATCAGCCACCATAAAGTGGATTCATGCCGATGCGCGGTTGGCTTTGATCCAGCAAACATCTTGATTATTCATATTACTGCGTCATGCCAGATACTCTTAAATCTAAGGGATTCACAGGCATATTGCAGTACCATATTGTTCTCTACAAATTAAACTATACTGTGACAGGGTGGTAAAATTACCGGAATAAAGATTGGCCATAAAGCTTTGATGAGGTCGAAACCATGAGAAAATCTATAATTCCTTATATAGTTATCGTACTTTCCTGTCTATTTCTGAGTGCAGAAGCATCAGCTGCGCAATTAAGTGACCGTCAGGCACTTCAAGGTTTACATCAGGCAAAAGCCATTTTTCTGGTAAACATGCGCAAGCCGATGGCGGTTGAGCATCTTGTGAAAGTTATTGGTCTAACTCGGAGGCAGTTTCTCTCGCAAAAAGTAACCCCGCATTTCATAGTGGTGTTTATTGGACCAGATGTGGCATTCCTGACCAAGAATCATCGTGGAATTCCCTATACTGACGAAAGAGCAGTCGCTAATATTCAAAAGGAAGTCGTCCAATTATCCGGCAAAGGCGTTCAGTTTCAGGCTTGCGGGGTCGCGTTACACGGCATGGATGTGCAACCAAGGGACATTATTCCGCAAGTGAGTCCCGTCGAGAGTGGTTTCATCTCTGTCATCGCTTATCAAGAAAAGGGATACGCGCTTGTTCCAGTTTACGGTTAAATCATCCGCATAAGAAGTGTAAAATTTTTGCCTGTTCCTTAAATGCTAACTTTTTGTGCCAACCACCCTAAAACTTGGGGTGGTCGTTGCCCCTAATTTGATGAATCATTACTATAGGGTCAGGTTTTATCTTTAAATCCGATTGATGCATGTGTGCCATCGCAGAAAGGCTTATTCTGAGATGCGCCGCAACGGCACAAGGTCATTCGGTTGCGCACTTCGTAAGCGAAGCTATCGGCGCCCACCAGTTGTACGCCACCACGTAACCAGATGGGCCCTGAACACGCCTTTGAAGGATCTTCAATGAGTGCTATGGATGGCACATATTCTGGCTCAATCGGTTTTCCAGTATTGTTGTCCCAGGCCACTAGTCGCCCCGATGGGCAGTCACAGCTCTGACTCACAAAGTGCTTCCGTTTCTGTGGGTTGTCCGTTTCGTTGACGAGATGCCATACTTGTCCGCATGGATCACAAAAGCGCGCAAACGCACACAAACTCTCAACATCCGTCAATGACAGATTCGGGCCTCGAAAAGACTTAGCCTGATCTATATAAGATTTTCGGTTAGCAGCTTCGGTACCATCAAAGTCGGTTTTTGCATGTGAACCGTCGCAAAAGGGCTTGTTCTTGCTGTGGCCACAACGGCATAATGCATACTGATCTTGGGAAGGATATTTCTGTCTCTTCTCCCAGCGCACAGATTCTCCGGTTGCGTTTGTGCCGATGATCTCCTTGCTTAGCGGAATAGCTCCTGAGACAATATATGGTCCGTTTTTTGTAATTTGAACTTGCGCACTCGTGGCTTTAATCTGACTCATCTGTACACCTCCAATTAGTTTTTCAAGATGAACCATCCTTTGGTAAGTAGCGTCTTCGTTCGCACTCAGGCCAGATCAAAGATCAGGACTTCTCCTCCTGGCACACCCGTCAACAGAATGGAGGATTCATTCGTGATACCCGCACCATCGCCGGCATGGAGGAATTGACCGTTAACTTCAGCCCTACCCGATGTCAGTTGCACATAAGCCCGTCGACCAGGCACCAACGTGTGATTAACTCGGCCACCATTCTCCAGCACGCTTGAGTAAATACGGACATCCTGATGTACGGTGACCGAACCGTTGTGTCCATCTGGAGACACCAGAAGGCATAACCGATCGCGTTTTTCGCTAATGGTAAAATACTTCTGCTCATAGCTTGGCGCTAGCCCCAAAGTCTCTGGCAAGATCCAGATCTGGAGGAAATGTAATGGATCACTTTGCGATGCGTTATACTCGCTATGCGTAATACCGGTTCCTGCACTCATGCGTTGCACATCGCCAGGGCGTATGATCGACCCATTCCCCATGCTGTCGCTGTGTTTCAGTGCTCCCTCCAGCACGTAACTGACGATTTCCATGTCACGGTGTCCATGCTTTCCAAAGCCTTGACCTGGCTGAACGCGATCTTCGTTAATGACACGCAGGCTGCCGAACTGTATATGATCGGGATCATGATACCCGGCAAACGAGAACGTGTGGTAACTATCGAGCCAGCCATGATTGGCATGGCCGCGATCTTCACTTTTGCGAATTTCAATCATCTATTTCCCCCGTTGGCAAAAACGATGGCCACAAAGTGCGCAACATATCGTGCTTGAGTTCGTGGTTCTTCCACCGCAGCAAGCGTCGGAAGAACCTATTTTTGAGTTTAGACTATGGTGGACGAAAGTAGTCTTAACTCATGATGGAAAGTATGCACTGGGTAGCTTCATCTAGCTAGTAGATTCCCGCAGGATACTTAGTGTAATATTGCTTCACTATGGACAACCACCGATCTAGACGCCCTCCACCACCAGAAAACTGCCCGCTGGACACATGCTTGAGATTGCTTTCTGGAGCGTGGACGCCCAAAGTGCTTTGGTACCTTTGTGACGAACCCAGACGTTTTGGGGACTTGCGCCGAGACATTGGCACGATAACTTCTAAGGTGCTTACCACTCGGTTGCGAGAGATGGAAGCACTTGGTGTCGTCGCAAGAGAGGTCATTCCAACCTCGCCACCACAAGTATCATATAGCCTGACTGCACTCGGGAAAGAAATGAAACCGGTGCTTGAGGCAATGGCACGAGTGGGAGAAAAGCTGGAAGGGAGGTAACAAGCAACCCTCTCTCGATACTGTGTCAGCCTTTTTCTTGGCCCCCTATGGGCTTTCCTTGCTTCTCTGAGAATTAGACCGAAGATTCCAGCTCAAAGCGGGATAGTGAACCAAGATAGCAGCTTGTTGATTCACCCCAACAGGGTGCAATCATCCCTCGGCTATCTGTCCTATCCCAGCACCCAGAAAACGTACCTAACCCAACGCCAAACAAGAAGCTGATCCCTGCACTCTTAGTGCTATGCCTCCTCTTTATAAGACTGTCCAGCAAGTAGTTACTTAGCGGTACCTACTTTACAAGATATACTAACCATCCCTATTCTTGGGCAAAATTAGCCTACACGAGGACTCCATCATGATTTAAAACTACGGGATAACTGTCCAGAATTTGATGGCGTTGTTATGAAGGCGCTTACAAGCATGGGATTGCTGTTGATTGCAGGTCTTCTGATGCATGCACCAGTCGTCCATCTTGGACCATTGGTTATAAAACTCGGAAAGACACACCACAACCTGATGAAAATATAAAGAAAAGCTGGTTTAGCCTATATGTACCATCTTTAGAGTTTTGCATAATCACGATAGCCTAGGAGAATAGTAATGAAAACATTCGGTTCTGATAAAGTAAAAGACGAAGTAATTCTGTTGGCCAGATTTTTACTTGTTTTGCTGTTTCTCATATTTGGATGGGAAAAGTTAACAAACTACTCCGGGACAGTTGCCTACATGCAGCAAGTGGGCGCTCCGATGCCACCAATTGCCACGCTAGTTGCTATTTTTATGGAATTCTTTGTTTCTTTGGCGATAATTTCTGGAATATTTACTCGGCCACTAGTTGTCTTGTTAGCTGTTTATACTCTGGGAACGGCATTGATAGGTCATCATTACTGGACTATGACAGGCATGGCCCATTTTGAGGGCGAAATCAATTTTTACAAAAATATTAGCATTATCGGAGGATGTTTCCTTCTGTATGTCACGGGGGCCGGAAAATACTCGTTAGATGCTAAATTAGGATTATGTTAGAAACACTTATCTGAAACGTAAGAGATTTTAAAGTGCCCATCGCACGGGCACTACTCTCGTTGTAGTCCTTATCGCAGGGCCAGAAAACCCTAAGCGATTGCCATCGTCTTTTTTCCTTGCCGCTACGGCAGCAGCCGCAGAGCAGATTGTTATTATGTACTTCATAGGCTCGGCTACGGAGTTGCTGGGCAAGGGCAAGGCTCAGTCTATTTTTCCCATACCAAGCGGAAAGTGCGTGGCGGACTTCATTAAGTTGGCTGAAGACAATGGTCGACGCATTATCGGCTGCTTGCCATCTCTGGAGCTAAATTGCAAGACGGCCGATGATCTGAGAAAGCGCATATTACTTTTCACCCCCAGCGCAGTGTTATCTTCTTTAGTCGCGGCTAGCCTCATTCTTACTTGGGTAACTGAAGCACTCAAACTTTAGGTGATAAGTCTTTTTGTATATGGGCTAAAGATACGCGCGTTCCGGCGTAATACTGCCGGGCCCGCAGGCTACAATCTGAGCCATACCCCAAATCCTGCTTATTCATTGACGCATGAACACATAAAACAGCGGGGCTTCTGCTTCCAGTCTACCACCGTCATTGACTGACAACATGGCGCCACCGATTTGCGACCTAATGGCACCATTACAAAGCGCCTAAATAGGGTCTTGAGCGGTATTAAGAATGGGTGTTTTGGGCGCCTTTCTCAAGCTTGTATCAATCAGTGCTTAAGACCGGTCAGTTTTAGCCGGAATCAGCATCAAGATTATTCACACAAGATCAGATCAATATTCGGACAATTATTGGTCTCATTCTGGGAGTTATAAATCAAATTTTCATGACATATCGCGGTAAAATTTGACGCTGAAAGGTGGCTAACGGATAGCGCTGATTAACACTCTGGCGGTCATAAAGCAGCGCCATACCTCGTTATACGCCTGCTTTAACGACACCCCCCTTGGATTTCCTCATGAGATTTCCCCTTGGCCGCAACCTGGGTCACCTCCACCGAGAATAGGGACGATACAAACGCTGTTTTCCTCTCCAGTACGGAATACTTTTGCACGCTGTTTCACATTCGCAGAAAGGAAGACGCGAAAATTCCGGGAAAATCGGTGTGGTATTTTGGAAGTGTCCCCAAACACAAGGTTCGGGGCTTATAGATCCTGGAGGTTTTTATGACGAAAAACACCCCTTCTTCCTGTAGCGGATGGGTTTTAGCTACTACTTTTTTAAGTGTTGGCCTAGTTATCTTGACTGCGATACTGGCTTTTCGGCACTACCCGCAGATGGGTTGGCTTCTGCCGGCCTTGGGGGCTGGTATATGGACCAGTACATCGCTCTTTTGGTTGGCCAGCAAACTGCAACGGGAGCAGCCTGAAAACGACATTCATCCCTTGCTGTATTTCCTCGCTGCGTTTTTTACCCTCAGCATCGGTGGTTTCTTGTTTGGTGCTGCTGTGTATCAGCCGCTTTCGCACTGAGTGACAACTGGTTGATGTTCAAATAGTACTGAGCGGGCGGATGCAGGAAGTTCCTGCCGCCGCCCCATCCACTACACGATGATCAGTCCTTGGATGCGTCTTTACCCTGTTTAATAAAAGCCACGACGTCTTCCAGAACCGGTGCCATCCACCGGAGCGGTTTCGCAAAAGCCCCAATCAGCGTTTCATGATTGACTCCACGATACATTTTCAGCTCAACGCTCACCCCGGATTTTTTCAAGTCCGCAGCCAGAACTTCGGTATTGGTTTGCGGATTCACCAAGTTATCCTGCACCGCTGCACCGAGAAAGGTGCGGGGTGCATCAGAACGATTCGCAAAGTCTATCGGCTGACTATGGGGTGGATAATCGGGGTAGAAGAATATCGGCCGGATGGGTTTGTAGGTAATGGGGTAAAAATTATACGGACCGGCTAAACCAATCCACCCACTAAAAATACTCGGTTGTAAACCAACCGCTTTCAACCATAGAGGATCTAGAGCCAACATCGCAGCATTATACGCGCCAGCGCTATGTCCCATGATGTAGAAATGATGCCGATTTCCGCCGAAGGTTTCGATATGGTGGTACGTCCAGGCTACGGCGCGGGCATTATCCTGTAAAAATGCGGGATAACGCACCGCTGGGTAAAGGCGGTAATTGGGAATCACCACGACCAACCCCCGAGCTGCCAGGGCTTCACCGACAAATTTATATTTCTGTCGATCGCCACTCTCCCAAGCGCCCCCATAAATAAACATCACCACAGGATAACCACCCACCGGTTTTGGATAGCCATCACTCGGAACGGGTACATAAACATCCAGATGCCCACGTGGACCCGGCTGGTAACGAATGCCATGGGTCACCTTATAGGTACTGTTGGGCGTGAGTTTGTTAATCATCTGCAAGGGTGAGCAGGCAGTAAGGGTGCTCGTTATTCCGGCGAGTAGCCACGGATAGAATCTACAAGTCATAAAAATCAGCATCCTGATGGGTGATGGGTATGGGGTGGTCTACGTTATACGAGTAAAGAGCCAGATATAGATGCAAGAACAAGCATCTTGGCATCGCTGTAATCTGCAGGAAGATTTATATCCTCCGTGATCATGGTATTGCCCTTTCAAGGCGAGGCATTCGTCCGCGCGGATCATCCGCAACTTTAAACGTTCGTGCGCTGTTAGTTCATGCAATAGGCATCACGCTTGGATTCTTGATGTTTCCCAATCAGCACAATGCTTTTCTCTCTGAAAAAAATGGACGAAAAAATGGCATGGTAAATTGAAAGAGTGTGCTGAAGCACACCTTA
>Ga0172382_10006793_pt1 | contig 16463 bp, 10 predicted proteins | sample Leawel138RmetaG_FD_122245 | JGI IMG/M metagenome (GOLD analysis project Ga0172382, IMG submission 122245) | Leachate microbial communities from a municipal landfill in Southern Ontario, Canada - Leachate well 138R metaG | ecosystem: Engineered > Solid waste > Landfill > Unclassified | place...
ACACATTATCCCCACACATAATAAAAGTAGCAGTTTTCTCATAATTTCAGTTATTTTGTTAATAATAGCTTTGCATGTATTTATAAAGTTTGGCGTTAATTTCAATTGGTTAGGACAATGATATTAAAAAAAAATTTATTTTTATGCAAAATTATGCTTTTTCTTGCCAATTTTGTTGGAACCTTCGAGAAAAACAGCTAAAAAATATTTTAATTGTAACAAACAGTTGGCAAAAACAACCCTTATTGGAACCTTAGGATTTTTTCCAGTGCGTTTTTAAGTCGTATATTTCCCAAACCACTGACGACTTCGTACCTGGCGCCCAGTGCCTGCAATTCCTGATGCCATATCTGCATAAAGTGCTCCCGCTCATCCGGAAAATCACGCATAGGATCCTCTTCCCAAGGCAGGTCTATATCCATCAGCAGGTAAAGATCATAGTCCACTTTTTGTAAAGCGTCCAGCACCACTGGCGGGGTGACACCAAAAAGATGGTCGCACCAGATTTTCACCGTAAGGATCATGGTGTCGCAAATCAGCAGATTGTGACGGGCCAGAGGGGTCATGGCCTTTTCAATAGCCAATTGCCCATGAAATATGGCCGTCTCATCCCCTAAGGTATAAGGTCGGTCGAGGTCCTCGCAGTAGAACCTTGCAAATTCCGGCACGCAAACCGTATCGAAATGCGTGGCCAGGGCCTGGCCCATCACCGATTTTCCGGTGGACTCCGGGCCGACAACTGCTATTTTTATAAGTTTATCCTGCATCTTGTATCCTGACACCTGCATCTTGCATCCTGTATTTCCAATGATAAAGCAAGATACAACAAAAAAGGGATGCCTTAAAGACACCCCTCACTTACTTACTGTTTTTTGCTTATTGGCTCAGTTAAAAGCGTACTTGAATGACAAACCAAAACGGCCAGCATTAAAATTGGAGTTGTTGCCCAAATACCACATAGGCCTCCAGTCAAAACTTAAAGCCAATGGCGCACTGGGGATTTTGAATTCAAGTCCGGCAGCGGGACGGACGTAAAGAAACGTTTCTCCACTCCAAAACCCAAGCTGAGGCCCAACACCTACATTCCAATACAAACCTTCCGCTCCTGCAATCGGTTTGTTATAAGAATACTCGGCACTAAGATAAGTCGAGTTGTTGCCAAAAAGCACTGATCCGGCAATAGCGTTTTCCCCCGTAAAGAAATGCTTGATCGTCGGGCCGACCAAGGTGCTACCATCACCGACATCGATAAATAAACCCCCAGCTGTGCGGTACGGAGACTGAGCCGTAGCTGCAAACGAAATGGCCACAAAAAGGGCGATCATTGATAATCTTACTTTCATCTTGTTAATTAATTAAGTGACTAAATGGTTTTTTCTTGTTTAACACACAGACAAAACTATGCCAAATAATCATTGTTGTCAAAAATTAATTCTCAACTAAGAGAAAAACACGTATCTTTGCACTCCGACAAAGCAGTCGGAAGTCGTCTCGTCCTTTCCCTTCTGTTTTGGCGCTAAAAACAAGATTTTTAAAAGATTAGTTCTAAAACAATGCCCAAAGATCCCTCCATCAAATCTGTACTAATTATTGGCTCCGGTCCTATTGTGATCGGTCAGGCCTGTGAATTTGATTATTCAGGCTCCCAAGCCGCCCTTTCCCTCAAAGAAGAGGGGATTTCGGTATCGATCATCAACTCGAACCCGGCCACGATTATGACTGATAAAGTCATCGCTGACCATGTTTATTTACTGCCTTTGACTTGCGAAAGTATCGAACAAATCCTGGAAGAAAGACAGATTGATGCTGTTTTGCCAACCATGGGTGGCCAGACCGCACTCAACCTCTGCATAGAGGCGGATGACAGGGGGATTTGGAAAAAACACAATGTAAGAGTGATCGGGGTGGATGTTGCGGCTATCGAAAAAACAGAAAACAGGGAAGCATTCCGCCAATTGATGGTGGATATTGGAGTAGGGGTTGCGACATCGCAGATTGCCAACTCCTTCCTGGAAGGAAAAGAAGCCGCCCAAAAAATTGGGTTTCCTTTGGTAATCCGCCCTTCTTATACGCTGGGAGGCACAGGAGGCGGATTTGTACATAAAAAAGAAGAATTTGAGGCGGCCCTTAGCCGTGGTCTGCAGGCTTCACCCACTCACGAGGTGCTGGTTGAGCAAGCAGTGTTGGGGTGGAAAGAATTTGAGTTGGAATTGTTGCGGGATAGCAATGACAATGTTATTATTATCTGTACCATCGAAAACTTTGACCCGATGGGTATTCATACCGGAGACTCGATTACCGTTGCTCCGGGCATGACACTGAGCGATAAGTGTTATCAGGACATGCGGGATCAAGCCATCAAAATGATGCGGGCGATCGGCAATTTTGCTGGTGGTTGTAATGTGCAGTTTGCTGTCGATCCGGAGAATGAGAGCATTATTGCGATCGAGATCAATCCGCGCGTATCCCGCTCATCGGCCCTGGCTTCGAAGGCCACCGGCTATCCCATTGCAAAGATTGCATCAAAACTGGCCATTGGTTACAATCTGGATGAAATCGAAAACCAGATTACTAAAACCACTTCAGCCTATTTTGAGCCCACCCTGGACTATGTGATTGTCAAAGTTCCCAGATGGAATTTCGACAAATTCAAGGGTGCCAACAAATATTTGGGCCTGCAAATGAAAGCCGTAGGTGAAGTAATGGCCATTGGCAGGACCTTTATCGAGGCCTTGCAAAAAGCTTGTCAGAGTTTGGAAATCGGCCGGTTCGGACTGGGGGCCGATGGCCGCCAGAACCGCAACCTGGATGAAATCATGCATAGCCTTGAAAATCCCAGCGGAGATCGCTTGTTCCATATCAAAGATGCCTTTGAAATGGGAGTGCCTCTGGAATCGATCCGCAAAGTAACCTTGATCGACAAATGGTTCCTGCAACAAATCCAGGAATTGGTGCACCTGGAAACCGAATTGAAACGCTACCAGTTGAGCAATATTCCGAAAGACTTTCTCCTGACTTTAAAGCAAAAGGGGTATTCTGATGCTCAAATCGCATGGGTTCTGGGCGGAAATGTGACCGAAGACGAGGTTTACGAACGGAGAAAAGCGCTGGGCATCCGACGCACTTACAAAATGGTGGACACCTGTGCTGCGGAATTTCCGGCAGCCACCCCTTATTATTATTCGACCTTTGAAGAGGAGAACGAATCGATTCCCTCGGATCGGAAGAAGATCATCGTGCTAGGTTCGGGTCCGAACCGGATTGGACAGGGCATCGAGTTTGATTACTCTTGTGTACACGGATTGTTGGCTGCCAAAGAGGTGGGTTATGAAGCGATCATGATCAATTGTAATCCGGAGACCGTGTCGACGGACTTCAACATGGCAGATAAATTGTATTTCGAGCCGGTTTTCTGGGAACATGTGCGGGAAATTATTGAATTGGAAAAACCAGAGGGGGTGATTGTGCAGTTGGGAGGCCAGACCGCTTTGAAAATGGCGGAGCAACTGGAAGCCTCCGGTATCCGGATTATCGGCACTTCCTTCCAGGATATGGATCTGGCGGAAGATCGCGGCCGCTTCTCGGATTTGCTGAAAGAACTGGATATTCCTTACCCTAAATACGGGGTTGCTGAAAGTGCGGAAGAAGCCTTGCAGGTGGCCAAAGAAGTCGGCTATCCTGTGCTGGTGCGCCCAAGCTATGTGCTGGGTGGACAGGGCATGAGCATTGTCATCAATGACGAGGATCTGGAGCGGGCAGTGGTCAATCTTTTGAAAAATCTGCCCGGAAACCGGGTGCTGATCGACCATTTTCTGGATAGGGCAGAGGAGGCCGAATCGGATTCTATCTCTGACGGTGAGGATGTGCATATTATAGGCCTAATGGAACATATCGAACCTGCCGGAATCCACTCCGGTGACTCCAGTGCGGTACTCCCTCCATTTAGCCTGTCGGACGGGGTAAAAGCGAAGATGGAGGAGTACTCGATCAAGCTGGCCAAGGCTCTCAATGTAAAAGGACTGATCAATATTCAATTTGCCATCAAAGACGAGAAAGTCTATGTGATCGAAGCGAACCCCAGGGCATCCCGGACAGTTCCCTTTATTGCCAAGGCATATGATGTACCCTATATCAATATTGCCTCCAAAGTGATGATTGGCACTCATAAGCTTTCTGACTTTAAGATCGAAAGGAAGCTGGAAGGATATGCCATCAAGGAGCCGGTGTTCTCCTTTGACAAATTCCCGGAGGTTGATAAACAGCTGGGGCCTGAAATGAAATCCACCGGGGAAGCCATTCGCTTTATCAAGGATCTGAATGATCCTGTGTTCCGGGAGTTGTACGCAAAAAAATCCATGTTCCTGAGCAGGTAGGCTGCATCTTTGATGCAGTGATAGTCAGGTTGCATCGGTTATTGATCCGATAAATCAAAAAAGAGCCCCCGGCAGTCTGCCGAGGGCCCGAAAGGTTGATTATTCTTCAAGGCGTTTTCGCCAGAACACAAATTCCGCAAAAAGTGCACTTTTTGCGGAATTTAGTATTTGCAAAAAAGCATACATCCATTTTGGCTACTATTAACGATTATTACCCCCAAACCCCTACAAAATCTTTTGGTTATCGGTCATAAAGGCACGGGTGCTCTGGCTGTATTTATTGCCATTCGCATCCTTATAAATCAAATCTATATAAAAGGCTTTATAACCTTGCTCGGGTAACTGTACATCAGCCTGAAACTGATCCGCTTTTTTGATGCCCAGATCGGTAGAAACCCAATTTTCGTTTCTGAAGTCCCTATCGGTGGAATAAGCCTCCCACAATCGCACTCCGATCAGCTTGCTTTTGGTCGCTTCTACATTGACCTGCACACGGCTATCGCTGACCGAGGTAGTCCAGGCTGTTTTTGGAAAGGGCTTGTTTTTGACAACATGGCTGAAAAAGGACCCTAAAGCATTAATGGCTTGCTTGCCGTCTCCCAGATTGTGACCGGCATTAGGGACATAATGAAGGTAATTTTCACCCGGAATGCCCGGAAGATAATGCTTGATGGCATCGATCACCCAGAAGGGGTCGTTCGTGCCGTTGAAGATCATTTTGGGTACGGTCAGCCGATCCCGGTAGGAATAGGGATCCACCATGGTGGTAATGGCCCGTCCGGAAGGACTGTCAACCGTTTGCGGAATCTCCAGATCCGTATAATCCTGGATTTCCTCACTGTATTCGCTATATGCTTCGATCTGATAATCCAGGTTGGCCGGCATATTCAGGATATCGATCACCATAGGGGCAATGGCCTTGACCCGCGGATCTCCTGACGCTGCTGTCAGCCAGGTAGTCCAGCCTCTTTTGGAGGCGCCAGAAACCACAAAATCATCAATCTTTTTATTCAATTGTTGTGAGGCAAGCTCCTGGATGGCGTCCATAGCCCTCAAGGCACTCTTGGTCATGGGGAAGAGCAGGGGCCAGGTGTAATCCCCGTCATCTTTGAAATTATGCAGGGTCATGGAGATCAGGGCATCTTCCCTTTTGCCTCCATAGAGGGGTTGGCGCGGCACATTTCTCAATACAGCAACTATAGCCCGATTTTGCAGAGCAATCTTGGCAACCCCCAATACAATCCCGTCTTTGCGGGGATCCCGCCAGCGCACACTGCCGTCATCATCTGAGCTGCCCCCTTCAATAAACATCAATGCGGTCTTGCTGCGCACCTTTTTTGGCACGACTACTGTGAGTTGATGCTTCCAAACATGGCCCATCCAGGTCTGGGAGGTCAGCTCCACAACATAGGCAGTCACCGGGCCCTCCTTGAACTGCTCATGAATCTTCCAGCTATAGGAAGGATCCAACCGCTCCAGATAGCTTTCCAATGCGGTTTCGGGGGTGACTGTCCGGTCTCCGGCCTGTCCATAACTCACCCCAACAAATAAAAATAACACTAAGCCGGTGCACCATAAAATTTTTTTCATTTTGATTTTTCCTTTACTTTTAACTTTCCGACCAGTTCCAAGGCCTCCCTCATATAAATTTCAGCGGTCATCTCGCCCAAACTGGTCCGGGTGATGTAATCATACCGCCGGAAACTATTGTAATCGACTTTCGCCATCATATAGCCGAAAGCATCGTTGGTCAAGCCAAAGAGGAACGGGAGCTGGGTGTCCATATTGCGCTTGAGATAGTACCCCACGTTGGGCAAGGCTTCTCCGGGTATGGTCAGAATCCTGGCCGGACCGATTTGCAGGGCATTGACCATGGTGCTCACCTGACCCGGGCTGCTACTGATATAAGTCAGTGGTGAATTGGCGAGAATATATTGCATAATGGGTGAATCCACAGGAAAATTTACTGTTTTGGAAACGGCCCGCAGCTCTGCATTTGACAGCACTGGAGCCTGACTGACGATTCGCAGTGCTTCGTCGGCCAACAAATTGCCGATCCGTACACATTCAGACCACATTAAATCATCCGGCACACCATCACTGCTCTTGATGGTCTCATGCCGATTGTCGGCTGTGACCATTCCGCCCAATGCGCCATTCATAAAAATTGCGACCCCACCTGCCTGTGATTCTATCCGCTCGTAAAGCGGCCCGCACAGATCCGGACTCAAAATCCCTCTTTTAGACCCCAAAACCTCCGGATGGATAGCATAATTCACCAATGTAGCAATGGTTTGGTCCGTCCCGCTGACCAGCGCCTGTATCACTCCACAGCGGGGATCATACAAATCCTCAGCATAATAATTGAAAGCGATTTTCCCCTTTGCCTCACCCGTGGCAATTTTCAAATCCGCGGGCTGCAATCGGGCATAGGCCTCGTTTACGGCCTCAGCAATCTGTTGGGTACAATATTCCAGATAGGCCAAGTCCGCATGATGCTTGCCATTCTCGTCCGGGAAACCGTAGGCATCCGGTGCACTATGCGTGTGTGTGGCACCGATCAGGATGTTTTCTGCCGGAATATTTTTGACCAGGGCTCTGGCTTTATCGCCCAAAACAGAGGGCCAGCCTAAATTATCAATGCCAACAATAGCAATTTTCTCATCGCCCTTGACCAAAACCAGTGCGCGAACAAAGAGGTCTCCCATTTTTACCTGGGCAGGTTTTGGCGTTCCGATTCCGCCGGAAACAGGCAATAGGGGGTCCGGAGTAATATTCCGGACCGAAGCCCCCGCCATGAGCTGCTGTTGAGCTATGGCTTCTCCTGTCCATAAAAAGAACAGAAGAAACCCCATTATTAACCCTTGCAATTTTCTTGTCCTAATGCCTGCCACAACCATCATGTTCTACCTCTTCCGTTACCAGGGCTTGCCGGTTCCCTGAATGATCCAGGGTTTTGCCCAAATACTATTTTTTGTGCCTCCGCTCCATGGATCGTCCAATGACACTGCCTGCAACCTTTCGATGGCTGCCTGCACATTTGGACCATTCAGATTTCTTTCTTCCAATGGATAATAGAACCTTACCGGCAATACTCCCTGCTGGGTGGCTCCCTGCAACTGGGGATACCCCGTTCTGCGCCAATCAAACCAGGCTTCAGCGGCCACCGACCAACTGGCAATCCATTTCTGGGTCAGGATCTGCTCCTGTGTGCCGTTGAAAGCCACTCCCGGTTGCGCCAGGTAAGCCGCAGGGCTTCCTGCATTCCATGCCGTAAAAGACGCTTGAATTCCCTGATTATAGTGTGTTGCCGCATTTCCGGCACTCCAGCCATAAACGGCGGAAGCTTCTGCCAGGATAAAATTGACCTCCGCAGCAGATAGGATCCTGACCCTGATGCCACTTTTTGCATTGGCAAATGCCGAATTGACCCACGAAACATGCGGGTTTCTGGATGATTGAGTTGGGTTCGGGCTCAGATTATAGGTATAGGGCAATGCCAGTGAAAGCGGCAGGCCCACATAATCGGGATGCTGATTGATATTATCGATCGTGGATCCGGCAGGCAACACACTCGGATGTACCTGGCGGACACGGCGTTGCTCGCCATTGATGGACACGGTCACGATGCGGTCCGTACCGACTGGCAGGGTTTCATCCACCTGGATGGGGATCTGTACCCGGTTTGCATACGAACCCAGACGGGGGTCGTTGACCTGAAGCATTTTGCCCACAAGTGTCTGCCCCATTTTGATCCGTCTATAATTGGTACTATCACTGTCGTAGGTGGCATTGGATGGCCAGGAATCATTATTATTATTTCCCGGAAATGCCATAGCCACATCATCAGCAGCATTGGTAATGATCGGATACTTGGCCGGATTGGCAATAATGCGCTCTATGCCCGCTTTTGCCACCGAAGGCAATTTTACGGACAGGCGCATATAATAGCGCAGGGCCAGCGAGTTGGCAAACCTTCTCCATTTCATCACGTCACCATTAAAGTAAATATCCGAACTGCCGGGCGCGCCGGTCACTTCACCGGACAAAATGTCATTCGCCTCTTCCAGATCGGCAAGGATCCCTTCATAGATGCTTTGCTGGCTATCATAAACCGGGAAACGGTTCTCGCGACCTTCCTGATCGCCCTGCAGCGCCTGAGAATACGGAGCATCGCCCCACAGATCGGTGATGAGCCCGAACATCAGGGATTTCATCACCAGAGACGCACCCTGATGGAAAGTATAGTCCAGCTCTACTGCACGGTCATACACATATTTATTGTTGCGCAAAATGCTGTAATAACCGGCCCAGCTATTGCTGCCACCCCAGTCATAAGCATTGTGACCGGTAGCCCAACCATCTTTTTGGGTGTGCTGCATGACGCCTGCGATGTCCTGGTATCCCAGATTGACGAAGGATTTTCCGGCCTCAGACAACACCGTAGCAAACACCAGGTTTGGATTGGTGGTCTGGGGATCGGCTCCGTTGGGATTTTCATTCATTTTCAATAGCTCCTTGGTACAGGAAAGCATCCCGCCCATCAGGACTATCAAAAGTATCGGATATATATATCTTGTTTTCATACCTGAAATATTTTATAAACTTAAAATGTAAGATTCAGTTTCACTCCGAAAGGAATCACCCAGGGATTGACATTATAACGCTCGATACCCTGTTTGAACTGGGTACCTGCCTGTGCGCCGCTGGATGGCTGGAATGCATTCTCAGGATCAATATTGATTTTTGCTTCTGTCCATAGAATGATGTTCCGGCTAAAGAAGGAAATACTGGCATCCTGCATCCTCAATTTTTGTGCAACCGCAGCAGGGAATCCTACCGTGAAGGAAATCTCCCTCAGTTTGAGGTAGGATGCCGAGAATAGAGTAGGCTGCAACAGGTCCCAATTGACGGCAGTAGCATAAGGAACGGGCTGTGTGCCTCCTCCCTGTGTCAGCGGCCTACCCACCGGGTTGACATTTTCACCTAGGTTTTCCTGATAACTGGTAGGGTTTCCGTTAGCATCCCATGCTGTTGCATAAACCCCCGGAATGATGACGCCTCCGTATGGAAGTGTCACCCCATAAAAAACAGGATAAGTCGTCTTTTCTGGGGTGGGCCATCCGATCATGGTATTGAAACCATTGCCTCCTTTGATCAACTCATCAGCATTGGCTTTCAGATAGTCGGCCAACTCTTTGCCGGTCATCAGACCTGCATCAAACAACCTTTGCATAGGAATGGCGGATTGTCCATTGCTCATTCCGTAACGGTGGGTCTGGGAAACAAAGTGCCCTCCGTGCCTCCAATCCATGGTAAAACTCAGATTGAGGTTCTTCCATGAGAAGGAATTCTGCATGCCCATGATAAACTTGGGATTGAAGTTGCCCACTTTATTGCGGCTGGCCTGGCCTTCCTTGGCAACAGCCAGTGTTGCCCATCCATTTGTAGCATCCAGTTCAAGCAGTGGCCATCCATAATACTGAGAAGAGCGATCTTCTACCACACGGATCTCCGGAGCATAAATATCTCCTATGTCCTCACCCGGATAAGTCCAGGCTCCCCCTTTTGCATCCTCCCAGAAAGTGAAAAATGGCATTTCTTCGGGCAGAGACATGATTCTGGTCCGGTTGCGGGTCCAGTTGGCATTGATGTCCCAGCGAAAATCATTGCTCAGTACCGGTGTGCCACCAAGTGAAAATTCCCAACCGCGGCTCCGGAGCAATCCGGCATTGACATTGACCGAACCATAACCACTTGAGGGCGGCAGATCAGTACGGAAGATCTGGTTTTCATTATCCAGAATATAATAGGTGCCGGATAAGCTCAATCTATTCTTGAACAAAGACAGGTCTATACCCGCTTCATAAGAGGTCGCTTGTTCCGGTTTGAGGTTGGCGTTCATCAGGGTGCCTGAAGTACCCAATCGTGGCACATCCCCCCAGGTTCCGGCATTGCCCAACACCGGCAACAGGCTATAAGGGCTGGCATCGCTACCGACCTGGGCATATCCTGCACGAAGCTTAAACAGGTTGATCTGCGTGGAATTCAGGCCGAGAACACGATTGGCCAGTACACTCAGGGATGCGGATGGGTAGAAATAAGATTTGGCATCAGGCAAGGTGCTGGACCAGTCATTACGACCACTTACATCCAGGTAAACCATGTCCCTGTACCCAAAGCTTCCCATAGCGTACAAGCTGTTTACTCCTCTTTTGAAGGTATAGCTTGAAAAATCAAGGTTGGCCGGAAGAATGTTGCTCAGGGTATAAATGCCCGGAACGATCAGGCCGGTTCCATTGATACTCGCATTGCGGATGGTACTTCCGTTCTGGAAACGGGTATTGCCACCTCCTGACACACTAATATTAAAGTCATTTAGCTGCTTGGTATAAGTGAGGACGAAGTCCGCATTGCTCTCAAAATGCTTGAGATTGATCAGACCGTATGCTCCCCGCGGATCTTCTGTATAGCTATTGGCTATTTTGGTCTCGCGCTGCTCTGTATAAGTATCCAGACCATAACGAATCATGAAATTCAGATCATCGGTGATTTTCCAATCCCCTTTGACATTTCCATAAACCCGGTCACGGACAAAACCATTTTTCACCTCATTGGCGAGGAAATACGGGTTGTCGTACATGCCTACACGTGGTGTCAATTGTTGCAATCCTTCCTGACCTTCTACCCAATAATCTTTCAAATCCAGTATATTGACATGGGAAGGAACGTTATAGGCCCATTGCAATGGATTGGTTCCCCGTTCACCGGCGGGGCGGTTATTTGCATTGTTGCGGCTGAAGTCAAGGTTGCTGCTGATACGGATAGACTCATTGATGTTCAAGCCGGAGTTGATGTTCAGTGTGTTTCGGAATAAGTCCGCACTTGGAATTATACCTTTATTCTGCATATTGGAATAGGATATCCGGTAGTTCATCTTGTCATTGCTGTTGGCAATGGAGACGCTATTGGTACTTGTAATACCGGTCTGCACGAAATTCCTTACATTATTGGGGTAGGAAACAAGTGGGGTCGGAATTTTTCTTCCCCGCTCATCCAATGGACTGTTCCATTGAGCACCGGTATAACCCTTATCCAATTCACCCCCAAACAAACCTCCTGCGCCTTCATCAATAATGGATCCCAACGGATTGGTATAGGGATTGCCGGTCAGTTCCACAGGAATGCCGGAGAATAGGCCCGGTCCCAACTTGTACTGCCAGTCCAAAAACTTATAAGGGGTATCAAACACAGTGTTTGATGAAAAATTGACCGAGGCTTTGTTCAGGCCCCGCCCACTCTTGGTGGTGATCAGTACCACACCGTTACCTGCCCGGGAACCATAAAGAGCAGCCGCGCTCGGACCTTTCAGAATGGAGATGTTTTCAATATCATCCGGGTTGAGACCGGCAATGGCATTCCCATAATCCACCCGGTTGTCGCTTCCTACCTGACTCACGTTGTTTAGCGAGTTGGCAATTGGCACACCATCAATCACAAACAAGGGTTGGTTATCGCTATTCAGCGATGTCGCCCCACGAATGACCATAGATACCGAGGAGCCAGCCCCACTGGTTTGGTTGATCGTGACCCCGGCCACCTTGCCAGACATGGCGTTGAGCACGTTCTCCTGTGCAACCCTGTTCAGTTCGCGACCACTAACTTCTTCTATGGAATAACCCAGCGCTCTTTTTTCCCTGGTGATACCCAATGCGGTCACAACCACATCATCCAATAGTTGTGTAGAGGATTGAAGAATGATATTGATGGAGGTTTGATTTCCTACGGTGATTTCGCGGGCTTCATAGCCCACACCTGTGATCCGCAACACACTCTGGCTTCCGGCGACCCGGATTTCAAAAATCCCCTGATTGTTGGTGACCACCGTATTATTTGTGCCTTTTTCGTTGACTGTAATGCCTTCGACCGGTCCGCGATCATCACTGATCTGTCCGCGTACAACTATAGTAGCCTGGCTGACATTGGCCACTTTATCCTTGGTGCCCGGCACCAGAGAGCCCGCCCGAACATCCTGTATGCCCATCGTAACACCGGCAAAAGCCGCAAGCATGACCAGCGGAAGTATTCGATGTGTTTTGTAATATTTTCTCATAATAGTGAGTATATCTAATAAATACTTTGTTATTTGACCCAGCTTATTGTTTTTCCAACTTTAGATTGAGCGGCACATCACCAAGTCCAGGGAAATTGACCGAAAGGACCAGTTCCATTTCATCAGGACGAATCGTTGTGATCCAGTGCGGATCCCTCACTGTAGCAGAGGGAAACAGCGAAATGACCGTATCATGAAGTTCCAGTTTCCAGGTTCCTCCTTCTTTGGATTTCGGAAACACCCAATCCATAGATCCTTCCATGGAATAAGTACCATTGCTGTTGAAGGTATAGGTGTTATTGGGGGTCAATTTGTAAGGGTTGCCTCCAAATAGAGCCGTAAATACGGCATTCAGCGTGGGATCATTGACCAGGCTCGATCCCTGTACCAGGTTGATTCCGGACACCCGGGCAGAAGCCCCCAATGTAATGTCCTTTTGCTTCCAGGTACCGGCAATCCACTCCAGCTTGGTCTCCCTGACATCATCCTTGATTTCCTCCTTCTTACACCCGGAGAAAACCAGGAAGAAACAGGCAAGCATCATCGTAAAAAATCTTGTTTGTTTCATGGCCTTTGTTCTTAATGTTTTATCTAATCTAATTAATTGGTTTGCTATAATTTTTTTACCCTATTTGCGTTTTTTGACTTATTTCCGCTTTGGGATAGTCACCTGTTGGAATACTATATCTTTCCTTTCCCAGGTATAGGTCAATGCCAATTGATCTCCCCATTGGATGATAGCAGGGTAAGAAAGTTCACCGTCCTCAAGTTCGGATTGGCCCACGACCACCTGCTCAGGCCAAGTCTGTCCATTATCAAAAGAAAATGCCAGGGTCAGCGTAGCCCGTGATCCCCAATTTTCTCCATCCGGATTGTACAGCAATGCCAATGTACCATCTTCCAATTGAACCAGATCTATGGCTGAATTGGGATTGGGGAGATCCGTTCGGTAAGCTGGGCTCCAGTTGCGTCCAAAATCATCTGAATCACTGCGATATATTGCCCCTGCCGTACTGCGGAGCAACATGTGAACGGTGCCGCTTGCAGACTCCCAGAGTGTTGGCTGGATCACCCCCTTACCTGTCAACTCCTCTCTGTCCAGGACCAGATACGCTGTCCTGTTCCAGGTCTGACCACCGTCCTGGCTCCAGTCTGCAAAGGCGTCCCACTGGCCTTCCTCGTGTGAAGCGCCAGCCAACAAATCCCCGTTTGAAAGCACAATGGGCTTGTTTCGTACCGGACCACGGCCTCCCTGATCTCCTTCGACCAGTTCACGGGCTTCGGTCCAAGTGTGCCCCCCATCGCCGGAAGTCATGACCCAGGTTTCCCATTTTGGAATAGTTTTTCCTACTTTAAAATACAAATGAATCGTGCCTGCAGGATCTTCAAACAGCACCGGGTTCCAGTGCGGATCTTCCCTGACCTTCGCCACCTCAATGGGCGTTGACCAAGACTGGCCATCGCCGCGGGTCATCCAGATGCCCACATCATCGTCTTTCTCGGCTGTACCACCAAAAGCAGCCACCAAAAACTGACCGTCATCCAATCGGATAAGTGTAGAGGCATGTGATTGAGCAAAGGTTTTGTCTTCTCCAAATACAGTAACCGGTGGCCCGACAACAACCCCTTCAGCCCAGGGCTGCTCCGCTTCCCCCTGACCACAACCAAGGAAAGAGCCTACTGCTAAAATCATAGCAGCCGATCCCAGAAACTTCCTCATCAATCCTATCGTCTTTGACATTTTACAAATTTATACTCCGTATCCCAACTTAATATTAACTCTATATCAATTCTCAACTTTAACCCCTCGGACCCTTAAACCTTAATAAATACTCTTCTTTTATATAATATATATATAGGTATATAGCACAACAGGATAATCAGAATCGCCCAAATCATTGAAGCTGCCTTGGGATTGCCTGCCTCTTGAATAAAGGCCGCGACATACCAGTCATTTACAGGCTGGATCAGAGAAGGCAACATGCTGCCAATGGCATATGCGGTGATCGCATTGGAACCAAAGGCCACAGCCGGTCCCGACCATTTGATGCAGCCCCGAACATCCATGAAAAAGGACAAGGTGGCCCATGTCATCGCTGCCAGTCCTGCAGTGAACAAAACGTAAGAACTGCTCCAAAGATTTTTATTGATCGGAAATACCCAGCCCCAGGCCGAACCCAGTGCAAAAACAATAAAGCCACCCACAAACAGCGCTTGGATTTTATCGGATAATGGAACTGTTTCGTCAGAGAAAAGACGGCCGGCCAACATGCCGGCAATACCGGTTACGATAGCGGGCATAGTACTCAATATTCCTTCAGGATCCCAGGTGCCTTGCCACATCGAACCGGGAATATACAGGCTGTCAACATAGGCAGCCAGGTTTTTGCCCGGCTCCAGTACGCCTGCTCCGTATTCCGGAACCGGCACCAGCATCATCAGCCCCCAATACAACAGCAATAGAATGGCTCCGATGAGGGCCTGCTGCCTCCAATTGGTATATAAATACAAAAGTGCACAGGCCAGGAAAACCAGGGCGATCCGCTGCAAGACCCCCGGAATACGGATTTCAGAAAAGTTGAAATCCGGGAAAAGTCCCAGGAAAATGCCCAATGCAAAAATAATTGCTGCTCTTTTGATAGTCTTGATGATCAGTTTGCCCCTGCCGGTACCTTTGTCCAACATTTTTTTATAGGAGAGCACTACAGACACGCCCACGATAAAAATAAAAAACGGAAAAATGAAGTCGGTGGGCGTGACTCCATGCCACTCCGCATGTAGCAAAGGCGCATAAACATGGTCCCAGGATCCCGGAGTATTGACAAGAATCATGGCAATTATGGTAAGGCCGCGGAAAGCATCCAGAGACAACAGTCTGTTCGCTCCCTTTATTGGAGAATGAAGGTCTCCGGCTAGTTGCTTAGCTGACATAATTCAGTTTTTGGTTTACATATATACAATTGGTATTGCCGTACATTTCAAATATATAGGGAAATACCCAACCTGAATTATACGATGTTATCATTTATATGAAATATATTAGCATATAGCCTCATATTCAGAGACATAATGCTATAATATTCATTTGTCCCCACCAATTATTTCCAGATATCGGCCCATCCAGTAGGGGAACAACCAGATATCACCCGCACTATTTTCCGCATTGCCATCACGCCCCCCGTCCAAAGAAAATCGATTGGCATTGTGCCTTGTAATTCTCAGTTCATCTGGCGGCAAAACGGTCTCCAGCGTCTGATTTCGGAAATTAGGCCTCATTTTTACAATATCCTTACGGTGGCTGTTGCTGACCGACCAATTGATCAGATCCATCGGATACTCCTGCAGGTACCAGATCGCTTCGTCCAGATCAAACTCCGGCACACCGGTAATGGCAGTAAATATGTTCCAGGCACCTTCTTTTTCCGGACGTTCGATTTCCCAATGGTCCAGTATTGCCTCTTTGTACTTTGCTTTTAGGGTGTCGTTGAATGCATAACGGTAAAGCCCCCAATACCCTGCGAAATACATTTCGTCATCGGAATGATTCCACCCGCTGGAGAGCATTTTGCTCCAGTCATCGGATTCATTGGGCGCCTCGCCGATTTCGCTCATGGGTCGCATCAGGTTTTCAAGGTAACCATGCTCATCCATCAGTTCGAATGCTTTTTCTTTATACAGCTCTTTTCCTGTAAAATAATATGCAGTTTGCAACATTCCTATAATGTTAGAGGAGTTGAGTTTACGGTCACCCACTGAAGTGGGGAATGCATTGACATATTCCGGATTCCAGCGGGCCCAGGTGGTCGGCTGTCCGTCATAATCCACCATGTACAGGTCATGTTTCACGATATGCCCCATCAAAGTGTCAATCAACATAATGGCTTTATTTTTGGTAGGTTCATGATCCACCAATTCGGCAATCACACCATAAGCGAAAATATGGCCAATGGCTTCATCAGAGCTGGTGGTTGCCTTCC
>Ga0172382_10006794_pt1 | contig 16462 bp, 11 predicted proteins | sample Leawel138RmetaG_FD_122245 | JGI IMG/M metagenome (GOLD analysis project Ga0172382, IMG submission 122245) | Leachate microbial communities from a municipal landfill in Southern Ontario, Canada - Leachate well 138R metaG | ecosystem: Engineered > Solid waste > Landfill > Unclassified | place...
AGAGCTAATTACCTCTGGGCGTATAGCTCAGCTGGTTAGAGCGTTACGTTGACATCGTAAAGGTCACTGGTTCGAGTCCAGTACTGCCCACGGTTTCCTCACTAAAAAAACCTTCCAGATTAAACAAACATTTCTTTTTTTTCATATTGCACACACTTCACCAATTGTGCTAGCATGATTTTACAGACAAAGCTAAGCTTGAGTACGATGAAGTAGGGTGCAACTCCCTCACTGACGCGCAACGGTTAAAGTCCGATCTCGTACAAAACTCACCTCTCCGGGAAAAGCTCGCGCTCGGCATTTTTCTATATTCTTGTTGCATAATTTAGTAATTTTTTTAGTAGAAGGGTTTCTTCATGCACCGTCAAATAAAAAAACGTAATGGGCAAATTGTCCCTTTTGAACAAACAAAAATTCAACAAGCAATTGCCAAAGCTGGCAAGGCAACTAAAGAGTTTGCTGAAAAAGAAGCTCGAGAGTTAACTCAAAAAATCCTCACTCGGCTCAAGAAGATAAATCCAGATGAAGTTCTGACAGTGGAAGAAATTCAAGATACGGTTGAGGACGTTTTATTGGCTTCACGGTTTAAAGCCACTGCCAAAGCCTACATCCTCTATCGTGATCAGCATAAACAGATCAGAGAAATTACTGACAAGCTAAACAACGGTTTGGTAGATAAGTATCTTAATCAAACTGACTGGAAGGTTAAAGAAAACAGCAACATGACTTATTCTTTGCAGGGACTGAATAATTATGTTGCCAGTGAGATTAGTAAAAATTATTGGTTGAATCGAGTTTATCCGCACAATATCCGCCAAGCTCACCTCAAGGGTGATTTTCATATTCATGACCTTAACAGCTTGTCAGTTTACTGCGTGGGTTGGGATTTACTTGACTTGCTTTTGCAAGGTTTTACCGGTGTTGAAGGCAAGATATCCAGCAAGCCACCAAAGCATTTTAGAGCCGCCTTGGGTCAAGTGGTAAACTTTTTTTACACCTTGCAGGGTGAGGCCGCTGGTGCACAAGCTTTTAGTAATTTTGATACTTTATTAGCGCCCTTTATCCGCTATGACAAACTTAAATACTCAGAGGTAAAACAAGCCCTGCAGGAATTTATGTTTAACGTTAATGTGCCAACTCGGGTGGGTTTTCAAACACCGTTTACCAATGTCACTCTTGACCTCAAGGTACCAAGGTTTTACGCTAAACAACCCGTCATTATTGGTGGACAGCCTCAAAAGGAAACCTATCAAGAGTTTCAAAAAGAGATGGACCTGTTTAACCAGGCCTTCTTAGAGATCATGACTGAGGGCGATGCCAACGGTCGGGTTTTTACCTTCCCGATCCCGACTTTTAACATCACTAAAGATTTTGACTGGGAGGCAAAAAATAATGATCTGCTCTGGCGAGTCACTGGCAAATATGGTTTGCCTTATTTCTCCAACTTTATTAACTCTGATATGGACCCTGAGGATGCACGCTCGATGTGTTGCCGTTTGCGCATTGACAATCGTCAACTGGCCAAACCCTTAAAAAAACGCGGTGGTGGTTTGTTTGGCGCTAATCCTTTGACCGGCTCGATTGGAGTGGTGACCTTAAACTTGCCTCGTATTGGTTATCAAGCAAAAAACAAAAAAGAGTTTTTTAACCAGCTCAAGGAGATCACCTTACTCGCCAAGGATAGCTTAGAGCTCAAAAGAAAAATCTTGGAAAAGTTTACTAAAAATAATCTCTATCCTTACACCAAGTTTTATTTAAGAAATATTAAAGAACGTGATGGGGTCTTCTGGAAAAATCATTTTTCTACCATTGGTATAGTTGGCATGAATGAAGCAGTAGAGAACCTGTATGGTGTTGATATTGCTACTGCCAAAGGTAACAAGTTTGCTAATGAGGTGCTGGAGTTTCTCAATCAACAACTAGCCGAGTTTCAAGCTGAAACCGGTAATAATTATAACCTAGAAGCCACTCCAGCCGAAGGCACAACCTACCGACTGGCTCTGCTGGACCAGGAAAAATATCCAGATTTAATCTTTGCTAATGGGAGGGGTAAGGAGGTTAAATCACCCTTTTACACCAACTCCACTCATCTGCCGGTTAATCACACCGATGATATTTTCGAGATGTTGGACCTGCAAGATGGTCTGCAAACAAAATATACTGGTGGCACCGTGGTTCATCTGTTTTTAGGTGAAAAGGTTGAGAATGGCCAAACAGTTAAAAATTTAATCAAAAAAATCTGTGAAAACTATCGATTACCATATTTTACACTGAGTCCCACCTTTAGCATTTGCGCTGAGCATGGATATTTATCAGGAGAGGTAGAGGTCTGCGACAAGTGTGGTAATGCTTGCGAGGTTTATTCTAGAATCGTGGGCTACTTACGACCTGTCAAACAATGGAACGATGGTAAAAAAGCTGAGTTTCAGTTGCGCAAGCTATATCAGAATATTTAAATAGGTCTAAACATCATGAGAATCGGTGGCTTGCAAAAATTTTCTTTAATTGATTATCCTGGTAAAACCTGCGCCATCATCTTTACCCAAGGCTGTAATTTTTGTTGTCGCTATTGTCACAACCCAGAACTGGTGCTGCCTAACCAGTATACAGAACCTATTCCTGAAAAAAAGATTATCCAGTTTTTGACTAGCAGACAAGGTCAGCTCGATGCTGTCACGATCACTGGTGGTGAGCCAACTCTGCACTCTGATTTAATCGCCTTTATCAAGCAAGTTAAAAACCTAGGATTTTTAATTAAGCTGGATAGCAATGGTACCAATGCCCAAGTTATACAACAACTGATTGAACAAAAACTGGTGGATTATCTAGCTATGGATATTAAGGCTCCTCTGGAAAAATATGAAAAGATTGTTGGCTCAGCCGTTTCTGTAGAAAAGATTAAAACAAGCATCAACTTAATTATCAATTCTGGCATCAATCATGAGTTTCGCACTACCATTGTTAAAAGTTTGACCAGTTTTGATGATCTGACGCAGATTGCTCAAACAATTACCGGTGCCAAACAGTATTTTTTGCAAAGATTTATTCCAAGCAAACTGATTGACGACAAGCTCGTGACTGAGGAGTCTTATACTCAGCAGGAGTTAGAAAAGTTGGCCAAAAAACTGAAAAAGTATGTAAAAAACTGTGGAGTAAGGTAAAAAAACCTTAACTTTAAATTTACGCTTTTAATTTTTTCCTTTTTAATGCTATAATTGCTCCTCAATAATAATTATTTAATCAATCTATAGTGAGCAGTTATAGCCAACAAAATAGAAATAACCTAAGAATTATAGCTAATCATCAAATTCGGGCAGATCAGCTCAGAGTGCTTGATGAGCAAAACAAATCAATTGGGGTGATATCTCTCAGAGAAGCTTTGACCCAGGCCAATGAACAAAAAAAAGACTTAGTGCTGATCACGGCTCAGGCCAATCCACCAGTTGCAAAAATTATAGAGTTATCAAAGTTTAAGTATCAACAACAGCGCAAACTGGCCAAGGCTCGTAAAAAAAACAGAACACAAGATTTAAAAGAGGTCAGACTTTCCATGTTTATGGGAGATGGTGACCTACAGTCAAAAAAAAGAAAGATCAAACAGTTTTTAAAGGATGGAGATAAAGTCAGGCTTAACTTGCTGTTTAAAGGCAGAGAGGTAACAAAAAAAGAGTTTGCTTACGAGTTGTTTAATCAAGTTATTAATGAAGTTCTTGAAGAAAAAATTGGCACGGTAGAAACTCAACCAAAGATTATTGGCAAAAAGTTAATGGCGCAGATAACTCCAGTGTAAAAATAACTCGATAGCTGTAACTAAAAGAACTTGATTCTAGTAGATCTTGATATTTATTTTTAACATCAAAAAACAATAATTTTTACCAGGTGGCAAAAACATAAAAACCAGATTTAAACTCATAAGTAAGTAAACAATCTCATGAAAAAAAATAAACCTAAAACCAGAAAATCAGCCAGTCGTAGATTTAAAGTTACCGCGACCGGTAAAATCATGCGTCGAGTTCAAAACTCTAGACACTTAAGAATAAAAAAAAGCAAACGAGCCAAGCGTCGCTATCGCCAGTATGTTGAGGTTGATGGTAAATATGCCAAAAAAATTAAACAGATGTTTGGTTTGGCTTAACTAATTTTACAAAGGACTTATTATGGCAAGATCAAGAACCAGCACCATTCGTAGAATAAAACATAAAAAGATATTAAAACTCGCTAAGGGTTTTCGCGCCTCAAACAGCAGACTTTATAAAAGAGCGCATGAGGCAGTCCTGCACTCAGGTCAATATGCTTATGACGGTCGAAAATTACGCAAAAGAGATATGCGCAAGTTATGGATTATGCGCATTAATGCCGGGCTAAAAACCGTTAATCCTGAATTTAAGTATTCTCGCTTTATTAAAGCTTTAAAAGACAACCAGATCGAGCTCAACCGAAAAATGCTTGCAGAAATGGTTGTGACTGATATGGATGCATTTAAGACTGTGGTTAGTCAGGCGGGATTAAAATAATAAAATTAATTTTTTTAGAATAAAAAAAACCCGCCTTAATCAGCGGGTTTTTTAATCTCATTTTCAACTTTTGAGTACTTGATGTTACAATATTTTTATGCCAAAAACTGATTCTACAAGTACCAAGGCTTTATTAAACAATCAAGCTCAACCTATCTCTTCTCAACTTCAAGCTTTTACTGATGAGGCAGATCAAATCAAAAAACAGATTAGGCAAGAAACTCTTAACCAAGAAGAGCTTCAGCAAAAATATCTTGGTAAAAACGGAGTTTTTACCCAACTTAGCAAAAAGATTACCAGATTTTCTCAAGCAGAACGACGCACTGCTGGTCAACTGTTAAATCATCTTAAGCTGGATTTAACCAATTATATTGCCGAGCTAGTTGAGCAAGCAAAAGATCCTGGTTCTCAACAAAAGATTGATCTAACCCTACCTGGCATTAAACCTAAAGTTGGCCATGTTCATCCCATTTCTCAGGCCATTAACGAGATCTCGCACATCTTTGAAAAAATCGGTTTTATCAGAGTCAGATATCCAGAGGTTGATTGGGACTGGTATGCGTTTGAAAGCCTAAACATGCCTCAGAAACATCCTGCGCGAGACGAGTGGGAAACTTTTTTTGTAGACCAACCACCCCATCCTGAAAAAGGCAAGGTCGTCCTCACTCCCCACACCTCAAATGGACAAGTGAGAGAGATGCAAAGAGTAGGGGAGCCACCAATGAGAATGATCAACATTGCTCGATGCTATCGCCGTCAACAAGACGTGACCCATACCCAAATGTTTCATCAATTTGAAGGCATGGTAATTGATAAAGATATTAATATTCAACATCTCAAAGGAACAATCGAGTATTTTGCTAAAGAATTTTATGGACCAGAAGCCAAAAGTCGCATCCGTCCTTTTCATTTTAAGTTTACCGAGCCGTCTTTTGAGGTGGACTTTAGCTGTCATCTGTGCCAAGGCACTGGCTATTTAAAGGATGAGTCTGGCAAAAAACAAAAGTGTGGTTTTTGCAAATCAGGCTGGCACGAGGTTGGTGGGGCAGGCATGATTCATCCCAATGTGCTTAAGGCTGGCGGAGTTGACCCTAACAAATATACAGGCTTTGCTTTTGGCTGGGGTGTTGAGCGCACCTACACTTTAAGAAAAGGTTTAAATATTGATGACATCAGGTTGTTATATAGCGCTGAGTTAAATTTTTTAGAGCAGTTTTAATTGCCAGTCTGTTTGTTTGAGTTCTAACTTACTTAAAACCTTTATTTTTGAATTTTTGATAATATGAACATCTCGATTCCACATCAATGGCTTTTAGACCATCTTAAAACCAAGGCTAAACCTCAAGAAATTCAGGAGTTTTTGTCTTTATCAGGACCCAGTGTAGAGAAGGTGGAAGAGATCGAGAATGACTTGGTTTATGATATCGAGGTCACCACCAACCGTGTGGATAACCTAAGCGTGCGTGGCATTGCCCGCGAGGCATCAGTCATCCTGAACCATTATGATCTGCCAGCAGAACTCAAGCCCCTGAAGTTAAAAGAGAGTCTAAAGCTCACTGCTAAAAGCTTACCCTTACCAGTCATTAATAATGACCCCAAACTTTGTCAACGCATTGTTTGCGTAGTCTTATCAAATGTTAAACAAAAAGCCACGCCAAGATGGATGGCCAAACGATTAACCCAAGCCGGTTTTCAAGTTCATCATAGCTTGATCGATATTACGAATTACGTGACTCATGATCTAGGCCATCCCTGTCATGCTTTTGACTATGACAAGATTATGGAACTGGGTGGAGTTATTAATATCACCACAGCCAAACCCGGCCGACCGTTTACCACCTTGGATGGTGTTGAACGTGAAACTGTTGGTGGAGAGATCATCTTTACCAATGAGATCGGCACTATTATAGATTTGCCTGCTATTATCGGTACTGCCAACAGTGCCGTGAATGATCAAACTAAAAATATCTTGTTTTGGATCGAGAGTTTAGATGCTCAAAAGGTGCGCCAGGCCTCGATCAATCACGCTATTCGCACGATTGCTGCACAACTCAATGAAAAAAATGTTGATCCTTACTTAGCTAAAGACACCTTAATTAAAGGAGTTGAGCTTTACCAAAAGATAACCAATGCAAAGATCGCCAGTGAAGTTTATGATAAGTTTCTAGAACCTAAACAAGTACCTGCCTTTATCACTCCAGGAAAAACTATTGAAGATTATCTAGATGTTGATCTACCTCCAGCTGAGGTTAAACAGATTTTATCTGATTTAGGCTGTGTTGTTAAGATTGAGTCAGATCATAAACAACCAAGTTTAGCCCAAGCTGTTTTTCATATTCAACCGCCCAGTTTTCGTCCAGATCTGCAGATTCCAGCTGATGTCATTGAGGAGGTTGCTCGCATTTATGGTTATCATAATCTGCCAGGTAAGCTGATGACTGGCGAGTTGCCATTAAACGCGCCCCAAGAAACAACCTTTGCTTTAGAAGACCGGATCAGATCCTTTTTAAGCAACCGCGGATGGCAGGAGATTTATTCTTTATCTTTAGTCAGCAAAAAGTTAGCTAATCAAACCGAGTTCAATCTTGAACAACATCTTCAGCTAAGCAATCCTTTACTCACTGATAATCAATATCTGCGCCGTAGTCTAGTGCCTTCTTTGCAAGAAGCAATAGCTAGTAATCCGCAAGAAAAAAATCTTTCTGTGTTTGAGTTGGCAGTTGTTTATCAGCCTCAAGTAAACGAGCTACCCAATCAACCAATGAAGCTCGGCTTGGTGTCTACCAACAACTATCGACAGGTCAGGGGAGAGCTCGAGGCTTTGTTAAAACAGTTTTATCTTGATGAGGTTGAGGTCGTTCCTCTTGAGTTAGAGACGGTAAAAAACTCAGATTTTATCAAACAGACAGGAGAGGTTAACCTGCTTGTCGCAGGAAAACCAAAAAAAATCGGTCAAGTAAGTATTCTATATAACAACAACATTGCGGTTGAGATAGATTGCCAAGAGTTATTAAAATCTGCTAAAAAATATCCTAACTACCAACCTCGGTGGAAAACCTCGCCGATCATTGAGGAACTCACTTTTGTGCTTACTCCGCAGACTAGGGTGGGCGAGGTGATACAATTAATTCAACAGACTGATAAACTGATAACCCAGGTGACACTCGCTGATATTTTTCAGCAAAACTTTACCTTTCAACTTCAGTATCAGCATCCTGAAAATAACTTAACTAGTGAAGAGCTTCTGCCTTTAAGAAAAAAGATTATTGATCAGGTTGAGACCGAGTTTCAAGCTAGGTTGGTCGGTAAGATTTAATCTCTAAATTAAAAAATAACAAAATTATGAGCTCGTTTGTGTGCCAGGTTAGTTCTTGCAACTTATCACTTTTGAGTTTTTAAACCATGCTTGTATTATTATCCCTAGTTATCTTATCCCTACCCCTTAACCTATTTTACAAACTTTCCATTGCTAGCAGTTTTGTTAAAGGTTTACAGGTTGATTATCTTATCCAAAAACTTTATCTGTCAGACTTGTTGCTGATTATCACTTTAATGGTTTGGTTAATAACAACTCTCTGGAAACATAGACCCAAACTCACAACCTCGAGATTACGTAAAAAAGTTAAATCTCTGCTCTCAAACCAAGATTTTTTGCCAGTTTTGTTAATGATCACCGCTCTTGTTATCAGGCAAGCCATGACTGAACGTCCGGCTGTGGCTTTTTTCTTTTTATTCAATCTTGGGCTAACTGGTTTATTTGCGTTATTTTTATCCAAGTTCCAGAATCTACTAAACTCTAAACTCGTTACTTTAGCGGTCGCCATCGGTTTTTTGTCACAGTTTACATTAGGTTTGTACCAGTTTACTACTCAACAGCCACTCTTACCTTATCGTTATCTAGGCGAACCCAGTTTTGCCTCATATTACCGACTCAGTCGTAATATTTTTGCTGGTCAAGAAAAAATCTTGGCCTATGGTAGCACTGCTCATCCAAACATTTTAGCCTCAACCGTTGTGCTATTTTTCTTGATTCTTGCCTCTAGATTAGATCCCTTTAAAAAAAATCAGTTCACAAGAAAAAATCAGGCTATACTAGGAATTTTTTTTATTTTTAGCCTGGTAACACTTTACTTGACTCAGGCTAAATCTGCCGTGATCACCCTAATCTTAGGTTGTCTTTTTTTGTGGAAAAAACAGCTCAACTTAAACCTTTCCGCCAATGCACAAAAGATTAGCTTATTGTTAATTTTAGTGATCGTGCCTTTATTATTAGCTGTTATGTCTCATGCTCATACTTATCAACCCTCTATTACCAGGCGTCATTTACTAAACTCTGCAACCGTTAAGATGATTACTGATCACCCATTTTTAGGACAAGGCTTGAATCATTTTACGGTTTACCTAGAAGAGTTTAGTAGCTCATCTGAGACGGTGAGATTTCTCCAACCGGCTCATCATATCGGTTTGCTGTTTATGGCCGAAACTGGTCTTTTAGGGCTGTTGACGCTCTATTTTTTATGGACACTGATCAATAAAAAAACACAACAAAACTTAATCACAACTTTACTGATTTTAAGCCCAGTTTTAACAACCGATCATTTTTTTTATACACTTCAACCAGGAAGATTGTTATTGGTGTTTTTTATCTTAGCCTTTAATAAAAAAAGCCAAAGGCAACAAAGAAGTAAAAAAATAAGGTAATTTTCTAGTCTTCTCCTGGCTCAGAAGAGGGAACAGGCGATGGTCCATCATCTGGCTTAGGTGTGACAATAGGTTCTGGTTTTTTTGTCGGGCTAGTTGTAGGCTTAGGCTTTGCCGTTGGCGCAGGCGTTGGCTCAGGTGTTAAGGTTGGCTTGGGTTTTTCCCAAGGTTGACCGCCTGTGCCAATCCTTACTTTTCCAGTTTCTGCGACCTTACCAGCATTGGAAAAAGCCTTAGCAAACAGTTCATGTTGACCCGCGCTTAACCTAACCTTGCCCTCGTAATAACTGCTCTCGATCGTCTCTCTTTTCTCGCCATCAACCCATAACTCAATCTTTTCTATACCCACATCACTACCCGCACTAATTTTAACTTCAATATTCTCATGATCAAACTCTTCTTTATCTTTTGGTCTTTCTAGTCGAACCGAGACTTCTCTCACATCACCACAATACTCGGTTGGAACATGATAACGCGAGTCATCTTGAGACTCAATCCAGGTGTGAACTCCCTCCATCCAGCGATTAACTCCATCGGTGCTTAACGGATCATCGCGTCTTAAATCAATCACTTCGCGTTTATCATAATCACCGCGCGCGATCATGGCCTCGGTTGCCAGTTTATTCTCACCTTTACAAGCCTTAACATTTTTATGAACTGGGTCTGGCAAAGAGGGTAGGGTTTTTTTGATGACATACTCCATCTTGCCGGCAAAATCATCATGAACTGGATAGCCAGATATTGCATCAACCTCAACCAACTCAACCTCATCCTCAGGCACCTGCCAAGGTGGAGCATGATAACCCGCCTCAAAAACTGCTAACATGATCTTGCGCCAAATCGGTGAGGCGCCGGTAGTACCAGAGGCGACTCTTAACATTGAGCTGTTATCATTATTACCCACCCAAGTGCCAACGATCACCTCTTGAGACCAACCCACAGTCCAGTTGTCAATCATGTCATTGGTGGTCCCTGTTTTAACTGCCACATCAGGACCTAAGTTTAAAAAAGAGTTTGCGCCAAAGGCAATGGCGCGAGCACTATCATCAGCTAAAATATGATTTATTAAAAACGCTTCACCTTTACTCATCACTCTTTTACCCTCAACCGGACGATGTTCATATAACACCCGTCCATCACGATCGGTCACCTTTAAGATAGCAACCGGCTCAACCTTGGTGCCAGAATTGGCAAACGCGCTATAAGCTGACACCATATCTATCAACCTTACCTCGCCACCACCTAAGGTTAAAGACAAACCAAATCTATTCAAGTTTTGCTGAGTTGGGGCTAATGTTTCAAAACCCATCTCGTGGGCTAACTGCAAAAAATCCTCGATACCTACCAAAGCCAAGGCCTTAACAGCTGGTATATTTAGTGAGTTACCTAAACTTTTTCGAACGCTGATCGGACCTTGAAAAGTGCCGGTATAATTACGAGGTGTGTAAGGGTTTTCATTGGCACTGTGTCTAAAATCAGTCGGGGCATCTACCAACATGTATGCTGGTGTATAGCCCTTTTGCAACAAACCTAGATAAGTGACTGGTTTAATTGCAGAACCTGGCTGACGCAAGCCGTCTGCAGCTACATTAAACTGACCACCTTTTTCATTGTCAAAAAAGTTACGACTGCCTACCATGCTCAAAATTTCTCCAGTTCTCGGGTCCATAATCAAGGCAGAGCCATTAGTTATATGTAAGTGTTCAACCGCTTCTACTTCTTGAGTCACAATCTCTTGCGCCTTTTCATGTAAAGGCAAGTCTAATGACGTGATCACGGTTAAACCCCCAGCCTCAACCAAAGCCTCGCCAAACATCTCGGTTAACTGTGCTGTTGCATAAAAGATAAAATGGGGTGCCTTGATCTCTAAAGTGCCTTTGTCAAAGGTTAAATCAGTAATCGCCTCCACAGCTTCATTGTATTGTTCTCGATCAATATATCCTTCTTCGCGCATTCTTTGCAACACTGCCTTGGTACGCATCTGCCACAGAGGTTGTTCTTCATCGGTTACTCTACTACTAAACGGGGAGTAAACACTGGGTCGTTGAGGCAAACCAGCCAAAAAGGCCGACTCTACCAAGTTTAACTCTGAAACCGGTTTATTAAAATAAAGCTCAGAGGCAGAAACAGCTCCCCAAGCAGTACCACCGTAAGGCACCTCGTTCAAGTACATCTCTAAAATCTCATCTTTGCTAAAAGTTCGTTCAATCTGGATGGCCAGCACCAGTTCTTTAAACTTGCGAGTAATAGTCCGCTCATTGCTTAACAAAACATTTTTGACTAACTGCTGGGTAAGGGTTGAGCCACCTACCACTCTTTGACGAAAAACTAAGTTATAAGGGATGCGGACAGCAGTTAACACATCAAATCCCCGATGATTATAAAAATCCTTATCTTCAATGGCAATGGTTGCCTTGATTAACTCTGGAGGCAAATCTTTCAGCTTCACTTGAGTGCGACGCTGATCAACAAATAAGTCATAAAGCAACTGCTCGTTTCTATCATAAAACTTGGTGCTAAACCCATCGCGCCTAACCACTTGGCCAGGTTGAGGTAACTCGCGGGACAGATAAGCAAACGCGGTAAAAAAACCAAGTACGCCCAAGATGACTAACCCAAACAGACCAACTGCTAAAGACCGGAAAAGCTTGATTCTACTCAACTGTTGACGAGCCTTATCTGCAGGAGTGTTAGCTGTTACTCGTTGACGCGATCTTGTTTTGTTTAAGCTTGTTTTGTTTAAGATAGGAAGTTTGCTAAAGATGGCTAATCGACCACCTTGTTTTCTAACCATTTTACCTTTAAAAACTCTTCTCCAGTTTGAGGTACGTCGAGCACCAGTAGACTGCAATGGAGAGTTTGTCAACCAGTTAGAAAACCTTAATAGTTGGGTAAAAACCCATCTAAAAGGTGCTGAGATAATGCGCCATATTTTTGTCAAGTTAATTTCCATAATCTATATATTATAAATTCTTTATTAAAAAGTTAACAGTGAAAGGCGTGTGCTAGATGAAAAAACTTACTGACGACCAAGCTCGCGCCATTAGTTGAGCTTGCATCCATTAACCAAAATTTTATCCATTTACCAAGATTTTATCTATTTACCAAGCTTGCTTCTACTTATCAAGCGCGCGCCATTAATCAAGCGTACTTCTATTTACCAAGCTTGTATCCGCTCTATAAATCAACTCTAGATTTTGTTAAAATACTCTTAATGAATCATACCTCAACTCAACCCAAACATCAGCTTGAAATTATTGATCAAGTTCTAACGCGAGGAGTTGAGTCAGTCCTACCAAATAAAAAATCTTTAGCCGAGCTCATGATGCAAAAGCGCATCAGGATTTACTTAGGAATTGACCCCACCGGTGCTTTTTTACATCTGGGTCATGCTGTGGTACTACGCAAACTCCAACAACTGGCTGAGCTAGGGCACGAGGTTATTTTACTAATTGGCAATGGTACGGTAAAAATTGGTGATCCAACTGGCGTTGACGAAAGCCGACCCATGCTAACAAATGAAGAGATTGAACAAAACTGGCAAAACTGGAAAGAGCAGGCAAGTGCCATTCTAGATTTTAATAAAATTATCATTAAACGTAATGGCGAGTGGTTAGATAAACTTAGCTATGCTGATATTGTGAAACTCTTGGCTAAAGCCACGGTTCAACAGTTGTTAGAACGTGATATGTTTCAAGAGCGCATGAGACAAAAAAAACCAATCTTTGGTCATGAGATTATTTATCCCTTATTGCAAGGTTATGACAGTGTGGTCATGGATGTAGATTTAGAGATCGGTGGTAATGACCAGACCTTTAACATGATGATGGGTCGCACTCTGCAAAAAGTTTATAACAATCGAGAAAAATGGGTTTTAACCACACCTTTGATCGAAGGTACTGACGGCAGAAAAATGGGCAAGAGCTATGATAATTATATTGCGCTCACTGATGAGCCAAAAGAGATCTATGGCAAACTAATGAGCTTACAAGACGAGTTAATTATCAAGTATTTTAACCTCTTAACTGATGTTTCTTTAGAGGAAGTTGCACAAATGGCACAAGCCATGAAAACCGGCGCCAATCCCATGGACTTTAAAAAAAGACTGGCTTTCACCATTACTGCTGATTTACATGACGCAAAACAGGCGGAACTGGCTCAAGAGTATTTCGAGCTTACAACACAAGCTAGGGAGATGCCTAAAGATATTCCAGAAATCAGTTTAAGCACTCCAGAATTAACAGTCTTGGAAGTTTTACAAGCCTGCCAGCCTGAAAAAAGCAATACCCAACTTAAAAGATTGTGTGAACAATCAGCTGTTCGGTTAATGCCTCAGGATAAAAAATTAATTGATCCTTTAGAAAAGATTTTGGTAAAGGCTGGACAAGTGGTCAAGATAGGCAAGAGAAGTTTTTATCGCTTACAAGTTTATTAACTAGTTTTTTTACAACTCATTAGCCTTTTCATGACTAAAAAGCAATCCAAAAGACTCAAGATTATCTTTTTCATTCTTGCTGCCGGAGGCTTACTAGTGACTAGTGTTGTTCAGGCGGTGATGACGATCGGTTATATGGTTAAGAACTAGATTTAGCCTCTAACTTAAACAATAAATAATCACGCTAAAACTGGTAAATTATCTCTATCACCGAACACCTGGTTTTAAATCTTGTTTTTTTTACTTTTGAATTTATAATCCATGTATTTCCTCTCCAGTTCTTTACTTAGGGTAAAAGGCATTGGTGCCAAAACTGCTGACAAACTTTTGCAACATAACCTTAAAACTGTTCAGGATCTGTTATTATTTTTGCCTCTCAACTACTCTGACTTATCTCAAGTTGCGACGATTGACCAGCTTAAACCAGAACAAAGCTACACAGTAAAAGCCAGGGTGGTTGCGGTTAACACATACTACAAAAATCGAAAAAAGTTAACCAAAGCTGTTATCACTGACCACACCGGTCGTACTCAATGTTTGTGGTTTAACAGCAGTTTTATCAAACAACAGTTAAAAATCGACCAAGTTTATTTTTTTGCTGGACAATACAGTCGTTACCATACTTTTACTCAACCTAAAGTTGAGGCTGTCAAGACAGAGACCCTACACACCGGTCGTTTAGTACCACGGTATACTCAAACTCTGGGTATCAATCAGGGCAAAATGCGTCTGATTCTGAAAGAAATCTTGTCTAATCTTAAGATTGAGGATGATATTCTGGGACAGAAGTTTAACCTGCTTGAGTTGAAAAAAACCTTAACCCAGCTCCATTTTCCTGATGATAAAAAACTGGTTGTTGAGGCGAGAAAAAGACTGGCTGTTGAGGAGCTTTTAGCTTTAATCAAACAATCGCATAAAAGCAAGTTGTCATGGCAGAAACGCCAACCCTTAAAAAAACTACAGCTCAATACAACCTTACAGAAAAAAATCATTCCTGATTTTTTATTGTTCAAACTTACCAATGATCAACTCAAGGCAGTTAATGCAATTATTGAAAACATGAGTCGATCTTATCCGATGAACCGTCTTTTAATCGGCGATGTTGGTTCAGGAAAAACAGTTGTCGCAGGTATCGCCAGTTATCATATGATCAAGGCTGGGTTTAACTGTGCTTTGGTCGCACCAACCCAAATCTTAGCAGAGCAACACCTTCAAACCTTTACAAAAATCTTTCCTGAGTTACCAACCAAACTGTTAACAGCAAAAACTAAACAGCGAGAGAAGGTTGTGGAAGATAAAAATAAACCAAGTTTATTTATCGGCACCCATGCTGTAATTAATCAACTATCAACCATAAATCCCGCCTTGGTCATCTTTGATGAACAGCATCGGTTTGGTGTGGCTCAACGCGCGCAAGCCCTGCAAGTTAAAACCACTGACCATTTGCAAAAACAGCCTGGTTTAAAAAAACAACCAGGGTTGCAAACACAACTTGGTACCCAAACACAACTCGATACCCAAACACAACCCAGTTCTCTAACTCAATCAAGCTCTCTAAAACAACCCCATATCTTGACGATGTCAGCCACACCTATTCCGCGCAGTTATATGTTAACCATCTTCTCGCATCTGGAAGTATCCTTGATTAAACAGTTCCCCTTTGGAGAAAAAAACATTAAAACTTTTCTGGTGCCTAAAGCAAAAAAACAACAGGCTTTTGACTGGATGAGCAAACAGTTAAAAGCCTCTGAGGCAACAAAAACTTTAACTTTACAAAAGAAAACCTTAACTCAACAGGCAGAAGTTCCAACTCAAGAAAAAAAGAGTTCGGTTCTGCAGGGAAAAGCAGTAGCTCAACAGAAAAAAACCCCAGCTCAACAAGGGGAGTTTAGCAAAAAACCAGCGACCAACAATCAAGTTCCTGACCTCAAGCCTTTGGCAATAATCGTTTGCCCCTTTATCGACCCATCTGAGAATGAAAACTTTGGCAATGTGCCAGCTGCGACTGAGGTGTTTCAAAAGATGACTGCCGAAAGAGGTCAAGAGTTAAACATCGCTCTGTTGCATGGTCGCCAAAAACCAACGGTCCAAGAGAAAATTATTCAGCAACTGTTTAATCAAGAGATTGATCTGTTAATCACCACCTCGATCGTTGAGGTGGGAGTGGATCTACCGCAAGCAAGTATCATGATGATTGAGGGGGCGGATCGGTTTGGTTTGGCCAGCCTGCATCAACTGCGGGGGAGAGTGGGGCGCCAAAGCCAAGAAAGTTACTGCTTGCTGTCAAGTTCAAGCCAGGGTGCAGAAACCACGCGTCGACTTAAATTATTTTCTCAAGAAAACGATGGCTTAAAACTTGCTGAGCTTGACTTACAAACGCGCGGACCAGGCGACTTGTTTGGACTTAAGCAACACGGGCTTGACAACCTAATGTTTGCCGATTGGCACAACCTAGAGCTGATCAACCAAGCTCAGGAAATATTTGCAAAACTGGAACAGACAGGTGATTCCTGGGAGCCAATCTTAAAAATAGAGGCTTAAGATCTCTCCAGACACGCGCGTTTAAACTTTTGTTTAAACTTTTTTGTAAATTTTCTATTCCACCCTTTACCTTGAGCAGTTTTTTCTCTATATTAAATAATATGAAACAGATGATCAGACAATCGCAAGCCGGTCAGGTGGGCATTATTATTTTACTGGTTACAGCCGTGATCCTAACCATTGCGATCAGTCTCAGTCAAAAAACCTTGCAAGAACAGGATATTGCCTTTATTCAAGATGAGTCAACTCGAGTATTTAATGCTGCTGAAAG
>Ga0172382_10006796_pt1 | contig 16461 bp, 12 predicted proteins | sample Leawel138RmetaG_FD_122245 | JGI IMG/M metagenome (GOLD analysis project Ga0172382, IMG submission 122245) | Leachate microbial communities from a municipal landfill in Southern Ontario, Canada - Leachate well 138R metaG | ecosystem: Engineered > Solid waste > Landfill > Unclassified | place...
ACGTTTGGGTTAACTCTGCTCTGTAAATAATTCTGTGTAACTACTAAGTTTTATAACTCGCTAGTTACACAGATTTAGTTACAGCTTCTAGTTTTCTTCAACGACTGCTCTTATTCGTGTCAGAGTTGATGTTTTTATACACCAGCTACCATCAATTTTTTCATAGGTTTCGGTATAATAGCCTGCACCTTCTAAAAACATCACTTGTTTGCCGTTTTCGTATTTACGTACAGTGTCACTCATTGGCCAAATTCCTTCGGCTGTGCTTTCAGACGTAATAGTGATTTCAGGCATATGGCCGTGATGAGCACTTACTGTTCCTTGCATAGATGAGGAAATAAAGTTGATAATATTTTCTCTACCCTCATTAATCCATTCGACACCCATTTTTTGATCTAAAGAATCGTCTTTGCAGCCATTGCGCACAGCATCAGTTGCATCGAAATAAGCATTTTCAGCAAACACCAAGGCAAGTTGATCCCATTGCCCGTCATCCATGTAGCGAAAGTATCGGGCTTTTAATTTTTTTATTTCTTCAATGGCGTACAGCTCGTCGATCATCTTCATCGTTGAGATCCCTTGCTTTTATCAGCGATTATTCAAGATTAAAGAAACCGTTGTATGGGGTTGCTGTTTGTCTTGATTGTCAAAGTTTATTTACAGTAGAAAAATATCTGCTGATTAATCTATAAAGAAAAATACCTGGGTTAGGCTCTTTTATTGTGGTTCTAAAATGCCAGCAGAAGTGCGTAGGTTTTAATCTACGCACCAGCTTTCTCTTTATCTGTTTAGTAGGCTTGAGACTGTCCTCCATCGATGGGAATGATCGCGCCGTTGATAAACGCCGCCTCTTGGGATAGCAGATAGCTTACCAAAGATGCCACCTCCTTTGGGTGGCCAAAACGACGCATAGGGTTGACGCTGACGAACTGTCGTCCCACTTCTTCCCAGCCATCTTCGCCGCCTATCTGGATCAGTGAACCTTTTACCATAGCGGTCATGATAGCGCCGGGGGCAATAGCATTGATGCTAACACCGTGTTGGCCATATTCAATGGCGGCGTCCCGTGTCATACCTGCCACGGCGTGTTTAGATGCACCGTAGCCGACCTGATTGGGTACGGCGCGAATGCCGCCCACGGAAGAGGCGTTAACGATAGCACCTGAGCCCTGCTTAGCTAGGTGTGGCAAAGTGTGCTTCAAACCGTAGAACACGCCCTTGATGTTGATATCGATAACCCGGTTGAATTCCTCTGAGCTGTAGTCGGCAATGGGGTTTTGTTTACCCTCAATACCGGCGTTGTTGTAAAGGCCATCGATACGGCCAAAGTTTTCTATGGTCCTGTCCACAAAGGCTTTTACCTCCGCTTCTACCGCCACATTGGTAGTGGTTAGTAGTGTTTTAGTGGCATCATTGGCAGCCAGGATTTGTGCTCTGGTTTCCTCCAGTGAGGCCATATTAATATCGGACAGCGAGAGGGTGGCCCCTTCGGTAGCAAGCTGTTCGGCAACGGCGCGGCCCAGGCCAGAGCCTGCACCAGTGATCATAATGACTTTGTTTTCGAAACGTTGACTCATAGAGTGACTCCTGTTGGTGTAAGTTATTGTGTTATGTTTGAAAAGTTAGTCGCGTTACTCTTTATCAATTGTAGGGTAGAGCGTGATCCTTCCAGAGGGTCTTTATTGTTAAATGCGTCTGCCTAGGTCATTGCCTGCATGGATTGCCGTCAGAATACTATTCATACCGCGTACGTCCCCAATCATGTGTACGGGAGGGCTGTCGCCATTTGCCTGCAGTGATTGCCAGAGTTCCCGGTTGGGTTCATTGAAGCCGACAAATATCACCGTCTTCGCTGGTATTTTGCGACTTCGTTTTGCAAAAAGAACACCTACCTCAACCTCATCTTCATTGATGCTGATAATGTGATGCGAACCGACAAAGTCAAAGTCGCCGGAATACAGCCGTTCTCTTGCAGCGCCTGCAGTCACAGGAGGATAGTTGAGTCGGGCGCCAACAGAGTCATTTCTGGAAACCATCGTCACCTGCAAGCCTTTGTTCAATAAAATATCTGCAACCGAGATAGCCTCAAACGTCCCCGTGTCGTCATAAACAACCACCGGCCCTTTGAGGTGGGTGATATCACCAAACCCGAGCACATCCCAGGAAGAGTGGACATGCGGTAAATCGAAACCCGGTATTTCAGTTGCTGGAGTTGTCTGCTGCATTGCGTCGGTGCGGGGTGTTGTTCCGGTAGCAAGAACAACTTCATCGGGGGCAATCTGTGAAACCAGCTCTTCATCAACATAAGAGTTCAAGTGGATATCAACGCCCAGGGTCTCCAGTTCTTCTACTAACCAATCAACTATGGTGCCAACATCACCGCGTTTGGGGGCCGATCTCGCCATGAGTATTTGGCCACCAAGAGTTTTCAACGCTTCATGAAGTTCAACTTGGTGGCCGCGCAGTGCGGCAGTTCTCGCAAATTCCAAACCTGCAGGGCCGCCGCCTACTACTAGAATTTTCTTCGGCTGGTTTACTCGATCTTTGGGTTCAAACGTTAGTACTTGTTCCTTGCCTGCAGACGAATTAACTACACAGCCCAGACTTCCTCCGGACATCAACTGGCCTACGCATCCCATATTAGTACCGATACAGGGGCGGATGGTATTTTCCTCACGGTTGCGGGCTTTGTTGACAAGATTGGGATCCGCAATCAAGGCACGAACCATTGACACCATATCTGCTTCGCCGCTGGCTACAATAGAGCTGGCATGATCGAGTGTCATAATTCGACCCGTGACCATGGTGGGTTTGGTAATAAAAGGTTTGATGATATTGTTGGCTTGCATCTCCGCACCGAGCGGATCGTCGGATGGTGAGATCAGTTTATGAAAGCGCCAATAAGCCCCCATGTGGAGGGAGATATAATCTACCACGGGATCTACGTTTTGTGCGATCTTCGCGTTGAGCTCTGCGGTCAGGCCGCCAGGGACATAATCCTCGTTCGGTAAACGAACGCCTACGGCAATTGAGTCGCCAACCTCTGCTCGTACTGCCTTAATCACTTCGAACATGAATCGCATTCGGTTTTCAAGGCTGCCGCCGTATTCATCCGTTCTCTTATTCAGAGCAGGTGATAGGAACTCATGTATCAGGTAGCCACTTGACGCATGGATATCGATGCCGTCAAGTCCGCAATCCCTGACTCTTGCCGCAGCGAGTGCAAAAGATTCTACAACGTCATCGATCATAGTCCTGGTCATTTCGATCGGCATGATTCCGGCTATGGGATTAGGGATTGCGCTGGCTGACCAGTTTTCTGGCATACCCATCATTCCTGCACCTGGATGGTAAAGCTGGATGAAAAGTTTCATGTCATGAGGTCTGATACGGTCGGCCATTTCGGTCAGAAAGGGCTTACAGGCATCTGTATGGAGCGGAATTCCTATGGGGGCACTTTTATGAATTCCGGTTGCCTGAATGGTGGACATCGCCACCCCGCCTTTTGCTCGTGCTTCGTGATAGGCTATTAAATCTTCACCTGCAAGCCCTGTTCCGTGAGGTGAGCGAACGATTCTATTCTTTAATTCAGTCGGTCCAATCTTTAGTGGTTCAAAGAGGTTGTCGTAAAGTGCCATGATCTGCGTCCTAGTGAAGATTTACAGAAGAGATAGGCGTCCGGCTTAATGCCAGAAAGCTATCTTTGGTCATCGGGTAGGCTGTCAGTTGTCATTTATTATTTTCAGTTTGTTCAAAAGGAGCCGAAATAGTCAGTTAAAATATAGTTAAGCTAGTTGACAGAATTTTTTGGAAATCACTGGTGGCTCCATTAATACTACGCATGATTTAACAGTTGATCGTTTAGTTCTACGCAATGTGATTAAGCGTCGCGAGTAAGATGGTAAAATCACAACTTATTTTCGTAGTCCATATTCAATGAAAGTCTTTGTCAAAAAATAGTGAAAATCAGATTAGCTCAAAGCCTCCATCCATGACCAATTCTGACCCTGTCATAAAGCGCGAATCGTTACTGGCAAGAAATACAATGCCCATGGCAATATCCTCTGGCTTGGCGAGAAAGCCAATTGGATGCTTGGCAAGTAAGTCATCCAGCGTTGCTTTAGGATCATCCGTGCTATCAATCCATGCTGCTAGTTGGGTGGTCAGCACATAGCCAGGGTGTATTGAATTGCAACGGATCTGGTAGCTGTGCTGAGCGCAGTGCAAAGCTATGGATTTGGTAAGTAGGCGCACCGCACCTTTGGCTGCAGAATATGAAGCCGCGTGGGCAGCGGCGCGGAGGCCGTGTATAGATGACACATTGATGATATTGCCGCCGGTAGATTTCATTGTTTCAATTGCTAGCTTGGAGCCAATAAAAACGCTATCCACATTCAGGGACATTGCTTTTTTGTATTCATTGACGGATATATCTTCTATAGAGCCGGCACCACTACCTCCGGCATTATTGACTAGGATGTCGAGTCGTCCAAAGGTCTCTAAAGTGGTTTTGATCGCAATAGCCCAAGCCTTTTCGTCGCAAACATCCAGAGCTAAGGCGATGGCATCGTTACCCAATGAGTCTGCGAGAGCCTGTGCCCCCTCCAGATTAATATCGGTGGCTATGATCACTGCGCCTTCTGCGGCCATGGCTCTACATGTGGCTGCACCAATGCCATCGGCAGCTCCAGTAACAAGGATGATTTTGTTCTCGAGTTTATTCATTATTTTTCTCTTTTGGCCAATTTTGTACGCATAATTAGGCCGGTAAAAACCCACAATATACTATTATTTAAAAAGAATACGATACGGTATGATTAAAAGCAATCACGAATGATTTTTATAATGTTGTTGTGTGAGGGTTCTAGTATTTTTATTTTGCAATAGCTTATGTGTTGATGGCTAGCTCAAGTTAGTTTCGACTATTTAGTTTTTTTGTCCGGTCAATTATCCGAATAATTGGAGTAATTCAATGAGTGCGTTCACTCCTTTAAAAGATTTATCTATTGCTTTTGTTCAGTACTGCTATGTTGTTACCGATTTGGAGAGTGCCTGCCATCAGTTTCATGAGCGGCTAGGTGTTGGTCCATTTGTTGGTGGGAGCGAAGGTGTACTGGAGAATCACATTTATCGAGGTAGCCCTGCACTTCCGATTAAGTTGAAGGCTGTTTTTGTTCAATCGGGTGATATTAATATTGAGTTGGTTGAGCTGGTATCAGCAGCACCCAGTGCATTTCACGATCTTTTCGACAATGGGCGGGGTGGGCTGCATCACGCAGCAATGTTTAGTGATGATTATGAGGCGCAAAAGCAGAGATTCGTTAGTCAGGGAATGGATGTTGTCAGTGAGTTTTCTACGGATTTCGGTGCGAAAATTTGCTATGTGGATGCCCGAGAAACTTTGGGACATTTTATAGAGTTGTATCCAGAAAACGCAATCATTCGCGCAATGTATTCTCAGGCGCGAAATATAGCTGGGGACTGGTCTGCTAATAAGCTTATAGTCCCTTGGGATATTTGAAGGTAGCAGTTTTGCGAGGAATTTTTTCTGTTGGATTATTGGCGGCTTAGTCAGGGGGTCCCTGGCGTGGCCGCCGCCAGAATGGCTTAAAGTAAACCAATATCGCCTTGTGTTCCAAAAAATCGAAGTTGGCGTTTACTAATGAGCCATTGGCCATCACTAAGTATCAGTTCATCAATATATTGCCCCCACGCGGTCATGATTTCACCTTCGTGATCGCCTATGCCTACATGCACGCCTTGTAGATAGCAGCTGGCTTCAGCGGTTTCACCTTTTACGTTGATGATGACATTACTGATGATATGTTGTGTTGCTGCACATTTATCGAGAATAGTTGAGACTAGGGCCTGAATCTGATCAGGTCCTACGCATTTATCAATACCTACATATTCCACTTGTGCATCTTTAGTAAAAATATTGGCTAGTGATGCATAGTCTTTATTGTCTAGTACAGTTGCGTAGTCAAATAGTACCGCTTCAATGGCTTTAATCTGCTGCATGTTGTTAGAGTCAGTCATAGTGGATTCCTATTAAGTCTTCTATCTTAAGTGTGCTTGGTTGAAATGATGTGCTGGGTCGTAAGTGGCTATTGCGCTGTTAGGCAGCCATCAACGACCAGCTCTGTACCTGATACGTAACTGGATTCATCTGACGCAAGAAATAACACGCAATTTGCTACTTCTTCTGGCGACCCCATTCGCCCCATGGGCAAAGACTTAACCAGTGCGTCATAGTGCTGGGGGTCATTTTTCAAGGGTTCTTGTTGGATGTTGGTTAGGATTACCCCAGGGTGCACTGAATTGCATCGAATGTTATGGCTTGCATTTTCCAGGGCTACTGTTTTGGAAAAGTTACGGACACCAGCTTTGCTGGCACCGTAGGCTCCTGTCCCTCTCATTCCTACCAGACCGGCGACCGAAGACATATTAATAATAGAGCCTCCGCCAGATTTTCGCATCGACTTTATAGCCTCCTTACAACCAAGAAAAGTGCTGGACATATTAATATCCATTTGGCGGTTGTAGTCGGTCAAGGTCATTTCATCAACGGGTCGAAGAATGGCGATACCCGCGTTGTTTACCAAGATATCCAGTGGACCAAATTCTGTTTCTATGGCCTCTATGGCTGCTTGCCATTCAGATTCGCTGACGACATCTTGAGTGCGTGTTATTACACTGCCTCCTAGGGCTTCGATATCTCGGGCAGTAGCGGCTAAGCCAGCCTCATTGATGTCAGTGATCATCAGTTTGGCCCCTTCGCGGGCAAAAGCTAGGGCGATCGACCTGCCTAGGCCTGGGTTAGATGCAGCACCGGTAATTAATGCAACTTTATTTTCCAAGCGAGCCATAGTGTTTCCTTATCAGGGGGGATGGATTGGCTTTAGCGCCTACAAAATAGCGATATTAACAATACCTTATTTTACACAAAAAACAAATCATAGTGATTGTTTTTGTGTAAAATAGTGGGTCTGCAGCCATTAGGTAAATGAAGTTATCTAATGCTTCCCGTGACTAGTAATCACGGGCAATAATTGAGCCTTCCGAGGTGGTGGCGCGGTACCTCCTGTTGGGGGAGGTTTATTGTATATAGCAGTTTGATCATTAAATTGAAGTGAATCCCCCATCTACAGCAATAGTGTTTCCTTGAATAAAGGCGGCCTCATCGCTAGCTAAAAAAGTGACCATGGCAGCAATTTCTTCCGGCTTTCCATATCGTCCTGCAGGGGCATTCATGGTCTTTTTGTAGTCGGAGTTAGATTCGAGGAATTCTTTGGGGATTGCTGCAACCATGGGTGTCCATGTTGCTCCAGGTGCTATCGCTACTGATCGAATGCCTGCATGGCCATATTCAAAGGCTATTTCCTTGGTGATACCTACCACGCCATGTTTGGCTGCGGTGTATTCAATCCCGGCTGAGGTTGCTATTAAGCCGGCTGTTGAGGCAATGTTAATTATGACGCCGCCATTCGCTTCTAGCATGTGAGGTATAATTTGGCGGCAAAAGAGGAAAACACTCTTAAGGTTAACGTTAATAACTCTATCCCAGGATTCTACTGATACTTTAGCGGTTGGTTTAAGCTCACCAGTGATTCCTGCGTTGTTAACCAGTACATCGACTTTGCCGAAGGTTTCTAGTGTTAGCTTGATAACCGCGTCGATATCTTTGATCTGGGTAATATCCATAGTAGTGGCTAGTGCTTTTCCGCCTGACTTAATAATATCGTCAGCGGTTTTTTCGGCGGCCTCTTGGTTAATGTCGGCAACTACGACAGTAGCGCCGTGGCTGGCCATATGGATGCAGCTGGCTTTGCCAAGCCCGGAGCCACCGCCGGTAATGATGGCGACTTTATTTGCAACTTTCATTTTATTTTCCTTCTTATTGGGTGTTTTCTTGATATGGACCTCTAATTTAGAGGTATTACAAGAGCTTAATCTTATAAATAAACTTATTCAATAAAACATTCCTGAATGTTTGTTATTTACTTGTGGGTTTTTGATCGATATGATTAGCTATCGTTCAACCAGAAGACGTATATTCGGGTTGTATCTCTTATAAAAACATATGCGGTGTTGATATATGACCAGAATGAATAAGCAAGTATTACTAGCTCGTCGGCCAGGTGCAAAGCTTTCCGACTCAGATTTTCAGCTAGCAAGCAATCCCGTGCCACAGCTTAAGGCGGGGGAGTTTTTAATCGCCAATCGTTACTTCTCTCTTGATGCTGGTTTCAGGCAGTGGATGAATGAAGGGTCAGATGATAATTATTTGACCTCAATGCCGCTAGGTGAGCCGGTTCAGTCCATTATATTAGGAGAGGTGGTTGAGTCGCTTAATGAACAATACTCTGTGGGTAGTTTTGTTGTTGGTCGTACTGCATGGGAAAGCTTTAGTGTAGCCGATGGCTCTGACTTGATGAGTGTTATTACTCCAGATGCTGGTGTTGAGCTGTATGAATATCTGTGTGCTTTAGGGCCTGCGGGCATTACCGCATACTTTGGTCTGTTTGAAATAGGGCAACCCAAGCCTGGCGATACCTTTATTATCAATGCGGCGGCAGGTGGTGTTGGCAGTTACGCGGGGCAATTGGCTAAGGTTGAAGGGTGTAAAACCGTAGGTATTGCTGGTGGTAAGGCAAAGTGTCAATGGCTGTTGGATACGCTGGGTTATGATGTTGTTATTGATTATAAATCTGGGGAAGCATTAGACGATCAGTTACAAAGAGAACTTCCTCAGGGTGCTGATATCGTTTTCGATAATGTTGGAGGCTCAATGCTGGGGTTGATGTTGGGTCATATTGCTGAACGTGCGAGAGTGGTTCTGTGTGGTGCTGTTTCACAATACGAGCATTCTGAGGGGCATGATGGTGTTAATAACCTTTGGGAGCTTATTACTAAGCGGGCTAGAGCGGAAGGGTTTATGTTTTCGGATTACGTGCCTCGCTATGATGAGGCAACAGATTATATTGCTGATCTGTTGAAAAGAGAAAAGATCATTAGCCCGGTTAATATCACTGAAGGTATAGAGCATAGTGCTCAAGCATTTATCGATATGTTAGAAGGTAATAGTCTCGGTAAGTGCATTGTAAAGTTATAATTTTGTAGTGAGCTTATTGATTGCTTATCTACAGAATGTTGCCTGATTCGGTGAACAGTACAAAGCAGCTCTGCCTGGATATCAGGTAATACTTGATATCCAGGCAGAGAAAAAATTTAATAGAATAATTTTTTTCGAGAGCCGCAGTTTTGCATGGGGTTTTTGTCCTGTTGTTTGTTAGCGATTTAATCAGAAGTTTCTTTGAGCTTCGGTTCTAGAGAAAATCTGCTGCCAGGTTTAGGTGGTGGCTCAGCTGGGCCAGCAAAACATTGGGCATTCTGCATCCACTGATTTGCCACATCTCCCACCATGTGCAGATTGGTATCAAGTACATTTCTTGTTTGAGTGACGACTTGGCAGAATTCTACAGCAGATCCGCTCACCAAGCCTTGATGGCCTTCGTTCCATTCCCAGATTGCGCCTGAAGGGGCGGTGATTTTAACATGCGGCTGAATTTCAGGGATATCTAGTTTACGGGAGATATAAGTCCACCCAAATGTATTGATGCCCATAATGGCTATGTTGTAGAGGCGGTCAGATTCTTCCCGATTGGCACCAGCCAAATCGAATAAAGCCTGGCCGTGAGACCAGGTTTCCATTTGTCTGGCGCTAATACAGGAGCGAACGCTCATGCTAGGTCCTCCCCACTCGACTCGACGACTCGGCGTCTGCTTTGAATAGCGATCAGCCAGTTTTTCTGCAAAGGAAAACCAGCGTTCTAGCAAGGCCTCACCCTGACAGCCCATCCACTCAGAAGTGTAATCAACTAAGGTTTTTCCTTGTTTTGTTTCGGCGTTTATATCAGCCAAGAATGCTTGTAGTTCATCAGCGCTGTTTAATGTCTTATCGGCAGCAACATCAAACAGATGTAAATGTCCAATTACGTCATTGGCTGTCCAGTCTTTAAACTGGGTGGGGCGATTCCAGTCTTTATTCGAAAAATTATTTAAAATTTTACGCAGTTGCCGACACTCTTCCAGGTAATCGTAAGCCTGAGTTAGCATGATATATTGTTCTCCTCATGATATAAGTGAGAAATTACGGTAGGGGTTGTTAAGCCTTAAATAAGGAGCATTAGTGCCTGGTAATTTCTCGTTTTTTTAATTTATTGTTAAAAATAAAGACCGTCGAAACGGTCTTCTCATAGGTTGTTGTTGATTAACTAAGTTATCACGATGGAGCGAAACTATGTTGTCGCAACGTCATTATTTGCAAATTTAAAAGTAAAAAAATGCGGATAGATTTTTTTGATTAGATCGCAACAAAAAAATCATTATTCTTTGCAGAATAATATTTGTAGTTGATCATTTCATGATTTAATATCATGGAAATAATTATGTTTCTTATCATAATCTAGCTGAAAAATAACACAAGTGGAGTCGGCATAAATTTATGCCGTTATCTATTGTAGGTATTTTTTATTCCATCACTGTCAATAAATATGATTGGTAGATTTCTGTCGTTACCGACGCTTCGCTATCACAAATAAAAACTAAACGACCCACTAAAAATTATTAAATAATTGGATATTTATATGGAACCTTTCCTTAAGCCTTATCGAGTACTTGACCTGACAGATCATAGAGGTGCCTTGGCGGGGCATATGCTCGCTCAGCTGGGGGGCAGACGTTGTGCAGGTCGAATTGCCAGAGGGAAGCTCAGCTCGCCTAGCGGCGCCCCTGAATTCAGATGGGCACTCATTGTTCTGGGCAGCTTATGGTAGCGGTAAGCGCAGCCTGGTCTGTGATTACACTAATGAGGAGGGGCGAAAAACATTGTTGCAGCTGGTTGAAAAGGCGGACTTTATTCTCGAATCCTCGGGGCTAGGTAAACTTGAAAAGTTGGGACTTAGCTATCAGCAGTTAAGTCAGATTAATCCCGGTCTTATTTATCTATCACTATCAGCATTTGGTAGCGATGGGCCTAAGTCAGACTATGCTGAAACAGATCTTATCGTTTGGGCTGCTAGTGGCTATCTGCTGCTAAGTCGCGATGGAATAAAACCGCCTGTACGCTTCAGCGTCCCGCAAGCTTATCTTCATGCCGCTGCTGATGGTGTGTCGGGTGTACTTATTGCACATTTCGAACGGCTACGCTCAGGTCTTGGTCAGCATGTCGATGTTTCCGCGCAACAATCTACATCACTGACTTCATTAGGCACATGCCTAGCCGCACAGATAGGGCATGCCGATTTTTCTGTTCCAGGCTCAATTGTTCCACCTAAAAAAGGGGATAAGAAACAGTTGGATCTAAGTGGTAGTGGTTCTCGAACAAAACGACCGAAGTGGCAGCTTAAGGATGGGCTGGCAGAAATGCATCTCGCTATTGGACCTGCTGCAGGTAACTTCGCTAATAATATGATTGCTTGGATGGCTAGTGAAAAGGCTATAGATGACGACATAGCTCTATGGGATTGGCGGACTCTGCCGGAAAAAATACATGCCAATGAAGTAACCGATGCTGATATTGAGCGCGCTCGCGATCAAGTGGGGGCTTTTCTTGCTAATTTCAACAAATCAGATCTCATAGAAAAAGCAATAGAGAAAAAATTACTGCTTGCACCAATCCTGACTTCTCAGGATCTTGTTAATAGCCCTCACCATGCTGCTCGCCACTTTTTTCAGGAGGTAAAAGATACTGTCATCGGTAACATTAAGTTACCAGGAAACTTTGCTTTTGGTTGCGAAAATGGATTCGTGCCGATTAGTCCTGCGCCAGAGCTTGGTGCGGATACTTCAGCTGTACTAAGGGACTGGGCTGATCAGTCTCCTAACCCCGCAGTAATCCAAGAAAAATCTGGAGATGGAATAGATAAACCACTTTGCGATCTCAAAGTACTAGATCTAGCTTGGGTAGTTGCTGGTCCTCTCGTGGGACGAGCCTTAGCTGATTTTGGAGCGGTAGTGATTCGTGTTGAGTCATCAACACGGATTGAAACGGCTCGAATGATGGGCCCTTTCCCGAATGGAAAAGTGGACCCACAGCAGTCGGGACTGTTTGAAAACTGCAATGCAGGAAAGTTGGGAATGACCATCAACATGGCTACCGAAGAAGGACGCATTATCATACGCGACCTGGTGAAATGGGCTGATGTTGTTATCGAATCATTTTCCCCGGGGCAAATGGCAAAGTGGGGGCTGGGTTATGAATCACTCAAGGCTATAAAACCGGATATTATTATGCTCAGTACGTCCCTTATGGGGCAGTCTGGACCTTACAGTCGCTTTGCGGGATATGGAAATATCGGCGCAGCTGTTTCAGGATTTCAGGGGCTTGTAGGCTGGTCGGGTGATCAGCCTATTGGTCCGTTTGGGCCTTATTCTGACTTTATTGGCCCACGTTTTGCCACTGCTGCTTTGTTAGCGGCATTAGATCATCGAGCGAGAACCGGTGAAGGTAGATGGATGGATGTCTCTCAAGCAGAATCCGGTATTCAATTTTTAGCACCATATATTGCCGACTATACGGCGACAGGTCGAATTGTTTCAACTAATGGAAATCGTGATGAGCAAATATCCCCCAGCGGTGTATTTAGTTGCCTGAAGGAGGCCGACGAGGCAGAAGCCTGGGTGGCAATTGCTGCACGCAATGATCAAGAGTGGAGTGTACTGGCACGGCACATTGGAGGCCCGTCTCTTGAGCAGGACCTTCGTTTTGATTCCTTTCAAAATAGAAAAAATAACGAAGATGACCTAGAGGATATCATTGAAAAGTGGACTCGTAATCTTACGGCCAATGAGGTCGAGCACCAGCTTCAATCAATGGGTATTCCGGCGCACAAATTGCTCTCTACCGTTGATATGGCAAAAGATACTCAATTAGAGGCTCGCCAGCATTTTGTGCATCTCCCGCATAAACTCATGAGCGATAGTGTGGTGGAGTCTACTCGTATGAAGCTTTCCCGAACGCCAGGCAATCCAGAGTTCTCCGCGCCTACATTTGGGCGTGACAATACCAAAGTGTTAAGTGAAATTTTGAGATACAGTAACGAGCAGATTGAGGCGCTAAATGAGAGTGGGGTTCTTTCCTGATCTTATTTGAAGTGAATAGTCGAGTCTGAAAAATATTTATCTGCCTAACATTGGTTGAATGTCGTTAATAATACAAAATTAGATGAGCATAAATAGGTGTTAGTGTCCCTGCCGGGATTTTTCAGAGTTGACTAACTTAGAGCGGTTAAATATCTATAGATAATTATATAAGAGGTATTTATGAGCTAAGGAAGATTCACTATTCCACTACAAAAACTAGTATTTTAAAGCTTCTTCGTTTGGTTGGCTTGAGCAATAGTGGGAGGTTGTAGCTGTAGCTGTAGTTATAGCTGGGGAGGTGGGAGGGATTACCAAGTCATCTTCAGCGGAACTTCATGAGCCGGTGTAACCAGTGTGGTATATGATTCAAGTTGCTTGGAGGCAATGACAACGTGCGGCTACACTATATACATAGGTAGCCGCACTTGTAGGTCTTTAGTCAAAACGGTAAGTAAGTTGAAGCGCTAGCGTTCTCGGTAAAGATGTAAAGCCCATTTGGTCGGCATATTCACCGCCAGCCAAAGGCGTACTAGGACCATCTACAACACCGGAAACAATGTGCTCGTCAGTCAAGTTCTTACCTAGCAACTGTAGCTCCCACATACGACCGTCACCGGCAAGAGAAATGCTTGCATTCAAGGTGGTATAACTATCCCTCATGGCATTCGGGTTGGAAAACCCAGAAGAATTATACTCGTCGGAGTAAATGCCATCTAAGGCTATTCCATACTCCCAGCCGTTCTGTAGATAATTGCTATAGCTTACACCGAAAGATGCAGTGATCTCGGGCGCCATGGCTGTGGACTTACCACTAAGATCTTGCCCCGGTGTACCATTAGTGCCAGGAACTGTTGTGTTACATCCTTGAGAAACAGTTTGACCTGCCCAGCAGGGCGCAACAAAGTCGTCGTACTCTGCATCGTTATATGACAATGATCCTCGCACTGACAATCCAGGGACTGCCATTGGTGCGAACTCCGCATCCAGCTCAATACCTTGAGTTTTCGCAGAACCAGCATTCAATGTTATAAAAGCAAATGTTGGGGAGTTAAAGAAGTCGACTTGTAAATCTTCATACTCAAAATCATAAACAGCAACGTTTAGGCGTAATTGATTATCAAGAAGTGTTGATTTTAACCCTAACTCAAACCCGGAAGCTGTTTCTGGCTCGAATAGAAAATCAGATTCCGAACCACCCATAAAGTCGGCAGAATAAATACCACTATTCGAGAAGCCGCCTGATTTGTAGGCCGTTTTGTAGGCTATATAAACCAGAATGTCATCACGCATCTGCCAGCTCAAGGTCGCTTCTGGTGACCATTCGGTAAAGCTTTGATCACCGCGAGCAACTTCATTTGTCCGCCAAATACCACCTAGCCCGGCGTTATTGTAAGGGTGAACGAATTCTGAATCTTTGGTCTCATCGCTGTACCGCGCCCCCATACTTAACTCGAGCCTATCGGTAAACTCATAAGTAACCTGGAAAAATGGAGAAATTGTTTCACCATCAGTAAAGCTTTTTTTCTGGCTACCAACATGCGTAAGCTGTGAGTTTTGAACGCCGCTGTCCATTAATCCGCCGGCGGTTACGTATTGATCAAATTTCCTTTCAGTTTTTTGGTACAGAATACCTACCATGTAATTGAAAGGACCATTGAACATTGACGCTAAACGAAGCTCTTCAGAGAAAGCGTTCCAGGTATTTCGTTCTGTCGCAAACGTAGGTGTTGGAAAAGACTGGAAATCGCCAGACAATCCAAAAGTGTTTTGATTATCTTGATAATTAGTTACCGATGTTAAAGTGTAATTCTCAAAACTATATTCAATATTTGCAGTTAATGAATAAGATTCATACTCATTAAATAGGTCACCATTGCTGCGCGCATACGGTAAGCTTTTTGCAATAATAGAAGGCATGCGGTTTTGAGTAATGACAAAATTGTCACCACACTTTAGATCGGGGTTTACGCCACCCACACCACCAGGACAATTAAACGCGGTGTAATTCCATGATGAGTTTTGAACTTCAGCTTGTGTCATCGACGCGCTAAGCGTCATGGACAGCTCATCACTTGGGTCAACAGCAATAGTCAATCTAGCCAGCGTTTCTACTTCACCTGGTGCATCGCGGTTGTCTGCTGGAGCTACCGTCGTGAATGAATTTCCTGTGGCTACGTCGGTGATATTGTAGGGTTGTTGTTTAGACTGGTTCTGGAAATAACCGCCATCCATATCGCTATGTCGTACAGATAACCGGGCCTTCACGGTGTCACTAAGCGGGCCTGATACAATACCCTCTAATCGGGTTTGTTCTGCTTCAAATTCATACCCAGCACGTAATATAACTTCAAGCTCGTCGGTGGGCTTTGCTGAAGTTATTGATATAACACCAGCAGTCGCATTTTTACCAAAGAATAAAGACTGAGGGCCTTTTAATAGCTCTATTTGAGCCAAGTCAAACATGCCTTCGTTAAGAACGCGTCCCGACCCATAGTAGACGCCATCCAAAACCACTGCCACCGATTGCTCAATACCTATGCTCGTGGAGTTAGAGCCGATACCACGTAAGGTCATCTGTGCCCCTGAGCCGTTAGATGAGCGCCCCACAAAAAATTGCGGGGAAAGCGCTGCAATACGCTCTAGGCTAGTGACATCAAATTTTTCAATCCGTTCTTGGGAGATTGCACTTACCGCGACAGGTGCGTCCTGCAGTGTTTCTTCACGTTTACGTGCAGTTATCACAACTTCTTCTAAGCCGCCACGAGCAGTATTGTCTTGCGCATAGGTGAGTTGTGGTACGAATAAAGTACTGCCAATTGCTACTGCAAGTGGAGTAAGTAATAAGCGCTTATGCATAGAATATCCTCTGCTGAGTTATTTATTATTCAGGCTCGACCATTGGCTATGCCTATATGATGCGTCTCTTTGAGGTCGCCAACGCTGTATACATTACCATCACATATAAAAAAACCAACTTATTTGTTTATTTATTTGTTTGTTTGGGCTGATTTGCCCCCTGTTGCCCTATAAGTGTTTGTGGTAACCATCGACTGCGACTGGCTTGGAGCCTATTTGCCTGGTTTTCTGTGTTAGTACTTTGCAGGATAGATCTGTAGTAGTTGAGTGACATTTTGTGGCACTTGAGGCGTATTTAATTGGCCCTCGGTAGCTTGTCAACCGACTTCGTATGCCTGTAGTGGCATAGTGAATTTGGCCACCTAATTAGAGGTGATAAACTTACCTCACTAACTAGGTGCTATTTATGTCAAAACAATCCAGACCAACATACTCCCCAGAATTTCGTCTCGAAGTCGC
>Ga0172382_10006797_pt1 | contig 16460 bp, 19 predicted proteins | sample Leawel138RmetaG_FD_122245 | JGI IMG/M metagenome (GOLD analysis project Ga0172382, IMG submission 122245) | Leachate microbial communities from a municipal landfill in Southern Ontario, Canada - Leachate well 138R metaG | ecosystem: Engineered > Solid waste > Landfill > Unclassified | place...
ACTCTAGCCAGAAAATCAGCTCTCGATCTGGCTGTGGCCTGCAATTCCTCAGCCATCCGATTTATCTCATGGGCAAGATCTTCAACTTCATCGCCACTTTCTACATGCACTCTGCTATCCAATTGATTACGCCCTATTCTAGCGGCTGTCTCCTCGATATTAATTATGGGCTGAGTAAATCGCCGTGCCAGAAGAACGACCAGAAAATAGGATAGCAGGAGCATTAAAGCAACAAATATAATAAAAGCCCATACCGCCCGACGAAATTCTCCATAGATCACTCTCTCCGGCGCACCGGTAATTAAAGCCCATCCGGTATTATTCACCGGAGTGCTGGCCAGAAGGCTAAAATAGCCGTCAACAGGGCTCTTTACCAGCGTTATGTCTGTCTTCCCCGCCAAAGCATCCTGAATAACTTTGTCGGTATAGCGATGACCAAGATATTTCTCAACATTAAGATTACGACTGATAAGCACTCCTTTTCTGTCAAAGACACTAATAATATATCCGAAGGGGAGCTTCAGCCTGGAGAACATCTCGCCCAATTCTTTTGGCGCCAGCGAGAGCGCCATAATGCCGGTAAAATTACCCTTATCATCATTTAACGGGTATGCGATAATCACTGTAGGAGCATGTGTAAACCGCCCACTGGCGATAAAATCCGATACGTAAGGCCGGCCGGTACGTTTGACCTGAATAAAATAATCTCTATCGGCCACCGATACTCCGGACTGGAAGGGAGCATAGCTGACAAGAACTCTCCCTCTCTCATCTGCAAGGAAGATGTTCTGCCACTCTTTTTTATTGTTGAGCAGGCGGATGAAATATGTTTTAATTACGGGCAGATTACGGGTTCTGACGGCCGGGGTGCCCGCCATCGTTTCCAGTGAATCGCTTTGCACGTTTAACCAGAGAGTGGTCATTTGCGATGCAGCCCTGGCCTGCGCCAGCACAGATAGCTTGATATCGCTCTGTTTATCATGATAATATTGATAAAGCAAGGCCGTACCTGCCACCAGCAGCGGCAGAATTATAATGAAGGCATATTGAATAAAGCGCGATCTTATGGAACGTCTCACCAGCATTACTCTCCACTTTGCACTAACACTAATCAACAATCAGCAGTTACCTTATACCCTCGGCACACCCGGTAAAAACAGATATCGGTCAAATAATAAGCATGGCATCTCCAAAGGAGAAAAATCTATAGCCCTCGTTCACAGCCAGATTATATGAGCCAAGCACCAGGTTCCGCCCGGCAAAGGCGCTGACAAGCAGAAGCAAACTGGTCTTGGGCAGATGGAAATTGGTTAGAAGCATATCCGTGACTCTAAAGATAAAACCCGGGTATATGAAGATATCGGTCCAGCCGGAGCACACCGGTTCCGGACCGGAAAAAGCCGCTTCCAAAGCTCGCGTGGTAGTGGTACCAACGGCTACCACTCTGCCACCGCTTTTTCGCGTGGATATAACCGCCTCTATAGTATCTTCAGGGATCTGGTAATACTCGGAATGCATCTGATGTTCCACTACGCTCTCGTGACGCAGCGGACGAAAGGTATCCAGGCCTACATGCAGAGTCAGACTGCTCAACCCTATTCCTGCATCTTTGATCTTTTTCAGTAGAGACGGCGTAAAATGCAGGCCGGCTGTGGGAGCGGCGGCAGATCCCGGCTGGCGCGAATAAACCGTTTGATACTTCTCAGCATCCTCCAGCTTACGTTTGATATAAGGCGGCAACGGCATCTCGCCCAAGCGCTGCAGCACATCAAGAAAATTCCCCTCCCAGCGAAAACGGATCAATCTGCCGCCGGCTTCCGTACGTGCTGTTACTTCCGCGTCTAGGTCTTCACCGAACTCCAGCCTCTCCCCGGGATGCACACGTCTGCCCGGTTTGACCAGACATTCCCACTCACCGCACCTGACTTCGTGCAACAACAGAACTTCTACTGTGCCTCCGGTCTGGCGCCTGCCGAATAACCGGGCAGGTATGACCCTGGTATCATTGATTACCAGCAGATCCCCCTCGTTCAGATAATCGAGAATATCATAAAAAATACGGTGCTCTATTCTGCCGCTATCACGATTTATAACCATCAGGCGACAGGTATCACGCGGCTCCGCCGGCTCCTGAGCTATAAACTCAGGCGGCAGGTGATAGTTATAATCCGAAAGCAAGAGATCGTGGCTCGAAGCCATCATCGATCTACCTCCCGCCGACGGTAATACCTGTCCCGCTCACTAAAAATGCAGCCGCAGTAAGGCTGCAAATATATACCTTGTTCTCTTATCTCTTGCTTAGCGGCAGGCCATCCCAAACGCCAATCACGATAAACGAATTCAACATCATAACGTTCACCCTCCTCGGTACCGATCCGAGCTATTGCATCATGTTGCTGATAGGGGCTGACTAATAGAGTAGTGGAGTATAAATGATATCCCTCCGCTGCAGCTCGGGCAGCGGCTGCCGCCAGGCGCCGGCGATAGCATTCTAGGCATCTGTTCTCAGCCTGCAAAGCCGTCTTCAGCCAGTTTTCCAATGGATATGATTCTTCTGCCTGCAATGACAGCCCCTCATTAGCGGCAATGCATCGCAATGCCGCCAGACGTTTCTTGAATTCTGTGTAAGGTTGTATATTGGGGTTGAAAAAGTACCCTCTCGGCTCCAAGCCTTCCCGCCGCAGCTCTCTTAACGGATAAAGAGAGCATGGTCCGCAGCATATGTGCAACAAAATATCTTTGCATCCTGCGTTCACTGTTCAAATCTCCAGATCGCATTGATCAAAAGGCTGTTCCGAATAACCGTAAGGCAGTTTAAAGTGCTCGTAGGCCAGTCGCGTAGCCTTTCTACCTCTGGGAGTACGGTTAAGATAGCCGATTTGGATCAGATAAGGCTCATATACAAACTCCAGCGTATCCCGCTCTTCGTTCAAAGAGGCGGCAATCGTGTCTATACCAACGGGCCCGCCATCGAATTTCTCTATAATCGATAAGAGATAGCTTCGATCCAGCCGATCCAGGCCGCAATGGTCCACATCCAACATCTCCAGGGCCTCCACAGCCACTTCAGCATCTATGCAACCATCGGCTCTTATCTGTGCGTAATCGCGAACGCGCTTGAGAAGGCGGTTAGCTATACGGGGCGTTCCCCGTGAGCGGCGGGCTATCTCTGCAGCACCGCTCTCAGTTATATCCACATTCAGTATACCAGCCGATCTAGTGATAATAATACATAAATCTCCGGGCATATAATACTCGAAATGAAAAGAGATTCCAAAGCGATCCCTAAGCGGCGAAGTCAACAATCCCGTTCTGGTAGTGGCCCCTATCAGAGTAAAAGGTGCCAAAGGTAAAGTATATGATCTAGCACTGGGGCCCTTGCCAATAACCATATCGAACTTGAAATCCTCGATAGCGGGATAGAGGCGCTCCTCCACCACCCTTCCCAGACGGTGTATCTCATCTATAAAGAGAATATCATGTTCCTGGAGATTGGTAAGCAATGCGGCCAGATCACCGGTATGCTCTATAGCCGGACCAGAGGTAACCTTGACGCCTACTCCCATTTCATGAGCAATGATGCCGGCCAGCGTCGTCTTTCCCAGACCCGGGGGCCCGTAAAGCAGAACATGATCTAATGCCTCTCTCCTGCCCTGAGCAGCTTCTATGCAGATTTTCAGGTTTTCCTTGACATGCTGCTGACCGATGAAGTCTTCCAACCGGCGAGGCCGTAAAGAACGCTCCAGTTCGAAATCCTCTTCATATTGATCGGCAGCCGTTACACGATCAGACATTCCTTATCATCTCCATTTTAGCCCATATCTTTTTAGCCTTTTACCAGTATCCCGTCAGGCTATTCAGCCCTGACGATATTCTCCTTCTACTAACCTACCGTATCAATGTCCCAGAAACTTGAGTGCTTCGCGAATAACGGCTTCAACCCCGTTCTCTCGTTCAGCCGCATCGACCCGTCTAACCGCCTCAATTGCACGCTGGCGGCTGTAACCCAGCTCTACCAACACGGTAATCGCCTCAGCAACCGTATCGCCTATGCCGACTGAGGCTTGGCCTTCGTCGATTAGTAGATCATCTTTAATCTTATCCTTTAAATCCACTACAATACGTTCAGCCGTCTTTCTGCCCACTCCTTGCGCCTTAACTAGAGTCGCCACCTCACCCGTAGCGATAGCGACCTTAAGACGTCCCAGCGTATTAGAAGAGATCAGCGCCTGAGCAACCTTGAGGCCAACGCCGGAAACTCCGAGCAGAAGCTCGAAAAACTCCCTGGCCTCCGCGGTAAGAAAACCTACCAGCGTTATAGCATCCGCTCTGACACAGGTATGTATATGAAGGCATACCTCCTCACCCTCAGCAGGCAACTTGGATATAGCCGATGAATGTAACTCCACCCGGTAGCCTACCCCGCCAGCCATAATGATAACGTAATTCTCCCTAACCTCAAGCAATTCTCCTGCCAGATAAGCTATCATCCCAATCCCCTCATAGGTGCTGCGTGAATATGGCAAACGGCCACCGCCATGGCATCAGCTGCATCATCCGGCTTAGGTATTTCCCGCAGCCCCAAAATACTCTTTATCATAAACTGCACCTGCTCCTTGGAAGCACGGCCGTAACCCACAACTGCCTGTTTAACCTGAAGCGGCGTATATTCTGCCACCGGCAACCCTGCATTAGCAGCCGCCAGAACTGCCACCCCTCGGGCCTGCCCCACAGCGATAGCCGTAGTCACATTACGGCAGAAAAAGAGTTCCTCTACCGCTGCTTCATGCGGTCGAAAGGCAGCAATCTTGACGCTTAGCTCCTGATAAATGATCTGCAGCCGCCGGGCCGGGTCCTCTCCAGCTGCAGTGACAACCACCCCGTAATCCAACGCACGCAGAGCCTGGCCTCGCTCTTCGATAAAAGCATACCCGGTTATAGCTGTACCGGGATCTATCCCTAGAACTATCATAATCCCACCAGTAAATAGCAAAAAGAGCAGGAACGGCCCTCGCTCCTGCCCCTTTTAAACAGCAATCCCGACGGCCTAACCGATCTGCTCAAGAATATTCTCCGGAATGTCGAAATTGGAATGAACTTTCTGGATATCATCATGCTCTTCCAGCATATCCATAAGACGCAGCATCTGCTGAGCCTCTTTGCCGGCCAGAGCTATAGTATTTTGAGGGATCATAGTCACCTCGGAAAAAGCCGGTTTGCAACCTGCCTCTTCGACGGCCGCGCGCACAGCATCCAAGTTCTCAGGCGCAGTCACTATTTCAAGAACGCCGTCATCATTCTTAATATCTTCAGCCCCGGCATCGAGCGTCGCCATGAGCAGTTCATCTTCATCGATATCCTGAGCATCTATCTGTATCAATCCTTTATTGTCAAACATCCAGGCTACACAGCCGCTCTCACCCAGATTACCACCGGTACGTGAGAAAATATTTCTGATCTCGGGTAACGTCCGGTTCCTGTTATCGGTCATCGCCTCAATGTAAACAGCTGCTCCTCCCGGACCGTAACCTTCATAAGAGACCTCCTCGTACGTAACGCCTTCAAGCTCACCTGTTCCGCGTTGGATAGCACGCTTGACATTATCGGCCGGCATATTTACTTCCCTGGCCTTGAGCATAGCATTGCGCAACCGGACATTACTTTCAGGATCGCCGCCCCCAGTCCTGGCCGCCACAATGATCTCTCTGGTTACGCGGGTAAATGCTTTACCTCTTTCAGCATCCATCTTACCCTTTTTCAATCTTATATTATGCCATTTGGAATGACCTGCCATGCCTTAACTACCTTCCTCATATTAAATGTAGAATACGATGCTCTAAATTCTACATTCCTGTTTTTAAGCTTTCTTATCTACAAGTTTATGAATTATACAATGATTTTATCATAAAACAGGTTCTTTTTGAAGCCGCCCCTATGGCGACAGTCTATATAAAGCTATTGAGGGCCATTTGGATATTAGGGCGCATTTGCAGATCCGGCCACCCCTAAAACAGCCGATATCTTGCATAGCTTCTTTGCGTGTGATAGTATGAAATAAAAGTTTTTCTTAATGAGTAAAAAAAGTCCTGCTCAATAGAGTATTCGGAGTTCCACGGTAGAACTCTGATATAAAAAAAGGAGGCAGATTAAAGAATGGATATATCCTCTATTATTAAGATTAAACCCAAGTTTGTACCACCTTTGGATCAGGATTTTGTACCGGCTTCCCTGATCAACCGAAAATTCCGCGAACTGGTAAAGGCAAGCGGCGGCGGCATTCCTCTGAAGCTGGCCCTGGAGAGAGCCGACGGTTCCATTTCTACCTACTCCACCTTAGTTTTTAAATCCGATTCGCCTTATGCACAGGCTAATCTACCGTATGTGGAGAGAATAGTCAAATTCCTTCTCTGGCAGCGAGGCGGCTGGAAGGTTTACGTAGGCGGCCCTGCCGATATCGGGGAGTATATAAAGAAGACTTACTCAACCGCTGGCGCCAGAGCCTTTGATGCAACTTTTATGGGCGGTGTTTATGAGCGCCCCTTCACTGTGGAGCTGACCGATGTAGCCGGTGTTCCTGGGGATGATGAAGAATCGATTCCGTTGGGACGGCATCTGGATGGCTGCCGCGTAGGCTTCGATCTAGGTGCCAGCGACCGAAAAGCCAGTGCCGTCATTGATGGAGAGCCGGTTTATAGTGAAGAGGTTCCCTGGGATCCACGCAACGCTACCGATCCTGAGTATCACTATCAAGGCATAATGGCTGCCATCCGCAGAGCAGCTGAAAAGCTGCCCAGATTGGATGCCGTCGGCGGCAGTGCAGCCGGAGTTTACATTAACAACCGCGTACGCGTGGCCTCCTTATATAGAGGCGTTCCTAAGGATGAATTCGACACCAAAATCGTCAATATCTTCCTGCGTATACGTGATGAACTCGGCGTGCCCATGGAAGTGGTCAACGATGGCGAAGTAACAGCCCTGGCCGGCTCAATGTCACTGGGAGAAAACCCTGTCCTCGGTATAGCTATGGGCTCCAGCGAAGCAGTCGGATACGTCAATGCCTCCGGCAACATCACCGGCTGGCTTAATGAACTGGCCTTTGCTCCCGTAGATTACAGGCCGAATGCACCGGCAGATGAATGGTCCGGCGATATTGGATGCGGCGTTCAGTATTTCTGCCAGGTCGGTACTATCAGGGTGGCCGAGGGAGCCGGCATGCTCTTTGGCCCCGATCTGAAGCTGCCGGAAAAACTGGTAGTGCTTCAGAAGAAGATGGAGCAAGAAGATCCGTTAGCTCGAAAGGTTTACGAAACGGTAGGCACATCGCTGGGTTATGCCCTGGCTCATTATGCTGATTTCTACGATCTTAATAGAGTGCTTATTCTGGGACGTGTTACCACCGGCAAGGGTGGCGATATTATGCTTGCTCAGGCAGAGCAGGTGCTAAAGGCCGATTTTCCGGAACTAGCCGATAAGATCAAGATCTCTCTGCCTGATGAGAAGAGCAGACGCGTCGGACAATCCATAGCTGCAGCCACTCTGCCGGAAATTCGATAGGGGGAAAATCATGAAGCTCAGTAAAGAGACATTCGAAATATATGTTCCTGATAGGGTCGATACCGCCGCCGCTCTGGCAAGGACTACGCACATGGCCGTTTCCGCTCATCAAGATGATATTGAGATCATGGCTATGGATGGCGTGCTGCAGTGCTTCGGCAAATTCGATAAATGGTTTACAGGCGTAGTAGCCACTAATGGTGCCGGCAGTCCGCGCAACGGTTTTTATGCCGATTATAATGATGAGCAGATGAGAATTATCAGGCGTAAAGAACAGAAAAAGGCTGCCTACGTAGGAGAATATTCAGCTGCTGTCTTTCTTGATCATTCAAGCGCCGAGATGAAGGATTCGTCCTATCCCGGCGCAATAGATGATCTGAAGGCATTGCTTCAGGCTGCCCGGCCAGAAACGGTATACGTGCATAATCCTGCCGATAAGCACCCCACACACGTTTGTACAGCCATCAGACTTATACAGGCCATAAGAAGCCTGCCCGAGGATGAAAGACCGAATAATCTTTACGGCTGCGAAGTCTGGCGCGACTTGGATTGGATGGTCGACGAGGATAAGGTGGCCTTTAATCTGGACAAGCATGAAAACATTGCTGCATCCGTTCTGGGAGTCTTCGATTCGCAGATAATCGGCGGTAAGCGCTACGATCTGGCCAGTATGGGACGCCGTCGTGCACATGCGACCTACCATCAAAGCCATGCCGTGGATACATGCGGTATGCTCAATTTCGGCATGGACCTGACACCGTTGATTCAGGATGATACTTTGGATCTGCTGAATTACGTTCGTGAACATATTGAACGTTTTGCCGCCGAAGTATCCGGAAATATCAGTAAGTTCGTTTGATTGATCGCCAAGGTGCGTTTGCGAGCTCCGGCACTGGGGCCCTGAGGGTGCCTTAGTGTCCCAGTGCCTTATCCCAAGAACGGGCCTTGCTTTTTATAATGTTCCCCCGGTAGTACATACCAACTTGCCATGAATAACGCCACGGATACTGATTAGACTGTTCGCAATGTGCTGCACCTGTTTTGCCATACCCCGTATAACGATAACTTCAAGGCAATTGTGTTCATCCAGATGTACATGGGTAGTGCAGACTATTGCATCATGGTTGTGATGCTGAATATCGCTCAGAACACGGGACAGCTCTCTGGTATGGTGATCATAAACAATGGTGACCGTTCCCATAACCTGCCCCTCTCCAGTCTCCCACTTTTGTTCTACCAGATAAGCGCGCATGATATCACGTATGGCCTCAGATCGGCTGGCATATCCCTTAAGATCGATATGCTTATCGAATGTTTCTACCAGCTCCCTAGGTAAAGAGACTCCAAAACGCACTATATCGCTCATATACCTTCCCCCTCGTATAATATGTTCCATCAAGCGATTTGCAATCTATTTGGGTACCGACAGCCCCGTCAATCAGTTATTGAGTCTTTTTATCTGTTCCGGCCAAGGTAATCGGCCAGAACATTAAAACGCTGCCTGTCCAGGCCCCAAGCGCAATCTGCAGCGTGGTACGCACAGGTATCGCCATGCCAATCACTGCCACCGGTAACAATCAATCCATAGCGCTCAGATGTATCTATATAGCGTTTAACCTGCTCGGGTGTATGGGCAGGATGGAATGCCTCCAGCCCCTGTAGACCGGCCTTTATAAATGCAGGAATATACTCATCCATATCTGCCAAACCGGGGTGAGCCATCACAGCCATTCCTCCGGAATTGCGTATAAGCTCCACCGCATGCGCAGGTGCCAACCTGTACCTCTCTACATAAGCAGGCTTACCTCGTCCCAAATATCTATCAAAAGCATCAGCAACATTATCAGCATAACCAGCTTCTACCATGGCTCTGGCTAGATGAGGCCGGCCCATCGCCCCTGCTCCTGCCAGTTTGCAAATGCGTTCACGGGATATAACAATACCCAGACGGTTTAATTTGCCTATCATGGCTGTCAGCCGTTTCTCTCTGGAGAAACGAAATAGTTGCAATTCCCGCTGGAATTCTTTATTCTCCAGCCTGAAATTATAACCCAGAAAATGCGCCTCCTTGCTCTCCATTACGGTGCTCAATTCTATGCCGGAGATCATGATAATTCCCTGTTTTTCAGCGGATTGTTGAGCTTCTTTCAACCCATCAGTCGTATCATGATCGGTCAGTGACATCGCTCTCAATCCAAACCCCCTTACTTTCTCTACTAATTCAGAAGGAGATATCAGGCCATCGGAGGCAGAGGAATGGAGATGTAAATCAGCAAAAACCCTTCTTTTATCCATAAAACATCCCTATTAATATGAAACAAAGCGGCGTACCGCTTTGTTTCATCAATACTTATCTACTTTTCCGGGAAACCGTTCAGCGCGGTTCCACAATAAAACGGATGGCAGTTCGTTCTTCACCATCAATAGTTATATCGGTGAATGCCGGTACACAAACTAAATCTATACCGCCAACAAACCCTCTGCAAATAGCCACAGCCTTTATTGCCTGATTGATAGCCCCGGCTCCAATGGCCTGCATCTCTGCTTGCTGCCTCTCTCGGAGAACACCTGCCAATGCACCTGCTACGGCATTAGGATTGGATTTGGATGATACCTTCAATACCTCCACTATTACCCCTCCTCTGATACGTATAAACCGCCAATTAACGCATAAACACCGCCTATAATCGCTATGATGCCTGTTAAAACCTATACGATAGTTACACTATATATTCGACTATCACGCAAAATATCCTTTTTTCGAAGATTGGGAGAGCATATTAACGTTTTCCGTGCCGCTGTAATACCATAATAAGCAACTGAAATACCGGATGGAGGTCCGTCAACCCGGGTTTGACTCTTTATATCGATCATGATTTGCTTTTGGCTATGAAGCTTTGCTCTCGAACTCCAGCATGATCTGTCTTATCAGGGCTGTCAAAAGATAGAGGTCATCGATTTTGATTCTTTCTGAGGTAGAGTGAACGCAATCCATTCCCGTGGATAGATTTACAACTTGTAATTCTCCTCGATTAAAGAAATTGGCATCGCTGCCGCCTCCGCTGGACGCCGTCTCCGGTCTGAGCCCCAATTTCAATGAGGCACTCCTAGCTAACTCTACGGGAAGAGCGGTATCGGGAATATAAAAAGAAGAGTAATCCTTCCGACATTCAAACTTCACCTCTGCCCCCTGCAGGGAGAGAGCTTTAAAGATCTCTTCCGTCTCAGCCGTCAAGCATTCCAACCTGGTCTTATCAAGACAGCGTAGTTCGCCATAGACGGTAACCGTTTCCGGCACGATATTGGTAGCCATGCCCCCCTCTATGCGCCCAACATTGGCTGTGGTCTTCTCGTCAAGGCGCCCGAGCTGAAGAGCATTGATAGCCTGTGATGCCAGAGATATAGCATTCAGACCATCCTCGGGATTTATTCCGGCGTGCGCAGCTTGTCCTCGGATCATCACTTCATAGCTGTTGTGTGCAGGCGCAGCGGTAATCATACGACCGATGGGCCCATTGCAATCAAGAGCATAACCCCAATCGGCTTGCAAGCGGCTCAAATCGAAATTTCTAGCGCCCAGCAGCCTCTGCTCCTCTGCTACAGTAAAAAGTATCTCCAGAGAAGGAATATCTTCATTATCCTCCACCATAGATAGAACAGCCTCCAGAATGGCAGCTATACCAGCCTTGTCATCGGCACCCAGAACTGTATTGCCGGAACTGACAATAAAGCCGTTTTCCAGGCGCGGTTCTATACCATATCCCGGCTCCACCGTATCCATATGAGCATTGAAAAAGAGCGGTCGGGAACTCTTGCCTGTACCAGGCCGGCGCAACAACAGGTTGCCGCAATCCCCATCGATCTTTTGGCCGGCATCATCAAAGGAGTATTCGAAACCCAGCGGCGTCAGATGTTCCAGCAAATATTCTGCAAAGCTTCGTTCGTGAAAAGATGGGCTGCCTATGGAAACCATTTCCATAAATGACTTTATAAGTCTTTCACGATTAATCATTTCAATTACCTGCCAGTGCTAATTCTCTGCCTCGCTCTATAGCTGCACGGTTGATCGGTATAAGATCGGGACGCTTTACCGCATCAACAAAAGCCTTTTGCAAAGCAGCTTCTACAGCTTTTTCAGATAGACCGCCACGTATTCCTAGATAACATCCCAGCATGACCATATTGCTCGCTTTAGGGGCCTTCAACTCTTCAGCTATACTTTGAGCAGGCACACTGACCAGATGTATATCACGGTCCAGCTCCGGTATATGCTCAATCATTGAAGAATTGGCCACCACTATGCCATAACGGCGAACAGCAGGCAGGAACCTATCCAATGAAGGACTGTTCATAACAATAAGCGTATCAGGCCGGGAAATTACCGGAGATGCTATGGAAGTATCGCTTATAGTAACGGAGCAATAAGCCGTCCCTCCCCTCATCTCCGGCCCATAGGAGGGAATCCATGACACCCTCCTGCCGTCCAGCATACCCGCATAAGCCAGAAATTGCCCCAGAAGCATCACGCCCTGGCCACCGAAGCCGGATATAATCAGCCTATCTTTCATAGCCTTACTCCTTAAATATGCCCACAGGAAAAGTCTCCTGCATCTCATTTTCTATCCAATCCATAGCATCCCTGGGCTTCATACTCCAATTGGTCGGACAGGTAGAGAGCACTTCCACCAAAGCATAAGCATTCTCTTCAATCTGACGACGAAAAGCCTCCCGTAGGACCTTACGGGCGTTCAGTATGCTCTTATAACTTCCTACAGATACTCTGGCTATATAAGAAGGGCCGTCAAGAGTAGCCAGCATTTCACAAACTTTGATAGGATACCCCTCTTTAGCGGCATTTCGTCCATACGGCGTGGTTTGCGTACGCTGGCCCAGAAGAGTGGTCGGCGCCATCTGGCCGTTAGTCATGCCATAAATGGCGTTATTGATGAATATAACGGTCAGCGGTTCTCCACGGGCGGCCGTATGCACAGTTTCCGTCATGCCGATAGCTGCCAGATCACCGTCTCCCTGATATGTAAACACTACTCTATCAGGGAGGACACGCTTGATGCCTGTAGCCACGGCCGGTGCTCGCCCGTGCGAGGCCTCCTGCATATCAATGTCCAAATAATCGTAAGCTAGAACGGCACAGCCGACAGGGCAGACACCAACCGTTCTCTCCCGAATCTCCATCTCTTCGATGATCTCTGCCACAAGGCGGTGAACTATGCCGTGTGTGCAGCCGGGGCAGTAATGAAACACCTTATCTTTGAGCATTTTCGGACGTTCGAATACTCTCATTTTTTTATCCCCCTGAGTATCTTTCCGGCTTCATGCACAATCTCTTCCACCGAAGGGACCACGCCACCCGTACGGCCATAGAAATGTACCGGACAACGGCCTTCCACCGCCAGGCGGACATCATCCACCATCTGTCCCATATTCATCTCCACCGTCATGACCGCCTTTACCCAGGAAGATACCTCCTTGATCCGCTCTTCCGGAAAAGGGAAAAGCGTTATAGGACGAAACAAACCGGCCTTATGCCCTCGTTGACGCAACTTATCCACTACATCACGACAGATTCTGGCAGTAGTACCGAAGGCCGTCAGCAGAAGCTCACACCCCTCCGGTATATCCTCCTCAAAGCGAACTTCACAACGCTTCATGGTCTGGAACTTCCGATATAGCTTACGGTTATGCGCTTCCAACTGCTCAGGTATCAAATAGAGAGATTTGACGATATTCCTGGATCTGCCGGCAGTACCGGTGGTAGCCCAGTCCTTTGGTGGAAGCTTACGCTTCCTGAATTTACAAAAGCTTACCGGCTCCATCATCTGGCCCAGATTACCATCCCCAAGAATCATTACGGGATTACGATATATATCCGCCAGATCAAAGGCCAGCATGGTTAGATCGGCCATCTCCTGAACGGAATTGGGTGCCAGAACGATAAGACGGTAATCTCCATGCCCTCCGCCTTTGACAGCCTGATAATAATCCGACTGGCTGGGCTGAATACCTCCCAATCCCGGGCCCCCGCGCATAATATTGGCAATGACGCAAGGTAGTTCAGCCCCTACCAGATAAGATATTCCCTCCTGCTTGAGGGATATACCCGGGCTTGAAGAGGATGTCATAACCCTGGCCCCTGCACCAGCAGCGCCATAAACCATATTTATAGCAGCCAGTTCACTCTCGGCTTGAATAAAAACGCCGCCTGCACGAGGCATGGAGACAGCCATATGGGCAGGCACTTCATTTTGAGGAGTTATAGGATAACCAAAAAAATATCGACACCCAGCCATAATAGCGCCCTCCGCCATGGCTTCATTGCCTTTCATCAAAACCTGCTTTTTTTTCATAATCGGATCTTCTCCTTATCGATCGACAGCCGTTATAGCTACATCCGGGCACACAGTGGCACAGACAGCACAGCCGCTGCACTTTTTCATCTCTTTTATTTCCACCGGATAATAGCCCGATGAGTTAAACTTATCAGACAGGGTAAAAAGCTGTTTAGGACAGAAAGAGGCACAAAGTAGACATCCCTTGCATCTCTCTCTATCAATAATGACTTCAGCCATAATTACATCCTCGTTTTCTTATTTCTCTTATTCTTCAAAGAAGGGTTCAATCCCTTTTGTTTCATTCATCTGCACAGCTGGCCGCTCTCTTTCGCCACCTGGCCATTGCATAGCCGATCAATCCACCGATCAGGGATATGACTAACGGAAAAACTATGCCCATGATTATAATTGATATTCTGTTATCCACCGCGCCGGCCAACAGTTGCTTACAAGAGGATATCTGCTGGCTGGGAGAGATAATCAGCATTATTAAAGGCAGCAACGGTCCCAGAAACCAGTTACGACCGATATACGAAGCGAAGAAGGCGCCCCAGAACAGAGCAATGTATTGGGGTGCCGGATCCGGAAAGAAAGAGAATCTCCAGCACAAGAGAAACATCCCCACCAACAAACCGATTATCGATCTTAACATTTTAAAATCTCCTTTAGTCCCGATATCATAGCAGCCGCTGTCGCCCCGCAGGCCAGGACCTGCGATACCCTGTTCGGAGTAATACCTCCTATGGCCACTACAGGCAGATCCACAGCTTCGGTTACCATGGACAATCCATCTAAACCTATTACCGGTAAATGAGGCTTGTTCGGTGATGCGTAAACCGGCCCTACTCCCAAATAATCTGCGCCGGCAGCGGCCGCCGCCGCAGCTGCCTCAGGCTTGCGAACAGTCACACCTATAACAGCACCGGGCCAGCACCGTCTTACATCTTTAAGAGGTAAATCCTCATTACCAAGGTGAACACCATCGGCTCCAGCTAGATAGGCGATATCAAAACGATCATTGACCAATAGCAAGGCATCGTTATCATGACACAACCGTACCATGGCACAGGCTACGGCTAATATCTCCCTATCGGAGGAATTCTTGCTTCTCAACTGAAAGAGCTTTATACCGGCATCCAACAGATACAGCAAAGAATCTCTCCAACTTTCACAGGAAGAGATGATAGCATATACCGGCCCCTTGTCATCAATTCGTGCCATCATATTACCAGACCCTAATACATATTAAGCTATTGAGGAAATAAGTGCAACCGGTCGCCGAAGAAAGATGCTCTGCAGTTCCGATCTGCTGAGATACCTCTTTCGTCTGCTATGTTCCAAGCCGTGGGGTCAGGTCTACATAACCCGTTTTTGCAAAGATCAAAACTCCTTGGGCACATCTGTTCTGGTCAGAGGATGATCGATGATAAAACCCTCGCCACCAAAAGTTTGCGGCTCCTTGCCGTCAATCATGATTCTAACGGCATCCACACCTTTTATAGCTGTAGCCGTGTAAACTATCTGAGCCAATCTGGAACCGATCGAAGCTGATCCGCCGCCGCTTTCCACAGTCTGATTGAAATTCAGATAGGCTATACCCTCTTCCTGGCTGAAATCCAGCAGCCTGGTCCCTTCCGGTATATTGCTTACCAAGCCTGCCTTACTCTCTGCAGAAGTCGGCCCTTCCAGGAGATCCTTCATGGCAGCAGGCAGCGCCTCTTCGCCAGGGTTCAGAGTTCGTTTGACCGGCGCCAGGCTTCCCTTGCCTGCCTGATTATCCCACTTGGTAAAATAAATCTCCACCTCTCCGGCAGGCCTTGCCCTGACAGGTGGCTTCATGGGCTCACCAGCCCTTTCAACTGCCAGCTGATAACTGATAAAGGCGGAGATGGCTATCAATGCCAGAGCTATTATTAATATCAAACGTCTCATGTCAGGCCTCCAAAATCATGGCTTACAGACGGCTGTCACAGCACCTTGAACTTGGATAAAGGCCAAAAAAGAAGTTTGGCTCTACCCAGCACCGAAGCAACAGGTATCGGCCCCCAGACGCGGCTGTCCTCGCTATTGTTGCGGTTATCTCCCATAACAAAAATCGTTCCTTCCGGGATGCGGTAAGCTACCGCATCACCGATCATAGGCTCTTTCATATAAGGTTCTTCCAATCTCTTGCCGTTGATATATACATGCCCATTGTAAATGCCGATCTCTTCGCCAGGCAGACCTACAACACGCTTTACCAGTTCTTCACCGATCATAAGAGTATCGTCATATTGAATGCTGACAACATTGCCTCTCTGAGGCTGATATACCCCTTGCGTTCGTAAATAGATAAATCTATCTCCGATATTGAATGTCGGTTCCATGGATTGGGATATAATCTCGGCTGATTGAAAGAAGTAGACACGCAAAACAACAACTGAGGTTATTGCCACAAGCAGTATGCAAAGCTCCAGAATAAAACCGGTGAGTGATCCTCCAGCTTCTTCAGACATAAGCTTCCCCCATGATACATATTAATCGATATACTATTTATTTCTTTACCGAAGGGTGAAC
>Ga0172382_10006799_pt1 | contig 16459 bp, 16 predicted proteins | sample Leawel138RmetaG_FD_122245 | JGI IMG/M metagenome (GOLD analysis project Ga0172382, IMG submission 122245) | Leachate microbial communities from a municipal landfill in Southern Ontario, Canada - Leachate well 138R metaG | ecosystem: Engineered > Solid waste > Landfill > Unclassified | place...
AGAACAAATCAAAATACTCGCGGTGCTCCCACTCCGACACTTCCTGGTTGAAGCGGTCAATTTCCGCCTGCTTGATATGGCAGAAATAATCCACAAATCCCTTGCTGAAACCGTCAACCAGCACCGGATCCGCTTTCAGCGCCGCCATGGCCTGCTCCAGTGACGTGGGCAGACGGGCCGCCTCCGTCTCATACGGCAGGTCCGCCGACGGCCCCGGGTCTTGCTGCCCATCGATCCCATCCAGGCCCGCAATGATTTGCGAGGCCAGGTACAGATAGGGATTGGCCGCCGGTTCTCCGACCCGGTTCTCAATGCGCGATGCGGAGTCACCGGCGCCGCCCAGCACCCGCAGCATCACGCCGCGATTGTCTTTGCCCCAGATGGCGCGGTCCGGTGCCATGGAGTAGGAACGGTAGCGGCGGTAGCCGTTCAAGGTGGGCGTGGAGAAGGTGGTGGCGCCGGCCGCATGCTTGAGCAGGCCGGCCAGATAGTGTTTGCCGAGCGGCGACAAACTGCCCTGCTCGGCGGTGTCCGGCATGAACAGATTGCGTCCGTCCTGCAGCCGCCGCAGCGATTGGTGCAAATGCCAGCCGCTGGAGATGACGTTCGGGATGCGTGGGCGGCACATGAAGGTGGCGTGATAGCCGTGGCGCTGACAGACCTGTTTGACCGCGCTGCGGAACAGAATCATGTCATCGGCGGTCTTCAACGCCGTTTGCGGGCCGAAGGTAAATTCAAACTGGCTCGGCCCGATCTCTATTTCCAGCGTACGCAGCGGCAGCCCGAGCCCCTGGCAGGTTCCACGCAGCAAATCCATCAATTCGTCCGCCAGGTCATAACGTTGTTCCGTCAAGAACTGGTAGCCGTGATTCAGCAGCTCCACGGTATTGGGCGTGCCCGGCCGCCCGAACTGGCCCGCATCTTCAGGCTGCATGGAGGCGGCGGTGCGCTTGAACAAATGGCATTCCACCTCAAGCCCGGTCAACAACTCCATGCCGCGCTCCGCCAAACGCCGCGTTTGCTTCTTCAGCAGCGTGCGCGTGGCAAAGGGCACCGCGCCGCCATGGCCGAAGTAGGCGTCACACAAGACCCAGCCCGTGGTGGGCGTCCACGGCAGCACCTTGAAGGTGCACGGGTCAGCCACCAGCACGATATCCGCCGCCCCCTGCATGTCCGGCAGATTGAAACCGCCGCCTGACGAGAACACCGGGAAGACGGTTTGGTGCGAGGTATCCTTGCACAGCAAGGTGGTGGTGACGTTGACGCCGCGCCGCAAGGCATGCACGGCTTCTTCGGCCACCAGGGTTTTGCCCCGCAGCACGCCATGCTGGTCAGGAAAGGAAAACCGGACGGTTTGCAGGTTCCCGGACTCCAGGGCACGGATCATGTCCTGGGCGGCGATTTGCTGGTCTTCCGACCACAAACCATGTTGTTCGACAAAGCTCATGCGTGTCCTTCTTTGTCTTATTGTTCGGCCAGGCTCGTGTGTTTTGCCCACGCTGACTGCTGACGGCGCTGTTTGTCCAGCGCCTGCCAGTGATCGCTCCAGCTGTCCGCGGGCCCAACTCCATCCACCGAAGGCGGTCCGGCCAGTTGCGCGGCCAGGGCGGCGTCAGGGCGCATTGGCACGGCGGCGCCTTGCTCATGGGCCTCAATCGCCTGCATCAGCAGGCGGCGGTACGCAACAATGGCCTTGTCCGTGGAACCGAGGTGTTCGCGGCTGCGATCCTGGATCTTGCCCTGGGATTCCACCGCCCATTGGTCATGCACGTTGATGTCCATGCCCATGCCGGTATAGGTTTTGCTGCGCTGCTCCTGCGCGTCGTAGCCATACGCATTGTGGCGGCCGACTTTTGGCAGGTAGTCCGGCAAGGTGTAGAGCTGCAGGCGCTGGTCCCGCATCTGCTGTTTGTTGACGGGCTTCTCAAAGCTCGTGAAGATGGCGTACCAATAACAGGCTTCATCGTTGACCGGGACATGCCATTGCGAGATGGTCATTTCCGTGCTCATCGGAATGATGAAGGCTTGCGGAAAAACCAGGTTGGTGACGCGCACGTGGGTCTGCTCGGTGCCGAGTTTGCGCAGCGAGGTCAGGCGCAGGCCGTACTCAACAGGATCCACCTTGATGTCGGGCCGGTCATATTCACGCAGCACCTTGGTGATCGGGATATTCGAGTTGGCCGAGGCGTCCCGGAACTGCTTGCCGTAGCTGGCATCGGTGTCCTCGTCTTCAAAGAAGCGATGCAGATAGGAAGCGTGCGCGGGATCAATGCCAACCTCCAGCGCCTGCAGCCAGTTGCAGTCCCAATAGCCCTTGAACGCAAAAGTATGGGTGCCCGGCGCCACGAAACAATCAAAGTTCGGAAACGCGGGCGGTTCGCCTTCGCCCAGGTAAGCAAACACAATGCCGCTTTTTTCAACCACGGGATAGGACGCGGCCTTGACGCGCTGATGCAGCTTGCTGCCTTCCGGCTCCGCCGGGGTCTCCAGGCACTGGCCATTGACGTCAAACAGCCAGCCGTGGAACAGGCAGCGGATCCCGCCATCTTCAAGGCGGCCATAGGCCAGGTCCGCGCCACGGTGCGGACAGTCCCGGTCAATCAGGCCAAGGCGGCCCGACTCGTCGCGGAACAGGACCAGGTGCTGGCCCATCACTTGCACCGGGCGCACCGGACGTTCGGGCAGCAACTCATCCGACAGCGCCACAGGCTGCCAATACTGGCGCAGCAACGCACCGGCCGGGGTGCCCGGACCCACACGGGTCAGGCGCTCATTCTGCTCTGGGGTCATGGCGACACCTCCTCCAGCAAGACGGTTCAAGGTAAACAGTGTATGCACCAGTCTAGTCATTGCATACAATGCGGTAAACCAAGGAGTTTCCCTTGAAAGACTGCTTTGGTTCGGCAACCCGGGAGAAAACCCTGAATAACCGCTTAATCCCTTGATAACTAAGGAATATCGTGTTTTCATCAATATAAGCGCCAATTTTCTCCAGCCAGGATCAAAAACAGAGAATGGCAGGATAGCCGCCCTACTGGATCCAATCTCATACAAGCTGCAATCATGACCTCCCATCAGTCCCGAGTCCTCGTACAAATCCGAGATGCCGTGCTCAAGGGCGAGTTCCAGGCGGGCGAACGGTTGGCGGAAATCCCGCTCTCCCAACGCTTCGGCGTGTCACGCACGCCGGTCCGGCTGGCGCTGGCCGCGCTGGAACAGGAAGGATTGATCGAAGTGTCGCCGTCCAGTGGCTACGTGATGCGCACCTTCACAGCCAGAGACATTGATGACGCCATTGCCGTGCGGGGTCACCTGGAAGGCATGGCCGCGCGCCTGGTGGCGGAACAAGGGGTCAGCCGGGAACTGTCACGCCAGCTCAGAGCCTGTCTGGAACTCGGTGATCAGGCGGTGCGCGCTCCCGCCATGGACTGGGATGACTACACGCTGTATGGCCAGATGAATGACCGCTTCCACCAGTTGATCATTGACGCTTGCGGCAATGAGGCGCTGAAGCGTGCGCTGGCGTTGAACTGCAATCTGCCGTTTGCGGCGCCGTCTTCCATGCTGCCGATGCAAAGCCATGGCAGTGAAGACACGGAGTGGATGCGCTATGCGCATCGTCAGCACCACCGGCTGGTGCAGGCGCTTGAACGCGGAGAAAGCGCCCGCGCCCAGGCCTTGGCCATGGAGCACACGGATATTGCGCGAATGAATTTGCAGGATTCCGCCGCGCGGGTGGACCACGCCGCGGACGTCCTGCCCACCCTGCACCGCCAGGTGAAGGGGAGGCAGGACGCCTGACCGGCGTGAGCGGGTCAGTCCGCGTCGGCCAGCAGCACGGTGGCGCCCAGGGTTTTGCGGGTTTCCAGCAAGGCTTGCGCTTGCGCGGCGTCCTTCAGCGCAAAACGCTGTTCAATGTGCACGGCGATTTTTCCGTCCAGAACCAGGCCGAACAGCTCGTCCGCCGCGCGCTGGATCTCATCCGTGTTCAGGAAATAATCGGCAATGGTCGGACGCGTTACATAGAGCGAACCCTTGCTGGCCAGCACCCCCAGCTCGACACCGCTCACCGGGCCCGACGCATTGCCAAAGCTCACCAGCAGGCCCCGCCGTTGCAGGCAATCCAATGAGGTCTGCCAAGTGGCCTGGCCAACCCCGTCATACACCACGGGCACGCCCTGGCCGCCGGTCAGTTCCCGGACACGCTCGGCCACCGGCTCCCGGCTGTAGTCAATCATCGCCCAGGCGCCAAGGTCCAGCGCATACTGCACTTTTTGAGGCGAAGAGGCCGTACCGATCACCTTGACGCCCAAGGCCTTCGCCCATTGGCAGACCAGACTCCCCACACCACCCGCCGCCGCATGGAACAGAATCGTCTGCCCCGCTTCAACGCGATAAGTCTGGCGCAGCAGGTAATGCGCCGTCAGGCCTTTCAACATCAGGACGGCGGCCTGTTCGTCCGAGATCCCCGTCGGCACACGAATCACATAACGGGCGGGCACATTGCGCACTTGCGCATAGGCGCCAAGCGGCCCCAGCCCGTAGGCAACCCGGTCACCCACTTGGAGATGGCTCACGCCCTCGCCAAGCGCCGTCACCTCACCCGCCGCCTCAAAACCCAGCCCTGACGGCAACGCGGTGGGGTACAGCCCATTGCGGAAGTAAATATCGATAAAATTCAATCCAATCGCACGCTGGCGGATCTGGACCTGGCCCGGGCCAGGCGGCAAGACCCGCTCATCCGCCCACTCCAGCACGTCCGGACCGCCGCAACGCGAAAAACGAACCACACCACTCATCGCCGCTCCCCTGTTTCAATCTTGATACAAACTGCTCAATCAGCCATCCAAGCCCTACAATCTCACCAACGCCTCTGCCTGGATTTTTTATGAAAACCGATAGCCGGTTCCCTACGCTGCATATTGTCGATCACCCGTTGATTCAGCACAAACTGACGCATATGCGGGACCAGGATACGTCCACCCGCACGTTTCGCCAATTGCTGCGGGAGATCACCCAGCTGATGGGTTATGAAGTCACGCGCAACCTGCCGATCACCAAACGCAGCATCCAGACGCCGATGTGCCAGATGGAAGCCCCCGTGATCGCGGGGAAAAAGCTCACCATCGTGCCGGTGCTGCGTGCCGGCAGCGGGATGGCGGACGGCCTGCTGGACCTGGTCCCGTCCGCCCGGGTCGGCCATATCGGCCTGTATCGGGACGAGCATCAGCGCCCGGTGGAATACCTGGTTAGGCTGCCCGAGCTGGATGGCCGGGATTTCATTGTGTGCGATCCGATGATCGGCACCGGCTACTCGGCCGCGCACGCGGTCTCGGTACTGAAGGAACGCGGCGTGCCCGCCGAACACATCACTTTTGTTGCGCTGGTGGCTTCGCCGGAAGGCATGCAGGTGCTGTATGAGCACCATCCCGACGTCACCGTGTATCTGGCTTCGCTGGATGACCACCTGGACGAGGACGGCTACATCCTGCCGGGCCTCGGCGACGCCGGCGACCGGCTGTTCGGCACCAAGGGCGCCTGAACGGCGCTGGCATCATCGGCGCGTATTGGCCAACGCAAACAGGATCGCCACGCTTTGCGCATCCGCCACGCCGTCATGGCGCTGAGGCCGATAGCGCATCTGAAACGCCCTCCAGACCGCCTGCCAGCCCGCTTCCGATGCCGGGTCGGCAGGCGCGGGATAGCCCACCTTGAGCAAGGCTTCCCGCTGCACTTCCACGGCGGGCAGGCCGCTCAGTTCGAACTGCTGCTGATACTGTCCGGCCAGGGCTTCGTCATACCAACTGGCCACACCGGCCTGCGCCAAGCGCTTCCACGGAAAGCGCGGCCCGGGATCCACCTTGCGGCCCGGCGCGATTTCGCCATGCCCAATGACGTTTTCCGGCGGCAGTTCATGCCGCGCCATGATGCCGCGCACTAAGGGAATCAAACGCTCGATCTGCGAGGGGGCGAACGGTTGCCAGGCGGTCTGGTCCGGATCCAGCGCGCCGCGGTTGACGATTTCAATGCCGACGCTGCGGCGGTTCAGCGAGGTCTTGCCCTGCCAGGCGCTGACCCCCGCATGCCAGGCGGCGCGCGACTCCGGCACCAACTGGATGATGCGCGCGGGCTCGTCGTCCGTGATCAGATAATGGGCGCTCAAGTTCTGCTGGGTCAGCAGTTTCAGCGCCCGCGCTTGATTCGACACGGTGTAGTGGATCACAACGAACTCGACCCGGCTGGCATGGCCCGGCGCGTCAATGACTTGATCCACTTCCGGCGCCACCCCGGGCGTTGAACACGCCGTCAGCAGCGCAAGCCCCAGCGGAAACAGCCAAGCCAGACGCCTGGGGCGCACCGCCCAGCGTGGGGTTGCCGCAGGCAACGGGAATCTGAAGCCGCGAGTGCGCATGGCCACCTCCTGCTTTCGCTTATTTTCGTTTACCCATCAAAGAGCCAAGAATGCCGCGCGCCAAGTCGCGCGCCACCTGATTGCTGACGGACTTGGCCACCTGCTCTATCATGCCCGGCTTGCGTCCGCCGCGAGGCCCTGTGGAGCCGAACAGCACGGTTTTCAGGCCGTCAATCAGCGCATTGCCGGACGTGCCGTCGCCTGAGTCGGACGCCTGGCCCGCTCCGGTCCCCGCCACCTCAGCCTGCTCAACACGGGCATTCAACATTTCATAGGCCGACTCGCGGTCCAGCGCGGTTTCATACACCCCGGCCACCAGCGACTGCGCGCGGACCGCCCGGCGCTCGGCTTCCGTGGCGGGGCCGATCCGGCTGCCCGGTGCAACGATGTAGGCGCGCTGCGTCACGCCGGGGCGGCCTTTTTCATCAAGCAGCGAGACCAGCGCCTCGCCAACGCCCAGCTCAGTGATCGCGGCCTCCAGGTCAAGCTCGGGATTCTGGCGCATGGTTTGCGCCGCCGTCCGGACCGCTTTCTGGTCACGCGGCGTAAAGGCGCGCAAGGCGTGCTGAACCCGGTTGCCCAACTGGCCCAGCACCGCATCCGGGATATCCAGCGGATTTTGCGTGACGAAATACACGCCAACCGCCTTCGAGCGAATCAGGCGGACCACCTGCTCGATTTTCTCCAGCAGTGCCTTCGGCGCATCATTGAACAGCAAATGCGCCTCATCGAAGAAAAATACGAGCTTCGGCTTGTCCGTGTCGCCGGCTTCAGGCAGATGCTCGAACAGCGTGGACAACAGCCACAGCAGGAACGTGCCGTAGAGCTTCGGTGAATTCATCAGCCGGTCCGCCGCCAGGATATTGATGACGCCCAGCCCGTCCGGGTTGGTCTGGATCAGGTCATCGATATTGAGCATCGGCTCCCCGAAGAACAGGTCTCCGCCCTGTTCTTCCAGCCCCAGCAATCCCCGTTGGATCGCGCCGATCGAAGCGGGCGAGACATTGCCATACTGGGTTTTGAACTGGGCGGCATTGTCTCCCACATACTGCAGCATGGCGCGCAAGTCTTTCAGGTCAAGCAGCAGCATGCCGTTATCGTCCGCAATCCGGAATACCAGCGTCAGCACGCCCGACTGTGTATCGTTCAGATTCAGCATCCGACCCAGCAGTAAGGGTCCCATTTCGGAGATGGTTGCCCGCACCGGATGCCCCTGTTCGCCAAACACGTCCCACAGCGTCACGGGAAACGCGGTCCAATCCGGCGTCGGGATGCCGAGGCTTTGCAATCTTGCCGCCAGTTTCTCGGACGATTTCCCCGCCTGTGACATGCCAGTCAGGTCCCCTTTGACGTCGGACAGGAAAACCGGCACCCCCTGGCGGGCAAAAGCCTCGGCCAGGACTTGCAGGGTCACGGTCTTGCCGGTGCCGGTCGCGCCAGTGATGCAACCATGCCGGTTGGCCATGGAAGGCAGCAAATACACGTCGGTCTGAGTATTTTTGGCAATGAGAAGAGGGCTGGCCATAAGCAATCCGAGGGAGGGTAAGGACGAAAAAGAAGCGGGCGGCTTGGGGACGATCGCATCCGCGCGCCGCAGCGTTCATCATGCACCAGAGTCTACGGGCAAATGCAAACCACTGTGGTATTAGACCCAAGAAAGGTCCGCATTTTCAAAGCACGCGCCCACACGCTAAAATGGAGGGGTCTTCTAACTATTTCTAAGCGATTTCAATGGCCGGACATAGTAAATGGGCCAATATTCAGCACCGCAAAGGGCGTCAGGACGCCAAACGCGGCAAGCTGTGGACCAAAATCATTCGTGAAATCACGGTTGCCGCCCGCGCTGGCGGCGCCGATCCCGACACCAACCCGCGCCTGCGCCTGGCCTGGGACAAAGGCACTGACGCCAACATGCCCAAGGACACGATCCAGCGCGCGATTGCGCGCGGGGCGGGCGGCGCGGAAGGCGACAACTACGATGAAGTGCGCTATGAAGGCTACGGCATTGGCGGCGCGGCGGTCATCGTGGACTGCATGACGGACAACCGCACCCGCACCGTGGCGGAAGTGCGCCATGCCTTTGCCAAGAACGGCGGCAACCTGGGCCAGGAAGGCTCGGTCGCCTTCATGTTCAAGCACTGCGGCCAGTTCCTGTTCGCGCCCGGCACGTCTGAAGACGCCGTCATGGAGGTCGCGCTTGAGGCGGGCGCTGAAGACGTCATCACTGACGACGAGGGCGTGATCGAGGTCCTCTCGGCGCCCACTGACTACCATGCGGTCAAAACCGCGTTTGACCAGGCGGGCCTGAAAGCCGAGATGGAAGGCATTGTCATGCTTCCGCAAAATGAAACCCCGCTGTCCGGCGAAGACGCCGAGAAAATGCAGAAGCTGCTTGACGTGCTGGAAGGCCTCGATGATGTCCAGGACGTCTATACCACCGCTCTCTTTGACGAGTAAACCATGAAGATTCTTGTTATTGGCGCCGGCGGCCGTGAACACGCGCTGGCCTGGCATCTGGCCAAGTCCCAGAAAGCCCAGAAAGTGTTCGTGGCGCCCGGCAACGGTGGGACGGCGTCAACGCCGCATCTTGAAAACGTCGCGCTGACAGACCCGGAAGCGCTGGCGGACTTTGCCGAAAAAGAACATATCGGCCTGACGGTGGTGGGCCCCGAAGCGCCGCTCGCCGCAGGCGTGGTGGACGTCTTCCGCGCGCGCGGCCTGAAGATCTTCGGCCCGACCAAAGCCGCCGCGCAACTGGAAAGCTCAAAAGACTTCGCCAAGGCCTTCATGGTCCGGCACAACATCCCGACCGCCTACTACGCCACCTTCACGGACCCAACCCAGGCGCACGCCTACATTGATCAGCAGGGCGCGCCGATCGTCATCAAGGCCGATGGCCTGGCGGCCGGCAAGGGCGTCGTGGTTGCCATGAGCGTTGAAGAGGCCCACGCCGCCGTGGACAGCATGCTTGGCGACGGCAGCCTGGGCGCCGCGGGCGCGCGGGTCGTGATCGAAGAATTCCTGGAGGGCGAGGAAGCCAGCTTCATCGTCCTCTGCGATGGCCGCAACGTGCTGCCGCTGGCCACCAGCCAGGACCACAAGCGCCTGAAAGACCAGGACGAAGGACCGAACACCGGCGGCATGGGCGCCTACTCGCCCGCGCCGGTCGTGACGCCGGAGCTGCACGGCCGCATCATGCGGGAAGTCATCCTGCCCACCATCCAGGGCATGGCCAAAGATGGCATTCCGTTCTCGGGCTTTCTGTATGCGGGCCTGATGATCAACGCCAACGGCATCAAGGTGCTGGAGTTCAACTGCCGCATGGGGGATCCGGAAACCCAGCCCATCATGATGCGCATCAAAAGCGATCTGCTGGACGTGTTCGAACTGGCTTGCAACCATCAGTTGGATCAAGCCACGATTGACTGGGACCGCCGCACCGCGCTCGGCGTGGTGATGGCCGCGCACAACTACCCCGGCACGCCGCGCAACGGCGACCCGATCACCGGTATCCCGAAAGAAACCGAGGACAGCATGGTCTTCCATGCGGGCACCGAACTGGTTGACGGCGTGGTCAAGACCAGCGGCGGCCGCGTCCTGTGCGTCACCGCGCTGGGAGACTCCGTCAAACTGGCGCAGAAGCGCGCCTATGAAACACTGCAGTCCATCCACTTCGACGGCGCGCAATACCGTCGTGACATCGGCTGGCGCGCCATCAGCCGACGCACGCCCACGGATGCCTGACCATGATCGACACGCAACGCACTTACGATTACTTCACCGGCTTGCAGAACCGCATCGTCACGGCGCTGGAAGCCCGTGAAGGCAGCGCGTTCCGCGCCGACGCCTGGACGCGTCCGGAAGGCGGCGGCGGTATTTCCCGCCTGATTGAAGGCGGACAGGTCTTTGAACGCGCGGGCGTGCTGTTCAGCCATGTCTCGGGCGCCACCCTGCCCCCTTCCGCCAGCGCCCACCGCCCCGAACTGGCGGGCCGTCCGTGGGAAGCCATGGGCGTGTCGCTGGTGCTGCACCCCCGTAATCCGTACGTGCCGACCGTGCACATGAACGTCCGGGTCTTCATTGCCAAGGCCGTCAATGAGTCCGCATCCGAACCGGTTTTCTGGTTCGGCGGCGGCATGGACCTGACCCCCTACTACCTGGACGAGCCCGATGCGGTGCATTTCCATCAGGTCTGCAAGGAATCGCTTGACTCCACGGACCCGGCGCTCTACCCCAAGTACAAGAAATGGTGCGATGAATACTTCCACCTGAAGCACCGCCAGGAAGCGCGTGGCATCGGCGGCATTTTCTTCGACGATCACTCGCAAGACGGCTTCGAGTCTTCGTTCTCCATGACGCAATCCGTCGGCAACGCCTTCCTTGACGCCTACCTGCCCATTCTGGACAAGCACCGCGACCGCGCCTACACCGAGCGTGAGCGCGATTTCCAGGCCTACCGCCGTGGCCGCTACGTTGAATTCAACCTCGTCTTTGACCGGGGCACCCTGTTCGGCCTGCAATCGGGCGGCCGCACCGAGTCCATCCTGATGTCGATGCCGCCGGCTGCGCACTGGCGCTATGACTGGTCGCCCGAGGCGGGCAGCGCCGAGGCCCAGCTCTACACTTATCTGCGTCCGCGCGACTGGCTGGCCTGAGTATTTTGCAAAAGAGAATCGCTTTATTCGGGGGCAGCTTTGACCCGATCCACCTTGCCCACACCGCGCTGGCCGTCAAGGCGCTGGAAGCCTTGCGCGTTGACGGCGTCGAACTGATTCCGGCGGCCAACCCCTGGCAGCGCGCGCCATTGACCGATGCGCGGCATCGGCTCAAGATGGTGGACATTGCCATTGAAGGATTGCCCGGCCTGTCCGTCAATCCAATTGAAATCCAGCGCGGCGGCGCCAGCTACACGCTGGATACGCTGCGGCAACTGCACGCGCAACGGCCGCAGGTCCGCTGGACCTGGGTGCTGGGCGCGGATCAGCTCGCCAATTTTTGTACCTGGCATCAGTGGCAAGCCATTGTTGACCTCGCCGATCTGGCCGTTGCCGCCCGTCCGGGCAGCCAGCTGTCGCCGCCCGACGCATTGCAACAGGCCTTAAGCCAGGCAAACCGGCAACTGAGCCTGATCCCGATGGAAGCGCTCCCCATTTCCAGCTCCAACATCCGGGAGCGTTTGCAACACAACCAATCCGTGCAGGGACTTTTAGATCCGCGCGTCCTCACCTATATTCGAGAACATCATCTCTATCAACAATAAAACCCCTATGGACATCAAACAACTGGAAGCGGCGGTCGTCGACGCATTGGAAGACGTCAAGGGCCAGAACATCAAAGTCCTGAACACGTCCCACCAGACCAGCCTTTTCGATCGCGTCATCATTGCCAGCGGCACATCCAACCGGCAGACCCGGGCGCTGGCCTCGAACGTGGCCGAGAAAATCAAGGCGCTGGGCGGTGAAGTCATCGCCACCGAAGGCGAGGAAACCGGAGAGTGGGTCTTGGTCGACCTCGGGGACGTCGTCGTCCACGTCATGCAGCCCGCCATCCGCGACTACTACAACCTTGAGGAAATCTGGGGCGGCAAGGCTCAGGGCTGAGCATGAAACTGTTCATCATCGCCGTGGGCACGCGCATGCCGGGCTGGGTCAACGAGGCCTTCCAGGACTATGTAAAGCGCATGCCCGCGGACTGCTCGATCGAATTGCGCGAAGTCAAGCCAGAAGCCCGGACAGGCGGCAAGACCACGTCTCAGATGGAGGCGCTTGAAGCGCGTCGGATTGAGGCGCAACTGCCCGCGGGCGGCATCTGGATTGCGCTGGACGAACACGGTAAGGACCCCACCAGCCAGCAGTTGGCCCGCCAATTCCAATCCTGGCGCGATGAGGCCCGCGACGTGGCCTTCATCATCGGCGGCCCGGACGGCCTGGACGACGCGCTGAAGGCGCGCTGCCAGGGCCTGATGCGCCTCTCAAGCCTGACCCTGCCACACGGCATGGTGCGCGTGCTGCTGGCTGAACAGCTCTATCGCGCCTGGTCCATCCTGACCAACCACCCCTATCACCGCTCATGAGCCGCCTTTATCTCGCCTCCAAAAGCCCGCGCCGACGTGAAATCCTGACCCAGTTGGGCATCGGGCACGAGGTGTTGACGCTGCCGCCGGAAGCCGGTCCGGATGAGCCGCAATTGCCCGGCGAATCCGCTGAAATTTATGTCCAGCGCACCGCGCGCGACAAGGCGCAACGGGCCGCGGCCTTCCTGGAGCAATCGCCGCTGACGCGGCGGCCGATCCTGGCCGCTGATACCACCGTCATCCTGAATGGCCGCGTGCTCGGCAAGCCGGTTGACGCGCAGGACGCCCGTGCCATGCTGCACGCCTTGTCCGGCGGCGAGCATGCGGTGCATACCGCCGTTGCGCTGATCAGCCACGGCCAGCTGCATGAAGACGTCTCCCGCACCCGCGTCTGGTTTCGTCCGCTCAGCGCCCAGGACATTGAACGCTATGTCGCCAGCGGCGAACCCTTTGACAAGGCGGGCGGCTACGGCATCCAGGGGCTGGCTTCGGTCTTTATTTCCCGCATTGACGGCAGCTTCAGCGGCGTCATGGGCCTGCCGGTGTTCGAAACAGCCCGGCTACTGGGCAAGATCGGCATCGTTCTTCCCTGAGCCCGCCCGCGCATTTCCCTCCCTGCCCCGCCACCATCCGCGTTAAGCTTGAGCATTATTGGTTTGAACCGCCACCATGACCGAAGACATCCTGATCAACGTTTCGCCTTATGAAACTCGCGTAGCCGTCATCCAGCAAGGCGCCGTCCAGGAACTGCAATTCGAGCGCACGTCGCAAAAAGGTCACGTTGGCAATATCTATCTCGGCAAGGTCGCCCGCGTGCTGCCCGGCATGCAGAGCGCCTTCATCGACATCGGCCTTGAACGCGCCGCCTTCCTGCACATTGCGGACATTCGTGAAAGCCGCCAGGAGCGCGCGCTGGGCAGCCCGATCACCCCGATCGAACGCCTGCTGTTCGAGGGGCAGACCATCATGGTCCAGGTCATCAAGGATCCGCTGGGCACCAAGGGGGCGCGCCTGTCCACACAAATCAGCATCGCGGGCCGGATGCTGGTCTATCTGCCCTACGATCCCCACATCGGCATTTCCCAGCGCATTGAATCGGAGGCGGAGCGGCTTCAGCTGCGCGAACGCCTGGGCAAGCTGATTGCCGCGGAAGACAAGGGCGGCTTCATCGTGCGCACCCAAGCGGAAGACGCCACAGACGACGAACTCTCCGCCGACATCGCCTATCTGCGCAAGCTCTGGTCCATTCTGCAGCAAAAGGCGCGCAGCCTCGGCCCACCCAAACTGCTGCACGAAGACCTGAACCTGGCCCAGCGGGTGCTGCGCGACGTCGTCAATGACAACACCGCCAGTATCCAGGTGGACTCCTACATCACCTTTCTGAATCTTCAGGAATGGGCAAGCGCCTTCACCCCGTCGGTGGTGGACAAACTCTCCCATTACACCGGCGAGCGCCCCTTGTTCGATCTCTACAATGTGGATGAAGAGATCGAACGGGCCTTGTCCCGGCGCGTAGACCTGAAATCAGGCGGCTACGTCATCATCGATCAAACGGAAGCGCTGACCACCATCGACGTCAACACCGGCGGCTATGTGGGCGGCAGAAACTTTGACGACACCATCTTCCGCACCAACCTGGAAGCGGCGCTGGCCATTGCCCGGCAACTGCGGCTACGCAATCTGGGCGGCATCGTGATCATCGACTTCATCGACATGGAGAACAATGAGCACAAGGAAGCGGTGCTGGCCGAGCTGCGCAAGATGCTGTCCCGCGACCGCACCCGCGTCACCCTGAATGGCTTCACCCAGCTCGGCCTGGTGGAAATGACGCGCAAGCGCACCCGCGAATCGCTGAGCCACGTGCTGTGCGAGTCCTGCCCGACCTGCAGCGGGCGCGGCCACGTCAAGACGCCCAAAACCGTCAGCTATGAAATTTTGCGGGAAATCCTGCGCGAGGCGCGCCAGTTCAATCCGAAAGAGTTCAGGATCCTGGCGTCTCAGGCCGTGGTGGACCTGTTTCTGGAAGAAGAAAGCCAGAACCTAGCCGCGCTGGGCGATTTCATCGGCAAGCCCATTTCGTTGCAGGTTGAAGGCATTTACAGTCAAGAGCAGTACGACATCATTCTGCTCTAGGGGGGATAAAAGCCCACCCCCTACGCGCTCCGCGCGCCCCCCTCAAGGGGGCGACACCGGCGGACTGGCAAAGCCAGCTCCGCGGTGTCCTGGAAGGGCTGAGCTACTTCTGTAAGGACACTGTCCACCCCCTAAGCGCTAACGCGCATCCACCTCAAGGGGGCGACACCGGCGGACTGGCAAAGCCAGCTCCGCGGTGTCCTGGAAGGGCTGAGCTACTTCTGTAAGGACACTGTCCACCCCCTAAGCGCTGACGCGCACCCACCTCAAGGGGGCGACACCGGCGGACTGGCAAAGCCAGCTCCGCGGTGTCCTGGACGGGCTGAGCTGCTTCTGTAAGGACACTGTCCCCCCCTAAGCGCTAACGCGCATCCATCTCAAGGGGCCGATACCGGCGGACTGGCAAAGCCAGCTCCGCGGTGTCCTGGGTGGCTGAGCTTCTTGCGTTGGACTACTCAAAGGCGGGGCTGACGCCCAGACAGAACTGCTGTTCAATATCATGCGCCACCATGACTTCAATCGTATCCAACAGGTCCTGCTCTGAATCCGCCGCAATACCAAAATACGGCAGGTGCGAAACCAGACAGTGTCGAACGCCGTCTTCAACTTCATAGATGGCGCAGTAGGCATCCCAGGACTGTGGCGCAGCCGCTTGGGGCTGGATCTCAATCTCAAGCACGCGGCTTGAGCGATTGGGACAATATTGGAAGGCGAACATCTGGGACCTCACTTTCCGAAGAGCACACCCTCTCACTATAAGTCAGCGCACGCGCGGGCGTGAGAGGGTTTATCCGGAATCAGGACACCCAGGACACCACCGTCAGCAGGAACAGGAAGCCCATCCACAAGGCCAGCGAACGGGTGATCAAGCCCAGGCCATGATGGAGGTTGGCCAGCGTGGGCTGCTGGTCAGTAGCGCTGACGATCGCCACGGCATCAACCCCTTCGGCGGCGGCCGCTTCAACGCTTTCCGGCATGCTCGGCGGACTCAGGTCCAGGCCCAGCGCGCCCGCCGCGCTTTCAACCACCATGCCGCGCTGCGGATCTTCCCAGCGCTCGGCACGCTGCTTCCAGCCGTACAGGGCGTCTTCAAAGTTGCCGACCACCGCAAAACCGACCGAGGTCAGGCGGGCGGGGACCCAGTCAATGATGGCGAACCAGAAGCGGCTGACTTCTCCCAGCGCATCCTGACGCGCCCCCCAGAACAGCCGGGCCTGCGCCGACAAGGCATAGGCAATCGCGCCAAAAGGTCCCGGCAGCAGCGCATACCAGAAGATCACCGCAAACAGATGGCGGTGCGCAGCCACAACGCCGGCTTCCAGTGTGGCGCGGCAGATGGCTTCCAGCCGGGGCGGAACCTGGGCGATCACACCTTGTTTTGCCAACCAGCCGGTGGCCAGTTGGGCCGACTCATTCAGATCATTGCGGGACAGGGCCAGCTCGATGGCTTTGTAGCGATCCAGCGCATCGCGGAAACCCAGGCAGCACCACAGGATGAAAACATGGAAAACCAGCGCGAATACGGGATGCAGATCAAGCAGCAAGCCCGCAATACATGTGATGATCACACTGGGTATCAGGACCGCCAGCACCCAGCTCAGGTGCGCGGCCGGTTTACTTCCGGCATCAAACGTTGTACTTAGCCAGTGACGCCATCGCCCTGCCGTGCGCAGGACGAAAGAAGACTCGGACAGCGGTCTGACCTGCTCGGCCAGGAAAGCGAATATCAAGGAGAAGAAGCTCATTCGCGTATTCTAAATGTCAAAGGTCATCAACAGCATGGCATCTACGGGGAAACGCCAAGAAAATTTATGTGCGCGGAGCCGGGTGCTCGCCAGCCC
>Ga0172382_10006802_pt1 | contig 16457 bp, 12 predicted proteins | sample Leawel138RmetaG_FD_122245 | JGI IMG/M metagenome (GOLD analysis project Ga0172382, IMG submission 122245) | Leachate microbial communities from a municipal landfill in Southern Ontario, Canada - Leachate well 138R metaG | ecosystem: Engineered > Solid waste > Landfill > Unclassified | place...
AATGGTGCCTATGGTGTAGTGGTAACACAGCAGGTTGTGGTCCTGTTATCGAGAGTTCAATTCTCTCTAGGCACCCCGGTTGAAAAAGACGAGCTTTTAGGCTCGTCTTTTTTTAACTCCGAAGTAAGCGGCTAAATAGGTTGAAATCGGAAGGGATAGGGCAACGCCGATACTGCCGACTAAAGTTCGAACGATTTCGGTCGCGATTAGCTCGTCATTTATTACTTGGCGAAAAGAAGTTGCGCCTTCGGGTTGGATTAAGAATAATAAGAGAAGCGGCAGAGAGGCGCCGGCGTAGGTAAGAAAAAGCGTATTAACAACCGCGCTAAGATGCGTGTTGCCGACTTTATAAGACATTTTAAAAAGCTTAGCCGGCGGCAAAGATGGGTTAGCTTCTCTTATTTGTTGAACAGCCGCGATTTGGCCGATAATGATATCATCTAAAACGCCGACCGCGCCGATTAGGATGCCGGCTAAAAGCAGGCCTTGGAAATTTATAATTTGATCCGCTCCGAGCAGGAAGGCAGCTTCCTCGTTAGAAAATCCGGTCAGACGGGTTAGTTTAGTAAAGAGCAGAGCAAGAAACATAGTCGCAAGCAAAGATAAAAAAACGCTGGCAATCGCTAAGTGGGATTTTCTTTTCCAGCCTTCGCTTAAATAGATTATTACCGCTAAGATTGAAAAAGATCCGATTACCCCGATAAGCAGAGGGTTTCCGCCGGCTAGAATGCGCGGCAGGATAATTTTTATAATAATAAAAAAACTGGCGATGAGCCCGATTAAGGAGCGGAATCCCTTTTTTCGGCCGATAATAATAATGAGTAGGGCAAAAATAAAAGCGAGTAGATAAAGATAGGGCCGACGAACGTAATCCATGATATAAAAAACATTTTTTCCGTTAAATAAATTTTCGGCCTGGACTAAAACGCGGTCGCCGGACTTGTAAAGTCCGGAATTTGCGACTTCTATTTCCGAGATGCCTTTATATTCTATTTCTTGATTTTTGAAATTTCCGGTCAGACCCTTTAAAAGAAGATCTTGTTGTATAAAAATAGAGCCGTTTTCTCGGGTGGAAGACTCTTCGTTTAGAATTTTAAGCACTCGGGCTTCAAAAACCGCGTTTTCTGTTATTTCTCCGGCGCCTCCCAAGGTGATATAAGAAGAATCTTCGGTCTCGATATTTTCGGTCTCAATATTTTCAGCTCGCGCCGGGAAAGCACAGAAAAACAATAAAAACAGCATTAAGGCGAAAAAGAAATTTTTTTTAAGCATATATTTAGACGGGGCATTTAAAAGCATGATTGTTTTATGATTTAGAGTATTTTTAATGGTTTAAAACCGGCTCGGATAAAACGGGCCAGTATATAATCTTTTAAACAAAGCTTTAATTATTATATCTTATAATAACTTAATAATAAAATAAGCGTTAAAAATTTTTTAGGAAAATTTTTGTTTTTATGGTAGAATAAAAGAAAAATATGGCAGTTGAATATCATATTTACGATCAAAAATTTTTTCAAAACACTTTAGAATTAGAAGCGGATTCGGCCGTGGCGGCGGTAGCTGTTTTTTATGAGCAGTTCAAACCGAAATCCGTTATTGATATCGGTTGCGGCTGCGGAATTTATTTGAAATATTTTGCCGAGCGGGGAGTTGAGATTATTGGTTATGACGGTTCGCCGGCGGCGTTAAAAGAGTCCCTGGTCGGCGACAAAATAAAAATTTTTGATTTAGCCAGGCCGCTTAGATTGGAAAAAAAGTTTGATTTGGCTCTCTGTCTGGAAGTCGCCGAACATTTAGAAGAAAAAGATGCGGACACTTTAGTGGAAACCCTAATTAATTTATCTAATACGATTATTTTTACGGCCGCTGTTCCCGGCCAGGGTCCGCGGAGCATCGGCCATATTAACGAACAATGGCCGGAATATTGGATTGCTAAATTTGTGTCCAAGGGCTTTACTTTCCAGGAAAAATTAACGGCGCGGCTTAAAGAAAAATTAAAAGATAAAAATGTGGTTTGGTGGTTGACACAAAATTTGATGATTTTTTCAAGACAAAAATAATTAATAATAATATGATAAGCGAATGGGCAAATAAAAACGCGGAGGAACTATTTAAAGAATTTGAAACAGCGGAGAACGGTTTAAGTTCGGCTGAGGCGGCGGCGCGATTGGAAAAATATGGAGAAAACAAGTTGCCTGAAGGAAAGCGGGATAGTTTTTGGCTTATCTTTTTCCGCCAATTCCAGAGTCCCTTGGTTTATATTTTATTAGTTGCGGCGATAATCGTTTTTATTTTAAAGGAGTTTACCGACGGGTTTGTAATCATGGGTGTTTTGATTTTTAATGCGGTAGTCGGAGCAATCCAGGAAGGGAAAGCTCAAAACACGCTTTTGGCTTTGAAAAAATTCGCGGAAACCCGGGCAACAGTCTGGCGCGATGGCCGGGAAATCATTATCCCGAGCGCGAAGATTGTTCCGGGTGATATTATTTCTTTGCAAGCCGGAGAAAAAGTTCCGGCGGAAGCCCGTCTGATTGGCGCGAATAATCTTAAAGTTAATGAGGCCTCCTTAACCGGCGAATCAAAGCCGGTGGCGAAAAACCCGGAAAAGATATTAGAGAAAAACGAAGAAATAATCGGACAGAGCAATTTAGTGTTTAAAGGAACTGATATTGCGGCTGGCAATGGTCAAGCCCTGGTTTTAGCAACCGGGACAAATACTTTTATCGGTCGGATTGCTGCGCAGATTGCGGTGGTTGATACAGATGTGCCCTTAAAGGCCGATTTGCAAAAATTATCTCGTTTAATAATATTTATTGTTTTGGCGGTGAGCGCGTTTTTATTCGCGCTCGGTCTTTTCTGCGGTGAGTCTCCCCGAGAAATGTTCGTGGTCGTTGTTTCCTTAGCGGTTTCGGTTATTCCGGAAGGATTGCCGATTGTCATGACCTTGGTTTTAGCGACCGGTGTTTGGCGGATGGCTAAGCGGCAGGCCTTAGTTAAGCGCCTACAGGCGGTTGAGGCGCTTGGTCAGGCCAAGATTATTGCCGTAGATAAAACCGGCACGATTACCCGTAATGAATTGATTGTTCAAAAAGCTTATGTCGGCGGTCGGATGTTTGAAATCGGGGGGATCGGGTATGAGCCGGAAGGCGAGGTTCGTTTGTCTGGGAAAATGATTAATCCGGCTGATTTTTCTGATTTGATTTTTGCCGGGAAAGTGGCGGCTTTAAGCGCGGACGCCCGGATAACTTTTGAACCGAAAACCAAGCAATGGCGAGTGGCCGGTGATCCGACCGAAGCGGCCATGCTGGTTCTGGCACAAAAGCTCGGCTTTCGCCAAGAAGATTTACAGCGGGATTTTAAGGTTTTGGCGGCCGCTCCTTTTGATTATCGTTTAAAATACCGAGCGGCTTCTTATGAAAAAGACAGCAAGCGATTAATTACTCTTTCCGGTGCGCCGGAAACGATTTTAAATCTCTGCGGAAAAATTTATCGAGACGGCCATCGGCATGATTTTAAAGAAGGAGAAAAAAAAGAATTGGAAAAAACTTTTTTTGATCTGTCGCGCCAAGGATTGCGAGTCGTGGCTTTAGCGGAAGAAAGGGATGATCGGGATATCTTTAATCCGGAAAAAACAAAAAATTTATCTTTTGTCGGATTCTTGGGGATGCGCGACGCGATTCGCCCGGAAGTTGCCGGCGCAATGCGCCAGGCGAGCGAGGCCGGAATCAGGGTAATTATGATTACCGGCGATCATGCAATAACCGCCAAGGCGGTTGCCCGGGAAGCGGGGATATATAAAGACGGTGATGAAGTTTTGACCGGGAAAGATTTAGACGGCTTATCAGATGAGAAATTAGCGAACAAACTTGATCGCGTGAGCGTTTTCGCGCGGGTTAATCCGGAACATAAATTAAAAATTATCCAGGCCTTTAAAGCCCGTGGTGAAATTATTGCCATGACCGGTGACGGGGTTAACGACGCCCCCTCGCTTGTGGCCGCAGACTTAGGCGTGGCCATGGGGGTAATCGGCACGGAAGTAGCCAAAGAAGCTTCGGATATAATTCTTTTGGACGATAATTTCGGCAGTATTGTTTCTGCGGTTGAAGAAGGGAGAAGTATTTATAAGACGATAAAAAAAGTAATTCTTTATCTTTTTTCAACCAACATCAGTGAACTTTTGGTGATTATTGTCGCTTTGGCGCTCGGGTGGCCTTTACCAATTTTAGCGGCGCAGATAATTTGGCTTAATGTTGTGACCGATGGTTTTCTTGATGTTTCTTTGGCCATGGAGCCGAAAGAACCGGGCTTGTTGCGCGACCACATTGTTAAGAAAAAACGCGGTTTAGTTGACGGCTTAATGGCGCGACGGATGACGCTTATGGCTTTGCCGATGGCGGCAGTCGGACTTCTGCTGTTTAAGGATTATTACGCCGGTGATTTAGATAAGGCCCGGACGGTTTGTATGAGCGTTATGGCCATTGCCCAGGTATTCAATGCTTTAAATTGTCGCTTTGAAAAAAAATCAATTTTTCAAACTAACCCCTTTTCTAACTGGTTTTTAGTGATTGCAATTTTTGTCTCTTCCGGACTTCAGGTCTTAGCAGTTTATGCTCCAGCCCTGCAGGGGATTTTACGCACCGCGCCTTTAGCGGCGCGTGATTGGGCGCTGATTATTCCGGCGGCCGCCTCAGTATTGATAGTTGAAGAAATGCGCAAATTAGTCATGAGATTGCGGGATATTTTTATAAAAAAGATAGTTTGACAGAAAAAGCATGAAAAAAATCAATAAAAAAAATATTAAGAAAAAAAAGGCGGCCGTAGCTTATATCAGTATGGAAATCGCCTTGGAAAACGAGATTAAGAATTACGCCGGGGGCCTAGGGGTTTTAGCCGGGGACATCTTGAGATCGGCAGCGGATTTATCTTTTCCCATGGTTGGCGTTACTTTGTTAAATGACCGTGGTTATTTCAAACAGGTTATCAGTTCCGACGGCGAACAAATTAAACGGACCGATTCTTTAGATTTTTCTAAATTAAAAAAGCTTCCGGCACAAGTCGTAGTTAATATCGGGAAAGAAAAGGTAAAGGTCGGGGTTTGGCGCTATCGCCTGCGAAGTGGCGGTGGCGTAACGCCGATTTATCTTTTGGACACGAATACCCCCGGTAATAGCCGGGCAAATCGGGAATTAACCGGGGAGCTTTATGGCGGAAATAACGAATATCGCTTGAAGCAAGAAATAATTTTAGGCCGCGGTGCAATTAAGATTTTAAAAGCGCTTGATTATGAAATTGAAAAGTTCCATATTAACGAGGGGCATGGTGCTTTAGCGGCCATAGAATTATTTTTGGATCAGTCCGGGGGCTCGGATGAAGCGCGCTTAGAAGCCGTGCGGCAGCAATGCATCTTTACCACACATACGCCGTTGGCCAAGGGCCAGGATATTTTTTCGCTTCCTTATTTAAAGCGTTATCAAGTTGATTGGCCGACGTCTTTAAAAGGATTAATGGATAAGGGCGAGATTAATATGACTCGCGTCGCTCTTTATTTTTGCGCTTACAGCAACGCGGTGTCTAATAAGCACGGAGTCGTTTCCCGTCGCTTGTTCCCGGGTTTTAAAATTAGAACAGTAACTAACGGAGTCAATTCGGTTTTTTGGTCGGCGCCGGAATTTAAAAAACTATATGATAAATATTTGCCGGGTTGGCGGGAAGATAATGGGTCGTTGGCGAGAGCCTTAAAGATTCCGAGTCAAGAAATCTGGACGGCGCACCAAAAAGCCAAGGGCCGCTTGATTCGCCAATTAAACAAAGAAAAGCGAGCCGGTTTTAAAAAGGAAGTTTTTACTATTTGCTACGCCCGTCGCTTTACGCCGTATAAGCGGCCGGAATTTTTATTAAAAGATATGGATCGTTTAGTTGAGCTTCAGAAGCGAGCAGGAAAAATTCAATTAATTTTTGCCGGTAAAGCGCACCCACAAGATCTAGATGGGCAGGAATTAATCAAACAGGTTCATACAATTGGGAAAAAATTAGCCGGAAAAATAAAAATAGTTTTTTGGGAAAATTATGATCTTAAAAAAGCGGGGTATCTAACGGCCGGAGCCGACCTTTGGCTTAATACTCCTTTGCCGCCGAATGAAGCGTCAGGGACTAGCGGTATGAAAGCGGCGCATAACGGCGTGCCGCAGGCCAGTACTCTAGACGGTTGGTGGCCCGAGGGTTATGTTAAAGAAAAAACTGGTTGGGCAATTAAAAAAAATAATCCAAAAGATTTATATAATTTATTAGAAAAAGAAATTTTGCCGCTTTATTATAAAAAGCCCTCTAAATGGGCGGACTTGATGGTTTCAATAATCGCGCTTAACGCCTCATTTTTCAATACGGAAAGGGTTTTGCGGCAATATATTAAAGAGGCCTATAAATTAGAAGGTCCAAGAAGCGAATAACAAAATGAGATTAAGGGCTTTATTTTACGGCCGGTTATTAAAAACTTAGCCGGGTTGCCAAAATGGATAAAAAATTAAAAAGATAGTATAATAATAATAAGTTTATAAAATAATTTATAATTTATGCCTAAAGACAACGCAAAAAAAAGTAAACAAACAGAACAAGAGGTTAGACAAGAACAATTTAAACTTTATGGTCATGAAGTTTTAGAAAAAGTTAAGAAATTAATTAAGGAAGGGAATGTCCGCCGGATTATCATTAAGAATGAAAAAGACAAAGTTTTAATGGAAATCCCGGTGACAATTGCTGTTGTCGGCACGATTTTTGCGCCGGTTTTAGCGGCGGTAGGCGCTTTAGCGGCCTTGGTTAGTAAATGCACTTTAGTTGTGGAGAAGAAAAAATAGATTGAAGAAGTAGGAAAAATTAAAAAATCCCGGTTAAGCGGGATTTTTTAGAATTTAATTTTAAACAGGGGGCGTGTAGGGAAATTTTTATTTTATTAACTCCAAAACCTCATCTTTTTTCTCGGCCATCGTTTTTTCGTTAACCGCTTCTAAATTAAGGCGGATTTTTGGCTCGGTATTTGAGCCGCGGACATTAAACCAGAAGTCCGGGAATTCAACGGTTACTCCGTCTAAACGGCTGATTTTTCCGCCGGCATACTTTTCTGTTATTCTTTGGAAAACAAGATCTTTATCAGCAACGGCGCGGTTTATTTCGCCGGAATGATAATATTTTTTGTAGGGTTTGAGATAAGTCGTGACATCTGTCGGCGCGGCGGAAAATTCCGTTAATAATTTTAAAATCATTATTTCCGGGTACTCAAAACAGCCAGCGGCGCCTTGGAGAAAAAAATGCCCGGAAGATTCGCCAGCAAAATAAATATCTTCTTTTAGCATTTGTTCTTTAATCAAGGAATGGCCGACGCGGGTTGCTATCGGGATTCCGCCATTGGCGATAATCAGGTCAGTCGTGATTTTGCCCGGGCGGATATCATAACCGATTTTTGCTCCCGGCTTATCTTTGAGAAATAATTTTGCCAGCAGGCCGCGGATAATCGCCGGCGGAATAGTTTCGCCGGCGTTATCAACAAAAAAAACCCGGTCACCGTCGCCGTCAGTCGCGATTCCGAGGTCAGCTTTTTGTTTTAGCACTTCTTCCTGGAGTTGTGTTAAATTTTCTTCTTTTAACGGATCGGCCTCATGCGCCGGGAAAGAACCGTCAAGTTCGGAATTGATATAGCTTGCCTTACAGGGCAGTTTTTCAAATAAGGGACGCAAATAAGTCAGGCCCATGCTATTAGCCGGATCAATGACAATGTTTAATTTTTTTATTTTTTCCAGGTCGGAAAAACTTAAAGCATAATTAATCGCCGCATTTAAAGCTTCGGAATTTTTAGTAATTACCCCCGGGCGCGCGGCTGGAGAAAAGTTTTCATTTATTATTTTTTCTTTCAAGAAATTGATACCGGTTTCGCCGCTTACCGGTACGCCTTGGGCGCGGACGATTTTAAATCCGTTCCATTCTTTCGGGTTATGCGAGGCGGAGACGATTATTCCGCCGTCGTAATTATATTTTCCGACCGCAAAATAGAAAGTCGGGGTCGCGACTAAGCCCAAGTCAACAACATCGGCCCCGGCTTCGACTAAACCCCGGATTAAATTATCTTTTAAGGCCGGTGAAGAAAAGCGCATATCTCGGCCGACCGCGATTTTTAGCGCTTTAGTCGAGGAATAATCAGGATCATTTTTTCGTAATTCAACAAAAGCCCGACCTAAAAGATAGGCAGTTCTATCGTCGAAATCACGGCCGTAGATTCCTCGGATGTCGTAGGCTTTAAAAATTTCAGGATTGACGCGCATAATAATAGAATCCGCCCAGACCTATTCCCATAGCGGCCAAGGCCAAGAGCCAACCGATAATCGGGATGGCGAACAAGAGCCAGCAGATAACTATTCCTAAGAGAGCCGCCCAAAGTAGGGAGAATTGTTTATGTTTATTTATTTTCTTCAAGATAAAGCGGCCGACAAAAATGGCGGTTAAAATTTTAGCCAAATAAATTCCGATTAACCATAAACTACCGGCGATTAAAGCAAGCGGCAAACCGATTAGCGTGATTGCTAAAATAAAAGCTAGAGGCGGGAGAAGGAAGAAAATAATTAAACCGGGGAGCAGGGCTTTAGCCGGAGATTTTTCTAAACGATTTAAGATTTCCGGCAGAAATTTTTTCCCAAGTAAAACTAAAGCCAAGCCGGTCGCCAGAGCCGCGCCGAGCGCGAACAAGCGGGCGGAAAGCCAGGCCAGGAATAAGTTAGGCGTTTTGGTTTCCGGAAAATTTTGTTTGATTTGCCCGTGAATTTCCGCTTGGTTAGAAATTTGCGCCGCCTGACTTGATTTATAAGTTAGGTTGCCGCCGATTTTTGCAGTCGGCGCGACAGTCAAGCTAGAATTGGTTTTTTCTCCAAAGCCTAAGTTAACGTTTTTTCCTATAGAACCAGCAAGCAAGGCCTGTCCGACTTGGCCGCCTAAATCTCCGGCAATCACGCCGCGGATTTCCACGTTCGCTCCGGCGAGATAAACGTCCCAGCCGATTTGCGCTTGTTCGCCTAGAACGATATTAGAACCGAAAGCATTGACATTGCGGGCGACCGGGCCGTTGATGGTTAAAAAGTTTCCGGCGATTCGAATATTGCCGCCGATTTCGCCGTTGACTACGATGTTTTGCGCCGCGGCGATTAAATCGCCCTCAACTCGACCATTGATATTGATTGTTTGTCCGGTGGCAATCAGGTCGCCGCCGATTATCCCGTCAACCGTAATTATTTGTCCGGCGGCGAAAAAATTACCAGCGACGATATCGCTTTCGCCGACATAAATAGATTCGCCGGCTTTAAGTCCGGCCGCCCGAGCGACGCCGAAAGGCAGAAGTAGGGCCAGCGCCAAAACCGCGATTATAATTTTTAAGGTTTGTTTTTTCATAAATTGTTTTTTTAGTAATGTTGTTAAATATAAAAAAATGGTATATTATTAGGGAATTATATTTATATTATAACCTAAATGACCGAGCGTAGCAATAAAAAAGAAGCCATTGTCCGCTTAATCCTTGATTATCGGATAAAAATAAAAAATCGCGCCGATTTAGAAGTAATAAAGCGTTTTTTATGTAAAGAATACGGTCTGACTCAGATTTTAAACTCGGAGATTTTAAAAGAATATCGGGCTTTGTTAGTGTTAAACAAACTAGAACCGTTTAAATTGTTTGAGAGCTTATTGCGCAAGCGCTCAATTCGGACTTTATCCGGCATCGCGCCGGTCGCGGTTTTGACTAATCCATATTCCTGCCCGGGCCAGTGTGCTTATTGCCCGCATGAAAAAGACGTGCCGACCAGTTATTTATCAAACGAACCGGCGGTAATGCGAGCAATCCGATGCGATTATGATCCTTATCAGCAGGTGGCGGCGCGCCTGCGCGCTTTAGAGAGTAATGGACATGAACCGACCAAGATTGAAATAATCGTTATTGGCGGCACCTGGAGCTATTTGCCGGCTAAATATAAATATTGGTATATCTTAAATTGTTTTCGGGCGGCAAATGATTATGAAAAAATAAGAAAAATAGGATTTGAACGTCCGATTGGCGTGGAAAAATTTAAAAGCGGATTTAAGACGCCTTATGCCAAGAATTTGAAACTAAAAGCATTAAAAAAATTTTTAGCGACTGAGCAGAAGAAAAACGAAAGCGCGGTTTATAAAATTATTGGCCTCACTTTAGAAACCCGGCCGGATTATATTAATGATGCTGAATTGCGCGAGATGCGGGAACTCGGCTGTACGCGCGTGGAAATCGGCGTCCAGGTTATTGATGATGCGATTTTAAAATTAAATAAACGCGGGCATGGTGTCGCGGCCATTATTGACGCGACGCGCTTGTTAAAACAATATGGCTTTAAGATTACTTATCATTTAATGCCGGCTCTGCCCGGGGCGACACCGGCGCGCGATTTTAGATTATTTAAAAAATTATTTATTGACGAGCGATTCCAACCGGATCAAATTAAATTTTATCCGACCGTTGTGACGCGCGGCAGTTTATTATATCGCTGGTATCGAGCCGGGAAATATAAGCCGTATTCGGATAAAGTTTTGCAGGAATTAATCGTTAAATGCAAAGCGGCAGTGCCGCGTTATGTCCGAATTATTCGTTTGATCCGTGATATCCCGGGCGAATCTATCGTGGCCGGAAATCGGATTACTAATTTGCGGCAGATTATGAAACAACGAGGCGTAAAATGCAATTGTATCCGTTGTCGCGAAGTGAAAGACGGAATAATCGGTCACCATAAAATAAATATCATTGAATATCCGGCGGCCGGCGGCCAAGAATATTTTATTAGTGCCGATAGTTTGGATGGCACGACTTTATACGGATTTTGCCGTTTGCGTCTAGACAAAAACAGCCCGATTGCGCCGGCGATTATTCGCGAGCTCCATGTTTACGGTGAATTGGTTTCTGTTGGCGGCGCGAAAAAAACCCAGCATAGCGGGCTGGGTCGAAAGTTAATGGCCGAGGCGGAAAAAATTGTGAGGAAAGAATTTAAACGGAGATTAAAAATCGCTGTGATTTCTGGTGTCGGAGCGAGAGGGTATTATCGGAAAATGGGGTATAAACAAGTCAATAATTACATGATAAAAAATATTTGAATGTTTGAAACTATTGGGTTATGATATAGATATATGTTAATCACTAAATTTACTAAAACCTGGTCGGGGTTTGTTTCTTTAAACGTCATTTTTTAAGCCAGAGGCGTGATTTTAGTAAAAAATAACGCCTTTGGAGGGCGTTTTTATTTTTGACAAAAGCCTTTAGTTAAATTAAGATTAAAGTATCAACGAGCCGAATTTTAATTAACTTTAATTAAATTAGATTAATTAAAATTTAGCTAAAATTATATGAAATATGATTATTTACAAAATCAGGATCCGGCGGTCTGGGAAATAATCGCTCGGGAGGAAAAACGACAGAACGAAGAATTGGAACTTATTGCTTCGGAAAATTATGTTTCCCCCGCTGTTTTGGAAGCGATGGCTACGGTTTTGACGAATAAATATAGCGAAGGTTATTCCGGTCACCGCTATTACGGTGGCAACGCGGTTATTGATGAGATTGAAAATCTGGCAATTGAGCGCGCAAAAAAATTATTTGAAGCGGAACATGTTAATGTCCAGCCTTTATCCGGGTCGCCGGCGAATGCCGCGGTTTATATGGCTTTTTTAGAGCCGGGTGATAAGGTTTTGGGCTTGCGTTTAGATCATGGTGGCCATTTGTCGCACGGGCATAAAGTAAATTTTTCCGGTCGTCTTTATAATTTTGTTCAATATGGCGTTAATCCGGAAACTGGCGTGATTGATATGGAGGAGGTGCACCGGATTGCCTTAGAAGAAAAACCAAAAATGATCGTGGCCGGTTTTAGCGCCTATTCGAGAGAGATTGATTGGCAGAAATTTAAAGAGATCGCGGATGAGGTCGGCGCTTATACTTTTGCCGATATCGCGCATATCGCCGGATTGGTCGCGGCCAAGCAGGTTGGAAATCCGGTGCCGATTTTTGATGTTGTTTCAACCACGACGCATAAGACCTTGCGCGGGCCGCGCGGCGCGATTATCATGTGCAAAGAAAAATTCGCCAAGCAGATTGATCGTGCGGTTTTTCCGGGCATGCAGGGCGGACCGCATGACCATATTACGGCGGCGAAAGCGGTTGCTTTTGGCGAGGCGTTAAAGCCGGAATTTACGGAATATGCGAAACAAATAATAAAAAACGCGCAAACCATGGCCGCGGAATTTACGGCGCGCGGCTATGAAATAATTTCCGGCGGCACGGATAATCATCTAATAGTTGTTAATTTATATAATAAGGGATTAGCCGGAAAGGATGCGGAGATTGCTTTAGATAAAATCGGAATTTCAATTTCCCGTTCAACGATTCCAAATGATCCGAATCCGCCGATGAATCCATCGGGCATTAGAATCGGCACACCGGCGATAACTACTCGGGGAATGAAGGAAGAAGAAATGAAAACGATTACGGGATTGATTGACGAGGCCTTGAAAAATAAAGATGATGAAAATAAATTAAACGTTTTGAAAAAGCAGGTTAAGGAGCTATGTGAAAAGTTCTCGATTCCGACTAAATAGTTTTAACCTTATCAGCGCGGGATACGGCTGATTGGCCAGATAAAAGACGCGGTTAAATAAGATAAAAATTTTAATATGGTGCAAAAAATTAACGGACAGGCGATTGTGGGAAAAATTAAAGATAGAATTGCCGAAGAAATATATAAGCTCAATGGGCCAAGACCGAACTTGGCGATTATTTTAGTTGGTGAGCGCGCCGATTCTAAATTATATGTATCTTTAAAAGAACGCGAGGGCAAAAAAGTCGGCGTGGATACGCATTTATATAAGTTAGGGGCGGATATTTCTGAAGAAGAACTTTTGGCGACGATTGATTTTTTAAATAAAGATGAAATTATTGATGGTATTTTAATTCAACTGCCTTTGCCGGAGAAGTTTAATACTGACAAGATTATTGCCGCGTTGGATCCGAAAAAAGACGTGGACGGGTTTCATCCGGCTCACCCGGATTATATTATTTCGCCGGTTTTAGGCGCGATTGGTGCTTGTTTGGACGAAATTGATTTTTCGCCGGAAGAGAAGAAGGCCTGTGTTTTATATAATTCTGAAGTTTTCGGTCAAAGCGTTAAAGCTGATCTTGAAAAAAGAGGTTTTAAAGAAATTTATTTGAAGGAAAAATCAGTGGAAGCGGATTTGTTGATTACGGCTTTAGGCAATCCTCGTCAAATAAAAAAGGAAATGATTAAGGAGGACGCAGTAATAATTGATATTGGGATTACTAAAAAAGATGACGAGGTTCTTGGCGATGTAGATTTTGACGATGTTAAGGACAAAGCCGGGTTCATTACGCCGGTGCCTGGCGGTATCGGGCCGCTTACTATTGCCTTTTTATTTAAGAATGTTTTAGAGATCTTCAAGCGGCGGGGCGCTAATGATTAATTAAAAAAACAGCGTACCAAGCGAAAGATAAGAGCCCTGGTTTGGTTATACTAAGCAAGGCAAAGTAAAGTAAAGTAAAGTGATACAGCAAAAATCATGGAAAAGAAAAAACAACAACTTGCGGAACTTTTAAAGATTCATTTCGGCTATGAATCTTTTTTACCTGGCCAGGAAAAAGCGATTGATAATATTTTGCGCGGCAAGAATACGGTTGTTGTTTTACCGACTGGCGGCGGGAAATCCTTGATTTATCAATTGCCCGCTCTAATTTTAGAGGGAATCACGATTGTTATTTCGCCGTTAATCGCCTTAATGAAAGATCAGGTTGATTCTTTAGAGTGCGTCGGTATTCCAGCGACTTTCATTAACTCTTCGATTTCGCCGGATGAAGCGACTCGGCGTTTGGCACAAGCCAAGAACGGCGGGTATAAGATCGTTTATATCGCCCCGGAGCGTTTTTATAATCAGAATTTTTTGCGCGATTTGGAAAAAATAAAAGTGTCTTTATTCGCGATTGATGAAGCGCATTGTATTAGCCAATGGGGGCATGATTTTCGGCCGAGCTATCTTCGCTTAAAAGATGCGCTAAAGTTTACGGGCTCGCCGACGGTTGTCGCTTTGACCGCGACGGCGACGCCGGAAGTGCGAGATGATATTGTCAAGCAATTGGATCTAAAAGAAGCGGAGTTAGTTATCACCGGTTTTGCCCGTCCAAATTTACAATTTGCGGTCGCGCCGGCCGCTAACGGTCAAAAGGTTGAAAATATTGTCGGCCTGTTATCAAGCAATCCCGAAATCGGCTCGGGAATAATTTATGTCGGGACGCGCGCTAAAGCGGACGAGATTTTAGAGGCCCTAGTGGAGAACAATATTAAAGCGGTCGCTTACCATGCCGGCATGGATGCGGATAGCCGGAATTGGGTCCAAGAGCAATTCATGAAAGGCGATGCTCAAGTCGTGGTTGCGACCAACGCTTTCGGCTTAGGAATTAACAAGAAAGATATCCGTTTTGTTATCCATCATGATTTGCCGGGTACGATTGAGGCCTATTATCAAGAAGCCGGCCGAGCCGGGCGCGACGGCCAGCCGAGTTTTTGTTTATTATTTTATCACCAACAGGATCGCTATTTGCGCGAGTTTTTTATCAAGGGCGACAATCCAGAACCGGAGATTATTATAGAAATTTATGATTGGCTGGTGCGCCGGGCCGGGATGGAAATTGATCCGGCAGCCTCGCTTTTAATTACTTACGCGGAAATCGCCCAGAGTTTGTCGGAGAGCGTACCGGAAATGACGATTGGTACGGCTTTAAAAATTTTAGAAAAAGAAGGATATATTTCCCGGCCGAACGAAAAAAATTCAAATTCTTATTTAAAGGCAAAAAAGGATTGGATGGAGGTGGCGGCAACGGTCGGGAAAAGAGCTAAAAGCCAGGCCGAAGTCGTGGCTAAGCTTGGAGAAAATTACGCGGCGGAGCTAAAAACCGGCTGGGAGTTTAATCCGGAAGAAGCGGCGGTTGTTCTAAAGATAAAAAAAGATTCTTTGCTCCGGGCGATTAAGAAATTAGCCGAGAAAGATTTAGTTGAGTATCGGCCGCCTTTCCGAGGAACAGAAATAAAGGTTTTAAAAATTGTGGAAAGCGAGGATGTGAATTTAGATTTTAAGGCCTTGAAAGCGAAGGCGGCGCGGGCTTATGAAAAATTAGATGAGATGGAAAATTATGTTTATTCGATTTCTTGCCGCCAGGAGTATATTTTGAAATATTTCGGAGACGAACGAGCTGCGCCTTGCGGCCGCTGTGATAGTTGTTTGAAGGTAAATAGAAACAAAGAACGCGGCGGCGAGGATTATCGTAATAAAGAATATTTATGAAAGAATCCGCGGCTAAAGAATTATTAGATTTAGTTAGAGACGGCTATAACGAAATCGCCGCGGATTTTGATGCGACTCGGCGCAAAGAATTATGGCCGGAAATGCGTCGTTTCGCGGGCGCGGTTAAAGTCGGCGAAAAGATTTTAGACGCCGGTTGTGGCAACGGCCGGCTTTTGGAAGCGCTTAAAGATAAAGAAATTGAATATTTAGGAATTGATAATAGCCGGAATTTATTGGCGCTAGCTCGGCGCAATTATCCGGCGCAAAAATTTTTAGAGGCGGATATTTTAGATTTACGCGCTTTGCCGGATTCGTATTTTGATCGAATTTTTTGTTTGGCGGTTCTTAGCCATTTGCCGACGCGGGCGCGGCGGATTAAGGCCTTAAAGCAGTTATCCTTAAAGCTTAAGCCGGGCGGGGAGATTATTATTAGCGCTTGGAATCTTAATAATAATCCGCGTTATTGCCCCTTGATTTTTAAGAATATTTTGTTTAAGATATTAGGAAAACATAAATTTGGCTGGCGTGACTTGGTTTTTACTTGGAAGGGGGCGGACGGACAGGCAGCCGGCCAACGATATTATTATGTTTTTTCGTCGCACGAATTAAAAAAGACCATTCGGGCCACGGATTTAAAAATTAAAGAATTTTTTAAAAATAAATTTAATTATTGGCTGGTTCTAAGAAAGGAGGAATAAATTCAGGACCAACAATTCTAAGGCAGTTGTTTAACAAAAAAATAATAAATATGAGTAAAAAAGAAACAATACCTTCTCGGATAATCGAGTTGCCGCTTGAATTAGAGAAAGAAACGGTTTGGCGGATCGGCCGGATGATTAAGGACAAAATTCTTGCGCCGGCGAAATTAAAATCTTTTTTGGATGGCGTAGAGAACAAGCATCTCAAAAAGGAAAAAGCGCGGGTTAAAAAAGAAATCGCCGCGCGAGAACTTAAGTATCCGATTTTGATTTCCCGCGAAGACAGCCTGAGGGTTTGGCGGGATAAGCAGGGGGTATTAGAGGAAACAGGCACAGATTTTCCTGATTATGTTTATGTTAAGC
>Ga0172382_10006803_pt1 | contig 16457 bp, 14 predicted proteins | sample Leawel138RmetaG_FD_122245 | JGI IMG/M metagenome (GOLD analysis project Ga0172382, IMG submission 122245) | Leachate microbial communities from a municipal landfill in Southern Ontario, Canada - Leachate well 138R metaG | ecosystem: Engineered > Solid waste > Landfill > Unclassified | place...
ACGGGAAGGCTCCCAAGGCCGACGACCAGCCCTGCTCCTAGACCGCCAACTGTGTTAAACAGATCCCGTAACCGGCTGAACCCGAAGGATATCATGGTCAAGATCGCCACCTGGAACGTGAACTCGGTCAAGGCCCGCCTGCCCAACGTCCTTGCGTGGCTCGAAAGTGCCGCGCCCGACGTCGTGCTATTGCAGGAACTGAAGTGCCAGGAGGACGGATTTCCCGCCCTGGAGCTTCAGGCCCTGGGGTACCAGGCGGCCGTGGTCGGCCAGAAAAGCTATAACGGCGTCGCCATCCTGTCGCGCCGCCCCCTGCGCGTGGTCGAACGCGCCCTTCCAGGCAATGCCGACGACCCGCAGGCGCGGTATGTAGAGGCGGTCGTTGACGAGACGCTTCGCGTAGCGTCGATTTACCTGCCCAACGGCAACCCTGTCGATACCGAGAAGTACCCCTACAAACTGGCCTGGATGGACCGCCTGCGGGAGCACGCCCGGAGGCTCCTCACCCACAATGGGATAACGGTTCTGGGGGGGGATTACAACGTCTGCCCGACCGATGAGGACGTCTATGATCCGGTCGGCTGGGCAAATGACGCCCTATGCCGCCCGGAAAGTCGTTCCCGCTACCGTTCCTTGCTGAATTTGGGGTATACTGACGCATACCGCGCCTTAAACCGTGAACCCAACCGATATTCCTTCTGGGACTATCAAGCGGGCGCTTGGCAGAAGGACAATGGACTCAGGATCGACCACTTGTTGCTTTCCCCTCAGGCGGCGGATCGCTTGGTCGCTAGCGGCATCGATCGCGGCCCGCGTGGAAAGGAAAAGGCATCCGACCACACCCCGGTTTGGTGCGAACTGGACCTCTCAAATGTGAGGGCTGACGCCGGCAGGTCTTTAAACTTAGAATAAAAAGTGGTCTTTCAACGCTGAACATGGGATCACTTAAGGTACTACAGGCGCTGGGGGCAAACGAACATCGGGGGCATATTCGGACGATGAACGACAACAGGATGCAGCGCCTTCAAAGCTTCGCGCGCATGGAGTCGCCAATCGACCCCAATACGTTAGCGGAAGCGGTGTCGGCAATGTGCATTGAGGAGGCCGCCCCCCTTGCGCCGGCCGAAGCGGCGCTGGCCCATGAAATCCTCATCCACGTCTACCGTTCCGTACAAACCGATATGCGGCGTGTTCTGGCGCAACGGTTCGCCGCCCGCGCCGACGCCCCCCACGCTCTCGTGCTGGCCCTTGCCAACGACATTATCGAGATTGCCCGCCCCGTCATTCGTCTCAGTCCGGTCCTTGGCGACGAGGATTTGGTGCGTCTGGTGGTGGATGGCAGCCCCGACCACCGGATTGCGGTGACAGAACGCCCTGCCCTTTCGGCCCGTATCTGCGATGTTCTGATCTATCTGGGCGACCCGAATATCGCCGTGCGCGTCGCCGGACATGCCAACGCAGCCGTCTCGGCCCACGCCTTGCAACGATTGGTCCTGGCTTCGCGGGAAACACAGCCGCTCCAGCACTTGGTGCTCCGCCGTCCTGAAATGCGCGATGATTTGGCCGCGGCGATGTACCACTGGGTTGCCGCCGACCTGAAAGCCTACATTGCCGACCACTATGGCGACGCTCTGGCGCGGCACCTGGGGCCGGACATTGATGCGGCTGCTGGCAGTACCCGCCGCCCCGCCAGCGCTCCGGCCTTGTCGACCGCCACCAACGATGTCCTTCAAGCGCTGCGGCGGGGCGATATGCTGGACGCCGAGCAGACCATGCAGCGCATCACCCGCCTGCCCGAGTTCGCGGTGTCGCGGCTTCTTTACAACGACACTGGTGAGGGCTTGGCCATTGTTTGCCGCGCGGCCGGGATCGATGAGGCCGCGTACGGAGAAATCTTTGCGTTGCTCAATGCCAGCGGCCCAGCGGCAACATTCCTGGAAACGGCAGCGTTCAGCGCCGCTGTGGCGTACTTCAAACGGCTGACCAGCCGACAGGCCAACCTCATCCTCGACGGCTGGCGGACCACGCCCCGCTCCGTCTGGGGTGATCCCAGCCGCACCAACGCCGCCTGGTCCCGCCGGCGGGCGATGGAGCAGGCGTAGTCTCCGGCCGCTTCAACTCCGCGTGCAGCGTTCCATGTACGTCGACCCTGTCACGGTGAACGTCATCGATGGCGCGTTCAGGCGCGGGGCTGTGGTGCCGATGTGGGTCGGGACACCGCACGCCTCGTTCATCGACGTCTTGCCTTCCAGAAAATTGAAGGCTCCGCCCATGGGGATGCCCCGGTATACCGAAATATTCAGGAGAAAGCCCCGTCGGCCACCCCCTGCGTCGCTGAATGTCGTGGACTGCCCAGCCGAAATATGGCGGATCGTCCTTTCCCGCGTCTCCCAGTTAAACCATTCGGCTTCCACGAGGAAGCCTCCGTTGTTCGCCACGGTGAAGGTGCTTTCGGCTGAGGCCGGCGTCGCAACCTGGGTCAGGAGGCAAGCAGCCAGAAACAGAGCAGCGATCTTTGTGCGGAGCATCTAACGGTCTTTCATGTCGGAGGGTGGTGTCGAAGCGGCTCCGCCGGACTGCGTGGGCTGCAAGAGCAGCGAAATGCCGCGGTGAATTCAAGCAAAGACGAACGGAACCGGCATCCCCAGCCACGCCTCGCGGTCGCGGACGGTTCCTGGCGCGGCCTCGGCGCGGGCGGCAGGCAGGCGCTCGGTCATGCGGTGGTCGAGGACGGCATAGCGGGGGTCCAGACCGATCTCGCGGAGGCCGGGCAGCGTCTCCCCGAACACTTCCCGGTACAGGCCGTTCATCATGCCGTAGCGACCGCTCATGAGCATGTTGACGGCATTCTTGACCCGCGAGACATCCTGCGGACCGCTCATGTGGAGGGTCGTGGCGGCCATCACCGAAACAGCGTGCAAGACATCATATTTGACGTGGGCGATGAAGATTTCGAGATCATGCGCGGTCAAGGGCACGGCTTCGCGGTCGGCCCACCGGATGATGCCGCCCAGAATCAGACTGAAAAACTCCGGCACTCCCCATTCCATGCCCAAACCGACCGATGCCAGGGCCTCAAGTGGCGTGAACGCGGCATCACCCGCCACCAGCCGCTGGATGAGCACGTTGTCGGCCACCTCGGGCAGCAACGGCACGTCCTGCTCGATCAGCGGCACGCCAATGGCGTCCAGCATGCGGCGATACAGCGCCATGTGGGTGGTGGAGCGGAACAGGGCGTCGAGGGACGGGTACTCGTCCAGCCCGCTCGTCCCCACCCCATACTCGTCGGCGACCAACTGGGCCAGGACAACTTGAGTAACTTCAGACACCGGCTGTGCCAGCGGGCCATACGGCAGGTCCGCCAGACCATGGAATCGAGCGATGGCCAGGGTCACGCATTGGCGCGTGTTTTTCACCTGATTGAAGTAGTTCAGCGCGAACGTTCGTAACTGAGCGGCATCGAACCGCCCCTCGAACACCCTTACGAAGAACGGATGCCGCCATACCGGATGGGCCATGACATGGTCATGCAGGTCATCGAACAGTCCGCCAAGGCCGCCCGGCTGAAAAATCATACTGCGGGCAAACGGAGTATCGGTTCCCGCAGCGTCGCGCATGTCCTCAAAGAAGCGGCGCAGCGGGGTGCCCGGCTGCTCCAGGTCCTTGATGACAACGCGGAAGTCCTCGGCCTGACTGCGTTTGAAGCGGTCCAGGACCTCTTCGGCCGACATGTCCAAGAGATCCGGCAAATGGTGGACGTGGGGCGGCACGCTTGGGCGCCCGCTCCCTGCCCGCTCAACCAGATCGCCACGGCTCCGCACGGTCAGCCCTCAGCCGGCTTCTGCGACGGCGGCAGTCAGCACGTCACCTGCGGTTTCGAGGAAGCCCCGCGCCGTGATCGGCTTTTCGAGGAATGCATTCACCCCGGCCGCACGGGCCTGTTCACGCACCACGTCGTCGCTGTACCCGGTCATCATGATGATGGGAGTCGTGACACCGGCAGCCCGTGCCGCGCGGACGAACTCCAAGCCGTCCATTTCTTCCATGCGCCAATCCGACAGCACCAGATCGAACTTACCGCCGCCATGCAGGCTGCCCAGTCCAGCCGCGCCGCTATCGGCCGCGGTGATGCTGCGAACGCCCAGGCTGCGCAGAATGGTCGAGATGATGAGCTGGAAGTTACGGTTGTCCTCGACCACCAGAACCTTCAGCGTCGACCAGTTGACAGTCGCAGCTTTCCGCACGACGGAATTATTATTGCCCTCAACGGGTTCGTCGCCAAATCGGATGGCCTCGGCTGCCACCACCGCTTGGGGGTGGGCGGCGCAGATGGCGCGGTAGTTCATGTCTTCCTTGAGGATGTGCTCGACCAGCCACGTCCGCAGGAAGGCGCGGACCTCGTCGCCCTGAACCGATTCCGGCTCGTCGCGATACCGGCTACGAATGTCATCGACCTGGGAGGACAGCACGACATGGCGGCGGCGGTGCGCTTCCAGGCCGGGATAGCCCGCCACTTCCTGCAACTTCTCCTCGCGGGAGAAGTGATAGTGGGTGTATTCCGATAAAGAGTTGAGCACGCTGCCCAGAATGGCCCGCTCCTCGTTGTCGCCGATCACGGCGGCAACCTGATTCAACAGATCCACCAGAACCTTATGGTCCCGGTCGATAATGCTGATGCCGGTTTCAAGCTGGCTCGACCACTTGATTTCTTCCACAGCAATGCTCCCCATTATCGCCCCCGACCGATGCCCCCACAGGGAGCATCGGCTTATTAATCCTAGCGTTCAACCTGCGATACGTCGCGCACTGCGCCGAACGCGGCGCTGGTGGTCATTGCGGCGTAGGCCCGCAGCGCCTGCGAAACATGGCGCGTCCGGTTGACCGGCTTCCATGCCTTGGCACCGCGCGCGATCATGGCCGTGCGGCGCGTGTCGAGTTCGGCATCCGTCACGCGCACGTCGATGGTGCGGTTGGGAATGTCGATGTCGATGATGTCGCCTTCCTCGATCAGGCCGATCGGTCCACCCTCGGCGGCTTCTGGCGAAACGTGGCCGATGGACAGGCCGGACGTCCCACCCGAGAACCGCCCATCGGTGATCAGGGCGCAGCTTTTGCCCAGGCCCATCGACTTGATGTAGCTGGTCGGATAGAGCATTTCCTGCATACCCGGCCCGCCACGCGGCCCTTCATAACGCACGACGACCACGTCGCCGGCAACGACTTCACCGGCCAGAATGCGGGCCACCGCTTCATCCTGGCTTTCGCAGACCTTGGCCGGACCGGAGAATTTGAGGATGCTCTCGTCCACCCCGGCGGTCTTCACGATGCAGCCGTCGCGGGCGATGTTGCCGAACAGCACGGCCAGACCGCCATCCTTGGAGTAGGCATGTTCCAGATCGCGGATGACGCCCTTGGCGCGATCCTTGTCCAGTTCGGTATAGCGGCGGGCCTGCGAGAACGCCTCGGTCGTGCGCACGCCGCCGGGGCCGGCCCGGAAGAACGTATCGACTTCGGAGTTGTCGGTCGCCATCACATCCCACCGCTTCAATGCAGTGCCCAGGGTATGAGCCTGCACACACGGCAGATCGGTGTGGATGAGGCCAGCGCGGTCCAACTCGCCGAGGATGCCCATGATGCCGCCCGCGCGATGCACGTCCTCGACATGCACGTCAGGCACCATCGGAGCGACCTTGCACAGGTTCGGTACGCGGCGCGACAGACGGTCGATGTCGGCCATCGTGAACTCGACCCCGCCCTCGCGCGCCGCCGCCAACAGGTGCAGCACCGTATTGGTGGACCCGCCCATGGCGATGTCCAGCGTCATGGCGTTCTCGAACGCCTTAAACGTTGCGATGTTGCGCGGCAGGACGGAGGCATCGTCCATCTCGTACCACCGCTTGCACATATCGACGATGCGGCGCCCGGCTTCCAGGAACAGCTCCTTGCGGTCGGCATGGGTGGCGACCAGGGTGCCGTTGCCGGGCAACGCGAGGCCCAGAGCCTCGGTCAGGCAGTTCATGGAGTTGGCGGTGAACATCCCCGAGCACGACCCGCAGGTCGGGCAGGCCGAGCGTTCATAGGCCTCGACATCCTCGTCCGACACGCTCTTGTCGGCCGCCACGATCATGGCGTCGATCAGGTCGATGGACTTCTCGCCCGTCTTGAGGATGACCTTGCCGGCCTCCATCGGGCCGCCGGACACGAATATGACCGGGATGTTCAGCCGCATGGCCGCGATCAGCATACCCGGCGTGATCTTGTCGCAGTTGGAGATGCACACCAGCGCGTCGGCGCAGTGGGCATTGACCATGTATTCCACGGCATCGGCGATGATCTCGCGCGACGGCAGCGAGTACAGCATCCCGTCGTGGCCCATGGCGATGCCATCGTCCACCGCGATGGTGTTGAATTCCTTGGCCACGCCACCGCACCGCTCGATCTCGCGCGCCACCAACTGCCCCATGTCCTTGAGGTGTACATGCCCCGGCACGAACTGGGTGAACGAGTTGGCAATGGCGATGATCGGCTTGCCGAAGTCAGAATCCGTCATGCCCGTGGCACGCCACAGTCCGCGCGCTCCGGCCATGTTGCGGCCGTGGGTGGAAGTCCGGGAACGATAGACTGGCATGGCACTCCCCAAGCAGAACGGCGGCCCATGAGGGCAGCAGAATGTTACGTTTAGACCGTCCCTCGGCGCAATGCAATGACCCGGTATAGTCCTTTAGCCGTATAACGCCGAGCAGATCACCACCGAGCCTATGATGCCCGCAGCATCGGCGCACAACGCCGCAACCAGGGCGTGACGGACCTTGCGCACACCGACGGCCCCGAAGTAGACGGCCAGGACGTAGAACGTCGTTTCGGTGGACCCCTGGATGGTGCTGACGAGATAGCCGGTATAGCTGTCCGGTCCAATCGATGGGTCATTGATGATTGCCGCCAGGATGCCGTAGGCCCCCGACCCCGACAGCGGCCGAAGCAACGCCATCGGCAGGGCTTCGGCCGGCATCCCCAGCGGCTCGGTCAGAACACCAAGCGGCATGACGATCAGGTCCATGGCCCCGCTGGCCCGGAACATGCCGACCGCCACCAGAATGGCGACCAGATAGGGAATGATGCGGATGGCGACCTGAAAGCCGTCCTTGGCGCCCTCGACGAAAGCCTCGTAAACCCGCACCCGGCGCGCCGCGCCATAGCCCAGCAGCAGCACCGCCAGACCGGGAATGATCCACGGCGCGATCTGCTTGCCCCACACGATGGTCAGCGGAATGAGGCCCAGGAAAGCCACCATGACCAGTGCCGACACCCAGCCGGGATAGGCCCCGGTGACAACATCATCCTGGACCACCGGAGTCTCGGCTGCGTCGGTAATGGGAACCGAAGGTGTTTGGCTGCGGCCCTGCAACAGCTTGGCCATGAGGATGGCGACAGTTGTCGAACACAGGGTGGCGAACAGCGTGGTCGGTACGATGCCCGCCGGGTCCTGCGACCCGGCGGCGGCACGCAAGGCCACCACGCCTGTCGGCAGCAGCGTCACGGCGCTGGTGTTGATGGCAAGGAACAGCACCATGGCGTTGGTCGCCGTGCCCTTGAACGGATTGAGCTTGTCCAGTTCCTGCATGGCACGGATGCCAAACGGCGTGGCCGCGTTGCCCAGACCCAGCACGTTGGCCGACACGTTCATGATCATCGCCCCCATCGCCGGATGCTCGGGCGGCACGTCGGGGAACAGGCGGGTCATCACCGGGCGCAGCAGCTTGGCAATGACGGTCAGCAGCCCGCCCGCCTCGGCCACTTTCATCAGGCCCAAGAAGAACGTCATCACGCCAACCAGCCCCAGCGCCAGTTCGACCGAACTGGTCGCCGTGTCGATGACCGCCTTGGACAGCACATCCATCGGCGTGACGTCCACCGGCCCCCCGGTGATCTGATACCAAGCGCCCACCACGAAGGCGGTCAAGATGATGCCGAAAAACAGACCGTTCATGGAGTCACCGCCACATACTGGGGCCACAGCCCGCTTTCAGCACAATCGGCCAGAACATCGCGGCCGAACAGGAACCCGCATTCTACTAGTAGACAGTCCATGCCAACACTCCGCGCGCCGAGGACATCGGTATGGGGGCTGTCGCCGACCATCAGCATGGCGGCCGGAGGCACATCGGGGTACTGGCCGAGGACACGGCGGTACACGGCCGGAAAGGGCTTACCGAGGAACACCGGCTCAATCCCCGTGCGGGCGGCGATGCGGTGGGCGTAGTAGCCCGGCTCTGCCGAGATGCGGCCCAGGTAGGGGCACCCGACATCAGGGTTGCAGACGATCAGCGGACGGGGCCGCCGGGCCAAGCTGTCTTCCAAAAGCGCCGGATGGGCTTCGGTCCAGTAGTTGTTGTCGACAAACAGAAATCCGGCTGCCGCGTCATAGTCCGCCGGATCGTCGGCCAAGGCGCGCAAGGCCGGAAAACGGGCGATCATGTCTTCGGGATGCGAGCCGACGATCCCGAACCCCCGCCCGTCCCCATGCTCGCCCAGGATGCCGGGCAGCAGTGACCGCCCCGACACCACCTCCGCCGCCGCAAAGTCGAACCCGCGCCGCGCCAACCCGGCCGCCACATGCGCGGGTTCGTGGGTCACGTCGTTGGTGACGACGCAGACCGCCACGCCCCGGCGGCGCAATTCAGCAAAGGCCACCAGGGCCTCGGGGATGGCGTCGCCGCCGGTGTGCAGCACGCCGTAGGCATCAAACACCACCAGCCGATACCCGCCCCGCTCCACCGCCTCGACCACCCCGGACACCCGGCGTGGCGTAACGGCGGCGGGCCGCATCGGCAGGCGGGCCGCCGCGTCGAGGTAGATGCGCCAGGCATCCTCGAAGTCCAGAAAAAGCACGCGGGGCTACTCCAGAGGCGGCCGGTCGAGTTCTTTTTCAAGAGCTTTGTGGCGCTTCTTCAGGGCGTGCTCCAGGTCCGTAACCTTGCGGTTGAGGCTGCGGACCCGCTCCAGCGCCAGACGTCGATTGGTCGCGGCAATCTGCCGGAACGGCGTGCGCACGCCCAGCATACCCATGGCCCATAGAATGATGAACCCACCGAACAGCGTCAGGATTCCGGCGATCACCCGGTCCGGCGCCATGTCGATAGCCAGCGCCGTGCCCCACAGCCCGACCGTGGCAAGACCGGCGCCGAGCAGGATCAGCGCGCGTTCCAGCAGCCGGGTTTCGCGGGCCTCGATGCTTTGGGCATCGCGGATCATGTCGGCGATCTCGGCCCGGCCCATGTCCTGCCATTTGCGGAAGGACATGCCTTTGTTCGACGTCGTGCGATGGTCGCGGATGAACCGCTCCAGCCGCATGATGACGACCTCGGCCCGCTCCTCGGGCGTGGGATGGCCCGAGGAGGCGGAGGGGCCGCCAGAAGGGCTTTTCGCCATGTCGTCCCCTCCCCGTTTTCGCCCTTAGCCCAGACGGCTCAGGGCGGCGGTCAGACGGGCCTTGGCAGCCTCGGACTCGGCGAGACGCTCACGCTGTTCCTCGACCACTTCGGGCGGGGCCTTGGCGGTGAAGGCCTCGTTGTTGAGCTTGCCGGACAGCTTCTTGATCTCGCCGTCCTGCTTCTTGATCTCCTTGTCAAGGCGGGTCTTTTCGGCCGCGACGTCGATGATGCCTTCCAGCGGCAGGATGGCCGTGGCCTCGCCCACCACCACCTGGGCGCAGGCGCTGACCGCCAAATCGCCGTCGGCCAGCGTGATGTCGCTCAGGCGGGCCAGCGTTTCGATCAGCGGGCGGTGAGTGTCCAGGCGCGCCCGCGTGACCGGACCGGCATCCTTCAGGGTCATCGGCATCTTGGCGCCCGGCGGGACGTTCATTTCCGCCCGCACCGAGCGGACCGACGAAATGAGCTCCACCACCCAATCCATTTCGGCATGGGCGTCGGGCGCTTCCAAACCGGCGTAGCTCGGCCACGTCTGCGAGGCCAACATGCCCTGGCGCCCCTCGACCACGCGGCCCCAGAGTTCCTCGGTGATGAATGGCATGAAGGGGTGCAGCAGCATGAGGATCTGGTCCAGAACCCACGCGGCGGTGGCCCGCGCCTCGGCCTTGGCGGCCTCATCCGTGCCGCCGAACACGGGCTTCGCGAATTCCAGATACCAGTCGCAGAAAGTGCCCCACACGAACTGGTAGATCGACTGCGCCGCCTCGTTGAAGCGATAGCCTTCGATGCCCTGCCCCAGCGTAGCAGCGGCCTCGGCGGTCTTGGCGATGACCCACTTGTTGAGGGTGGACTTCACAGCGCGCGGATCGAAATTCGGGTCCAGGCGGCACTCGTTCATTTCGCAGAAGCGCGCAGCGTTCCACAGCTTGGTCGCGAAGTTGCGATACCCGGCAACGCGCTGCTCGCTCATCTTGATGTCGCGGCCCTGGGCAGCCATGGCGGCCAGGGTAAAGCGCAGGGCGTCGGTGCCGTACTGGCCGATCAGGTCCAGCGGGTCGATGACGTTGCCCTTGGACTTCGACATCTTCTGGCCCTTCTCGTCGCGGACCAGGGCGTGAATGTAGACCGTCTTGAACGGCACCTCATCCATGGCGTACATGCCGAACATCATCATCCGGGCGACCCAGAAGAAGATGATGTCAAAGCCTGTCACCAGGACGTCGGTGGAGTAATAGCGGTCAAGCTCCGGGGTCTTCTGGGGCCAGCCGATGGTCGAGAACGGCCACAGCGCCGAGCTGAACCAGGTATCCAGCACGTCGGGATCGCGGGTCAGTTCGACCGCCTTGCCGTAGTGCTTGGTGGCGGCGGCAGCCGCGTCTTCGGCGGTCATTTCCACGAACGGATGGCCGTCCGGGCCGAACCATGCCGGGATCTGATGGCCCCACCAAATCTGGCGCGAGATGCACCACGGCTGGATGTTGCGCATCCACTCGAAAAACGTCTTTTCCCACTGGCGCGGCACGAAGACGGTCTTGCCGGTTTCAACGGCCTCGATGGGCTTGCGGGCCAGTGTTGCGGCATCGACGAACCACTGGTCGGTCAGCCACGGCTCGATCACCACGCTGGAGCGGTCGCCATAGGGCACCGTCATCGGGTTCTCGTCGATCTTTTCCAGCAGGCCGAGTTCCTCGAACTCCGCGACGATCAAATCGCGCGCCTTGAAACGGTCCAGGCCACGCACCCGCTCGGGCAGTTCGCCGGTCATGGGCGTACCGGATTCGTCATAGGCGATCTCGGCGCGGCCGTCTTGGAAGTGAAGCACGCCATAGGGTTGGTCGATGATCTTCGCGTTCAGGTCCAGCACGTTGATGAGGCGCAGGCCGTGCCGCTTGCCAACCTCGAAGTCGTTGAAGTCGTGGGCCGGAGTGATCTTGACGGCGCCAGACCCCTTCTCCGGGTCGGCGTACTCGTCGGGCACGATGGGGATGAGGCGGCCGACGATGGGCAGGCGGACCATCTTGCCGATCAGGTGGCGATAGCGCTCGTCATCGGGATGAACCGCGATGCCAGTGTCGCCCGGCATGGTTTCCGGGCGGGTGGTGCCGACGGTGATGTAGGTGTCCGGCTCACCCTCCACGGGGTAGCGGAAGAACCACATCTTGCCCTTCACCTCGCGCTGCTCGACCTCCAGGTCCGAGATCGCGGTGTGCAGCTTGGGATCCCAGTTGACCAGCCGCTTGTCGCGGTAGATCAGGCCGTCCTTGTGCAGCTTCACGAAGATGGTGCGGACGGCTTCGCTGAGGCCGTCGTCCATGGTGAACCGCTCCCGCGCCCAGTCCGGCGAGGCGCCCAGGCGGCGAAGCTGGCGAGTGATGGTGCCGCCCGAGTGTTCCTTCCACTCCCACACCTTCTCGATGAACTTTTCGCGGCCCAGGTCGTGGCGGGTGACGCCCTCCTTTTCCAGGTTCCGCTCAACCACCATCTGCGTGGCGATGCCCGCATGGTCGGTGCCGGGCTGCCACAAGGCATCGCGGCCAGTCATGCGGTGGTAGCGGATGAGCAGATCCTGAAGCGTGAAGGTCAGGGCGTGACCCATGTGCAAGCTGCCAGTCACGTTCGGCGGCGGCATCATGATGGTATAGGGCACGGCGCCCGAGGACGGGTTCGCGGCGAATACGCCGGCCTCTTCCCACTGCGTGTAGAGGCGTTCTTCCACGTCGGCAGGGTGATAGGTCTTGTCGAGCATCGTCGGGCTACCGTTTGTCTGGAGTTAGGGGCAAAAAACAACGCCGGAACCCATCACGGGCTCCGGCGTCGCATGTTCCCGTGAACGGGCGATGTTTATTTCTTTTCGGCGCCCGTGACCAGCCTTTCGATCTCCCGGCGTACCAGGGACTCGACCAGACCGGGCAGGTTGGCGTCCAGCCACTCCTTGAGCAGCGGGCGTAGCATCTCGCGGACCAGATCCTCGATGGTCAGGCCCGGCTTGCCGATTCCCATGTTCCGGTTGGTCGCCATGGCCGCCGTCAGCGCGGAGAACGCCGCCGTGGAGGCGGCGGCAACCGGCTCGGAGATCAAGCGGTCATCGTCCACGTCGGGTTCGATGAACGACTCGAGCGGGGCCAAAGGCTCGGGTTCCGGTTCCGGTTCTGGCTCGGGCCATTCTTCAGGCTCGGGTTCGGGATCGGGTTCAAGGACAAGAGGCTCCTCGTCATCCTCGTCCTCGGCAACCATCTGGTCGGTGAGTTCGAGAATGTCTTCGCCGTCGTCTTCCTCCGGCCACGCCATCTCTGGCTCAGGCTCAGGTTCCGGCTCGGGTTCAGGCTCGGGCTCGGGCTCCGGCTCGGGTTCCGGCTCGGGTTCAGGAGCCGGCGGTTCGGCCTTGGCCTCTTCTTCCTCGTCTTCCGACAGAATCTTTCGGATGGAGGCGAGGATGTCCTCCATCGATGGTTCTTGGTTCTTGTCGTCCATGACGGTATCTGCCCCCACCGGTCAGCCACGCCGGCGCCACGAATCGCGGCGAACGTTCATAATGGGATATAACATCGTCCGTTAAGATTATGCAAACGCGTAATGTTTGCCGAAATAAGCCAGAGGCCACCTTTCGCGTGACGTCCACCCACGCAAAAAAGAGCGGCGCCCGGTGGCTTTACCGGGCGCCGCACCTAAACACTCACTGCCGCTGAGCCTACTGGCCGGTCGGTGCATCGGTGCCGAACCACTGCCCGCGCACCGCGTCGTAGTGCACAGACGCGTCGTAAACTTCAACCGGCAAGCCGAGATTCTGCGCCGTTAGGCCGCCCGTGGCAGCCAACAGGCTGAACGCGGCAACCCGCTGATTGCGCTGCGCCCCGACCAGGTCCACATTGGCACCGAAAAGCTCCTGCTCGGCATCAAGGACGTCCAGCACGGTACGCGCGCCAACCTGAGCCTCGCGCTGCACGCCATCGAGGGCCGTGGTGGCCGCTTCGACCTGGGATTGGCGCGACTCGATCTCGGCACGGGCCGCGACAAGGTTCTCCCAAGCCTGGATGGCCTGCTCACGGGCCGACACCTGCGCCTGATCGACTTCAAGGCGACGCTGCCCCGCCGTGCTTTTGGCTTCGCGGACGCGGGAATAGACGGCACCACCCTGATACAGCGGCACGCTGAGATTAGCCGTGATCTGAGTGTTATCGGCGCGAGACCCCGGAGTGCTCGTCTCCCAGCCGCGGTTGCGCGATGCTTGGAGGCTCACTTCCGGCAGCAGTTCACCGCGCACCACGTCGACCGTGTCTTCAGCCGCACGGGCGCCATAGACAGCCGTGAGAACATCAGGCTGTTCTTCAAGGGCACGAGCCACCGCTTCCTCAAGAGTCGCGGGCACAATCGGAAGCGCCTTCGGCAATTCAAGGTTTTCCGGCGGCACGCCCACGATGCGCTGGAACGTCGCGCGTGACGACATCAACTGCGCCTCCGCCGCAATGCGGCTGGCGACCGATCCGGCGACGCGGGACTCGGCTTGGCTGACATCGGTGCGGGTGATTTCACCAACCCGGAAACGATCCTGCGTGGCGCCAAGCTGGCGGCGCAACACCTGCTCGTTGTTGACACTCAGCTTGACCACTTCCTGATCGCGCAGGACGTCGGAATAGACCTGCGCCGCGGCCAGCAGGATTTGCTGCTCGACCGACGTCAACTGGCTGCGGGCCGCCAGCACGACATTTTCCGCTGCCTCAACGCCCTTTACGGTGCGGAAGCCACGGAACAGCGGCTGCGTCAGCGTCGCGCCGATCTGCCGGTTGTCCAGATTGTAATCGGTAGACGTGGTCGTGGTGCGACTATCGACCCACGTCTTACCGGCAGAGCCGTTCAAGGACACGCGGGGCCGCCAGCCGGACAGCGCCTGCGGGACCTGTTCGTCGGTCGCCCGCAGCGCCGCGCGCTGGGCTTGAAGCGTGGGGTTGCCGACATAGGCGGCGGCCAGCGCTTCCTCCAGTGTCATGGCGCCCGCCGGGGCAGCGCCAAGTAGCAGGATGGCGACGGCGAAGGAGACCGGGGTTCTCATGGCGCGTTCCGTTGACCGTGAAGGGGAAGTAAGGGGACCAAAGGGATGAAACACGAATTAAAAAGCATTCCCAGAGAATAACGTTCCTTCCGGCAGACGCAAGCGGCACATCCGGCTCCCCCTCACAGGAATAGGTTTTCCGCCCTTCCGGTGGGCTACAAAGGAGCGTTGCGCCTAAAAGACGAATGAGCGCGGCTTGGAAAACCCCGGCAGCGGACGCACGTTGGCATCGAACACGGGCAGACGCCCCCAGGAGTCGCCGCGCCGCGTGTAGACGGTGCCGACGCCCTGGCCGTTCTCGATGACCACGGCGACCAGACGCCCACCGTCGGCAAGCTGGTCCAGCAACGCCTGGGGAACCACTTCAACTGCTCCATCGATCAAGATGACGCTATAAGGAGCCTGTTGCGGGCACCCCTCGATCAACGAGCCGGACATCATCGCCACGTTGTCGTAGCCCAGTTCGCCAAGGACGGCGCCGGCGCGCGCCGCGAACTCCGAGTCGCTTTCCAGTGCCACGACGGTCGAGCACATATACGAGAGGACGGCGGCGGAATATCCGGTGCCGCATCCGACCACCAAGGCGACTTCATCGTCTTCGATGCGAGCCGCCTGAAGCAGGCGGGCCAACACCATCGGCTCCATCAGGGCGCGACCGCCGCCAAGGTCAAGATCGTCGTCCGTATACGCGATGCCGCGCATGTGCTTGGGAACGAACATTTCCCGCGGGATGGCTTCCACAGCCTGAACCACCAAGGCATCCGTGACCTTGTTGGGCCGGATCTGCCCTTCCACCATGTTGTGGCGCGCGGCGACGTAGTCCATGTCCGAGCCTCTTGCTGCTGAGGGGGGCACCAAAATCGAATGACGCATTGCGAACGGCGCACAAGGCCATCCAGCGCGTCGGTTTATACGGTTTAGCACGCCCGCTGACAACGGAAACCAAATATCCCGGCCGCCTTAAACCTGCCCGAACGGGTGCGCTGGCCATAACCCACCCCATTAACGCAAAAAATTGTGACGCCGCCTCTTGACCGGCGGGGGTGCGGTGGATATAAACCGCCTCCTCAAGCGGCCGGGTGGCAGAGTGGTCATGCAGGGGATTGCAAATCCCCGTACATCGGTTCGATTCCGGTCCCGGCCTCCACTGCGCCAATGTTTCGGCGCCCCTTCCCAGGGTCAACGGGAATACTGTTCCGGCGTAGCTCAATGGCAGAGCATGCGGCTGTTAACCGCAGGGTTGTAGGTTCGAATCCTACCGCCGGAGCCAACCCCCTCCCCATACCGAACTCTTGGCTGAGCACGACTGTCTTCTGGTCGTGGCAGTAACCATTTCGTAATGCGGCTGCGGCAAACTTTGGCCTTAACTTACGGCCTCGGGGATATGATCGCCATGACCACGCCGCAGAACGCGCGCTTCCGCATCGGAGAAACGGTCGTCCACAAAGACTATGGCATCCGCGCCGTGGTGGTCGACGCCGACGCGTCATTCAGCCTGTCCGACGACTGGTACGATGAGATGACCGAGAACCGCCCTCCCAAGGACAAGCCCTGGTATCGCGTTCTCCTGGACGGCACCGAGTACGCCGCTTACGTGCCGGAGCTGAACCTCAACCCGGACCCCAAGAATGCACCCATCGAGCACCCCGACATTCGCACGTATTTGCGCGAAGAACGCAGGGGCGTGTACGCTCCTCTCCGCCGCACCAACTGAACGGACGTCACTTTTCTAAAACCGTCCTTTATGTTGCGGTGCACAACAGGTATCCTCTGGGGCGCAACGGGCCGACCATGGCCCCACCCTGACCCGCAGGAGCCGGCATGAGCGTGCGCAACCTCAAGAAGCTGTTTCAACCGTCCTGCGTAGCCGTGATCGGGGCGTCGAACACGCCCGGCACCCTTGGCGAGCTTTTCATGCGCAACCTGCTGGCAGGCGGCTTCAATGGGCCGATCATGCCGGTGGCGGCGGCAGGCACCCA
>Ga0172382_10006805_pt1 | contig 16457 bp, 16 predicted proteins | sample Leawel138RmetaG_FD_122245 | JGI IMG/M metagenome (GOLD analysis project Ga0172382, IMG submission 122245) | Leachate microbial communities from a municipal landfill in Southern Ontario, Canada - Leachate well 138R metaG | ecosystem: Engineered > Solid waste > Landfill > Unclassified | place...
GCTTCCTCAATTTCGCCGCGGCGGCGGGGGACCGGCTGTTCGACCTGATCGCGCGGCACGGCATCGACTGCGACGTGCAGCGGGCGGGCTGGGTTCTCACCGCGGTGAACGAGGCGGGCATGGCGGCGGCGCGGGCGCGGGTCGCGGCCTGGGCGCGCTACGGGGTCGGGATGCAGAACCTCGACCACGCCACCATCGCCGGGCTGCTGGGGTTCGACGCCTATATGGGCGGCATGGTCGACCCGCGCGGGGGCACCGTGCATCCGCTGAAGCTGGCCTACGGGATGTGCCGGGCGGCGCAGGGGCTGGGCGTGCGGGTCCATTCGCAAAGCCCTGCGCTGCGGATGGACAGCGGGCCAGAACGGGTCACCGTCCATACCGGCGCGGGCCGTGTGACGGCGGCGCGGGCGGTGATCGCGGTCAACGGCTACGGCGACGCCTTCGCGGGCAGGCTCGCGCGCAGCGTGGTGCCGCTGCGGTCGATCCAGGTCGCGACCGAACCGCTGCCCGCCGAACTGCGCGCCCGGCTGTTCCCCGGCGGGCACCATGCCTCGGACACCCAGCGGCTGATGAAATACTTCCGGCTGTCGCCCGACGGGCGCTTCGTGATCGGCGGTCGGGGCCGGTTCCGCGACCGGGCGGTGCGCGACGATTTCGAGGCCCTGCGCCGGGCGGCGGTCAGGATGTGCCCGGACCTCGCCGGGGTCGGCTGGGACCATGCCTGGGGCGGCAATATCGCCATCACCATGGATCACTATCCGCATCTGCACCTGCCCGGCCCGCGTGTCGCGGCGGCGCTGGGCTATAACGGCCGCGGCGTCGCCATGGCCACGGCGATGGGATCGGTGCTGGCGGGCTGGGCCGGGGGCGCGCCCGAGGCGGAGCTGAGCGTCCCGGTCACGCCGCTCAGGACCATCCCCTTCCACGCCTTCCGCAACCTCGGGGTCGAGCTGACGATCGCCAAATACCGGGTGCTGGACGCGCTCGGCCTCTGAGGCGGGCCGGGGGCTCAGCCCCGGCCGTGCAGGTGATCGCCGAGGAACCGGGCCAGCGCCGCGAACTCCGCCCGGGTGTCCGGCCCCGCCTCGCGCATCCGCAGGAAGCCGTGCAGCATCCCGCACGCCTCGCGATAGGTGACGGGAGAGCCCGCCGCCGCCAGCTTCGCCGCATACTCCCGCCCGTCGTCGCGGATCGGGTCGTATTGCGCCGTATGCACCAGGGTGGGCGGCAGGCCCGAGACATCGGTGGCCGAGACCGGCGCCGCATAGGGGTCGGTCCAGTCCTGCGGCCGGGTGAGGTATTTGGAGTTGTAGTAGACCATCGACTCCCGCGTCAGCGAGGGGCCGTCGCGGTTCTCCTCATAGGAGGGCAGGGTGGGCTGGCAGCCCAGCGTCGGATAGACCAGCGCCTGCGCCAGCACCCGGGGCCCGGCCCGGTCGCGCAGCGCCAGCGAACAGGCGGCGGCCAGGCTGCCCCCGGCGCTGTCGCCGCACAGCACGATCCGCGATCCGTCCAGCCCCAGCTCCGCCCCGCTCCGCGCCAGGTATTCGATCACGCCGTAGCAGTCGTCGAAGGCGGCCGGATAGGGGAAATCCGGGGTCAGCCGGTAGTCGACGTTGAGTATCGCCGCCCGCGCCTGCCGGCAAAGTCCCCAGGCGATGCTGTCGGAACTGTCGAGATCGCCCAGCATGAAGCCGCCGCCGTGCAGGTAGACCACCACCGGCAGCGGCCCATCCGCTCCGGCCTCGCGGTAGAGCCGCACCGGAACCGCTTGATCCGCCGTCTGCACCAGATGATCCGAGGTCCCGATCTCCGGGGGGCGGGGCAGGGCGAGCGCGGCGGTATAGCGGGTCCAGTTGGCGCGCTTCTCCTCCGGGGTTTCCGCGGGCTGCATGAAGTCGCGCGCCGCGACCAGCGCGGCCATTTCCGGGTGGATCCTGCGGTCGTCCGTCATCACGCCTCTCCTCGTTGTGCCGGGCCCCGCCCGCTGCTTCCCGCCCGCCGCGTCCCGCCGCCGTTGCGTCAGTCCAGCCGCAGGAACCGCCGGGCGTTGCCGCCCAGCCAGGCGGCCTCGATCTCGGGCGGCAGGCCGAGCGCGCGGACCTCGTCCAGCGTCCGTTTCAGCGGCAGCATCGGCCAGGCGCTGCCCCAGATGATCCGGTCGCGCAGCACCGTCTGGCCGTAGCGCAGCAGCGCGCCGTAGCCCGAGCCCTCGGCCGCAAGGTATTTCGGCCGCACCGCGGCGATGCCGATATGCACGTTCGGATGCCGCCAGGCGACGGCGATCAGTTCCTCGACCCAGGGAAAGCCGGGCGGGCCGACGCAGACCCGCAGTTCCGGGAAATGCGCCATCACCCGGTCGAGCGCCGCCGGGCGGCCGTATTCCATCAGGCTCGCGGCCGAGAAGTTCAGGCCGCAATGTAGGTTGAGCGGAATATCCAGCTCGATGCACTTGGCATAGAGCGGATACATCCGCGCATCGTCGATCGCCAGCCGGTGCTCGAATCCCTGAAGGTTGAGTCCGCGCAGGTCCAGTTCGTGTACCGCCACCTCGAGATCGCGCAGCGCCGTGATGCCCTTGTGCGGATCGGCCCCGGCGAAGCCGATGAACCGGGACCCCTGCGCGGCGCAGAATTCCGCCACCGCCTCGTTGGCGATGCGGAAGCCAAAGGTGGTCTCCAGATCGCGCGCCTTGACCACGACATGGGCGATGCCCGCCGCGTCGTAATCCGCGAGATAGGCGCCGAGGTCGCCCGCCGCTTCCCCCTGCCGCACCGCCGTCTCGCTGCTGGCGTAGACCCGCCGGTAGCCACCCAGATGGGCGGCCGCCGACTGGTCGAAGGCCGCGACGGGCGGGCGGCTGGAATAGTCGATCAGCATGCCGGGGCCTCCGTGCCGAAGGCCGCCGGGGGCCAGCGGTCGGCCCAGGGCTGCAACGCCTCGATGGCGGCTGCGACGGTGACCAGCCTGTCCTCGCCATGCCAGGGGGCGACGAGCTGTAGCCCGACCGGCAGGCCCGAGGCCGCGACCCCGACCGGAACGGACAGCGCCGGATTGCCGGTCAGGTTGAACGGGATCGTGTAGGGATACCACGCCTCGCGCAGCGGCCCGCGCGCGATGCCGCCGGTCACCAGCGGTTCCTCGGCCTGCTGACCGGCAGGCAGCGCTGGGGTCGAGACCACCGGCGTGACCAGCAGGTCGCAACCCGCGAACAGGCCCTGCACGTCGCGGTAGAGGCGGCTGCGGTCGGCCAGCGCGGCCAGAATCCAGGCGGGCGTCAGCGCCTGCCCTTCGCGGATGCCCGCGACGACCCCGGGGTCGAGCAGGCCGCCGTGCCGCTCCAGCAGCGGCCCGAAGCGGGCGGCCTGATAGGCGCGCATCAGCCGCCGCCCGGCGGTCAGGCCCCAGTCGAGATCGGCCGCCTCGTCGCCGATCCGCGCACCGGCATCGGCCAGCCGGTCGAGCATGGCGGAGCAGGGGGCGGCCACCTCGGGGTCGAGCCAGTCGTTGCCCATCCGCGCCAGATAGCGCAGCCGCAATCCGCGCAGCCCCGCCAGCGGATCGGCGGGCAGGCGGACGCCCCCCTTCCCGGCCAGCGACCAGGGATCGCCCGGGTGCGGTCCCGCCATCAGGTTGTGGACCAGCGCGACGTCGGCCACCGTGCGCGCCATGGTCCCGATGCAGGTCAGCCCGCCGAACAGGTCGGTATGGGTCTCGTGCGGGATGGTGCCATGGGTGGGCTTGAGCCCGACGACGCCGCAGCAGGAGGCCGGGATCCGCCCCGACCCGGCCCCGTCGGTGGTGACCGCCACCGGGCCGAAGCCCGTCGCCACCGCCGCCGCCGCCCCGCCGCTCGACCCGCCGGGCGAGCGGTCCGGGACCCAGGGGTTGCGGGTGACGCCGTGGCGCGGGCTGTCGGTCAGCACCTTGTGGCCGAATTCCGGCGTGGTGGTCTTGCCGATCACGATGGCCCCGGCGCGGCGCAGCCGGGCCACGGCCTCGGCATCCGCATCAGGCACCCGCCCGGCGAAGGCGCGCGAGCCCATCGCGGTTTCCATGCCCGCGGTGGCCAGCAGGTCCTTGACCGTGACCGGCACCCCATCTAGCGGCCCGGCCGGCGCCTCCCCGCCCGCCCGCCGGGTGTCCGAACGCGCCGCCGCCGCCATCGCCCCCTCGGGGTCCAGCGTGGCGAAGGCGTTCACCGCATCGTTGCGCGCAGCGATATGGTCGAGCACCGCGCGCATCGCCTCGGCCGCCGACAGCCGCCCGGCGGCGATCTCCGCGGCCAGCGCCGTGGCGGGCATGGTCCAGAGCGGGGTGGTCATGGCGCGTCTCCCCTGCCCGGATGCCGGGCCGCCGTCACCCGGTCGTAGCTGCGTTCCAGAAGCCCGTCGCGCATCCCGGCAAGCGCCCCCTTGGCGATCTTGCCCGAGGGGGTGCGGGGCAGGTCGTCGACCCGGACCCAGTAGCGCGGCACCTTGAAGCTGGCGAGTTCGCGCGTGGCGTGCCGCATCGCGCGCTCGAACAGGTCGGCCTCGGGCAGACCGGCGCCGGGCGGGGCCTGCGGTGCGGGCAGCAGGCAGGCCAGCACCTCCTCGCCGCGCAACTCGTCGGGCACGCCGAGAATGGCGGCGTCCTCGATCTCCGGCAGGTTGCGCAGCACCTCCTCGACCTCGCGGGCGGCGATGTTCTCTCCGGCTCGGCGCACCATGTCCTTGAACCTGCCGACGATGGTGAAATAGCCGCGCTCGTCGCGGCGGAACATGTCGCCGGTGCGGAACCAGTCGCCGTGGAAGGCGGCGGCGGTGGCCTCGGGCCGGTTCCAGTAGCCCTGGAACAGGCCGCTGCCGCGGATCACCAGCTCGCCCTCGGTGCCCGGGGGAACCTCGCGGCCCTCGGGGTCCACCACCTTCGCCTCGCGCAGCGGCGCCGTGATCCCGCAGGAGCCGGAACCGACCATGTCCTCGTGCTCCAGCGGCATGTAGAGGCCCGGACCGACCTCGGTCATCCCGAAGGCCTCCATCGCGGGCACGTTGAAGCGGTGGCGCAGGTCGGCGTGGATCTCCTTGCGGATGCCGTAGACATTGGCCCGGCGCAGCTGCGTGCGCGCGTCGTCGGGATGCGGCTGCTGCTTGTAGACGATTTCCGGGAACAGGCAGAAGTGGATCGCGTGATCGCGCAGCCAGCCCGCGAAGCGGGTCGCGCTCTGCCTGCGGGCGATGAACAGGGTGCCGCGATGGATGAAGGCCACCAGCATCAGCCATTGCGGATCTAGATAGAAGAACGGTGTCGGTGCCAGCACTCGCTCGAACATCCGCCCGTCGCGCAGCCCGTTCACATGCGCCGAGGTCAGCCAGTAGCGATGCGGCAACATGCAGCCCTTGGGAAAGCCGGTGGTGCCCGAGGTATACTGGATGTTCATCAGCGTGTCGGGTCCGGCCCGCCCGGCCCAGTCGGCTCGCCGCGCCCCGTCGGTCTCGGCCTCGAGCGCCGCCCAGTCCGCGAACTCCGCCGCATCCGGCCCGGCCACCGCGACGCGCTCCGCCGCGAGCGGACAATCCGGCGCGTCCAGAACCTGCCGGGCCAGGTCCAGGGTCTCGCTGCCGGTGATCAGGAATCGCGCGCCGGAATCGCGCAGCACATAGTCGAGCTCGCGCGCCGTATAGCGGATGTTCACCGGCACCATCACCGCCCCGTGCCGCGCCAGCGCCAGCCAGATCACCGGGAACTCGGGGATGTTCGGCAGCATCACCGCCACATGGCTGCCCTGTCCGACCCCCCAGTCCTCCAGCGCGCAGGCCGCGCGGTCGACCCGGGCGACGAGGTCGCGGTAGCTCAGGACCACCCCGTCCTCGAAGAAATCGAGCGCCGGGTTGTCGGGCACCTCGGCCGCAGCGGCGTCGAGCAGTGCGTCGACGGTGGCGGGCAGTTCGAGCGTCTCGAACACGGATCGCCGGTCCCCGGGCGCCAGCGCGGCGATCCGCGCCACGAGGCCGCGGGTCGAGGGTTCCGAGGCGCTCATGGCAGCCGCGTCCGGGCTGCGGGGCTGCGGCGGGTGGCGGTGGCCATCCCTGGCGCCTCGTCGTCGCGGCTGTCGGCTGTCCTGTTCACCTGCCCCCCTCCCGGGATGCGCGGCGGGCCTGCGGCGTTTCCCGCCGCATCCGCCGGCGTGGTTGCCCCTTGGGGCGAGTCCCGGGAGGCAGGGTGAGGCGAATTCAGTTTTTTGTCAACACCTCCCGCATGTCCGGTATAAAAATGAAAAGCCCTTGAGAATCCTCGGCGCCCGTGCAATAAAATGGCAGCCGGGCAGGACCGTGCGGGATGCCATGCAGGCCGCGGTCAGCCGTCCATCGCGAGAATTCCGGAGCCTCATCCATGGATCAGCCGCAAACGTCGCCGGAAGACCCGGGCAAGGATCGCGACGCGGAGGCCGCGGCGCTGATCGGCGAGCGTCTGCGGCTCGCGCGGCAGGAGCGCGGGCTGTCGCTCACGGCGCTGTCCGAGCAGACCGACGTATCGGTCGGGGCGATCAGCAACATCGAGCGCGGCGCAAGCTCGCCGTCGATCCGCACCCTGCTGAACATCACCAGCGCGCTGGGCATTTCGATCGGGGACCTGTTCGAGGATGTCAGCCTGATGGCCAGCCCCGGTCCCGGCTTCGTGGTGCGGCGCCGCGAACGGCGCAAGCTGAAGTTCTGGCGCACCGGGATCACCAAGGAACTGCTGACCAATGTCGATCAGGTCGATATCGAGCTGTTCTATCTGACCATCGAGCCGCACGGCTCGACCGGGGATGCCTATACCCATCGCGGCGAGGAGGCGGGCTTCGTCATCGAGGGAGAGCTGGAGCTGACGGTGGACGGGGAAACCGTGCTGCTCCGTGCCGGGGATGCCTTCGGGTTCCGCAGTACCCGGCCGCACTCCTTTTCCAACTCCACCGGGCAGCTGTCGCGGGTGCTCTGGATAAACACCGGAAACCACAAGGAACTGTGACGCCCGGCCGGTCCGGGGCGGCGCGGTTGCGGGCAGGGTGGGCCGGCCAATTCAGTAAAGTGAAAAATGGCTTTGACAGGGATACTTTGATGAAATACGCTGCCGACTGAAATGAAGAAAAAGAAGGGGCCGCAACGGTTTGTTGCAGACCTCCGGGTTTGAAGGACCCGCGTGCCGCCGGGCGCCGGGATCGCTCGGGAGAGGTGCGCATGAATCCCATCCTGACCGCCAGCAAGGTTGAAAAGGCGTTCGGCAGCCTGCGCGCCGTCGCCGATGTCTCCTTCGACGTGGCGGATGGCGAGTTCCTGACCTTCCTCGGCCCGTCGGGCTGCGGCAAGACCACGATGCTGAGGATGATCGCCGGGTTCGAGGAGGTCACCAGCGGCCGCCTGCTGCTCGACGGGAAGGACATGTCCAGTGTCCCGGCCTATCGGCGGCCGGTCGGCATGGTGTTCCAGAATCTCGCGCTTTTCCCGCATATGAGCGTCGCCGAGAACGTGGCCTTCGGCCTTGCGGTCAAGCGCACCCCACGGGAGGAGAGCCGGAAGCGGGTCGAGGCCACGCTTGAACTCGTCGATCTGGCCGGATACGGCGGCCGGATGGTGCACCAGCTTTCCGGCGGCCAGCGCCAGCGGGTGGCCCTTGCGCGCTCTCTCGTGACCGCACCGCGCATCCTGCTGCTCGACGAGCCGCTCGGGGCGCTCGACCTCAAGCTGCGGCGGCAGTTGCAGCTCGAACTGCGCGCGCTGCAGCAGCGCACCGGCACGACCTTCATCTTCGTCACCCACGACCAGGAGGAGGCGATGTCGATGTCCGACCGCATCGCCGTGTTCAACGCCGGGCGGATCGAGCAGATCGCCCCGCCGAACGAGGTCTATACCCGGCCCGCCTCGATCTTCGTCGCGGATTTCGTGGGCGAATCGAACCTGCTCCGGGGGCGTGTCCGGGGCGGGCAGATCGAACTGGAGGACATCGGCGCCGCCGTCCCCGACACCGGGGGCCGCCCCGACGGTCAGGAGGCCTGGGTCAGCGTGCGGTCCGAGAACATCAGCCTCGCCCGAAGCGGCGACGCAACCGATCCCGCCGGTGCGCGCGTGCAGATGCTCGAATATGGCGGGCTCCATTCCAAGGCGCATCTGACGACGACCCGTACCGGCAAGCGGCTGACCGCGATCGTGAAGCCCTCGAGCGGCGGCGGCTTCGCGGTCGGCGAGACGGTTCGGATCGGGCTCGACGAGTTCGTGGTGCTGGATCACTGAGACGGGGCCGTGCGCGAGCGCGGTCCACCCAAGGGCCCCAGGGAGGGCGGCAGACATGAGACGGCTTACCGATCCCCGCCTTCTCGCGATCCCGCAGCTGATCTTTCTCGGGATGTTCCTCTACGGATTCGTGGCGATCACCTGGTCGTCGCTGCATCCCGAGGGGACCTTCACCTTCGAGATCTACGCCTCCTTCATGATGCAGCGGACCTATCAGGCCATCCTGTGGCGCACCATCGAGGTCTCGGTCTGGACGACCGCCATCTGCCTGCTGCTGGGCTATCCGCTGGCCTATTTCCTGGCCAGGGCGCGCAATACCGAGCTTCTGCTGCTGCTCCTGATCTCACCCTGGCTGGTCAGCATCGTGGTGCGCACCTTCGGCTGGATGCTGCTGCTGGGCAATGCCGGGGTCATCAACCGCGGCCTCCTGGAACTCGGGATCATCTCGCTGCCGGTGCGGATGATGTTCAACACCACGGGGGTGATCATCGGGCTCGTGCATGTGCTGCTGCCGCTGATGGTGGTGTGCATCCTGTCGGTGCTGGTCAAGTCCGACCGGGCGCTCGAGGAGGCCGCGGGCAGCCTCGGCGCCTCGCCGGTGCAGACCTTCACCCGGGTGATCTGGCCGATCAGCCTGCCCGGCGTCTACAACGGGATGCTGCTGGTGTTCCTCGTCGCCATGGGGGCGATCGTCACACCGATCCTGCTCGGCGGCTTCCGCCAGACCATGGTCGGCAGCCAGATCTTCCAGGAAGTGTTCATGCTGTTCAACTTCCCCCGCGCCGCGGCCTATGCGGTGGTGCTGCTGGTGGTGAGCTTCGTGCTGGTGATCCCGATCCTGCTGCACGACCGCCACCTGCGCAGAAAGAGGAACATCTGAGATGGCCGGTCGCCTCAAGCGCGCGAATTCCGTTGACCTGAGCATGGCGACGATCGCGGTCATCGTGCTGTTCCTGCTGCCCGCGCCGCTCTACTTCGTCGCCTGGGTGTCGTTCTCGGGCGAACAGTTCCTGCGTGTGCCGCCGCGCAGCTACTCGCTGCGGTGGTATGCCGAATTCCTCGGCAGCTCGAAATGGATGTATGCGCTCGGGGTCAGCGTGGTGCTGGGCCTGGTGGTGGCCGTGGTGACCACGGCGACGGCGCTTTTCGCCGCGCTCGCGGCCGAGCGGATGCGCACCGCCTCGCGCGGTTGGTTTGAGCTTCTGATCATGCTGCCGCTCCTGTTCCCCGCCGCGGCGATGGCCATCGCCATGCGCGCGGTCAACGACCAGATCGGCATCAACGCGACCTTCATCGGGGTGATGATCGCCCATGTGGTGATCTGCGGCCCCTTCGCCTACCGGCCGATCGCGGTCAACCTGCGCGCGCTCGACCCCGCCACGCGCGAGGCGGCGATGAGCCTCGGTGCCTCGCCGCTCTACACGCTCCGGCGGGTGATCCTGCCCCAGCTCAAGCCCGGGCTCATCACCTCGCTGTGGTTCAGCTTCATCATTTCCTTCGACGAGGTGAACGTCACCATGTTCCTCGTCGGCATCAACTTCACCACCCTGCCGGTGCAGACCTACGCCCACCTCGCCGACAGCGGTGACCCGATCGTCGCGGCGATCTCGGTGTTCCTGATCCTGATAACCCTGCTGCTCGTGATCGTGCTGCAACGGACCGTGGGGCTCAAGATGCTGGTCAATTCCGAGGCCCGTATGGACGAGATCCGCAAGGGAAAATAAGCCACAGGGCGCAACTCGGAGGACCATCAATGACCAGAAGAACCAGCATGTTCACGGCGCTTGCGCTTGCGGCCACGGCCGCCTTCGCGGTTCCGGCATCCGCGAGCGACGACATCGTGCGCATCGGTGTCTGGGGCGGCAGCCCTGGCACGATGTTCCGCGACCTGCTCGGTGCCGCCTTCACCGAAAAAACTGGCATTCCGGTCGAAGTCTACGAGATACCCAGCGCGAATGCCGCCATCGTCACCTCCGACGGTGCTCCCGACTTCAACGTCGGGGTGGTGACCGGATTCGAGGTTGCGCAACTGCGCCAGCGCGGGTTCCTCAAGGAGTTCACCTTCGACCAGATCCCGTCGATGCGCGATTTCCCCGAGGATGTTCAGCCGCTGACCGAGGATGGTGAGCGGCTGGTGGCCGTGCCGTCCTACTACGTTTTCTACGGCATCGCCTATAACACCGACCTCGCCACCGCCGAGGATTTCGGCAGCTGGCAATCCATGGTGGACCCGAAATGGCGCGAGCGCATCTCGGTCACCCGGCCGGTGTTCATGTCGGTCTATGACCTGACGCTGTTCTCCTATCTCAACGGCGGCGACGAACACGACATCGAGCCGGGCATCCCCTTCCTGCGCCAGGTGCTCGAAAACGCGCTGACGGTCTATGCCTCGATGGGCAGCTTCAATTCGATGTTGGCCCAGGGCGAGATCCTCGCCGGACCCTATTACTCCAGCGTGAACTATCTCGCGGTGCGCGATCCCGACACCAACTTCCGCGTCATCGTGCCCGAGGAAGGCGGACTCCTGCTGCCCTATGCGGTGGTGCAGCCCGCGGGCACGCCGGACAGCGCGGCGGCACAGGCGTTCCTCGAATTCATCGCCTCGACGGAAGCCCAGAGCCTGGTGGCCGAGTTCACCTATCTGCCGATGAACCCCAACGCCACGATCCCGCCCACCTTCGAGGAATTCCTGGGCATGACTCCGGGTGAGCTGATGGACAGGCTGTTCAAGCCTGACTGGAACGTCATCGCCGAGCATCAGGAAGAGCGGGTGCGCTTGGTCGAGCAACTGATCGGTGAACTAGGGCTTTGAGCCGTCGCGCTGGCCCGGCACCTGCCGGGCCAGCAGGCCGCCGCCGCTGCCCGGCGGCGGCCACCCGTTTTTGGGGCCCGGTTGCGTGATCGAACGGTCGGTCCGGGCGCTGCTTCCGCCTCCATCGAGGCGGTCGCCGGGTGTAGGTGCAGGGGCTTGACACATCCACGGTACCTGGAAGGATCGAACCTGTCATCTAGCTTGCGGACATGAAACGCGAGCTTCCGCTCCGACCGTCCTCCTTTGTGGATCCTCACAGACCCAACCCGGCACTTCGATGTCGTCAGGGGGCGGTCACATCATCAGAGCCGCCGACAGAAGCATCTACCCAAGGGGAGACAAGCACCAGTACGCGAGGTTGCAGCAATTCGCAATGGCGCGTCGATTGCACGATCGGACAATGCCGCCGACTATCGTTCACCATCCTTAGCGGGCACTATCCGCCACTCGTTTCACTTGGCAGATCAGTCAGTCCAGACACTTGGGCCCCTAACAGACGAGCCTGCAAGCCATGTTCCTCAATGCGTTTCTGCGTGGTCCGCCGGATGTCCATGATCAATGTGTCCATGATCTCGGTCCTGACCTGCCTCTTGGGCAGAACGAAGCCGTATTCTAGGAATTTGTCAGTCCTGAACGGGCGTATCACGAGGTCTTTTGCCCCGCAGGACAGGGCCATGAATGGGTCAGCAAGGCAGCAGCCGACGGGCTCGCCCGCCAGTTGACAGGCGATGATGCCGTTCTTCGCCTCGATCCTGCTCCTGATGGATTCCCCGGCCGCATCCGCGAGATCGATCAGATGCCGATGCAGGCTCGATCGGGGATGCGTGGTGATCAGTTCATGGCGATTAAGGTCCTTGAAGGTGACGATATCGAGATCGGTGAGCGTATGCTGCGAGTTCATCGCGATCACCGGATGCACCCGGAGGAAGGGCACGACATTGTAATCGCCCGAGATCAGTGGCAGGGAGATGATCGCGAAATCGAACTTTCCCTCCGCCAAGACCGCTTCCGCGTCGATCCTGGCATGGCTGTCGACCGCGATCGACAGCCGATCATAGCGGTGCACAATTCGCGCCACCGCCTCGTTGATGAAGGCATTCGCGAGGAACGGGGCTGAAATGATCCGGATGTAGTCCGTCTGGTCCTGACGTAGCCGCTTGGCAAAGCCGGAAAGCTCGTCCTCCGCACTCAGGAAACGAACGGCGGCGGAATAGAACTTGCTTCCCTGATCCGTCAGAGAAAGCTTCCGCCCGCGTCGGATAAAAACGGGAAAGCCGACCTCCATCTCGAGTTCGAGCAGGAGTCGGCTGACATGAGAACTGCTGCGCAGCATCCGCTCGGCGGCCTTGGCTACGAGGTCGCCGCGACGATTCTCAGCGAGGCGATACCCCAGACAGTCAAAGGACGCTCCGGGGAACTAGGTGAAATTCTCGCGACTGAACTGGTGGAGAAAGAGATCGGCCTCCGCGTCCCCGTGCGCCGGCTCCGATACAAGGACGGCCGCAACATGGCCATGCGCGGCGATGACTTCATCGGCGCCGGCTATGACGGCAAGGGAGAGAAGCTCTGGCTCCTCAAGGGTGAGGCAAAAAGTAGCAAGACCCTCGGCAAAGCCACAGTCACGAAAGCCCGGAAAGTGCTGGACCGCGATCATGGCCGATGCACACCGGACTCCCTGTTGTTCATCGCCAACCGCCTTCTGGAGAGCAATGATCCCGATGAGAATGCGCTGGGCCGCGACCTTCGCGGCGAGGTGGGCCTGAAGTCACTGCGCGCCGATCGCATCGACCACATGCTCTTCTCCACCCAGGCTAATTGGATCGAGAGCTACGGCAAGCAGGTCGTTGATCTCTGCAAGCGCGGCTATCTTCACAGTCTGTTGGAGGATGAAGCCCCAATCGCACGCGCGCTGAAAGTCGGCAAGGAGTGGCTGGGCGAGGACCATCCGGCCGTTTCCAGCCTGAAGGTCGGCGTCGCCATACACCATGGCCGCCTGCCGAGTCCGCTCCTGCGCGAGCTCGAAATCCTGCTGTCCGAGGGCGTGCTGAAAATCATCGTTGCCTCGCCGACGCTCTCCCAAGGGCTCAACCTGAACGCCGCCGTCCTGCTCGTGCCGGCACTCTATCGGGCCGGCGAGAAGATCAGGGGTGAAGAGTTCGCAAACGTCGCCGGTCGGGCCGGACGCGCTTTTGTCGACGTCGAGGGCCTGATCGTCCATGTTATGTTCGACAGGACCGACTGGCGAAGGGCGGATGGAGGGGGCTGATCGCCTCCGCCAAGGCCCGCACCCTTAAGAGTGGCCTCATCCAGATTGTTGCCGAGATCCTCGAACCCCTATGTCATCATCGGCCGAAAAGAGGGCCAGCACCTGACAGACATGCAGAAGCCATGGCGGCGGTTACGCAAGCGTGCCGGGCTCGAAGATCTCCGTATCCATGATCTGCGCCACTCCTTCGCATCTGACGCCCTGCAGCTCGGGCAGGACCTGACGATGATCGGGCGGCTGCTGGGGCATACTCAGGTGCAGACCACGGCGCGTTATGCGCATCTGAAGGCCGATCCGGTCCGCTCGGCGGCGGACGCCGTCTCCGGGGCCGTGGCTCGGGCGCTGGTGCGGCCGGTCACCGAGGGTGGCGAGGAAAGTGTCGCGGCGTGATCCGGCACTTGATTGCCACGCAAATCGACATCATGTAACGTCAATCAGAATGGAGGCACAGATGCGCATAGAAGCATTTGCAGAAGGTGGGCAGTTTGCACCCGGCCGGATCGCCGAGGTCCTGCGCACGACCAAGGACGAAGTGGCCCGCACGGTCGGCCTCGGTCGTGACGCCATCATGCGCCCTGATCGCGTCGCCAGCGCCAGGACCCAGAAGCGGCTGCGGGAAATGGTCGAGATCCTGAACAGGGTCGAGCCCCGTTTCGGCTCCTCGCTGATTGCCTATGCCTGGTATCGTTCCGAACCACTGGCTGGGTTCGGTGGCCTGACCGCGATGCAGTTGGTGCGTGACGGGCACGCGGCAGACGTCATGGACTATATTGACGCGGTCGAAGCCGGCATCCACGCCTGAGGCATCATGCACTACCGCGGCCTTCTCTATCGCGCCCTCAATCCGATATGGGCACGCGAGCCGCTGTCCGGCGAAGGCGCACGGCGTTTCGGCGGACGGTTCAACCCGAAAGGCACGTCGGCGCTCTATACATCGCTGTCGATCATGACCGCGATCCGCGAAGCCAACCAGATCGGCACCTTGCAGCCCACAACGCTGGTGGCTTATCAGGCCGATCTCGATCCGATCTTCGATGCAACCGAAGCTGATGCGCTGAAGGACCATAACCTGCGCCCGGATGATCTGGCCGCTGATGACTGGCGGATCAGGATGCACGAGGACGGCAAGGCGCCGACGCAGATCTTCGCGGAACAACTGATCCGGCAAGGCTATTGCGGCATGCTTGTCCCCAGCTTCGTCAAGGGCGCAACAGAGGCCGATCGCAATCTGGTTCTGTGGAAGTGGAGCGAGGCCCTGCCAAACCTGCTCTCCCTCGTGGATGACGAAGGAAGGCTACGCTGACACGTACGGGAAACTCGGCCCATACTGTAGAGACCACGAAGCCGCCGCTGCGGTCAGGCAGGCTGTAGAAGCAGTACTAGCTGCTGCACAGCCAACCGCCCCTGAAGCAGTGGAGAGTTCCGCGGCAGAGTGACAGCCGACCTGATCAGCCCTTGTTCCGACAACTTGGGCGGGTGATCCTCTCCGACTGAACGCCAGAGAAGCCGCAGGCAGGGCATTCCTCGGAGTCCCGTTCTCGTGCCTTGCCTCCGCAATGGTGGCAAGGCGTAGGCGAGGAGTTGAGGACGCCAGTCCCACCACAGGTGGGGCAATATCTGCGTTTGATCATGCTGCACAATGTGTGGCCTCACTACGCTCCTGTCTATCACTATGTTTTGCGGAATCCATTTGGACGAAAGACGAACATCTGCTAAATGTGGTGTCACTCACGTATTGGAGCAGTACCATGTCTCAGAACACCAAGGGCACTTCGGGCGGTATGGCATCGAAGGCAGGTTCTATCCTCGGCAACCCGAACGCTTCGGCAACCGCTCGCAGCCTCGCGGGGTCGGCGCTGTCGCAGGCCGGGACAGCCAAGCAGACAGGCGCGCGGATGGAAGATCGCGCTTCGCAGGTGCTGTCTAGTTCGAAGTACAGCGCCACAACGAAATCGCTGGCCGGATCGGTCCTGTCGCAGTCGAACAAGAAACGCTTACCGTTGACGGGGTCGAGCGCCATGCCGGGGACCCGAGCGTCTGTGGGTGCGAGTTTTCGCATCTCCTATGTGGTATTGGCTTGCCGAAGCTAGGCGCGTGCGACAATCAAAGCCATGCACCCCCACTGGCTTCTATAAGATCAGCACGCTAACTTCAACTTCTCCCCAAGAGCTCACATAACCGAGCAGAGAGCCTTTCTTCTATGGAATATACTATCGTTCATTTAAGCGACCTCCACTTCAAGAACGACGTTGAGAACCGATTTCGTATTGAAATGCTTCGGAACGACCTGGCCAAGCTGCCGTTAGGCTCTAATGTCATTACAGCTTTCACTGGTGATTTGGTCCACTCAGGTGAGCAAGACCAGTACGATGTTCTGTTCGAACTTCTTCTTGCCCCGCTGATCGAAGCCGGCCATGAAATTGTAATTGTACCCGGAAACCATGACATACAGCGGAACAGGGCTGACAAGGCAGCCTCCGCAGCGTTCCTGAAAGACCGTGCAAGTAGCTACCTTTTTTCTGGAAACTCGCTCATTCCATCACCATTCGAGAATGATCGGGAGGGGCCTCTAAAAAAATTACAGAGCGCTTGAAGAGCTGTTCGAGCCTTACTTAGTCCGGTCTGAACAACATCCTCATGCCGCGCTCGGCATCCGAAGTCTCCGATCATTGTCGGCGATGATTCTCAGGATAAAGCGGATGACGAAGGTCCAAAGAGCCCTGAGATGTGCGAGGATCTTGCGGATGTTGTGTCCGCAGGCGCAGAGGACGGCGAAGAGCGCATCGCCGATCCTGCCCTTGAGGGAGCATCTGGCCAGTCGTCCACCCGCTTTCATGTGCCCGATTTCCGGCTCGATGGCGCTGCGCCGTTTCAGGAGTTTCGCCAGCGCCGGGGTGATGCCGCGCCGCTGGCCGCTGATCAGGACGCGGGTGGTCTCGACGCCGTGGCCGCGATAGCCGCGGTCCACGACGGCACGGGTGGGCCTCGTGTCGGTCAGGATTTCGACCTGCTCCAGCGCCGGTGCCAGGGTGTGGCCGTCATAAGGATTGCCCGGAAAGCTGCGGGCGCCGACGACGAAGCCTTCGTCGAGGGTGGTGGCAAGGCTGACCTTGGTGCCGAATTCGTA
>Ga0172382_10006807_pt1 | contig 16452 bp, 17 predicted proteins | sample Leawel138RmetaG_FD_122245 | JGI IMG/M metagenome (GOLD analysis project Ga0172382, IMG submission 122245) | Leachate microbial communities from a municipal landfill in Southern Ontario, Canada - Leachate well 138R metaG | ecosystem: Engineered > Solid waste > Landfill > Unclassified | place...
CCTAAGGGAACTCCATTTATAAAAGCATTTCAAGCTGCGGACGATGTATTAAGGCAAGGTATACAGGGTATATCAGAAATTATTATGACTCCTTCTTTAATTAATCTCGATTTTAACGATATAAAAACTATAATTAAAGCACAAGGAAATGCTCACATTGGTATAGGCCGTGGAAAAGGGGAACGAAGGACTTTTGATGCAGTAAAGCAAGCTGTTCAAAGCACTCTATTAGAAACTAATATTGGTGGAGCTACAGGTATATTGATTTATGTCGCCGGAGATCAAGGTTTGACTATGGATGAAGTCTACGAAAGTGTTGGATTGATTAAAGAAGTAGTTTCTCAAGAAGCAAAAATTATCTTTGGAATGGGTATAGATGACAACTTAAATGGAGAAGTAGTGATTACTGTTATTGCAACAGGTTTTCAAACTAAACCAGACGGTTCAAGTAACTATGGCCTTATGCAAAGACAGATTTTTACGGAAAAAGATAAAGACATGAACAAGAGAATGAGTACTATGTATGGATATCAAGAGAGTGGTGATCTTACTAATGAAAAAAAACCAGATGAGTCAGTTCGTGGAAGGGAAAATAGTGATAGTGTTAACAACAATAATGTAGAAAATCAAAGAATCCCGGTGTCTTCAAACAGGTTGCCTGCTTTTCTACAAAAAAGGTCTAAAAATCTAGATAGTAATAGATAAAATAAAATATAATTACAAAAAAAGCCTTAAAATGGAGCAAAAAATATGAAATGTCCTTTTTGTGGAAGTCTTGATAGCAAAGTTGTTGATAGCAGAGAAAGTGATGATGGATCAGCAATTAGAAGAAGAAGAGAGTGTGAAGTTTGCAAGAAAAGATACACAACTTATGAGAAAATTGAAAGCATGCCTGTTTTAGTTATAAAAAATGATGGAAATAGACAATTGTTTGATGTTTCAAAAATTAAAAAGGGACTAATTAAGGCTTGTGAAAAACGCCCTGTATCATTAGACCAAATTGACTCATTGGTAAGTGAAATAGAAAAAAGGGTAAATAATTCATTAGCTCAAGAAATTTCTTCTAAAAAAATTGGAGATATGGTAATGGAAGGGTTAAAGGACCTTGATGAAGTAGCATATGTTAGGTTTGCTTCGGTCCATAGAAAATTTACGGACATTAATATGATGAGAGAAGAAATTAATAAATTAGTTGATAACAAAATTAAATAGTTTCTTTATATAAATAATTAATGATATAATAATTTTGTGAGTTGATTGGGTGGTTACACATTTAATGTGAGGAAAGTCCGAGCATCACAAGGCAAAGTGGCAGAGAAATCCTGCTGAAGGCGACTTCAAGGAAAGTGCAACAGAAAAATACCGCAGTTTTTACTGTAAGGGTGAAAAGGTGTGTTAAAAGCGCACCAGCAATTTGGCGACAAAATTGGCTGTGTAAACCCCACTTGATGCAAGAAAGGAGATTATTAGTTGCCTGCTATTCTCCTTAATCGCTAGAGCTTTTAGGCGACTAAGGGCCAAGATAGATGACCACTCTAGACAGAACTCGGCTTACAGGTCAACTCACACTAAGAGCTTAATAGCTCTTTTTTAATAAATAGTTATATTATGTGGTGAATAAATGGATTTTTTTACGAATAATTTAAATAAGAATGCTCCGTTAAGTCAAAGGATGCGGGCTAATTCTCTAAAAGATTTTTTGGGACAAAAACATATTATCCATGAAGGATCTCTGTTAAAAAGAGCTATTAGCGCTGATAGATTAGGTAGTTGTATTTTTTATGGCCCTCCTGGAACGGGAAAAACAACATTGGCCAATATAGTCGCTGAAACTACAAATGCAGAATATAGACATTTAAATGCTGTTTCATCTGGGGTTTCTGAAGCGAAAGAAATTATTATAGAAGCAAAGAAAAATTTGGCTTTATTCTCCAAGAAAACGTATATGATTCTTGATGAGTGTCATAGGTGGAGTAAAACTCAATCTGACTGTGTATTGTCTGCCATTGAAAATGGTGAAATCATATTCATTGGAACCACGACTGAAAACCCTTATTCAAGTATGACTAAAGCTATCCTTAGTCGCTGTAGAGTTTTTGAATTTCACCCATTAAGTATTAGTGAAATAAAAGAAGGTTTAATTAAAGCGATTGCTGACAGTGATCACGGATTAGGAAATTATAATCTTATTGTTGATCCTGAAGCGATTGACCATATAACTAGATTTAGTTATGGTGATATGAGAGTGGCTCTTGATTCGTTAGAACTAGCAGTTATTACTACTAAAGTTGATTCTAAGGGAGTCATAAAAATTAGTCTGAATATAGCTGAAGAAATAATGCAAAAAAGGGCTGTTTCACTTACTGAGCAAGATTATTATGATTTATTAAGTGCTTTTTGTAAGAGCGTAAGGGGTGGGGACCCAGATGCTGCTTTGTTTTATTCATTAAAACTTACTCAAAGTGGAATTGATCCAATGATTATTGCTAGAAGATTGGTTGTTCATTCAGCCGAGGATGTAGGGTTAGCCGATCCTTATGCTCTAACCATAAGTTTATCGGCATTAAATGCAACAGAAAAGATTGGATTGCCTGAATGTCTGTTACCTCTGAACGAAGCGATTATTTATGTAACCCTTTGTCCAAAATCAAATTCGGTCTATATGGCAATAGAAAAAGCAAAAAAAGCTTTAGAGGATTCAACAAACTTTTCTATCCCGAAACACATAATCAATAGAGAATTAAAAAGAAACAATGAAATTGAATATAAATACCCTCATGATTTTGGCGGATGGGTTAACCAACAATATTTACCAGATGAATTAAAAAGCTCAAGATTTTATTATCCTTCACAAAATGGACAAGAAAAGTGTATAATTATAAATAAACTAAAAAACATATTTAAAGGAGAATCAAATGAGTAAAGAATTAAAAGGCTCAAAAACTGAAGAAAATTTAAAATTTGCTTTTGCTGGAGAAAGTATGGCAAGAAATAAATACGATTATTTTGCTAGCAAGGCAAAAAAAGATGGATACGAACAAATCGCTAATATTTTTTCTACTACAGCTTTAAATGAAAAGGAACATGCGAAGCTTTGGTTTAAAGCATTTGAAGGAATAAAAGACACTTATGAAAATTTACTTACTGCAGCACAAGGAGAGCATGAAGAATGGACTCAAATGTATAAAGAGTTCGCTGAAGTTGCGACGCAAGAAGGATTCGATGAAATTGCAAAACTTTTTGAAGGTGTTGCTGGCGTAGAAAAATCGCATGAAGAAAGATATTTAAGCTTAGCTAATAATATTAAAAATGGCTCTGTCTACAAAAAAGAGGCGAAAATCGAATGGATTTGCAGGAATTGTGGCCATATTTTAGTATCTAATGAAGCCCCTGATAAGTGTCCCGTTTGTAATCATCCTCAAGCTTATTTTGAAGTGCATAATCAAAATTATTAATATGAGAAAAATGGCTCTTGACATTGGGGATGTCCGGATTGGAGTTGCAACAAGCGACCCTTTAGGGATAATTGCATCAGGATATAAAACTCTTTTCAGAAAGGAAATTAAAAATATCTTTCAAGAAGTGTTAAATATTTGTCAAAAAGAAAGTGTTGATACAATTGTTATAGGATTGCCGAAAAATATGGATGGAACAAATGGGAATAGGGCAGAGATTTCCTATAAATTTGGCGAAGACTTAAAAAAGCTAATTGGGGAGAAGATTAAGATAGTATATCTAGATGAAAGATTAACTTCTGTTCAAGCGGAGAGGATTCTCATTTCAAGTGGAGTTAGAAGAGAGGATAGAAAAAAGGTAATAGATAAGGTTGCAGCAATAATAATATTAGAAACATACTTAAATAAAATTTCATAGGAAGTAATTTTATGGATAATTTTAATGAAATGGAAGAAGTGATTGTTCTTGTCGGAGATAAAGGTGATGAGCATGAATTTCGAGAAATAGCGCTCGTTGAATTCGATGAAAGAACATTCATATGTTTGGAACCCGCGGAAGAGATTGAGGATTTTGAGGATGGAGATCTTTTGATTTATGAGATATCTTATGATGAAAATGATGAAGAGGTATTTTTGCCAATAGATGACGAAAATCTATTGAGTAAAGTGTTTGACCAGTTTATTTGTATGCAAAATGAAAAAAAATAATAGATACAAAAAATTTTTAATTTTAATAATAATTGCGACTTTGAGCTCATCTGTTTTTTTTCTGTCTTCGTGTAAAAATATTGAGCACACTATCCTCCCTAATGATGATCCAACACCTACTAACACTATTTTGCCCGGTAATCCATTTTATTCTCCTGAACCAGCAAACACACCGTTTTTTGATTATTCGGAGCTAACTGTTGCGGAAATAATTTTTTCTGATCAAAGGGGGACAGAAAGAAAGGTAAGTATTGCTTTATTTGAGGAATTGGCCCCTGTCACTTGTGCTAACTTCATTACGCTTGCTTCAAGCGGACACTATAACGATACTATTATTCATCGCCTTGTACCTGACTTTGTTCTTCAAGGAGGGGGTTATACAACTGATTTTAAAGAGAATCAACAAATAGAAATCATTCCACAGGCTTCAGTAGACTCTATATTGGGGGAGTTTTCGTCTAATGGTTTTCTATTGAATCAAGGTCTTTACCATGAAACTGGGGTAATATCTATGGCTAGGTTATCAAATGACAAAGATAGTGCTACAGATCAATTCTTTATTTGTTTATCTAAATCAACTAGTCTTGATGGGGAGTATGCAGCTTTTGGTAAATGTATAGATGAATTAAGTTTATATAACGTTGTTGAACTAGGAAAATCTAGTTACGTGAATATAACCACAGGTATGGAAAATTGTGCTTATCCTTTTATTTATGTAAGATCAATAAATATTATAAAAAATGATTAGGAATTACATATGAGTGATACTAAGTTGAAAAGAACTAGAATCTATATTATTTTTTTCTCTGTTTTTTTAACCGTACTATTTTTTGCCTTTTTTAATCAGCTTGGCTTACATAATCATTCTCCACACGCAAAAGCAGCGGGAGAATATAATATCAATGATTTTGAGTTGGATTTAACACCACAGAATTATGTTTATTCTGCTAATCCAATAGAGTTTTCTACTTATATAGAGTATCAAGGAATCCCTTTTTACGATTACACTGTTTTATATGAATCAATCGATTATCTTGAATCTAATTCTCCTCCGACTAATGCAGGTTTATACGATGTTACCATAACAGTAAATGATTCTGAAATTTTTTGGTCTTCAAGTTTAAATATTAGTCCAAAATCTATCACAATCGAGTATGCTGGGGCTTCGACATACCAATACTTTGGGGTAGAATTTTCAAGAAATATTTCTCCAATAGGAGTAATTGACAATGAGGATATAGGACTATCCTATGAGTATGTTGGGTTAAGGCACATCTTACCTGAAAACACCAAACCGGTCATGGCGGATACATATCAAATAAATATTTCCATTTCCAACAGTAACTATGTAATCAATGATTACACGGGAAATGACCCCGGAGAACTAATAATTACTAAAGCTACTTTAATTGCAACAGCTAATGATATAACAGTCAATGAAGGGGATGAAATAGAGTTTTCAGTATCCATTACGGGCTTTGTTAATGAAGAAACCACTGAGGAACTTATTTCTATTCCTATTGTTATTTTTGAGGAGAACGAAGCAGGGGTTTATGATATCCTTCCCTCAGGAGGAGCAGCTGATAATTATTCTTTTCAGTATTTAGGCGGTTTACTTACCATAAATAAACTAACTCTATCTGCAATTTCGGATGATGGCTTACATGATATTTCTATCTCAGGTGTTTTTCATCCAGATTTTTCTTTAATAGTGTCTTCTTTGTCTTTTGATGATGAGAAATATATAGAAGCAATGGATACAATAGTCCTCAGAAACATGGATACATATATGGATAAATCTATTTATTGTTTTGATACTAGTCAATCTCAAGGATTATCAAGTTCTACAAGATATAAAATAAAAATTTCAGATGTTGTTTTGAAAGAAATATTTAGTTATAAGGTTTTAGTTGTAGATGAAACAGGTCTTGTTCATGAAATTACTAAATATAATTACTCTAATGGAGATTTGTCTTTTTCTTCCGATGTTTTAGGCACTATATTTATTGTTGAGAGACAATTGAGAACTTACCTTATTTTGGGTATATTGGTTGGATTAACTCTTGTAATAATTGCTTTTGTGATTTTGACCAAACTTAAATATCAAATCGAGAAAAGAGATATAGAAAGAGCAAATCAAGAATTGAAAAAAGAAAAGAATAAGTATCGTTGGGACTGATAAAGCGTTAATACTGTAATATATTTTGTTGCAACTATATATCAACTATGTTATCATTACACAAGTCATTATTAAACACTTACGTTGAGTGTGTCCTGTTGCCATTTGGTTGAGACATATTGAGATGCGTAAGGAAGAAAAAACAGGAGGATTTTTTATGTCAGTAATAACAATGAAACAATTATTGGAAGTGGGACTTCATTTTGGGCATCAAATCAAACGTTGGAATCCCAAGATGAAAGAATACATTTATGGTGTTAGAAACAACATTCATATCATAAATCTACAAAAAGCTGTAGATTTGATTGAAGAGGCTTTCAATTTCATACAAAATGTAGCTGCTGAAGGAAAGGAAATTTTATTCGTTGGGAGAAAGAAACAAGCTAAAGATGTAATTAAAGCCGCTGCAGATCGTTGCGGTATGTACTATATCAACGAAAGATGGTTAGGCGGAACACTTACTAACTTTCCGACTATGCGTTCTAGAATAGATAGATTGAATAAATTGGACCAAATGGAACAGATTGGCTCATTTGAACTTTTACCCAAAAAAGAAGTTCTACAGCTTAATAAAGAAAGAGAAGTTTTGAGAAGAAATCTTGGGGGAATCCAAAACATGAGAGTTCTTCCGGGTGCATTATTTGTTGTTGATATCAAAGAGGAACATTTGGCTGTAGCAGAAGCTAGAAAATTAAATATTCCTATTGTTGCTTTAGTTGATACAAATTGCGATCCTGACTTAGTTGATTATGTGATACCTGGAAATGATGATGCCATAAGAGCTGTAACTTTAATTTCTAACTTAATGGCTGACGCTGTTATCGTCGCTAGAGAAGGGGAAGAATCAATTAATTTAAGCCATATAAAAGAACAAAATAAAGAAGAAGAAGTAAAAAATGATTCGTTAAATGAAGATAGCCTTGAAGAAATAAACTGACAAGTTTTAGGAGGAATATATTATGAATTTTAGTGCTGAGAATGTTAAAGATCTCAGAGTAAGAACTGGTGCAGGTATGATGGACTGTAAAAATGCTCTAGTCGCAACTGATGGGGACATTGAAAAAGCTATAGAATATTTAAGGGAAAAAGGAATTGCAAAAGCTGCAAAAAAATCAACCAGGATTGCTTCTCAGGGAATTGTAGACAGTTATATTCACATGGGAGGTAAAATAGGTGTAATAGTCGAAGTTAATTGTGAAACTGATTTTGTTGCTAAAGGTGATATGTTTAGAGAATTAGTTCATGATATAGCACTTCAGATCGCAGCCTTTAAAGCCGTTTACGTTTCAAAAGACGATGTTCCTCTAAGCGAAATTGAGTATGAAAAAAATATCACTAGGGCACAAATAGCAAACGACCCTTCTTTAGTTAATAAGCCAGAAATAGTTAAAGAAAAAATGATTATAGGAAGAATAGAAAAATATTATAAAGAAGTATGTCTATTGGAACAACCATATGTCAAAGACCCTGATTTAACAATTGCTGATTTAGTTCTTAATGCAATCTCAAAAATAGGAGAAAAAATTGCTATTAGAAGATTTGTACGGTATGAAATGGGTGAAGGATTACAGCAGAAAGATACTAACTTAGCTGATGAAGTTAATGCAGAAATTGAAAAAATGTCAAAGTAAAGAAACAAAAAAGATACCAATTGGTATCTTTTTTTTGGAGGACAATATGATACCGAAGTATAGTAGAGTTCTATTAAAAATTTCAGGGGAAGCATTAGCTGGATTGAATGGATTTGGAATAGATGAATCAGTATTATCTAAGATTGTTAACCAAATAGCTAAGGTCCATGATGCAGGTGTTGAAATAGGAATTGTTGTTGGTGGAGGGAATTTCTGGCGAGGGAGGCAAGGAGGAAAAATGGACAGAACCACTGCTGACCATATGGGTATGCTTGCTACTGTAATTAATGCTTTAGCTATGCAGGATGCACTCGAAAGAGCAGGAGTAATGACTCGAGTCCAAACTGCATTAGATATAACAAAGGTAGCTGAGCCTTTTATAGCTAGAAGAGCTAACAGACATCTTGAAAAAGGTAGGGTTGTGATTTTTGGTTGTGGAACTGGTAGCCCTTTTTTTACTACTGACACAGCTGCAGCACTAAGGGCAAACGAAATTCATGCACAAGCATTGCTTTTGGCAAAAAACATCGATGGCGTATATGACAGTGATCCAAGGAAAAACCCATCTGCACAAAAATTTGATACTATTACTCCTAAAGATTATATAGAGAAAGGTTTATCTGTAATGGATACAGCCGCAGTATCTCTTTGTAGTGAAAATGATATTCCAATTATTGCTTTTGGACTCGCAGAAAATGATAGTATCATGAGAGTTGTTTGTGGGGAAAAAATAGGAACGCGTATATTGTCTTAATAATTTAAAACAATCCAAAAACTATCATATTTATATAAGTACAGACATGTGTGCGTTATTGTAAATTAACGATATATATGTTATATTTGTCGTATAAATACAAAAAAAGGAAGGATATAATATGGCTTATTTAGACGATAATGTTGAAATAGTTTTTTTAGATTTAAATGAGAGAAGTGAAAAAACAATATTAGCATTGAAAACAGAATTAGGATCGTTAAGAGTAGGAAGGGCAAATCCCAAAATTTTGGATAAAGTACTTGTAAACTACTATGGAACGATGACGCCAATTAATCAAATGGCTAATATTACTGTCCCAGAAGCTAGAATGATTGTTATTAATGTTTGGGACGCAAGTGCTTTAAAAAATGTTGAGAAGGCTATAATAGACGCAAATCTAGGGATTTTCCCTTCAAACGATGGCAAAGTCTTAAGAATGGTATTCCCAGAATTGAATGAAGAGAGAAGAAAAATTTTAGCAAAAGATATAAAAGTTCTTGGCGAAGGAGCAAAGGTTGCTATAAGAAATATAAGAAGAGATGTTCTTAATAAGCTAAGAAGCTTTGAAAAAGAAAAGACTATCACTGAGGATGATTTAAAAATCTATGAAAAAGATTTAGATAAACAAGTTAATGAAAAAATATTTGAAATAGAAAAGATTACAGTGGAAAAAGAAGCCGAGGTAATGTCGGTTTAATGAAACATATTTCAATTATAATGGATGGAAATGGTAGATGGGCATCTCAAAAAGGGATGCCTAGATTGAGTGGGCATCTCGCCGCTAAAGAAGCAGTAATAGAAATGATAGATGCATCAGATGAGCTCAAAATACCAGTACTATCGCTTTATGCTTTTAGCGAAGATAATTTTAAAAGAGATGCAAGCGAAGTATTAGGAATATTTGGGATTATTTCTGATTTCATTAGCCAATATTTGATACCCTTAGCAAAAAACAGAAATTATAAACTTGTTTTTATCGGGAATATATCCCTCCTTCCGGATCCTCTTCTAAGTACTATTTCTATTGCAAATAAGGCAACACTGAATAATATCGGGATGAAAATCATTATTGCCATTGCATATAGTGGGAGAGCTGAAATCACACATGCTTTTAATTCAATTTTAGAAAATAAATTAATAAACGCTGATTATTCTCCCATTGAAAAATCTGATATTGTTAGGGTATTGTATACAGCGACAGTTCCTGACCCTGATATAATAATTCGCTATGGAGGACAAAGGAGACTTTCTGATTTCATGCTTTATCAAAGTGCTTATACAGAACTCTTTTTTTTAGAAAAACTCTTTCCTGACGCTAACAAAAAAGATGTTTATGAAATAGTGAATGAATATAAAAAGATTAAAAGAAATTATGGAGATGTAATAAAATGAAAATTCTCAAAAGAACGGTGCAAGGATTTTTCTTTTTTGGTTTATTAATGGGATTCATTATCTTAACCGGTACAATTAAAAGGGAAAACATATATTATGGTCAATATTTTTTTGACGCTTTATTACTTATAGTAGCCTTTATATCTTTATTTGAAATGATTTCTGCGGTTAAAGAAGCAGGCTATAAACCAATACAAATCCCCTTATTTATAGCTTTAATTTTAGCATACCCTGCAGTTAAATTTTTAGGGTATCAAGGGATTATGCTATTAATTGCTATAGCAATTTTTCTCTTGTTTTTATTTTATATTTTTGATTCGTCCACAAAGTTTAATGATTTTTTGATTTCAATCTTTGTTTTTATATATCCATTATTACCCTTGATTGTTGGAATGCAATTAATTAATCAATTTGGAATGATACCTATTTTGACCGCAATTGGCGCTGCGATGATGGCAGATGTTTTTGCTTTTTATTTTGGAAGTCTTATCAAGGGACCTAAAATATTTCCTAAGATTAGCCCAAACAAGACTTATTCAGGCTCTTTTATTGGGCTAATTGGTGGTGCATTAGGAGCACTTGTTGTCTACGCATTATTTGAGTTAACCAATATTCCTCTTAATAGGATTGTAGTATTTAAGGATATATTTAATCCTTGGTTATTTTATCCTGTTATTGGGATTGCAATAGGTTTTTTAGGGGAAATTGGTGACTTGGCTGCAAGCAGAATAAAGAGGTGCACGGGAATTAAGGATTTTGGGAAAATTATGGGGTCACATGGAGGAATTACCGACCGACTAGATAGCATTTTTTTTGCAGTGATTTTTATGGCTATATTTATGAGTTTTTTGGGGAAAGGATAAAAGATGAAAAAATTAAGAGTTGGAATATTAGGATCTACTGGATCCATTGGAACCCAAACGTTGCAGGTTATTGCTAAACACCCTAATTCCTTTGAAGTAGCTCTTTTATCATGTAAAAGAAACATTAAACTTTTGAGTAACCAAATATCTCAATTTAATCCTTCGCAAGTTATTCATGGAGATACAACAGCACTAAATTATCCTGAGACCTATAAAGACTGTGATATAGTAATTAACGGGATTAGTGGTTTTGCCGGTTTAACTCCTACAATTGCGGTTTTACAAAGTGACTCAAGACTTGCTACCGCCAATAAGGAGAGTTTAGTTTGTTTCGGGACCCAGTTACGAAAAATTGCAAATGAATCTGGAAAGACAATATTTCCGGTCGATAGTGAACACTCAGCTATTCTCCAATGCTTAGAAGAATCAAACGAGCTTAATCGATTAATTTTAACTGCTTCAGGCGGCCCATTTAAAGGGTTCAATCGGGAGCAATTAAGTAAAGTAACTTCAGAGGATGCCATCAAACATCCAACTTGGAAAATGGGGCTGAAAGTTACAGTTGACAGTTCAACCTTGATGAATAAAGGAATGGAGTTAATCGAAGCAAAACATCTTTTTTCTACTCAAAAAATAGATGTTTTAATTCACAGAGAGAGCATAGTCCATTCACTTGTTGAATTTAAAGATAGGTCAATTAAAGCCTTGCTTTCTAATCCAGATATGACTATTCCAATTCAATATGCCTTATCTTACCCTGTACGATTAGAAAGTGATACAAAGTATTTAGATTTATCAGAAATAGGAATTCTTACTTTTGGCAAACCAGATTATGAGAGATTCCCCTGCCTAAACATTGCTAAAAATATTTTATCAAAGGGAGATTATGAGGGTACTGTCATGTGTGTGGCGGATGAAGTCGCAGTAGAACAGTTTTTAAATAATAAAATTGGCTTTTATGATATCTCTGATATAATATATAAATCTTTAGAAAGATTTAAAGATGGGTATCTTTCAGATGTAACTGATGTATTGCTTTTGGCAACGGAAGTGAGACACTTTATTGAAGATAGAAATCATTAAATGAACATTATATATATGTGGATTATTTGATATGTTTTTTTTAGACTATAGTATGATTACCTTTGTTGGTGTATTAGAAAGTATTGGCTATATATTGCTGGGGCTTTTGGCCTTAATGTTTATGATAGTAATACACGAACTTGGACACTATATTTCTGGAAAATTATTAGGCTTTAAAGTTGTTGAATTTGGAATTGGCTTTGGTCCTCCAGTTTTTAAAAAAACTAATAAAAAGAGTGGCGAAATATTCTCGATCAGACCTATTCCTTTGGGTGGTTTCTGTCGTTTCGAAGAAGAAGAGGGAGAATCTTTAAGTCCAACAGCATTTAACAATCAGCCAGCATGGAAAAGAATAATTGTATTGTTTTCTGGCGCTTTATTTAATTTTATCTCTGCCTTAATTATCATTACCATTTTTTTCTCTGCTTATGGTCAAGTAGTTTTGTCTGTTGATAATATGTACCCAGATAGTGCGAACTCTAATGGAGTGCTCCAAAAAGGGGATATATTTTTAAAAATTAACAACAGAAATTTAAACATTTTAGAGGCTGGTGATGCTTATGAGAAGTTTTCAGAATCAGATGGAGCATTAGAAGTTACTATTTTAAGAAATGGGGAAAAAATCAAAACAACCATTATAAAAGGTGAATATACTGTAGGAACTTTTGATGAATATGATAATTTTATCCCTTCTGAAACAGGGGAAAAATTTACCGGATATGGTTTTTCTGGAACTCTAAGTACTCAGAAGCTTCCTTTTTTTGATAGTATTGCTAGAGCATTTTCTTATATGTTTTTCATTGTATTCAAAATATTTCAAATCTTTGGACGATTATTTACTGGTAAAATTGGGCTAAACAGCTTAGGGGGGCCAGTTTCAACAATACAACTTATGACTGAAGCTGGTAAGGCAGGATTTGCTTCCCTTACTTTTGTTGTATCTGTTATATCTGCTAATTTAGCAGTAATGAACTTATTGCCCATACCTGCGCTAGATGGCTCAAGAATTGTTTTTTGTTTAATCGAAATTATTCGAAAAAAACCCGTAAGCAAAAAGATAGAGGGGATCATTCATACTGTAGGTTTTTTTATGCTTATATTATTTGCAATATTTATTGATTTATATAGGTTTATTAAATAAAATGGAAAGAAAAGAAGTATTAATAAAAAATATAAAAATTGGAAACGGACAAAGGATCGCTATACAGTCAATGACAAATACGATTTCGACCGATTATATATCCACAATTACACAAGTAAATAAATTGAAAGATATGGGCTGTGATATTGTAAGAATATCATTGCCAAGTATGGAAGCAGCTATCAATATATCGAAAATTATAAAAAACACTGATTTACCTATAGTTGCTGATGTGCATTTTGATTATAAAATCGCACTTCAAGCAATTAAATCTGGGGTTCATAAACTTCGCATTAATCCGTCAAATTTCCCACCAGAATACTTATTAGAAGTCGTTCATGCAGCAAAATCGGAAAATATTCCAATCCGTGTAGGGGTTAATCGAGGCTCGATACATGATTTAATATCTAATGAACAACTAGCTGAATATGCCTTGAAGAACGTTCTATTACTTGAGAAAATGGGTTTCGATAACATTGTTGTTGCTGCAAAAACATCAAATGTAAGAGATAGTATTATCGTAAATAAATATTTATTCAATCACTCTCCTTATCCAATTCACATTGGGCTTACAGAAGCCGGTTTTGGAAAATTTGCAGAAATAAAATCGATTTATTCATTAAGTGTTCTATTAAATGAAGGAATCGGTGATACTTTAAGGATTTCTCTTACTGGAGACCCAGATCGAGAAGTAAAATTAGCAAAGTATTTATTGAGAGCTGCAGGAAAGTTGGGTGGCTTTTTTGAGGTTGTGGCCTGTCCAACTTGTGCAAGAACTCAAATAGACGTAGAAAAAATATCTGAATTTTTAGAAACTAAATATGAGAATCTTAAAAAAGATATAAAAGTTTCGATAATGGGATGTTTAGTAAACGGGATTGGTGAGGGATTAAATTCTGATATAGGTATTTGTGGCGGAAAAGATAAATCAGTTCTATATATAAAAGGAAAGCGAGTAAGGATAGTCGAAAACCACGAAATAGAAGAACTATTGGTAAAAATAATTGATAATTTTGATCAATATTAGTGAATTTTTATTTTCCTTATAATACGATTAATTACTTAATAGTTAAGAGAAAAGAAACATGTTGAACAGTAAATTTATAGAATATATATATAGTAAATTACCAGAACAAGATAGATTTTTTAGACTTGCAGAAGTTATTATTAACGAAAATGGATTTTTAAAAATTATTATTTTAGTTCCTGCAGATAAATATGATAATTACATGTCAGATAATTTAAAAAACCTTATTGTTAAACACACTAAGGATTTGTTAAAAGAAGATATATTCGAAATTATTTACAGAAAAACCGTATCAGATGATTCATACATAAAAACGGAGTTAATAAAATATTTTTACAAACACAATCCAATAATAATGAGCCAAATTTGTGATGATGACGTAGATATTATCACCCAAAATGATTTAATTAAATTAAGATTAAATACAAGCAAAGAATTAAAGGATTATATTAGTAATAATTCAATTATTGATAGTGTTGTTAGGCATCTTGAAAAATATATTTATGAGGAGATTGAGTTCATTGTCGAGGAAAGTAAATCAATTGACTATTCAGCAAGAAAAAGAATCAATTTTATTGGAAACAATAATAATAAAATTCGGCTAATTAATATATCTTTAAAAACTCCATTATATGAAACAATTGCGAAACAACCTATTTATATATCTGATTTAGAAAAAATTAGAGATGAAGTAGTGGTATGCGGAAAATTATCAGATTTTAGGAAGGGAATTTCTCGAAAAAACAGCAAACCGTGGGCTAGTTTTGTTCTTAATGATACAACTGGTAGAGTTAAGTGTCTATTTTTTGCAAAAAATAAAAAGCAATATAATGTGGTTGACCAATTGAATAATGATATGACAGTTGTTGTGAGCGGTAGCTATAATCCTCCTAGAGAAAATGATAGGGCAGAATGGCTAATTTTTATAGATAAAATAGGTGTGTGTGATATAGACTATAGCAGTATTACACTTGATGTGCCGTACAAAGAAGTCCCATCTGATTATCTAACCGTTGAACCAACTCCATATGAACAAGAAATCCAAAGTTCTTTCTTTGTATCAGAAGGTCCATTGGATGATAGACTTAGAGGAAATATTGTAGTTTTTGATTTAGAAACTACTGGAATTAATATCACTGAAGACAAAATTATTGAAATCGGAGCTGTTAAATTAGTAGATGGTGTTATCAAGGAAAAATTTCAGACATTTGTTAATCCGGGAAAGAATATCCATATACCTGAGGAGGCTTCTAAAGTTAATAATATTTTTGATGAGGACATAGAAGACGCTCCATCTTTTAGTGAAGTAATTCCAGATTTTTTTAAATTTTGTTATGGAAGTACTTTAGTAGCACATAATTCCACTTTTGACGTTGGTATGATAACTTACTATGCCAGACAATATTCATATAATTTTGATCATAATGTTATCGATACTTTGAAACTGGCTAGAGAAGTTTTACATAGAACAACAGGAGTAAGTTTAGAAGTTTTAAGAAAAATGTTTAAAATTGATACAGGGGATGCGCATAGAGCATTAAATGATGCTGTTGCTACTGCAAAATTATTAAAAGAACTTTTAAAAATTGGTAAAAATTAGATTCTTTTCACAAAAATTCTCTAAAAGATTTCTAAATATGGAATATAATAAAGACTATGAATAAGAAAACTAAATTTATTATTTTAATTATGCTAATTTTCTTTGTTTTTTTGGGGTTAAACGCTTGTTCAAACCAAAATGTTCCAGGGAATAAAACTGTATTTATTAGTTTTAATGCTAATGGTGGAGCTTTTCTAATTGATGGTCAAAATCAACCTACTATTAGTTATCAGGTCAGACAAGGAGATGGAATAGTTTTGCCTTCATTACCGATTAAAGAAGGATATGTTTTTATAGATTGGTTTTTGAGTTTAGATTTTACGGAAACGGATAGACTTAATATCTCCTTATTCAAAGCTATTGAGAGCAAAACTATTTTTGCAAAATGGGAAAGTGTTGAGACCTATCCACACAAAATTTTAATTAATGATTATCAGCCCATCGCTTCTATTTCCTCAAATAAGGAGAGAGCATCCATGGGGGAATCAATATCTTTAGATATTTCTTTTTCAGATTATGCTTATAGACTTAAAGAAGATTCATTGATGGCAAATGACATACTTGTTGACGATTCTTCAATGACATTTATAATGCCAGCGAGCGAGGTTTTGATCTCAGC
>Ga0172382_10006810_pt1 | contig 16449 bp, 11 predicted proteins | sample Leawel138RmetaG_FD_122245 | JGI IMG/M metagenome (GOLD analysis project Ga0172382, IMG submission 122245) | Leachate microbial communities from a municipal landfill in Southern Ontario, Canada - Leachate well 138R metaG | ecosystem: Engineered > Solid waste > Landfill > Unclassified | place...
CGAAATCGACAAGAAGATAGGCATCCATCTGAAATTGCTGAATAAGACAAGTAAGTAAAGAAACAAATAATCCCAAAAAATTTCTACCTTTGTTTTACAAGTATCGGTTAAAATAATTAATCGGCACTTGTCTCTTATAAATCAGATATTTAAAAAATATTTCAATCATTTATGGCTATCCAATTCGGAAAAACATGGTGGGGTGAACATTGGTTGCGCTCACTGGAAAATGTAGATTACGACAACCGTCTTCCCAGGGGCGCATCCTATGCCCGTAGCGGGCATGTACTGTCACTGAAGATAAAAGAGAACACCATTACCGCCAAAGTATCGGGTAGCCGTGCCACCCCTTACAGGGTGAACATCATCATTCCTCCCTTTTTCGAAGAACAGGTCGATACCCTGATCAACAAGATCATAGAGAAGCCTACTTTGATTTCAAAGTTACTTAATAGGGAGTTGGATCCAGCTATACTGACCATTGCCGAACAAGCCGGACTAAAAGTATTTCCCCATCAGTGGACCGATTTCAAGATGCAGTGCTCCTGCCCCGATTGGGCAGTCCCCTGTAAACACCTAGCCTCTGTCATCTATATGGTAAGCCGGGAAATTGACAACAACCCCTTCCTCGTATTTGAAATTCATAATGTGGACTTGATCGCTGAATTAAAAAAACGAGGAATCTTCATCGCCGAGCAGAAAAAGAATGAAATACCCTCTTTTGACTCTTTTTTAAAGACAGAGAAAAAAATCGCGCAAAACAAGGATCGGGTAGACGAACGAGTCGATTTCTCACAACTGCACGACATCACCGGACCATTGATACAGCTGTTACCCGATACTCCTCCCTTCTATCCGGGAGGGAACTTCAAAGAGAAATATGCCGCCCAACTGACTCGCTTGACAAAAGAAGCAAAAAGACTGATCAATAAACGGCTTCATATCGATGCCGTTTTTCCTGATACTACCACCCTTTCACATCATACCGACATACAACTGTCGATCGACAAAAATAACCGGATAGCCATCCATTCAGCACCCGAACTGGTGCAAAGATTGCAAAATCTGTTGCCAGCATTATTTAATCTGAACCCCGACTACCTACCCGACTATCAACCTTCGGTCGCAGCACTGCATAAAATCATGCTCGCCTCGATCCATTTGGTTGCTAACGGGAATATTATCCCTCAAATCATCAAGCTGGGCGACAAAAAGTTCATGATCCGATGGTTGCCGGCGACGATCGATGCACCGGTAAGGGAGTTGTTGCAACGAATGGAAGAAGTTTTACCGGGAGATTTATTGAATAAACCGAAGGTATCCAAAGAAAAGACTATTCTCTATCCCATTCAAAACCAGACAAGCGAGCTACTCTCCCTGTTTATTTCCAAATGGGTGGAAGCATTATCGCGATCTTCCAACGACGATCTGTTCGAGGATATGTTCTTCAAAGGTAAGCGGTATGGATTCGACGGTGTAGGCGAAAATGCCCTGAGCGGAGGGATAAAAGTGTGGTTAGATCGTTATTACCTCACTGCCGACACCTACAAACCGTTGATCACGGTGACGGAGCTCGACAATGATGAATTCGATGTCTCCCTCCATATCGAAGACACCACCCAGCCCGGAGAAGTACCTATCCCCTTAGCTTCCATATTAAAAGAAAAACAATTTGAGGAACAGCGCTTCAAAATATTGCAAAATATCTCATTACTCTCCCCTTTTATCCGAGGTTTGGATACCCATGTAAACCTCAACGGGAATCACCCTATACGGTTTAGCCTCCACGAATTCGCTCCTTTCCTGATGGAGGTCATCCCGGCTATCCGGCTACTGGACATCCGCATCTTGCTTCCTAAATCATTACAACAGCTTTTGCGTCCCAGACCATCTTTACAATTGAAACGCAAAAGTGACCAGAATGGATCTATCCGTCTGGACGACCTCCTGGCATTCGACTGGCAGGTGGCACTTGGCGACACACTTATCTCTCCCGAAGTATTCCGCCAACTGGTAAAAAACGCTTCAGGACTATTCCGTTTCAAAGAACAATATATCTATGTGAATGAAACGGAAATAGAGAAATTGCACAAGGCTTTCACGGAGAACAAAGCTCCCAATTCCTATCAACTGCTACAGATTGCTCTCAGTGGAGAGTACGAAGGAGCGCCGGTATCGCTTACCGACGAAGTGAAGAAGATGATAGAAGATTTTACCGGCAACGAGGAGATACCACTCCCCGCAGGATTAAAGGCTACGTTACGTCCCTACCAGCAACGGGGTTACTCATGGATGTATCGCAACAGCCGGATTGGTTTTGGCAGCATCATTGCCGATGACATGGGGTTGGGGAAAACATTGCAGGTTATCTCCATCATTCTTAAATTCAAGGAAGAGCGTATCATCAACAAGCAACAAAAAGCCCTGGTGGTCGTCCCTACCGGCCTGTTGATCAATTGGCAGACGGAGATCGAACGCTTCGCACCGGATATTAAAACGCATATCTACCACGGACCAGCACGTGATCTGAAACTGTTCGAGGGGGATATCATGCTCACCACCTACGGTGTATTGCGGAGTGATAACCAGCTGCTCAAAAAAAAGAAATGGCAAGTGATGATCATCGATGAAGCACAGAATATCAAGAATCACGATGCCGCCCAATCCAAGGCGGTGAAAAGCATCCATGCCAATGTGCGCATTGCCATGAGCGGTACACCGGTAGAAAACCGGTTGACCGAATTCTGGTCGATCATGGATTTCACCAACCAGGGCTATCTGGGTAACGTAAAAACTTTCAAAGAGACTTTTGCTTCCCCCATTCAACTATTCAACGATGAACAGGCGGTAAAGAAATTCCGAAAGATCACCGCTCCATTCATGATGCGGCGTATGAAATCGGACAAATCCATCATCTCCGACCTACCCGACAAGATAGAACAAAATCAATTCGCACTGCTCACCAAACAGCAGGCGGCACTCTACCAAAAGACCATGCAGGCGGCTATGGAAGAGATCGAAGGCTATAGCGAGGAGGCCAATCAACAGTCGCTGTTCAAACGTCAAGGATTAGTTCTGCAGATGATCCTGGCGTTAAAACAAATATGCAACCACCCCACTAATTTCTTGAAGAATGGCCATAACGATCCTGCAGTCTCAGGGAAGGTACAGTTATTATTTGAGTTGCTCAACAGCATTCTTTCCGCCGGAGAGAAAGTACTGATTTTCACCCAATTCAGGGAGATGGGCAATTTGCTCGAATCATTTATTACCGAACATTTTGGTAGCCAACCGATGTTCTATCATGGAGGTTGTTCCGTACAACAACGACAAGAGATGGTAGAGCGGTTCCAACACAACCGTGCCGACAAAGTCTTTATCCTCTCTCTCAAAGCTGCAGGCACGGGACTAAACCTCACAGCAGCCTCACATGTGATTCATTTTGACCTGTGGTGGAATCCCGCCGTAGAGAATCAGGCAACCGACCGTGCCTACCGCATCGGACAGAAGAAAAATGTGATGGTACACCGACTTATCACCAAGAATACCTTCGAAGAAAAAATCGACGAGATGATTCAAAAGAAAAAACATCTTGCCGACATGACAGTATCCACCGGCGAGCAGTGGATTGGCAAATTGAGCAACAAAGAGTTGCGGGAACTGTTTGAATAATCAAAAAAGATGGCAACAATCATAGAAGGGGTAGAATTAGACGAGACCAATGAAGAATTCAACTACGCGGTTGATTTCGTTCAACACTCAGACAGGCTCGTTTATCTGACAGGAAAAGCGGGAACGGGAAAAACCACATTCCTGAAATACCTTCGTGAGATGACCACAAAAAACAGTGTCATCCTTGCCCCGACAGGTGTGGCAGCCGTCAACGCCGGAGGACAGACCATCCACTCTTTTTTTCAGATAAAACCAAGTATCTATATCCCTAACGACAAACGGTTACGGACAAGAGCCGATAAGGATGATACGGATAAAAGTACCATTTTTGACCATTTCAAGTATTTCAAGGAGAGAATAGAAACGATCAGGGCATTGGAACTACTGGTGATTGATGAGATCTCAATGGTAAGATGCGATCTTCTTGACGTTGTGGACAAACTACTCAGGATTTTTCGAAGGAGAGAAAACAAACCCTTTGGCGGTGTACAGGTCGTGTTGATCGGTGATACCTTTCAGTTGCCCCCCATTGCGGACTTCGAGCAGTGGGAGCTGTTACAACCCCATTATTCAACTCCCTTCTTCTTTAGCTCCAAGGTCATCGAACAAAATCAACCGATCTATATCGAACTGAAGAAAATATATCGTCAGAACGACCCTACATTTATCAACTTGCTGAACAACGTTCGTATCAACCGAATCTCGGATAATGATCTCAACTTGCTCAATTCAAAGCTCAATCCCTCTTTCTCTCCCGATAAGCGTTCCGGCTACATCACCCTTGCCACGCACAATAAATTGGTCGACAGCACAAATCTCACTAAATTGAATGAATTGACTTCAGAGTTAAAATATTTTGAGGCAACCGTCACCGGTGTTTTCCCGGAAAATATCATGCCTACCGATCTCCTATTGCAACTCAAGGAGGGCGCCCAAATTATGTTTATCAAAAACGACAGGGCTAAAAAATATTTTAACGGGAAGATAGCAACCATCAGCAAAATAGAAGATAATATTATCACTGCTGAATTTGCTGATGGAAACGATATTATTGTCGAGAAGCAAACATGGCACAATATAAAATATTCGTGGAACGAAGAGGAAAAAAAAATTGAAGAAGAAATACTCGGCAGCTTCACCCAGTTTCCGATAAAGCTTGCCTGGGCAATCACCGTACATAAAAGTCAAGGACTCACATTCGAGAAGGTGATTGCCGACTTGGGAGGAGCCTTTGCTCCTGGACAGGTATACGTGGCGCTCAGCAGGTGTACCTCTTTCGATGGTCTGGTATTGAAATCAAGAATCGACCGCAAGACGATCAAGACAGCTCCTCAAGTCCTGCAATTTGCACAGAATGAAACTCCCGGCACCCTCATTATCCAGGAGCTGAATGACCATAAAGCAAATCATTACTACAAAGAGGCGCGTCGTGAAATGAAAGCTCTTCATTTCGAGGAAGCTTATCAACTGATGATCAAAGCTTTTAATTATAGAAATGATATAAAAACAGAGCCGTTTAAGAGGTTTTTCATTACGACAGCCAACCGGCTAATCTCAATCGGAAAAAATCAGGATAATTCTCTGGAACAACTGAATCTTATCAAAAAAGAGAATGAAAAGTTACAACTCTCCATATCCAAAATTAAATCGACAAATAAGAAATTAGAGTATAAAAACGACAGACAAAACAACGCTATCAAACTTATGCTGGACAATGTGGAAAATCTTGAGGAAAAAATAAAACAATTACAATCTGAAAATGCCTCTCTTATCAAAGAAAAAATAAACAATGAGAAACTAATACAACAACAGCTACAAGATATTCAAGCATTAAAGACGACCATCTTTCAATTGGAGATAACTGTTGAAGCCAATAGAGAAGAAATTGAACAAGCAAAAAATAGAAGATGGTATCAAAAATTTTGGAGATAAATATATAAATGAAATTGATAAAACGAATAATGACAACATTTTTAAGCGTTGTGTTGCTGTTAAGCACTACAACATTTTTCTATATGCGGTTACCAAAATTCGGGAAAGCACCAAAAGGAGAACGTCTTGAGCGACTGGAGCAATCTCCTAATTACAAGGATGGACAATTCCAAAATCTCAGTCATACACCCAGCTTAAGCGGGAACCAGTCTATGATAAAGGTTTTCTATAATTTCCTGTTCAAAAAAGCACCACGCACAAAACCGGTGGATGAGATCCCGTCGATGAAGGGCGATCTAAAGAACTTGCCCAAAGATGAAAATATATTGGTCTGGTTCGGCCATTCTTCTTATTATATGCAAGTTGATGGCGTACGGTTTCTGATCGATCCCGTCTTTAGCGGTAACGCCTCGCCGATACCCCGGTCCAACAAATCGTTCAAGGGAACGGATCCCTATTCGACCGATGATATGCCCGAAATTGATTATCTGTTAATCACCCACGATCACTACGATCATCTGGATTATCCAACCATAAAGAAGCTGAGGCCAAAAATCGGGCATGTTATCTGCGGTCTGGGTGTGGGCGCCCATTTCGACCATTGGAAATACAACCCGGCCATCATTACTGAAATGGACTGGAATGAGAAGATGCCTCTTTCGGGTGATATCACCTTGTACACCGTGCCGGCACGCCACTTTTCAGGAAGGACTTTTAACAGGAACAATACCCTTTGGCTGGCGTTTATCCTTCAAACAGACGAAATGCAGCTATATCTTGGTGGCGATGGCGGTTATGATATCCATTTTTCCGAAATCGGGAGAAAATTCGGACAGTTTGATCTGGCCATCCTGGAGAACGGACAGTATAACGAAGCGTGGCACGCCATCCACCTGATGCCTAAAGAGGGACTGCAGGCAGCCAAAGATTTAAATGCGAAGCGGCTATTCCCGGTCCATTCTTCCAAGTTCAAATTAGCCCACCACCCTTGGGACGAACCGTTGAAAACCATCACCGAACTGAACGGGCAGGGAGACCGGATACTCCTTGTGACTCCCAAGATCGGAGAAATTGTATACCTGAATGACACCACACAGCTTTTCAGTAAATGGTGGGAAAAGGTTAATTAAAAATTGAATAATATTGCCTACTTTTGTCACCGAAGACAATCAGATTCATTTGGTGCCAAACCCATCAGTTGAAATGTTGTCTTTTTTCAAGTTGATCATTGCTGCAAAAATGGAAAGAAACAAAACAAGCCAATACACTTTCACCATTATTGTCCCGGTTTATAATGAAGTAGAGAATATCGGGCGGTTAGAAGAAAAATTGCAACACTTCTTACCCCAGTCGCTCTATCCTACTTGTGTGCTGTTTATCAACGACGGATCAACCGACGGAAGTAGAGAACAAATACATACAATTTGTGGACGCAATTCCCATTTCTTCTATCTCGACATGAAAGAGAATGGAGGACTGAGCGCTGCACTGAAAGCCGGATTCGATTACTCTTTTTCGGAATTCGTGGGTTATATGGATGCCGACATGCAGACCGATGCCGACGACTTCAACCTGCTACTTCCCCATCTGGTCGAATATGAACTGGTAACCGGTATACGGGCCAATCGAAAAGATTCATTTTTTAAGAACTTGCAATCGAAGATAGCCAACGGATATCGCCGGATGATGACCGGCGACGGCATATCCGATACCGGATGTCCGTTAAAAGTGATAGATACGGCATATGCCAAGCGTGTGCCCATGTTCAAGGGAATGCATCGCTTCCTGCCGGCGCTTATTCTTTTACAGAAAGGAAAGATAGCACAGATTCCGGTGCGTCACTATCCACGTATAGCCGGACAATCGAAGTATCACCTATGGAATCGACTCACAGGACCCTTTATCGACTGTTTCGCCTATCGCTGGATGAAGAAACGCTATACCAATTACACTGTCAGTAGCACCAATTTAGATTGATCTATGCAAGGGACTGCAATCTGGGTTTATGCGATCGGCTTTCTGGCGCAGATTTTCTTTTCGGCACGCATACTCTACCAATGGATCGTAACCGAAAAGGCCAAAAAGATACTCTCTCCCCCCATATTCTGGATACTGAGTATTTTCGGCTCTTACCTGCTTTTTATCTACGGGGTATTGAGAAATGATTTTGCCATCCTATTCGGACAATTTATTGCCTACTACATCTACCTTTGGAACCTCAATATGCAAGGAGTATGGAAACGGCTGCATGTGGCATTGAGGACTCTCCTTTTGATAACTCCGATCATGGCGACCGCCTATCTGATGCGGGATATGGAGATCTTTACCACCCTCTTCTTCCGTCAGCAAAATATTCCTCTCTGGTTGCTGATTTTCGGTTCAGCGGGACAGGTGATTTTCACGTTGCGGTTTATCTATCAATGGCTTTACTCTGCCCATCACCGCCAATCTGTGTTACCAATTGGTTTCTGGATCCTTAGCCTGTTGGGTTCAGGCATTATCGTCACCTATGGGATTATTCGCCACGATCCCGTCCTCATACTGGGGCAATCGGTCGGTTTCGTGGCTTATGTGCGTAATATTATGATTGGCCTGCAAGTCAGAAATTGATGTGGATGAAAACAAAATATTTCTATCTCTTCTGGTGTATAGCGCTACTTCCGGTAATGATTCTACGGGACTATACGCCCAATAACGAGTTGCGCTACCTGAGCATTATAGATGAAGCATTGCGTAACGGCAATTTCTTCACCTTCACCTTGGATGGGGAGATCTATGCCGACAAACCGCCCCTCAGCTTCTGGTTGATGATGCTCGGTAAAACAGTGCTCGGCAGCCATCGGATGTGGTACCTGTCGCTGTTATCATTTTTACCGGCTCTGATAGTGCTGCTGGTAATGGAAAAATGGATGAGAAGAGAAAAATCTTTCCCCTATCAACCTGATGCGTTACTGATGCTGATGACCGGAGGATTCTTCCTGGCACTGACCATTACTATCCGGATGGACATGTTGATGGTGATGTTTATCACACTTTCACTCTACACTTTTTTCAAGATTTATAGTGGTGAAGGAAAGAAACAGGACAGTTACCTCTTTCCGTTATATCTCTTTCTGGCTCTTTTTTCAAAAGGGCCTGTCGGCATATTGGTACCGCTACTCTCCACACTGCTGTTTTTGCTCTACAGGGGAAAAATCGGCACCTGGAAGCAATATTGGGGATGGAGAACCTGGTTGGTGCTTCTTTTGGGATGCGGTATCTGGTTCACAGGTGTTTACATGGAAGCGGGAGATGCTTATCTCAATAATCTGTTGGTGCATCAGACAGTAGGAAGAGGAGTGAACGCTTTCCATCATAAGTCGCCTTTCTATTACTACGCCATTGCGATCTGGTATTCACTGGCTCCCTGGATGTTTTTATCCGTGGGGCTGATTATTGCCGGGGTAGTTCGTAAAAAAATCCAAACCGAAACGGAGAAATTTTTTCTTACCGTTATTCTTTCCACACTGGTGATGTTATCACTAATCAGTTCCAAACTGGCTGTTTATATGCTCCCAGCCATACCGTTTATGATCTATCTCTCAGCCATGCTTCTCAATAAATTCGATGAAAAAAATACCTGGTTGCGGCTTTCGATAGCACTGCCCGCTCTTATTTTCGCAGTAGCACTGCCCGCTCTTTTCTATATAAGAAAAATTGATGAAATCTCTTATATCGTTGTACCGTTAGTCTACGTAGCGGCAACTATTCTATCTCTCGGCGGAATCGCCGTCTTATTTCTTTTATTCCGGAAAAAAGCACTCCGCAAATCTATCCGGGTGATGACTTTCTCCCTCTTATTGGCTATCTTTATCGCCGGATTGGCCTTGCCGCAACTTAACCCCTATATGGGATGGAGTAAATTGTGCGGGGAAGCGATCCGGATTGCAAAAGAAAAAGGCATCTCCGAATACTATGTATATAAAATTTCGCGGCCGGGAAGCATGGATGTCTTTCTAAATAAAGAGGTGGCTGTAGCCTCCGAAGAGGATATAGTCAACCAGACACTGTCAGGGAAACTACTCATACTGCCGGAAAAAGCGGTATCGAGAAACGGTGAGGTTCAGGCTGCCATAATGGGCAAGGAACAATACAAGGCGGGACCATACCTGATTGTTATTTTTTAATCGAACGGATATGAAAGTACTGGTCACCGGTGCCGCCGGATTTATTGGATTTCACGTCGTACAGGAATTGATCCGACAGGGATTTGATGTTGTCGGACTGGATAACATCAATTCCTATTACGATATCCGGCTAAAATATGCACGATTAGCCGAGACAGGAATTGCGCAAGGAAAAATAAATATGGGTGAATGGGTGAAAAGCGATAAATATCCCACCTACCGTTTCATCCGGCTCGACCTGACAGATAGAGAAAGAATTCATACACTTTTTCGCAAGGAGAGATTCACACATATTCTTCACTTCGCGGCACAAGCGGGAGTCAGGTACTCCCTCGAAAACCCGCTTTCATACATCAATTCCAATATAGTAGGATTTACCCATCTGCTGGAAGCATGCCGCACCCACCCTGTCCAACATCTGCTCTACGCCAGTTCCAGCAGTGTCTATGGCGACGACACTCCCATACCCTACAATGAATCGGCTCGGACCGATCATCCCGTAAGCCTTTATGCCGCAACAAAAAAAGCAAACGAACTCTTGGCTTATGCTTACAGCAAACTCTATGGAATAGCGGCTACCGGCATCCGTTTTTTCACGGTCTACGGCCCCTGGGGACGGCCCGACATGGCACCATGGCTGTTTATGTCGGCCATCATCGAAGGGAAGCCCATCAAGGTATTCAACAACGGAAAGATGCAGCGTGATTTCACCTATATCGACGATATTGTGGGAGGGGTACTCAGAATGATAGCTCTCCCCCCGCGCTCCAAAATACCCAATAGGGTATATAATATGGGCTGTGCATCACCCGTACAACTAATGGATTTCATCCGTATTATTGAAGAAGTTACCGGTAAACGAGCTGTCAAAGAGATGACCGAGATGCAACCCGGTGATGTGGTATCTACCTATGCCGACACATCATTATTCGAGCAACAATTTGGATACAAGCCCTACACATCAGTTGAAACCGGTATCAGAAATTTTCACGACTGGTTCAAAGTATACAATCGGAAATAAACGACTGTTTAAAGGGTATATGCTTTTCTCGTAGAGGACAAAATTTCAGTTTTTTGTCTCAAATAATTTTATCAAACCGAAAAAATATGCTACTTTTGTGAGCCTGTTAAAAAGATGGGTTTTAGGGACGTTCTTCGTCAAGTTGAACGAGCTGAAGAAAGGTGTAACAACCTGTATGAGGCTAAAATAGATAATAAGAATCCTTTTAACAAATAAAAATTCAATAAAGTTATGATTAAAGTAGGTATTAATGGATTTGGCCGTATCGGACGTTTGGTTTTCCGTGCTGCACAAAACAGAAATGATATCCAGATCGTGGGTATCAATGACTTGCTCGATGTTGATTACATCGCTTATATGTTAAAATACGACACGATCCACGGTCAATTCACCGGATCGATCGAAGTGAAAGAGGGAAACTTAGTAGTAAACGGTAATACGATCCGTGTATCTGCTGAAAGAAACCCGGCCGACCTGAAATGGGATGCCGTAGGTGCTGAATATGTAGTTGAATCTACCGGTTTGTTCCTTTCCAAAGATAAAGCTCAAGGCCATATCGACGCTGGTGCAAAATATGTAGTGATGTCTGCTCCTTCTAAAGACGATACCCGCATGTATGTTACTGGTGTAAATGAAAATACATATACTAAAGGCGAACAGTTCGTTTCTAACGCTTCTTGTACCACCAACTGTCTGGCACCTATTGCTAAAGTCCTGAATGATAAATTCGGCATTGAAGAAGCATTGATGACCACCGTACATGCCACAACTGCCACCCAAAAAACTGTCGACGGTCCTTCCGCAAAAGACTGGAGAGGTGGACGTGCGGCTTCAGGCAACATTATCCCTTCTTCCACAGGAGCGGCCAAAGCAGTAGGTAAAGTAATTCCCGAACTGAATGGAAAACTCACCGGTATGGCATTCCGCGTTCCTACCCTGAATGTTTCAGTGGTGGATTTGACTGCCCGCCTGAAAAAAGAAACCACTTACGAAGAAGTATGCGCGGCCATGAAAGAAGCTTCGCAAGGTGAATTGAAAGGTATTTTGGGTTATACAGACGAAGATGTGGTATCAAGCGATTTCATTGGTGATGCACGTACTTCCATTTTCGATGCAAAGGCCGGTATCCAACTCAGTCCTACTTTCGTGAAAGTAGTAAGCTGGTATGACAATGAATGGGGATATTCCAGCAAGGTACTGGAACTGATCGCTCATATGGCAAAAGTAAACGGATAATAATATCGTTTTATACTTATAATAGAAACGCCTCCATCAGGGGGCGTTTTTTTTGTATAACTATTTTTTACAAACCCACCTCTTCAATCCACATTCCAAAGCACAAAAAAAGCCGGACAGCAACTGTTCGACTTTCTTTGTTCAACTATATGAGACTATTTGAGTGCCTGTGCTCCTCGATTTTCAATTGAGCCGCCCTGGACATAACTCAAGCAAACTTGATTCTGACCATTTGGCTTAACGAAATAGTTCAAATATTCCGGTGTTAGTTTATTCCGGATGAATTGATTCTGTGGGACATACTTCTGCGCAAGAACCGCAGTCGGTACACACATCCGGATCAATGACATAAATATCACCTTCCGATATAGCCTCAACAGGACATTCGTCGATGCATGTTCCACAGGCAATACAACTGTCGTCAATTACGTAAGCCATAATAATAGTAAAAAAATTAGTTATTGTAATTAGTTTATATTGGTGCAAAGATAATCAGTTTTTTTTTAATACAAAAGATGTATAAGATAAAACACAATAATCAATGGAGAAAAACGTTTAGAAAGCGCATGATCAAAAAAGCAACATATTTTCTCCTGTTGATCCTGGTTTCAGGAAATATCTGTGGTCAGTCTCGTAAGTTGCAGCACCGTCCTTATGCCGATCAACGATTGTTTCATCTGGGCTTTACACTTGGATTGCATACGCAAGACCTGATATTAACCCAATCAGGCTTTATCAATGAGAATGGGGAAGTCTGGTTTTCTGAAATCCCTGTTTACTCGCCAGGTTTCGCTGTCGGCATCATCGGAGATATTTACCTCAACAGGTCCATGAGTCTACGGACAATCCCCTCGCTTTACCTGGGAGATAAGAAATTCACATTCAAGGAACAATCCTCAGCAGAAGAATTCACCACCTATATCCGGAATAATTATATTTCTCTCCCCCTACACCTGAAAATATCAGCCGACAGGATCAATAATTTTCGACCCTATGTGTTGGTAGGAGGATATGGCAGTATGGAGCTGACTTCTATTAAGAGCCGGGCTGTGTTGTTAAAACCGTATGATGCAGGGATTGAGTTTGGCGTTGGATGTGACTTTTATCTGCCTCTTTTTAAACTGGCTCCAGAATTAAAATTCAGTTTTGGGTTGGCGGACATACTGGAAAAGGAAAGGAACGACCTAAAAGAGGATAATCTACGGAAATATGCCAATTCGCTGTCAAAAGCCGTTCAACGAATGATCACACTCAGTTTCCACTTCGAGTGATATGATCGACCAAACTTTCAGCCGCTCTTGCTTACGCTCATCAAGAATTATGGATGTCCACAAATATCTTTTATGGTTCCGCTCTAATTACATAAATACCAAAACCAAGTACAAAAGTTGAGTAATATTATTTTCGATTCCAATCCTCCACAATAGCCGTATAACTCTTTTTCCCCCTGAAATAGAAATCAATCAAAATGCTTTTCCGATATTGCGTGGAAATAATCTCCTTAACTGCCTTTTGTAGATTCTCCTGCCGTATCGATTCATATAAGGGGCGCATCTTAAAAAAATCCTTATAAGCATCGATCACCGACCACGCACTTTGGAAGTTGGCATTCAACAAAAGGCGTAAGCCAGCAAGGATATCAAAGAAAAAACGTATGGTAAACGTGGAATAGTATAACCGTTGCGGTATATTTTTATAAATCATCAACAAATTATTGCGGAAATTCAAATACATCTTTTTGGGATTGCCCTGGTTCAACGATGCACCACCCACATGATATACTACTGATGAGGGGATACACACCACCTTCTTTCCTCGTGCATTCAAGCGCCAGCAGAGGTCTATCTCTTCCATATGGGCAAAGAAACAGCCATCCAACCCGCCCGCTTCAGTATAATCTTTCTTTCTGATAAAGAGGCATGCTCCCGTCGCCCAGAAAATCGGTATCTCAGTATCATATTGACCTCGGTCTTCTTCCACCTCGTTCAATATTCTTCCTCTGCAAAAAGGATAACCATAACGGTCGATAAACCCACCTGACGCACCGGCATACTCAAACCGGCCCTTTTCTTTGTAATCACGCACTTTCGGCTGTACTGCCGCCACTTCGGGATGTGCATCCATATAAGACACCATAGGCTGCACCCAATCCGGCGTAGTTTCTACATCAGAGTTGAGCAGCACCACATATTCCGAATCTATTTGGTGCAACGCCTTGTTATATCCTTCGGCAAAACCATAATTCTTGTCCAACACAATCACCGGTAGTCCAGGATAGTGTGTCCGGAGAAACTCCTGCGAATCATCGCTTGAATTATTGTCCGCCACAATCACATTACACTCTTCGTTCAATGAATGTTGCAGCACAGAAGGGAGAAACTGCTCCAGCAGTTTCCTTCCGTTCCAATTCAATATCACTACAGACGTTTTCACTGATTACTAATTACCAATTACCAATTACAAATTACCAAGCACTTATAATGCGAAACGCATTATCAATTATCATCAAATCATTGAATCATCACTACTTTCCGATAAATCGGAACAAGTTGTCCCGATCCATCGGGATCAGTAAATCATCAAATCAATTCTCCGGTTTCTTAAATTTCCACCGGTCATGCGACCACAAATAGTAGGCTGGTTCTCTCATGGCGGTCTCCTCTAACTTCCTCATATATCGTTCCATGATGCTATTTTCAGTCTCCTCGCTCGCATCGGGCGTAATTACAAAGAATTTACCTATATAATGTCCTCTTTTCACTTTTTCTATATCCAAATAGACAACTGAATTGCCCAGACGGCGTGCTATTTTCTCCATGCCGGTCTGTACGGGCGTCTGCTGATTCATAAAAGAGGTCCAGTATTTCTCCTGACGTGGGGCTGGCCGTTGATCGTTAAGGAAACCGATTACCATTACTTTCGCTTGCTTCTGAATGCGGATCATCTGCCGGATGACACTTTGCATCTCAATGGGCGTAGCGTTGAAATGACTCCGCGTCTTTAGAAAAAGGTGGTTGAATGCGTTGGAATGCAATTTCTTATAGACAAATCCCAACTCTATCTCATTGGTCAGATGTAACCCGACAGATGTAACCCATTCCCAATTACCATAATGGCCGAGACTCACCACACAGGACTTCCCATTGGATGTCAGCCGGTCAATCATCTCCGGATTTTCGAACTTCATCCGTTTACCTATCTCCTCATCACTAAGACGAAGGGTCTTGATAGTCTCTACAAAATAATCACACAGATGACGGTAGAATTTTCTCTCAATTTTTTCGATACTTTTTATGGACTTTTCTGGAAAAGCATTTTTTAGATTTTTCCTTACGATCTTTCTCCTGTACCTTACCACATAATAGGCAAACAGGTAAAGAATATCGGAGAGAAAATAAAGCACTCTAAATGGTAACAGCGCGTGCAGATAGGTTACCACATATAATAGTGTTCCTCCTATTCCCTTTTTACTCCCTTCGTCATCCATTAAATAATCGCTTTCATTGCCATTTCATCCTCATCATACCTACCTACTTCCACTTCTATAACCTTGTTCACAAGTGATGCATCATAATCGGTGTACAATTTCAGATAATTTTCGGTAAACCCATGCATTTTTTCATCCCGTTTTGTATGTTCAAACAGCACCTTTTTCCGACCTCCCTGTTGTGAGAGATAAAAATCTCGCAACCGCTCATCCGAGAGATCCAAAAGGGTTTTGCTTCGGACATGTTTCGTCTTGGGGTCCACTGCATAATCGATATGCAAAGCTGCCGTCCCGGGACGCTCGGAATAGGTAAACACATGTAACTGTGAAAAATCGATGGAGCGGATAAATGCCTCTCCCTCGGCAAAATAGTCATCAGTCTCACCCCTTACACCTACTATCACATCCACTCCGATAAAAGCATGGGGAAGAATCTGTTTGATCTTCTCCACCTTATGGCGGAAGAGCGTTGTATCATATCGCCGTTTCATCAGATTCAACACGGCATCGCTACCCGATTGCAACGGCATATGAAAATGAGGGGCAAAACGATTCGATCGGGCTACAAAGTCGATGATCTCATCCGATAATAAATTCGGCTCAATGGATGAGATGCGGTAGCGCTCCACACCCTCCACTTTATCCAGTTCTTTGATGAGATCCAGAAAAGTTTCTTTGGTGGTATGCCCAAAATCACCGATATTTACGCCGGTGAGGACGATCTCTTTACCTCCCTCTTGTACAACCTGTTCGACCTGCCGTACCAGATCGGCAATTGATCCGTTACGGCTCCTGCCCCTTGCGAAAGGTATGGTGCAAAAAGAACAGAAATAGTCACATCCATCCTGTACCTTCAAAAAATAACGGGTACGATCGTCCGCAGAGACCGAAGGAACAAATGAGCGGATACGATGCGTTTTTGAAGTGATAACCTC
>Ga0172382_10006811_pt1 | contig 16449 bp, 18 predicted proteins | sample Leawel138RmetaG_FD_122245 | JGI IMG/M metagenome (GOLD analysis project Ga0172382, IMG submission 122245) | Leachate microbial communities from a municipal landfill in Southern Ontario, Canada - Leachate well 138R metaG | ecosystem: Engineered > Solid waste > Landfill > Unclassified | place...
AACATTTAGTTGTATGCTATCATTTTTTGTACTATGACTCTGCTCCCCATTTACGAATATTTTTAGCAGCATCAAATCATTTTTGTTCTCTGCAGAGATTTTTATTATACCACTAGATTCATAATGATAGCTTTCAATAACCGCCTTCCCTTCCAATTCCATTGTAGTGTTTTGCGGCAACAAATCAACATCAAAAACAATAATTGACTGAACTATAATGGTAAATAATAATGCAAATAGAAGAACCTTTTTTATTCCAGCACCTAATTTGTCCCATAATATTAGATATAAATACTTTTTCTTATCTAATCTCGAGCTCATAATGAAGCCTCCATAAGGACTTATCCTTTTTTCATTATAATGCTCAAAAATGTTAATTTATAATCAACATTTTAATCCGGCTGTATAACCTGTTGAAAAAGCAATTTGTAAATTATAACCTCCTGTGAATGCATCTACATCCAAAACTTCTCCAGCAAAAAATAAACCGCGAACTAGTTTGGATTCCATAGTTTTAGGGTTAATTCCTTTAATGTTCACTCCTCCGGAAGTGACTATTGCTTCTGATATTGGCCTAGTACCAATTATTTCAAAGCTCATATTTTTCAATAGTGCTACAAGATTTTTTCTTTCTTCTCTTGATATCTGATTGACCTCCTTTTCACCGGGTATGCCAGATAAATTTATTATAATCGGGATAATTTTTTGAGGTAACAAATTATCTAAAGAGTTTTTGAAATATTTATTTTTATTCAAATCAAAATCTTTAAGCAACCTTCTATTTAATTCATCGTTGGTGAGACCAGGCTTAAGGTCAATTATAATATAGGTCTTTTTCTTATTAAATACTTTCTCAGAAATAAAAAAGCTGGCAGATAAAATCAAAGGGCCTGATAAACCATAATGTGTAAACAACATTTCTCCCGTATCTTCAAAAAGAACTTTTCCATCACACGAAGCTTTAATAGTTACGTTTTTTAAAGATAATCCTTGAATCTCTTTAATATAATCCTCTTTGACTATTAAAGGAACCAAAGATGGCTTTAAATCAGTGATTTCATGCCCTAGAATTTTTGCGAATTTATAGCCATCACCGGTAGAGCCAGTTAAGGGATATGAAAGTCCGCCTGTTGTTACAACTGCTGAGGAGCTGCTAATTACATCCCCGCCTTCTAATTCAACACCTTCGACTTCACCATCTTTAGTTTTTATTGATTTTACCTTTGTATTAAGTCTTATAGTCACATCATTATTCATCAAATACTTTTCTAGAGATTTTATTACATCGCTGGATTTGTCTGAAACAGGGAAGACCCTTCCTCCCCTCTCAATCTTTGTTTTTAATCCTAAATCAGCAAAGAAATCCATTAAATCAGTGTTAAAAAAATTATTAAAGGAACTATATAGAAATTTTGGATTCTTGGTAATATGTGCAATAAATTCCTCTTTAGGAGTAAAATTAGTTATATTACATCTTCCTTTGCCCGTAATATATAGCTTTTTACCCAGCTTATTATTTTTTTCTATCAGCAGTACTTTTTTTCCCATAGAGCCTGCAGTTCCTGCAGCCATCATACCTGCAGGTCCTCCTCCAATAACAATAACATCAAACGACATATGACCAACCTCATTTTTAAGTTTATTAAATCTATAATATTATAACATATAATAAAAAAACTAAACTCATTGGCAATAAAAAAACCTGTTCAAAGAACAGGTTTTTTAAAGACTTTTAGTACCAGCCTCTAACTTTCATAGCAGCTGCAACTTTTTTTACAGAGTGCATATAAGCAGCAGTTCTCATTGGAACATTATACTCTTCTTTAATCTTATAGATAGCATTAAATGCATCCACCATTGCTATTTCTTCCTTTTGTTCAACTTCTTCTTCTCCCCAGTAATAACCATATAGGTTCTGTACCCATTCAAAATATGATACAGTAACGCCACCGGCATTTGTGAGTATATCAGGTGTCAATAATATACCCTTTCTGGCAAGAACTTCATCTCCATCAGGAGTAGTAGGTCCATTAGCAGCTTCGCACACAAACTTAGCTTGAATAGTTTCTGCAACATCTGCAGTTATTTCATTCTCAAGAGCAGCAGGAACTAAAATATCTACTGGCAATGCGAAGAATTCTTGCTTTGTGATTTCCTTAGATCCTGGGAAACCAACAATCTTCTTATTCTTCTTCATGTAATCAACTAAAGCATGCATGTCAAGCCCATTTTCATCATAAACGGATCCATTCCATTCACAAACAGCTATTATCTTGCCACCCAATTTCTCTAGATTATATCCAGTATGGCTTCCAACATTGCCAATACCCTGGAGTGCAATCTTAGCTCCTTTGAATTCTATTCCTAATTTCTTTGCTGCTTCTCTAGCTGTTACTGCAACACCAAAGCCTGTTGCTGCAGTTCTACCCTTAGAGCCACCATATTCTACTGGTTTGCCTGTTATTACGCCTAGTTCACTTTTACCTACTAATTTGCAATATTCATCAACCATCCAAGCCATTACCTGACCATTGGTTCCAACATCAGGAGCCGGAACATCTACTTTTTCTCCCAATAATTTATATGTAGCATCGATGTATCCTCTTGATAACCTTTCTAATTCACCTTTTGATAATGTACTAGGATCAACTATTACGCCACCCTTACCACCACCATAAGGAATACCTGTAACGCAGCATTTAAATGTCATCCAGATAGATAAGGCCATTACTTCATCTCTATTAACATTGGGATGAAATCTAATGCCACCTTTTGTTGGTCCTACTGCATCGTTATGCATAGCTCTATAGCCTGTAAATACTTTAACTGAACCATCATCCATTTTTACAGGGATAGCAACTTCAAGGACTTTCATAGGCTGTTTTAATAATTCATAAACATCTGCTTCTAAGCCTAATCTGTCACATGCCTCTTTTACCTGTTTTTGCGCATTCAAGAATGGATTTAAATTATCTTGGTGTGCCATATTTCAATAGACCTCCTAATAACATTTATTTAATTTAAAGCAGTTAGTCCGCTCTAAATTTCATGTATATTTTATATTGACATATAGTTTATTTATTCTATATGTCAATATAAAAATCCTTCTAGTTATTAAAATAATTTAATGCTTCCATTATTTATTGTTTTTTCCCTTATAAGAGTATATCTTATATTTCTCCCAAATATTCTCGAGCTTAGCAAAGGACGATGATACCGTATTTTTTTCTTTAATACCCACTGCTATAATCAATGCATTAAGCAAGCTAAGAGGAGCAACTAAAGAATCTACAAAAGATTCCATGTTGCTCTTGGCAATGAGGGTGAAATCCGCGTAATTTGCCAAGGGTGACAAAACACTATCAGTAATTGCAAGTACTTTTGCCCCTTGGGATTTTGCATAATCAAGAGCCTCAATGGTTTTTGAAGCGTATCTGGGAAATCCAATTCCAATAACCAAATCATCCTTATCAACTCTGAATAACATTTCAAATACATCTGTAACTGAATGACTGGAGACACGTACATTATCTCTTATCAAGTTCAGATAAAAGCCTAAAAAGTCGGCTAGGGTAGTAGAACTCCTCAAAGCCACAATATATACATGTTTCGCTTCAGTTATAGATTTTACGGCAGCTTCGAAAACTCTGAAATCTATGCTATCCATTGTTATTCTTAAATTATCAATATCTGCTTTTAATACTTTTTTAAAAGCATTTTCTTCGTTAGAATAATCATTAGACATTTCTATTCTTTGTACAGTGGTCAAACGGGTTCTAATCATTTCCTGTAATTCTTTTTGCATTTGCGGATAGCCCTCAAAATCTAATACATTTGCAAATCTAACTACTGTGGATTCGCTAACACCCACTTTTTCTCCCAGCTTAGCAGCGGTCATAAAAGCAGCTTTATCATAGTTATCCATAATATATTGAGCAATCATCTTTTGCCCTTTGCTCAATCTTTGAAAGCTCAATTGTATCTTTTTCATTAAATCATGATTTTCACTCATTAAAATGACCTCATTACTTTATAGCATTTTCTCCCATTATATAGCCCATTTCTAATGCTTTTTTATTTAATTCTTCGGTACCCTTTGGAACACGGCTTAACACTGCCTGCTCCAAAGCTTCTCTTGTGACAGCATTGCTTATTGCAACTAATGCCCCCAAAGCTACTATATTAGTAACCATGGCTTTGCCAATTACATGAGTTGCGGTATCAATTATTGGAGCTGAATAGACTTTATTTTTTGCATTATTTGTATTTACTATACTATCAACGATCATAATCCCACCTTCTTTTAAGCCTTTGCTATATTGATCATAGGATTTTTGAGTTAAAGATAAAAATATATCACATTCTCTTACTTTGGGAAAGTCGATCTTCTCTGTAGATATTATTACTTCAGCTTTACTGGCACCACCTCTAGCCTCCGGTCCATAGGATTGAGTTTGAACAGCATTTTTGCCGTCGATTATAGCAGCTTCTGCTAATATTATACCTGCTAGAATTAGTCCTTGGCCACCTGAACCGCTTAATCTAATTTCGTGCTTATCCATTCAATATCACTCCTTATTAAACCTATCTATTATCTTTTGGTATTCACTTGTGTATTCTGGTTCCGGACTGTTATTAAATTCTCCGATGAGAAATTTTCCTTCCAATGATTCCGGGGTCATCTTAGAAGCAGCTGAGATATTTACAGCATGATCTTTCTGCCATTCCAACATATTTACAGCATCACCTTTTTTATTTTTTCTGCCATAATAAGTAGGACATGAACTTATAGCTTCAATTAATGAAAAACCATCATTTTTCAATCCATTTTCTATAAGTGATATAAGGAGGTTCGTATGATAGGCTGTTGATCTGCCAACATATGTAGCTCCTGCAGAAGCAGCCAAATTTGAAATATCAAAAGCCTTATCAATATTTCCGTAAGGTGCTGTAGTCCCCTTGTCAAATTTAGGGGTAGTAGGTGAATACTGACCTCCGGTCATACCATATATGTTATTATTAAAAACAATTGTTGTAATTCCAATATTTCTCCTGCATGCATGGATTAAGTGATTGCCACCTATAGCAGTACAATCACCATCTCCTGTGATTACTATAACCTTCATATCTGGATTTGCAAGCTTAACTCCTGTTGCAAAAGGTAATGCCCTTCCATGGGTTGTGTGAAGTGTATCAAAATCCAAATAACCTGTCGCTCTCGAAGAACATCCTATTCCTGATACTACACATATTTTGTCTCTATCAAATCCTAGCTTTTCTACCGCAACTGTTATTGCTCTGGTAATAATGCCATGTCCGCATCCAGGACACCATATTTGGGGTAACTTATTAGTTCTAAAAAACTTATCAACTACAGCGCTTGGCATATTAGAGCACCTCCTCAATTTTAGTCACTATTTCTTCAGGATATATAGCCTCTCCATTAACCTTATTAACTCTTTCAATCTTAGCTTTGTTCTTTATTATTCTTTCTACTTCTAGTACCATTTGACCAAGGTTCATCTCTGCTACAACAAAAGTATTAACCTTTTCAGCTAATTCTTCCAATCTTTTCTCTGGAAATGGCCAAACTGTAATAGGTCTGAATGTCCCTACTTTAAGACCCTTGCTTCTTAACATTTTCATTGCCGTATCCGCAGCCCTAGAAACTCCGCCTATTGAAACTATTACAATATCTGCATCCTCAGTGTTTTGTTCTTCCCACTGGATTATATCATCTTTATGCATTTCTATCTTATCTGCCAGTCTTCTAACAAGTTTATCTGCAACAACAGAACTATTGCTTGGGAAGCCAGTCTCGTCATGAACAAGTCCTGTTACATGATATCTGTATCCTTCCCCAAAATTAGCCATAGGTGGTATTAAATCCTCATCAGCTTTATAAGCCTTGTAATCTTCCTTATTGCTGGCAGGTCTTTTTCTATCTATAATCTCTAACTCTGAGGTATCTGGCAATTCAACTCTTTCCCTCATATGTCCGATAACTTCGTCCATAAGTAATATTACAGGTATTCTATATTTTTCAGAAAGATTAAATGCTCTAATAGTAAGATCAAAGGTTTCCCTTACTGAAGAAGGAGTTAATGCAATAACCGGATGATCCCCATGAGTACCCCAACGTGCCTGCATTATTTCACCTTGTGCTGGTGAAGTAGGCAATCCGGTGCTTGGACCTCCTCTTTGAACATTTACAACAACACATGGAACTTCTGTTATACCTGCATAGCCAAGGTTTTCCTGTTTTAGTGAAAAACCAGGACCGCTTGTAGCAGTCATACTTTTTAAACCTGTCAAAGAAGCGCCTATAATTGCAGCCATACTTGCTATTTCGTCTTCCATTTGTATAAACTTTCCTCCAACACAAGGAAGTTTCTCAGAAGACAATTCTGCTATTTCCGTAGATGGAGTTATTGGATATCCTGCGAAAAATCTCATTCCTGCTGCAATAGCACCTTCTACACACGCCTCATTACCTTGCATCAATCGAGCCTTACGTTTCATTTTACTTCCCCCTTAGATATATTGCATAATCAGGGCATCTTAATTCACATTGCCCGCACTGTATACATTTGTCAATATCAACTATCTTTACTTTTTCATTTTCCAAGGTCAATACTTTTTTGGGGCAGAACTTTACACATATACCGCACCCTTTGCACCAGTTCTCATTAATGATTAGTTTATCAGTTACGGTTTCACTGCTATTCATACAATTCTCCTCCTTTAAAAATCAAAATTGCAATATATACTTCATTTTTACATGATGATTTTTAAAAATGCAATTTTGCCTTCATTTTTAGTATATAGTATTACATTTTTTATTGCAATATCAAAGCTTGTTTTTTCTGAAAAATTAAAAGGATTCGATATAAAAGCATATCGAATCCTTTACTTGCTTATCATTAAAATATATCCCAGTTTTCATTTTTCATTTTGTTCAATGTTATATCGCTTGTCATATCGATTTTAATAGGAGTAATTGAAATATAATGATCTTTTACGGCACTTATGTCTGTGTCTTCATTGTCCTCTGTCTCATATAACTCTCCTGCCAACCAATAATAACTTTTTCCTCTGGGATCTTTCCTCTCTGCAAAACAATTTTTATATCTTCTCACACCCAGTCTAGTTATCCTTATTCTTTTAATATCCTCCTTGGAAATGTTTGGAATATTCACATTCATAACAGTATCTTTTTCAATTCCCATATTACAAAGCTTTTCACATATAATAACAGCTATTTCAGCTGAATGCTCAAAATTACAATCATCATCGCAACTTAAAGAAAAGGCTATTGATGGTTTTCCTTGTATTGCGCCTTCAATTGCGGCTGATACAGTGCCAGAATATAACACATCCGTGCCCATATTTGAACCTCTGTTTATACCCGATACTACTAAGTCAATTTCTTCTTTTATTAAAAATTCTAAGGCAAACTTAACACAGTCTGAAGGTGTTCCATTTATGCTCCAAGCATCAATACCATCTCCATAAAAATCTACTCTATTGCTCCGGAGAGGTTTATGCATTGTAATTGAGTGACCGCTGGCGCTCCTCTCTGCTTCTGGTGATACTACAGTAACTTTGCCGAGTTTTGTTAAAGCTTTTGCAAGATTAATAATGCCTGTTGAATTTATTCCATCATCGTTAGATACTAATATTCTCAAATTATTGCCTCCTTTATGTTTAAAAAATTATTTACTTCATACAATATATTATCAGATTGTTGAATTGCAGGTGAAATAATGATACAAATAGATGACGCGGGAAGCGGTAGTTTAATTGGTGGAACATGTATAGGAGCTCTCCGCTGCGAAACAGGTGAATATTATTATGAAATTATACCGCCGATTTTATATAATAAAAATAATTTCAAGAGTAAATCATATTTATATTATACTACACAAATAGTAAAAAATGCTTTAGAAGAATTAAAGGTCATCAATACTGAAAATATAGAAATATGTCAAGGCTATATGTTCGAAGATGCTAGAGAATACCTAAAAAGTATAAACTATAGGTACGAAGGAACCAGAATTCTTGATCCACTTCAGTCTCTTATTGAAAAAACCTTTGAAGAATATTCAATTGCTTTAGGCTTGCCAAGAGATTTTATTATATATACCAAATATCCTTTTCATTTAAAAAGACTGTTAAAATGGGTTTATGCAGATTATGAAAATAGAGCAAAATATTGTAAAACAGGTTGGAAAAGTTGGGCAAGGTATGGTTTTCTGCCTACAAAAATTTATTATGATGTTATATATAAAAGTAATTATATATGTCTAAAATGTGGTAAAAGAATTATAAACAACTCAAAAGTAAAAGTAATTAAAATATGCGATGGTGAAAATATAAAAATATTTCTTCATGATAAATGTTAAGCCCCTGATGTCAGGGGCTTAATTGCTATACGGGATGTGTCATATCGCTATTATTGACAAGTTCACTGTCGATTCTATATTTTTTAGCTTTCCTAAGATTGAAGAACTTCAATGCAACCTGAGGGAAAAGAGCATAACTTAGGACATCTTCCTCTTGCTCATAAAACTCTTTTATCTCCTTTTTATAGATTTCTAGTTGAGGAGGTAATAAATCAGCTGGTCTCACTGTTATTACTTCTTCATCACCTATAATTTTCTTTTGAATTTCCTCAGAAATTGGCACCACGGGTTTACCATATTGACCTTTAACATAAGCTTTTATTTCTGAAGGTATCATCTTGTATCTTTCTCCAAGCACTACATTAAACACCGCCTGAGTCCCTACAATTTGGCTTGTAGGCGTTACCAGTGGAGGATAGCCCAAATCCTCTCTTACACGAGGCAATTCCACTAAAACTTCTTCAAATTTATCACTGGCATTCTGAGCTGCTAGCTGTGATAATAAGTTACTCATCATACCTCCGGGTATTTGGTAAGACAAGACTCTGGTATCCACATTAAATACACTGGGATTCAAGATTCCTTCAGCCATATATTTTTCCCTTATACTCTTAAAGTATTCAGCAATTTCACTGAGTATATTTAGATCTAACCCTGTATCATATTTTGTATTTTTTAATGCGGCTACCATAGGCTCAGTAGCAGGTTGGGACGTTCCTAAGCCAAAGGGAGAGATTGCAGTATCGATTACATCTACACCTGCTTCAATAGCTTTCATATAAGCCATAGAAGCCATTCCACTTGTATAGTGGCTATGAAGCTGTATAGGAATTTTTATATTGCGCTTTAATTCCTTTACCAAATCATAGGCCATATATGGTGTAAGTATGCCCGACATATCTTTTATACATAGAGAATCTGCGCCCATAGCTTGAACCTGTTTTGCAAGAGAAACATATAGTTCAATATTATGAACCGGGCTGATTGTATATACAACAGTTCCTTGTGCATGGCCGCCATATTTTTTGGTAGTTTCAATTGCTTTCTCAATATTTCTCAAATCATTCAATGCATCAAATACTCTGATAATATCTATACCATTACCCAAAGAACGCTTTACAAATTCTATTAAAACATCATCTGGATAATTTTTATATCCCAAAATATTTTGTCCTCTTAACAACATTTGCAATTTGGTTTGATTTAGTTTAGATTTTATTTTTCTTAACCTTTCCCAAGGATCCTCATCCAAAAATCTTAAGCAGGAATCAAAAGTAGCTCCTCCCCACATTTCCAAAGAATGATAGCCTACTTTATCCATCATTTCCATAATAGGTAGCATCTCATCTGTTTTCATTCTAGTAGCTATCAAAGATTGATGCCCATCTCTCAATGAAGTCTCGGTGATCTTTATTTTCGCCATAAGTAATATTTCCCCCTATTCTATGTACTTATCACTATTATTAGGTAAGTGCGCAAATTTTTCAAGCTAAATATTGTAAGTATTCAAATCTAACAACAATTCTTAAAATAATCTTCCAGAGATACCATATATAAAGGTCTCATATCTTCCACCTTGGATAGGACATTTTTAATATAAGCAGGGAGCCCATCCTTGGACATGGGGCTAAAGCCAAGACTTTCACAAAAACCTTGACATCCTCCATAGCTTAGAGCATACTTTGCTCCATTGCATTCATATGAGTTGAGTATTGTCTTGGCTATAGCCGTGCCAACTTTATTTTTTCTAAACTTTTCATCAACAATAATATTTTCTATAATGCAATATTCTCCCTCGTTAAAGGATGTACCACAACCTAATAGAATATCATTGTCATAATAAACATAATAATCATTTTGATTATATATATCTTTATCCTTAAACCCCTTAGCTGATAAAAATGCTATTAGGTTATCAATATCTTTTATTATAGCTTTTCTTATATTTATCAAAACCTTCACCCCTTCCATCTATTTTATTCATATCTTTTTAATATCTTTTTAATATTATAGAATATGCTTGTAGTCTCAATATTTTCCTTATATAGTAATTCAACTTTGCCTATATAAAAATCTCCAATATAAGTTGTAAGCACGCCTGCTTTTTCATTTTCATATATAGGTGCTTTCACTCTATTATTAAGCTCTTGTTCAATTGTTACATGCTCTTCTATGCTTCCATCAAATTTGATTGGAGCATACAAATCCTCAGCAGGATAAACCTTTACAAATTTCTTTTTACCTTTAATCACATCTACTTCTTTAAAAGGCTGATTTCTATTTAGAATTTGAACATTTTTATAATTATTAAAACCATATTCTAGCAGCTTAGAAGATTCATTCCACATATCTCCACAATTCAATACTACAGACACCAACTGCCAGTTATCGCGGCTTGCAGAGGATACAAGGCATCTTCCGGCTTTTTTTGTATAACCTGTCTTAACTCCATCTCCTCCATCAAATGACCATAGCATTTTATTTTTATTAGTCAATACTCTATCCCAGTTTTCATTTTCAGGACCGGGTATTGTTTTTTTTCTAGTCTTCACAATTTGGGCAAACAAATCATTTCGCAGAGCGTAACATGTAATTAATCCCAAATCGTGAGCTGTAGTATAATGTCTCTCATCTGGCAAACCATGAGGGTTTATGAAATTTGTATTTTTTGCCCCGATTGATCTAGCCTTTTCATTCATCAACTCTGCAAATTTTTCTACGCTGCCACATAGATGTTCAGCGACAGCTACGGAGGCATCATTACCAGATCTAAGCATAATGGCATATAGTAGGTCTTCAAGCTTGATCTTTTCTCCTTCTTTTAAATAAATTGATGAACCTTCCTGAATTGAAGCTTTTTTGCTTATCGTAACTATATCCTCTAGCCTTTTACTCTCAATGGCCAAAATAACAGTCATTATCTTTGTTGTACTTGCCATTGGGAGCGTAGAAGAGCTGTTTTGGCTATGCAAAACTCTATTAGTATTTACATCCATGAGGATTGACGCCTTTGCATTTACATCAGCTGCATCTACTACAAACATATTCATAAAAGCTAATAGGAATATCATTAAAAACACCAAAAACCTTTTTATCATATAATCACCCCGTCATCTTTTAAAATTATTATTAACAGAATGATATATATAATACTTTTAAGGCGATAATGCATTATAACATAAAAAAAGCGACTTTGCCGCTTTTTTAACTCCTTTCTCCAATTACCATACAATTATTAAGTAATCTCATTCTTATTGCTGCGCTTTTCAATTTTACTAATAAATATTGGTATTAAATCAATAAGCCTGTCAACAGTTGTATTGCAATTAACGGGAACCATTCTTAGTTGTCCTTGGTTAACAGATAAAAATCCGACAGGATGTACAGACACTCCTGCGCCACTGCCACCTGTAAAGGATTTCCCCGGATTAGCCTCATCTTCCTTTACGTCTCCGCCACCGGATACAAATGCAAATCCAACTTTAGATATGGGAATTATTACTGTACCATCAGCAGTTTCTACAGGATCACCTATAACTGTATTTACATCAATCATATCTTTAATATTTTCCATAGTTGTTTTCATAAGACCCTGGATAGGTTGCTCCACTTATCTCACTTCCTCTTGAAGTTTTTATTAACTTTTTTATTCCAATAATAATATGTCCTAACTTAATATCAATTATACAATTCAATTTCAAATCAAAAACCTCCTTATTGAATACGGGTTCAAATTTGATATATTGAATTTGAAGGTTTATATCTCTCTTTAAAAATGCAAGAAAATTTATTACAACTACATATAAAACTCCACATGAAATTCCTGTTATATAGGCATCATCAAAGCCTAAACTAGCATTCAAAGAAAAATTATTAATATGGGTCTTCTTTGAAAAATAGCTTATGGTGTTTTTGTTTATATAATAGCAATCTATCAAGTCATCAAATTTGCTAAAAAATTCGCTCATTCTTTCAGCCCTTCTAAATTTTAATTGGTTGCGCATTTCATTACTAGACTTAAATCTTATCCTGTAACGTATTGCAAAATTGTTCATTCTTTTAACAAAATCCAAAAAGGGCAATTCAATCCTATATTTTATAATTCCAAAGGCCATAGATATAATAAGTATAATAATATCGCTATTATTGGTTTTCTTATAATCTATTTTCAATTTAATATGTAGATGATATAAGAAGAAAATTGCTGTAATAAACATAACAATAGCCAATAAAAAATACAAAACTAATCCCCCAAGCATATTAATAAAAAAATTTGTTTCTTGAAATATTTTGCCAAAAAATAAAAAAATAATACGCTTATAGCATATTATTCATCAATCAAAATCCTTGAGAGTGGGTAAATCTCCAATATTTTTTAATCCAAACAATCTTAAAAAATTATCTGTGGTACCATATAATATTGGCCTCCCCGGGGTATCCATCCGGCCTATTTCCTTAATTATTTCTTTCTCAACCAACCGTGTTATGCATGCATCAGATTTTACACCACGTATTGAATCTATGCTAGATTTAGTAATTGGCTGTTTGTATGCAATGATAGACAAAGTCTCGAGAGAAGCCTGAGATAAGCCACCTTTGGCTTTAGGCTTAAATAGTTTTTCAACAAACTCATAAAATTCAGATTTTGAGCACATCTGATAACTTCCATTAATCTCGATAATCTTTATTCCCCTGGTTTCGTCATCAAAATCATCCATAAGCTGATTAATTATTTTTTTTAAGGTGCCTTGATCAATATCTAATACTCCAGCAAGATCTTTTAAAGAAACAGGATCTCCGGAAACAAATAGAATACATTCTACTGCGGCTTTTATGCTTTTTATATCCAAACAATTACCTTCTTTTTATAATAATTTTATCAAAATTATCAGATTGCTCCACATGAATATTTCTACATTTTATTAGTTCTAAAATTGCAAGAAAAGTAACTATAGCTTCCAATTTACTCATACAGTCCATTATCAAATCATCAAAATAAAGCAATCTTTTGGCAGACAAAAAATTAAGAATATGTGAAATCTTTTCTTCTACAGTAACATTATCCCTAAAAATTTTATTGTAAGTTAAATTAGTTGTTTCGACTTTCTTAAATGCTAATTGTTGAAATTTATTAAATAATACTTCTACAGATAATCTGTCCGATAATGCAAAAGAATCAATTATCTCATCAGCCAAAAAGGAATCCTTATAAAAGGATTTTTCATTTAGTAGGAGCTTTTCTTTAAATACGGATGATAATTCTTTAAATGTTTTATATTCAAGTAATTTTTTTACCAATTCTTCCCTTGGATCAGCGCCATCTTCTTCGTCAATCTTGGGTGGCGCAGGCAAAAGCATCTTAGATTTTATCTCTAATAAAGTTGCAGCCATGACCAAAAATTCACTAGCAAGATCCATATCCATGCTTTGCATCATATTCAAATAGTTAATATACTGTTCAGTGATATCTGCTATAGGTATATCATAAATATCAACCTTTGCCTTTTCAATAAGATGAAAAAGCAACTCAAAAGGACCTTCAAATACCTCAAGTTTTATAGTGACAGCCATATTTTATACCACCTGACATTAAAAACTCTGTTGTTCAAAAGAATAAACCAACAATGTATGAAATGCTTCTTTCTGCATATAAAAACATAGGTCCCAAAATATAATCAATGGTATTAGTAAATATTAAAAATAATAATAATATATAGGAATAGTGTTCATACCTATAGAAACTATATTCAAGCTTAACAGGCAAAAAGCCTGCAAGTATCTTTGAACCGTCTAAGGGAGGTAAAGGTATCAAATTGAAAATACCAAGTCCAATATTTATTAAATATATATTTATTAATATGCTATCAACAATTTCATTGATAAATCTCAGTTTATAATATAGCGCTGCATAAACAAAAAGTGTTATAAGAGCTATTAAAAAATTCATCATTGGACCGGCCAAGGAAACCAATATAATCCCCTTTTTCCTATTGCTAAAATTTGCAGGATTTATTGGAACAGGTTTTGCCCAGCCAAAACGGAACAACACTAGCATAATAATTCCGATAGGATCAATGTGAGATAAAGGATCTAATGTTAGCCTGCCACTCAGTTTGGCAGTATCATCCCCCATAGCATTAGCTGCTAGAGCGTGAGCAAACTCATGAAAAGAAAAACCAATAAATACAGCGGGTAATCTATATAGCATTTCCATTAAACTAATACCTGACAAAAGAATCATCCTTTCAATTTCCAATCCACAATCATTGCATATTTGGTATTATAACACAAAAGACTATATAAAAAAAGTAATGCATGCTACAGAAAATGTAACATGCATTTGGGGGCATTTAGCACCTTATTTCTCAATCTCCCAACCAATATCTAATGGCCTTGTTTATATTATTGAAAAATCCGGCTCTAGTGATGTCTTCGTCAATAACTACAGGCACGCTTTCTAGGGCTTCTCCATTTTTTAAAAGAATGATTTCGCCCAGTTTATCTCCTTTTTTTAGGGGAGCAGATACTCTATCGGGTATGTTTATTTTCTTCTCAATTTGTTTTTCTTCACCTTTTTTTATCAATACTCCTGCATCCTTTTCTAGCACTGCATTTGCATTAATTTTGCTACCCTTAGCAATGTCTACAGTTTTGATTGTCTCACCTTTTTTGCCTACAACATAAGTAGAATAGTTTGCAAAGCCATAATCTAGGAGATTTCTTGCATCGGTATTCCTTATACCTGTGCTAGGTGCACCCATTATAACGCTTATAAATCTCAAGTTATTTCGCTTTGCGGTAGCAGAAATGCAATACATAGCATTATCCGTATAACCAGTTTTAATACCATCTACATCGTTATAAAACCTTATCATCTTATTTTTATTTGCTAGTTCTCTAATCACATCATTCTTCTTACCTACTGTCACTTTTACCATATATATGGATATAAAATCAAAAATCTTTTCATGCTGTAAGAGTTCTCTGGACATTATTCCAATGTCATAGGCTGATGTCACATGTCCTTCTTCATGAAGACCATGGGAATTCTTAAAATGGGTATCCATCATTCCTAGTTCTGCAGCCCTTTTATTCATCAACATTGCGAACTCTTCTTCGTCCCCAGAAATATACTCTGCAATTGCCACGCTTCCATCATTTGCTGACTCTACTGCTATACCGGTAATCAAATCCTTGACTGTTCTAACTTCTCCTTCCTCTAATATCAAACAAGTCCCCTTCATTTTGCTAGCGTTTCGGCTAATAATTACCTTGTCTTCCAATGTAATTTTACCTGAATCCAAAGCCTCCATAACTAGCAGCATAGTCATAATTTTAGTAACACTTGCCGGTTCTAATTTCTCGTGTGGATTTTTTTCATATATAACTGTCCCAGTCGAAGCCTCAATAAGTAATGCAGACTTGCAATTCAAAGTCATTCCATTGTCACAGTTAGCCAAAATAGGCTGATTAAGCACCATGATAGCCAAAATTAATATAAATAAGGATAGGTTTCTAATCTGCTTAACCATAACAATCCTCCTATAGTTGTTTTAATGATATATTTCCCTATAGGAGGATTGTTATTCGCCATGCTTTTTTAAAACATCTCATTTATTGAATTATTTCATGGATATATTTTGCAGGTTTATTTCCAGACTTCTCTATTATAAAAGCTTTCGCTACAATATCTTTTGCTTGATCCCAATTATCCAGATTTGTATGCATCACGCATATAGTATCATTAGAGTCTACTTTTTCTCCTACTTTCTTTTTGATTGTGATTCCTGCTGCGTAATCAATTAGATCATTTTTTCTCTTTCTACCTGCTCCAAGCAGCATAGCTGCTATGCCAATACTCTCTGCATCTATAGAATTCACATATCCTATTTGAGACGATTTTATCTCTATATGATGCTTTGCTTGCGGAAGCATTTCAGGATGATCTGCTATATCCGGATTTCCTCCTTGTATTGCGATAAGCTTTTTAAAGTTGTCTAGAGCTTTTCCTGATTTAATAATACCTTGCAAATATCCATAAGCT
>Ga0172382_10006812_pt1 | contig 16449 bp, 14 predicted proteins | sample Leawel138RmetaG_FD_122245 | JGI IMG/M metagenome (GOLD analysis project Ga0172382, IMG submission 122245) | Leachate microbial communities from a municipal landfill in Southern Ontario, Canada - Leachate well 138R metaG | ecosystem: Engineered > Solid waste > Landfill > Unclassified | place...
AAAACAAGGTAATTGAATATGCTAGCAAGTAAGCAAGAAATACTCGATGCGTTTGACGTGCAAACATTACTGCAAAAAGCACGCGATGAATCAGGGCTTAACGATTTTAATGATGAAAACCTACCCCTTGTATTGGGTAAAATGCGTGAATATTTTGCCCAAGATTTACAAGTTGACGCTAACGGTTTACGGCATTCGATTAACACAACTATTCGTCAATTAGTCAACCGTCTTCGTTTTGAGGCTGATCTTAAAAAACACCCAGAAATTCTTGAAGAAGAGGTTGACGACCCCATTATTATCCTCGGCTTCCCCCGCTCGGGTACTACCAAAACTCACCGTATGATGGGGGTTGATCCCAACCTGTTGAAGACTACTATGTGGCAATTGGTGAACCCAGCTCCCTTTCCCAATGCAATAGCGGGCGAACCCGACCCACGCATAGCAGCGGCTTACACGCAAGAGCAACTTCTCGCCGCTAACGATGCCAACCCAGCACTGCGCGCTGCCCATGTTTATGGCGCAAATGAAGTGCAAGAAGAGCTATGGTTATTTGGCCTAACCTTTAATTATGGTGATTTTGTGCGCCCGCCATCGCTGGCTTATCAAGATTATTTACGGCAGCGAAAAACACCGTCAGACCTCGATAATTATCGCTATCAAAAATCATTAATACAGTATTTACAATGGCAGCAAGGTGGCCGAAAAAACCGACGCTGGCTGTTTAAAAACACCAGTAATATTGGCTATATGGATGAATTGTTACAAACATTCCCCAAGGCAACTTTAATGCACATCCACCGTAATCCGATGGTAAGCCTACCCTCTGTGATTCGTTTAGTGATGGAATTTTTGCGTACAGACAATGCCAATATTGACCCTGCCTTTGTTACAAAATTAATGGTCAGCAAATCTACTTGGTTATGCCAGCGCTATTTAGAAAGCCGTGATCGGCTCGGCTTGGATGACCGAATTTTTGATGTTCAATATGAACAAGTACGCAGTAATCCCATGCCCGCCATTCAGGAAATTTATGATCGTGCCGGTCATGTGCTTACGCCAGAATCAGCCCAATTAATGATGGACTACGAAAAAGAAAACGAACAAGGCAAGCACGGAGCACATCAATATTCTTTGGAGCAATTCGGTTTAACTGAAGCCTTTATCAACGAACATTATGGCGAATACATCAAACGCTTTATTCGCTAAATATTTAAATGAGGCAACATTATGAATAACAATACCACGCCAGAAATATCAACCGCTGCTGCCCACTGGCAACAGTTTACCGAAGGTTTAACCGAAACAGGCTTGTCAATACACGCGCGCGCGGCCGCAAGTAACAACGCTCCTGATTTAACGCAAGTAAATGAATCCTTACTATGGGCGCTATTTTCTGGCTTGGCTACGCTGCCTCATATCGATCGAGATCAACCCCAATGGTATCCGCTGATAAACAGCGTGGTACGCCGTTTTAACGTCAATGCCGATACGGTTTATAGCATTACCTATTTGCATGGGGCAGGCAGCTATCGGATTGCTGGGCGACGCGGCTCAGTGTTTATGGTGAACTTACAACTCCATAATGGTGACCCAGGGCAAGAAGCACCGGCCTCCCTAGTGACTGATATTAATTTGGACGATTGTCACATTGAAGCCGATGGCAATTTTGAGATTATTTTTAGCCCCAAGCGCCCAGCAGCTTATACCGGAAATTGGTTCCCCCTAGACCCCAACAACGACAAGCTATTTATTCTGGCGCGCCAAGTTGCCTACGACTGGCTTAACGAGATAGATGCACAACTCAGTATTTTAAGAATTGATAAGCCCATCAATAAGTCTCACCCAAAACCAGCGTGTATTGATAAACAAATGGCTGAAATAGCGGCCTATGTTAACGGCTCGACCACCGCAATGATGAATGTTATCGATGTGCAACACGCCCGCCGTGTGCCCATCAATCAGGTGCAGGATGTGACTACCACTTTGCCGACTATTTCTGATCAAGCCTACACCCACGGCGTTATAGATATTGATGATAATACTGCATGGATTGCTGAATGCGAGATACCGCCTAACTCCAAATACTGGAGTGTGCAATTGATGGACAGCTTTTATAACGCACTGGATTACACCTATCACCAAACATCCATCAATGGCCATATTGGTCAAATTGACCCTGACGGCAAAGTCCGTATTGTGGTCTGCAAAACTGACCCATTAATTGCCAACTGGCTAGATAAAGGTGATTATAACCGTGTAATGATTCGTTTCCGTTGGTTTGGCACAAGCCACCCTGCTATTAGCACCAAAACCGTGCCGCTGGCAGAACTCAACGAACATCTACCACCCAACACTGCAAGGCTTACACAAGAGCAGCGACAAGATGCCCTAAGCCAACGAGCAATGGGTTTGCAAATGCGGCGACGCTGGTAAAAAAGCACCAATAAAAAAGGCAAGGTAGCTTCAACTTTTGAAACATACCTTGCCCTTATACAGCCAAACTTAACGGATGTTTTAGGCTTCATTCACCTTTGGCATAATGTCGTTCTTCAAACGATTCAAATCATCCATTGTTTTTGAAACGGGCGTACCACTAAATGGCGGCCAAAGTATCGGCATGGTTAAACCTACTTCTTTGAATCGTTTAAGATTATCGGTTACTTGCTGTACAGTCCCCATCAATGGTGTTTGCTCCGATCTTTCGTCGGTAATGGCAAAGGGTGTCATTGTACACAAAGTCAAATCATCTACCGTGCGACTTGTCTCCATTTTATTAAATTCTGCGGATATTTCAGCTCGCCATTTAGTGATGTCTTCAGGCATATTATGTGAACCGATCCAACCTTTTAAATCGTATTTGTTGATGCGTTTAGCCGTTAAATCAGGTCGCGCTATACCACCCATGAAAATTGGAGGGTGGGGGTTTTTTTGTACCGGTTTTTTACCAAAGCCGCATTTTTCAAAAGAGGCAAATTGACCCTCATATTCAAAATGCTCTTGGGTCCAAACACCTTTCATAACTTCAATGGTTTCAACCATATGCCTACCCTTTTTAGCATAAATATGCGAAGCATTGGCAACGGCAAATTCTTCTGGCATCCAACCTGCACCAACCCCCACGTTCAACCGCCCGTTAGAAAGGTTATCAATAGTGGCCAACTCTGCTGCAAGTATGCCTGGCGCGCGATAAGAGGTAACAATAATACTGGTGCCTAAACGTATTTTCTTGGTCAATGCGGCAAGGTACGGAACAAGCGGCAAACCATGAAGAAAACTACCCTTTGAACTAACAGGTAATGAGTGGGGCTGCCCTGGCGCGTTACCAAAAGGACACTGCATTTCACCAACATCAGACGATGCAGGTACCACAATACGATCCAATGTCCAAACTGAGTCGAAGTCGAGATCCTCAGCAAGCAGCGTAAGATCAACAATTTCTTTAACCGTAACTTCGTCTCGAAAGTTGGGCATGTAAAGTGATAGTTTCATAAAAATACTCTCTTTTTATTAAGTTTTGGTTTCTAGAACTTTCGCTACGCACGGACTAATCGCGTAACCGCCAGACAATCACTTATCTGTTTGATTTCTAAGTTTATTATTAGCATCAGAAGATTTTAAAATCACACAACATTAAGGTTGTTCTGAGGGATAAGATAGTAAGTCGATAAAAAAACGGCAGCCATGTCATAAGATGACACAGCAGGGTTATTTGTTGCCAATAAAATTTCGTCAGCAAACTATTACAGCACCTTCCTACCGGGTTTACACAGCGTAAAACTAACAACTAAGACAAAAATTTTATTGCTCCAGCGGATATCTTGAAAACCTTTGCGCGAGCCAAGGTTTTTTTGACGCTGGCTATCAAAATATGATCCCAGGCTTTTGCAAACCGTGGCGTATTTTTGGCCGGCTACCTACGAACACTTATTTTAGCCAAACGTAAACATTTTGCTATATATTCAGCTATACATCACTAGTCGGAAATAAGACTCGGCTGGCATACTCTGTATCGGGATATTCCCGAAATGCTTTTATCTGGTTACCTTCGATTTCAAAAAAAAATGTATAGGTGTTGTTGTAAGGTCTGCCATCCTTGGTAAAAGATTTTGATGCTGACTCCACAATTACGGTATTTTTATCTTCGAAGACTCGCTTGAATTCCATGGTTATCGTGTCCATTTTCAAATTTTCCTTAATAACCCCAAACCACTGATCAAGAATTGCCTGCCTACCAACCATTAGGCCACACCCAGGAATCTGACCATTTACAAATAATGTGGCATCTTCAGCCAAGATAGATGTAATGTAATCTATGTCTTGAAAGTTATCGAAAAATTTTCTAACCAATGTTTTTGCTTCACTCATTTTAAAAATCCTCTCTACTCAGTTATTTAATAAATAACCCTTAATAAGCTTTTTATGCACCATTTCGTTAGAAATGAATCCCATGCTGCTTCAAATTTCTTGATCAACCTGATGAAGAACCGAGGAATAAATCACATTTTCTATTGTTTCACTCAAATACCTGCCGAGAACTTTCTGTGTCCAGATATTCACGCACTGAAATTATCCTATTGTCAGAAACTTCAAATATAAATGCATATAAATTAAGGTAGGGCTTCCCTTTTTTAGTCATTGCCTCAGTTTGCGCTTCGACGATAACCGTATCGCCAGCCAAATACATATTATTGATCCAAGTATTTCGCGTTGCTAAAAGCCTATCTACCTCCGCCAAATAATTATTCATAATTTGTTCTTTACCTATATATGTCCCAGAAAGTGGGAGATCACCAGCCAACCACCAAGTGGCATCGTCAGATATTAGATTTTGCCACAAGTCCAAATCATTCAGTTTTTCAAAAAAATCAGTCACTACTTGTTTTGCTTCATTCACTTGAATATTCCTTTCGCTCAGTCACTTTATTCACATTGTTGTCACATCGATTATCAGGTATAGATAGCCCAATATATCTATCAGGCTTCTATATTTTCCTTACGCCCAAGTTTTCCCTGCCGCCTGACGATGGAAGATTTTTTCTTATCCCCCAAATTTCGCCTCAAACGAAAGACCATAAGTAACTGGACGCGATGGCTGTCGTGTTGTTTGATCTGTGCCCCTAAAGACTCCCGTCCAATAATATTTGTCCGTCACATTTTTACCCCAAATTGATAATCGCCAGCGACCATCTTCGGCCTCTATCCCAGCACGGAGATCAATTAAGGTATACGGGCGCATTTTTGTTTGAGCGCTTTCTGTAAATGATGAATAGGCTTCACTTGCACTTTGGCTGCTAGCCCCAATAAAAGCTTCTATGCCATTTCCAATACTAAAGTTGTACTGGATATCAGCAACAGCTGTGAATGCTGGGGTATTAGAGTAATGGGACCCACTAAGATCGGTTGGTGTCGATGTCGTTGCCAAATCGAAACCTACAAATTTTTGTATTTTTGTATCGACATATGTTGCCGCAATGCTGAGCATCAACCCATCAATTGGCTGAGCTTGCAGTTCGGCTTCCACACCAATGACACGGGATTTCGGCACCGCAACGAGTGCCTCCAACGTACCAAATATTGGGTTAAAAACTCGCCCAGTAAGTTGTTTATTAGAATAGTCGTAATAAAATGCCGCCGCGTTAAAGTTAACTTGTCGTTCTAAAAGGGAGGCCTTAAAACCAACCTCATAAGCGTCAAGACGTTCTTGCTTGATTAAATTATATTGATCTGCAGTGATTGCATTTACAACGGGAAACCCCCCTGCCTTGTAACCACGATTAAACGATGCGTAAAGTAGTGTGTCGTTAAGTGTTTTGTAATTGATCGCAGCACGAATCGAAAGATTATCCTCATCAAGCTCGGATTCAGTTAAGACTGGGTTAAAATTTGCGTCCATGGTTACGCATCCACCGACATCAATTGGTACAAACGAGCCTTTAAAAACCGTTTGTAGAGCTTCAAACTGTCCTGCTGTATTTTCACCTAGCGCTGTCGAACATCCACTAAAACTGCGATCAGACTCTGTGTATCGAAGGCCACCCACTAAACTGAGTTGGTCGGTTATTTCATATTCCGCGTTACCGAAGATTGCATAGGTATCAACTTCAGTGTCGGAAATAAGTCCAAAAACATCGAACGGGGGTAGTGTTGGTATCGGTTGAACTGCAGTGCCCTCGCTCACGTCAGAAACTTGATTATCAACGACATCGGCATGAGTATAGTTTGCGCCGATAATCCACTCAAGAGCATCAGTAACACCAGAAAGTCTAATTTCTTGATTGATCGATTTCAAATCTCCCAGCGAGTTAAAATCGCCCAAATGATGGCTAGTTCCATCAAGGTCATATGAAATATCTTGTTCGTAATGCTGATAATCAGAAATAGATGTTAGTACCATCTCATTGCCGAAATTATAGTCGATCCTCACCGAACCCTGATGGAAGTTATTGTCACTCTGCGGATACTCAGGGAACCAATCGGCATTGCGAGCATTGCTGGGCAAAGGTGCTGTTTCGTAAAATGCAAGTCCCGGAGGCGTCAATGCTGGCACCTGCGGATGAACTGCGACAACTTGGCTGCCAAGGGGTTCAGAACCGTCATGATAAGCACTGAAATTGAACATGATCTTTAAGTTATCTGTAGGTGTCCAGTCTAGTAGAAGCCGCCCTTGTATCCTGTCTTGATCCCCTAATTCCTCATTCCGAGTCGAGCTTTTCTGCCAAGCTCCCCCTTGTGTGCTTTGAATTGCGGCCCGTGCTCGAAGGGTTTCGCCAAGAGGACCGCTAACAAATCCTCCTGTAGACAAGTCATCGAATCGGCCATATTCCAAGTTCACACCAGAAGTGAAATAGTCTGTAGGTTTAGCCGCAATATATTGTATCGCTCCGCCAGTTGAATTCTGACCAAAAAGTGTCCCTTGAGGGCCTTTGATTACCTCAACACGTTCAATATCTAGAGTTGCAGCCTGAGTGGTTTGAGTTGATGTGAATGGGATTTCGTCAATGTATACACTAACAGTTGGAGCCCCCGCCAATGCCTTGTCGAAAAAACCAACGCCGCGAAGTGTGTATACATTTTGACCGAAGGCAGTCGGTGTCACGGTGAGACCTGGCACCACTTTCACCAAATCTTCAGCAGTTTTTATACCCCTGTTTTGTAATGTATCTCCAGTTACTGCCGTAATACTGAGACCTACCTCGTTAGCTGATTGACTACGCTTTTGCGCCGTCACAATAATTTCTTCAATACCGCGAGGTCGAGCGTTTGAATCTTGATCCACTGCTGCTGATACGCCAGATCCAAAAAATGCTGTAAATATACTGCTTATTAAGCCTAATTTTACTGGATATTTATTACGTTCCATTATGCTCTCCGGTGAGTTTTGTTGTTCTAAGGGGAAAGTAGAAATCGCTATTACCCCTTTTTCTGTCAAACCACTGGATAGCCCGGTGCCATAGAGAAGAAGCTTCAAGGCTTCAGAAAGCCTATAACTCCCGTAAACGGCATTTGTTGTAACTGAATCAATATCGGCACTTTGAAACAAGAGTGAACGCCCGGTCTGGCGAGCTAACGCCTTTAACGCGATACTCGCCTTGGCAGCAGGTATATGCACAGCAAATATTTTTTCTTCTTCACTTGCATAAAGGCTTTGTGTAGCCAACAACCAAACCAACGAGAGCGCGAAATAAACGCCACCCTTAGACAATAGTCACCTCTTAGATTGAACCAGTCACACCATGAACTTCAACAGCGGTTCTTCTCATGTAGTACCTTTCGCTGCCAAAATCCTCTAATTGGAAGTAAAATATTTATATTTTTAGCCTGAATTATTCTTATCACTGCTTAATTGAACGGTATCATTTGCCAAATAGCTAACATTAATATGGAAATTTGACTGAACAACATCAAAGAACCCAGGTAAATCATCAATACGAAAAATTCCACCAAACTTTATTTTGTTTAGCTCCGGGTCGATGATTTCGATATTCATCGTTGTATATCGACTTAATTCATCAACTACGTCACTCAAAGGCGTATCTGAAAAATCAAGAAAACCATCTTGCCAGGATAATCGACGCTGAATTTCCCGCTGAGGGACTTTTTCGATAGTTTTTTTTGATATTGAATCAGCATAGGTAACACTCTCACCCGCAGCCAATTGAATTGGCCTGCTAACTGGCACTAGGGATACTTCTTTAGTTTTTATGGCGCTTGGCAAACTGGGATGAATTACAGTGGTTTCGGCCACTTCAACCTTCCCCTCTACGACCATGACACCAAATTTTTTAGGCAAATTTACAACTGAGAATGTGGTGCCTACGGCACGTACCGATTTTTCACCTGCATAAACAACGAAAGGACGTAATGGATTGTGGGCAACATGGAAATGAGCTTCACCTTTGAGTAGACGCACTTTGCGACGCTGGTTACTATAATCCACTTCGACCCGTGTATCTGTATTCAAGGCCATCACTGTGCCGTCAGACAAAGTTACTTCGCGGTATTCGCCCACCGCAGTGATAACAAGGGCGGGGGCGAGAAAGAAAGATTTCTCCTGAAAAAAACCAACGTAAGCACCTGAAATCACTACTACTAATAATAAAGCCACAGCAATCATAAAGTTTTTAGGCCACGTCTGCCTGTATCCTTTATCAATTGTTGATCGATGCTTTTTCACAACTTCTTCAAGAACCGGTGCCATTCCCGCAAGCACATTAATATCAGCAGACAGTTTGGCAAGCCGTCGAATTTCGATGCGGTGGGCCGGGCTTCGTGCCATCCATTCCCGGAATGCAGCAAGGTCTTCTGGCGTCAATTTACCAGTTTCAAGTTGAGCTATCCATGCACAGGCTTCTGCTGTAATGCTAGGAGCATGCCTTAAATGTAATTCGTTCGTCATTTTTTTCGCAGTACAAAAGAACTTGGTTCAAAAACAGGTTCTTCCAGCTTGTTCTCCATGTAGTCACTGCAACGTTTAAGCCCTGCAGCGGCGTGCTTTTCTACCGTACTAACCGATATACCCAGCTTACTGGCTATCTGCTTATGAGAATAGCCGTATACCTTTTTAAGGACAAAAACCTTCTGACACTGTGGCGGCAATGTTATCACTGCTTTCCAAAATACAAGCATACGTCGCCTACTATCAAGCGCTTCCTCTACGGAAGGCTCATCAGTAGAGTACTCTTCTCTGCAATAATCCTCTATAAAATCAATCAGGGATCGTGATTTTTTTTCTAACCTGCGGCGCACAACGTTCTTTGCCACCCCGAATAAAAAAGCGCCAGCGTCTTGAATTTTTTTTCTTTTTCTACCTGAAGGGCACGGAGAATAGTTTCCTGACAGATATCTTCAATATCATGGAAATTTGACGTATAACGACGCAAAAATTTTTTGAGAATAGTTTCTTTTTCCACAAATACTCTAAAAACTTCAGATATTTTTCTTTCTTCCCTTTTGCCACATGGCTTTTTGAGCATCGCCCATCTCCCATAATTATTATATCGTGGTATGGCCATTTGATAGCCATTTACCTAAACCAATCCACCTGTAGCTGTAGCTTACTTCTTATAATTCGCAATAAATTTAAATGAAATCTTCAACTTTTAGTGCTTAATTTAAACACTTACTACTCTGATGCTTGCCAGCCCGCTGATTGGTCAATTCCAACAAAGAGATACCGTCAAAACTTGATGTATATCGCTCTAACGAAACATTGCGATATAGCGTATCCCTCATGCGGGGAATTCTTCCCGCCTCAATAATCCGGGCTTCCATAACAGCAGGTGACCATTCCTGGCCATGACAGGCACCTGCCGCACGGGTAATACTTTCATTCATTAGGGTACCACCCAAATCATTAACGCCGGCATCTAGGCAAGCCTTGATTCCTGCTTGACCCATTTTTACCCACGAAGCTTGAATATTCTCGATCAGACCGTGAAACACAAGGCGGGGGATCGCGTGCATTAATATCACTTCGCGGAAGGTCGGGCCACGACGGGATTGACCTTTGCGGTACATTGGCGCTTCCATGTGCACAAATGGCAGTGGTACGAATTCTGTAAAACCCCCGGTGCGTTGCTGTAGTTTCCGAATATGCATCAGGTGGCTGGCCCAATGGTGAGGCGCGTCAATATGACCAAACATAATAGTGGCAGTGGTTTTGAAACCAGCATGATGAGCCGCTTCTATAACCTGTAGCCATTGGGCGGTATTGAGTTTATCGGGGCATAATTGATTGCGAACCTCATCGTGAAGCACTTCGGCAGCGGTACCCGGCAATGTACATAACCCCGCCTCACGCAACTGTTCAAAATAGTCATTCAAGCCCACACCAAGCGTTGCCGCACCCTGCCATACTTCCAGTGGAGAAAACGCATGGATATGCATTTTCGGGGCAGCTGTCTTCACCGTGTGTAATATATCCAGATAGGTTTGACCGGTGTAATCGGGGTGAATCCCGCCTTGCAGGCAAACTTCGGTTGCCCCGTTTAGCCAGGCTTCCTTGCAGCGCCGGGCAATTTCCTCTCCGTCAATATCATAGGGACGGCCTCTGAGGTCTTCGCTGCCCGCGCCTTTGGAGAAGGCACAAAACTGGCATTTATAGGTACAGACATTGGTGTAATTAATATTGCGATTCACCACGTAACTGACCGTGTCGCCATTGGCTTGTTTACGCAAGGCATCGGCTTTGCTGACAAGATAATCAAATTCTGCGCCTCGGCTGGCAAACAGCCGGGTAATATCGGCCTCGGTAATCGCAGCTTGCTGTTCGCAACGGGCAACAATATCACGCAGTTGTGGACTTACTTGATTTAAATAAGGACCTGCCGTTTGTTGACCGGCAGTTAACTGTGGAACGGTTTCATTTTTACCGGGAACCCAATCATCTCGACGCGCAAAACCGCTGCCGTCCATTTGCCGCATAACCGGTGCGTGTAATGCTTTATCTAACCAGCGGTTTTTATCTTGTGCGTAGGCCGGATAGATTGTAAGCCGCTGCTCTAAAAATTTACCCGCCACTGCTGTTTCTTGCGTTAATTTATCAAGATGCGGCCACGGTGCTTCGGGGTTAACATGGTCGGGTGTTAAGGGTGACACACCGCCCCAATCATTGATGCCTGCCGCGATAATTTGCGGTAACACGCCAGGGCTTAAGTTGGGTGGTGCTTGAATATTCATGCCCGCACCAAATATCAACCGAGCTACCGCTATTGTCCACAGCAGTTCATTCAGGTCGGGTTCCGGCGCTTGGGCCATCAGCGTATTGGGTTTTGCTCGAAAGTTTTGCACGATAACTTCCTGCAAATGACCGTGGCGAAGGTGCAGTTCCCGCAAGGCTAACAAAGACTCAATACGTTCAAGCCGAGTTTCACCAATACCAATAAGAATACCTGAGGTAAATGGTACGCCAGCACGGCCAGCTAATTCTAAAGTTTCTAACCTGCGAGCAGGATCTTTGTCTGGCGAGCCATAGTGCGGCATACCTTTTTCACACAATCGTGTTGAGGCCGACTCCAGCATAATGCCCATAGATGCGCTAACTTTACGCAAACCGGCTATTTCATCGGCATTCATACAACCAGCATTAATATGCGGCAACAACCCTGTTTCTTTGAGTACGCGCGCAGCCACGTCGGTCAGGTAATCCAGCGTGGTGGCATAACCCATCCCGGCCAAGGCATTACGCGCTGTGCTGTAACGTAACTCGGGGCGCTCACCAAGCGTAAACAGCGCTTCCTGACAGCCCATCTTTGCCCCTTGGTGGCAAAGCTCAAGCACCGCTTCAACACTCATAAACGGTGCATCAATATTTTTAGGGGTTTGCGCGAAAGTGCAGTAATGACAAACGTCGCGACACAATTGCGTTAAAGGAATAAACACTTTGCGCGAATAACCAATCACATTATTGTGGCCGCTATCACGCAGTACACTGGCCACCTTGGTTAAGGCGGCGGTATCCTCAATATTAGCCAACAGCAGTGCTTCGCTATTATCAAGCTGGCCACCCGCCAATAATTTTTCTTTCAACCGCTGCCAATTAGCCATTATATCGCTGCCTCATAAACGCGCCTTGTTGACACACCGCAATAGATAAACTTGTTGGCTTTACATTATTTTCTGATTTACGCTTTGTTCGCTTCATCCATAGCTCAAGGTCTTGCGGCTCATCAATATCCAAAGCAACCCCGGCAAGGCGTAATACCTTGACCGAAATACCCAATTTTTTGGCGCTTGTACAATGCCTCGAAAAACTATCCGCGCCAAAAGAAAATTCAGGCCTGCTCTCTGCGCCAAAGGCTAATAGATTGGTGCCAAGCCCGTACCTGTCTGCCACTATCACCAGGCCTTCTTTTTGCTGCAAGTGTTTCAGTACCGTAGAAATATCGCTTGCTTCCAGGCAAGGTAAATCACTGTGTAATACAACGACAGGCTGACTACTCTGAGTAAACAACACATCACACGAATGCGCTATCGCGGCATTAAGCCCAGAGCAACCTAATGCGCTTTCCAACCAATAATTCATACCATATTTTCTGGCTAAAGCCGCCACTGCCGGGTCATCAGACACCAGTGTTACGGCGCTAATGTCAGGGTGATTAGCCAGTGTTGATAACACGTGTTCAGTCATAGCCAACGCCAAATCTCGACGTTCAACAGGGCTGAGCACCCTGGATAAGCGCGATTTGGCTGCAATCAGGCTTTTAATAGGCACGAGTGCTTGAGCTAACATAAGTTCTGCCCTTTTGATCTGTTCATTGCTAATCTCATTCCTGGCAGACCACTGCTTGTAAAATAAATTGCGCGAGTCGCTGCTTATCCTGCCGGTTATGCATAATGGTATTGGTAATATATACATCAACACCCAAACTGCGTATTGCGTCTGCCAACGCTACATCGCTGTTATCAATCACAAAACCCGACAGTAAATCGGGATAGCGATCGCAGTAGTACTCGGCAACCGCTAAGGAATTTACCGGCATATCCAACTCTTTCATCATTTTGGCCGCGGGGCCTTTAACGGCTACGCCATCGACGATGGGGGACACAGCGATAACCGGCGCAGATGAATCCCGCAAGGCCTGCCACATACCCGGCAGCTGTAAAATAGGGTCGATACTGACAAAAGGGTTTGAAGGACAGATGATGGTGGCAAAAGGAGACTGCTGTTTTAATAGCTGCAATATCGCCGGATCAGGTTGCGCAGCGTCAATCCCCTCAAAGCGAAACCCCGTAACGACTGGTTGGCACTGCAAACGAACAAAATAATCTTGAAATGCCAATTCGCCTTCATCGGTACTCACAATGGTCTGCACCGAATTTTCCGACATTGAATAAATTTTATTGGCTATCCCCATTCGAGTTGCCAAAAGATCAACTACTGAGCATAACCCTGCGCCCTTAGCCAACGCGGTTGTGCGCCCAAAATGGGTAGCCAAATCTTTATCACCAAGCCGAAACCAGGTATCTCCGCCCAGATTTTCCAATTCGGACATGACATTCCAGCTCTCGTCCCTTAGCCCCCACCCCTGTTCCACATTGTTGCGTTCCGACAGGGTATATAGCAGCGTGTCAATATCCGGACTGATGTGCAAACCGAGATGCCGAAAATCATCACCGGTATTCACTACGATATGGAGGTTGGAACCCACCAATTCATCGGACAGCCCCAAACAGAGTTTGGCTCCGCCAACCCCGCCACTAATGGCCAGAATGGAGACATTTTCTGTCATTTTTTCAGTGGCCATTAGCGAAATAAATCCCGTGCTTTATCACGTATCAAAGAGCCAGAACCCAACTCAAACGATTGCAACTTCAATCCCCGAACGAGCACAACCGGACAGGCCTCTGCCGCTTGTCCCATCACCAGCGAAGCAGCAGCAGCCAGTTCATCAGCCACGGCTGACTCGGTAACTTCAAGAATATTACCAAACAAATCTTTTTCACCTATTTGGTTATACAAAGGATTTAAACCCGCTGTACCAATGGCAATTCCGACTGTGCCATTACGCCAGGCACGACCGGCACTGTCGTTAATAATGACAGCTATGTTTATGCCACTATTTTCACGTAAGGCGTCGGCCAGCTTCCGTGCCGACATGTCAGGATTTTCAGGGAGCAATAAAACCCAAGGGTCATCTTTTGAATTAGGAATATTGGATTTATCAATACCGGCATTGGCATGAACGTAACCGTTGCGGTGTTCAACAATTACCACACCCGGAGACGCCCGCAAAATCTCATTTGATTCTTGCAGTACCAGCTCCATGTGTCGTGGATCTTTGTCGGTTTTTTCTGCCAACTGAATAGCCTCAATACTGAGCAATACATCATTCAATCGAACATAGCGACCTTCCGCCTTTGATATGATTTTCTGGGCTACGACAAGCACATCGTTTTCCAAAAGAATCAGCTCGTTTTTCTTTAAGCATGCAATAATTATTTCGGCTATATCTTGCCCTGGTTCAACCAGAGGAAAATCATCAAGGGGTATAAGTCTGATGGCTTCTCTCATCAGGTACCGTTTAAACCGCTAATCGTAATACCTGCATGACAACCGTATTGCTTGTTAATAGCAATCAAAACAGAGGTCAGAGCCTCAGCGGCCGCAGAATTTTCTATCATACCCGCATGAAAACCACGCATACCTGCGGCTTCAACCAGCGTAATGACTTCGTCCCTTGCAGCCTTCTTATTACCACATACCAGCACATCACATTCCAGCCCTTTGTTTTCCTGTAAATGATGGGCTGCAACATTCTGAAATGCAGAAACAACGGCCACCTCTTCACCCAGAATATTTTGAGCAATTTGACCTGCACTGCCCTCTGGAGGCAGTTGAACTCTGGCAACCCTGGGGGGAACCAATGGCACGGTGACGTCAATGAGAATCTTTCCTTGTAGCACAGGCTTAACCAATGCCAGTGTGCTTGTCTGATGGCTGAAAGGGACAGTAAGCACAACTATATCGGCTGCTTGTGCAGCTGCCAGGTTTTCCATCGCCTGAACATTAAAATCAGCGACTCCTCGTTCGGCCATAACTACCTGGAGCCTGGCAACAGCGGATTCCGCTTTTTCAATGGTTCTGGAACCTATAATCACTCGGTAGCCAGCCTGAGTCCATCGCCGAGCCAATCCCGTACCAAGATCCCCTGTACCACCCAAAATGCCCAATACTGGTAATTTATTCGTTGTCATAATTAAATTTTTATACCTGATTGCTGAATTAGTGAATAGCAGAAAAATGTACCATCGCAAATAACAGTATGTTTAACCCTTGGAAAACGCATACATTAACGCCATTTTTATGCGCTAAACCAAAGAAAAGTGCCCTCAATAATATGAGGGCAAAGGTAAAGCGATTAACTACAGACGTCTTTACAAATCCGGTTGCAGCTCAGTCGCAACCCTACAGGGGGGATATAACAGTATGATTCCAGAGTTGATTACAGGCCAACTTTTTATCAATCAGCCTGCAACAACCTGTATCTGCCTACATTCTTAAACTGAGTGATACACCATAAACTGCGGGCATTCCGGCACTGCGAAAAGTGGTGTCCGAGCCATGGTAAACACTGTTCCAACGGTATTCGTCAGTGACATTTTTACCAAACAGCGTTACACGCCAGTTACCATCCGCAGCGGCCAGTCCAGCCTGCAAATTAAGAAGCGTATAGCTATCAACCACAAATTGATCGGCTTTTGCTCCATCTACCGCAAAGGTTGCATTTGAGTCATCAGCATAGCTGAAAGAACCGCCGACAAATGCCATCATTCCATTATCTGATACCGGCCATTCATATTGAATGCTGCCGTTAATCTGCATCTGGGGTGTATAAGGCAGTTCAGATCCTTTGAAATCAGCCTCCTGCAATTGTTTGTTATAAACGACAAACGTATCCGTCACTTCCGAATCAATATAGGTTCCATTCAAAGATAAGCTTAGACCGTCAGTGAGCTGGGCAATAAGCTCCAATTCCAGACCTTTTATTTTTGACTCAGGCACATTGACCATAGTAGCTAACAAGCCAAAATTGTCATCAAAAATGGTGCCTCGCAACTGCTTATCAACATAATCGTAATGGAAAATAGCGCCATTTAATTGCAGCCGGTTATCCAGCATCGGTGCCTTAAAGCCGAGCTCAATGGCATCCACTCTCTCTTGGGTTGTGGGTGCAAAATCCGCTGACGAAGACGGAGCAATAGTAGGAATAATGCCAGACTTATAACCACGACTGAATGTTAAATAGGCCAAAGACCCTGCATTGAAGTCGTAAGTTAAACCTGCACGCCACGCTGTATTATCTTCATCTAGCGGATTGTCCAAAGGATCTTTAATGGAAGTAAATGTCGCATCCATGGGATAGCAATCACCTGCAACTAACGCCACTGGATTTGGTGAACCTAACGATTGTAATACATTAAATAATGCAGCCCCTTCGTCACCCC
>Ga0172382_10006813_pt1 | contig 16449 bp, 15 predicted proteins | sample Leawel138RmetaG_FD_122245 | JGI IMG/M metagenome (GOLD analysis project Ga0172382, IMG submission 122245) | Leachate microbial communities from a municipal landfill in Southern Ontario, Canada - Leachate well 138R metaG | ecosystem: Engineered > Solid waste > Landfill > Unclassified | place...
CTCCTAGTGTGGTTTAACAAAAGTTCGCAGTCTTATTAAGCTTGTCAGATAATCTCGCGATTGAATCGATTATCTGGTCTGCGGACTTTTTCCAGGAAAAAGGTTTTGGGTCTTCATTGTACAACTCCAAATACTCCCGTATTGATTTTTCTAGCTCAACGGTACTCCGATGCGAACCCCGCTTAATCCAGCGCTCTGAGATTATTCCAAAGAAGCGCTCAACCAAGTTTATCCATGAGGCCGATGTCGGTGTGAAGTGAATATGATAACGAGGGCGGGCTGCAAACCATCCGCGAACTTTTTCAGTTTTATGGGTACCATAGTTGTCCATGATGATATGGACATCGAGATCGTTAGGAACCTCTTTATCAATTTCATTTAAAAATGCTAAAAACTCTTTCGCCCGATGGCGTCGGTGCAATCTACCAATGACCTCACCCGTTGCGATGTCCAGAGCTGCAAATAATGTCATGGTGCCGTGGCGAATATAATCATGCGTTTTGGTTTCACTATAACCAAAGGATAATGGTAATGCTGGCTGTGTACGATTCAATGCCTGTATTTGACTTTTCTCGTCCACACAAAGCACCAGGGCCTTGTCTGGAGGGCTCATATACAATCCTACGATGTCATGAACCTTTTCAATAAAGTGTGGACCGGTCGAGAGCTTGAAGGTTTCCAGGCGGTGAGGCTTTAATCCGAACGCCCGCCAAATTCGACTGATCGCCATGGCGTTTAAACTTGTCTCTTCTGCCATTAGCGTCGTTGACCAGTGCGTCGCATTGGAGGGCTTGGTCTGTAGTGTTTTCTCAATCACTTCAGCAACCTTTTCATCACTGATGGTGCGAGGGCGACCGCTTCTTGGTGAATCGGTTAAGCCGTTAATTCCGTCACGTTCGAAACGAGTTCGCCACTTGCCGACGGTTTGTGCGGTGACGCCAGTACGCTTACCGATTTCTTTGGCTGACAAACCTTCAGTGGTGAATACTCCACCGGCTAAAGCTGGTGGCTTCGGGTTACGGCTGAAAGCCGGATCGATCGGCCAGTCGGCCGATGGCTGTCGCTACACCACGTCAAAGTCATCGTCCGGCTCCGGCGGCTTCTGGATTTGATGTACTCTTTCCATACCTCGTCCGTCACGTTCCCGCTACTCGCAACCCAGTAGCCCCGCCCCCATAGATGTTGACCCCAGTATCGCTTCCGTAGCTTCGAATACTCCGACAGCAACTTGTGCGAACTCTTTCCCTTCAAGTACTGCACCGCACGCGACACTGACAAGTTCGGTGGTATACCTATCAACATGTGCACATGGTCACGATTGATCGAACCGGCATAGATATGCATTTCCTTACTGTGCGCTATCTCGCGCAACAGCTCCCGGCACCTATGACCTACATCCCCGCCCAGAACCTGATAACGGTACTTCGTCGTCCACACCAGGTGGTATTTGCAGTCCCAGACTGTATGGCTTCCGCTCTTGTAATGTTCCATCCCGATAGCATATACCAGCCTCCCATCCGCCGCCTAAAGGCGGGGGGTTTACGGATCCCCTATCGGGGACTCTAAACAAAATTATTCGTGCGCGTATTTGTTCTGCAGCGGGCATTTGTCTGCGCCGGAGCCATCGGCGCAATTCCTGGCGATCTTCATCTGAAATCTCTAATACCTTAATCGGTCTTCCAGCCATACATACCACCATAGAGTAAGCGTCTATGATAGACAATTGGGGCAACTTTAAGTTCTATGAACTTTTGTTAAGCTACACTAGCACATACCAACCAAAAAAATTCACATAATTAAGGCACCTCTTACATGAACACCGCCCGTTTGCCAAGTAACGATGGTTGACGTTAAGAATCGATCGCAGTCTTACATCCGGCCTGTTCGCGGAGTCTGATCTCCTGGCCCTAATGGTATTCGCCGACGGCGATCCTATCTGATTAACGAGGTATAGTCTCAAGAGGTTCCTCGGGTTTGACCCGCAGTGGTTCGACCTGTTACGCCACTATCATCACTTATGCAATCGAGGGATACCTCCCTTGTTTAACACTAAGTTCCGTTCAGCCTAAGCCGTCCGGTACATTTCTTCGCGAGCTATTATCTTGACATCATGACCAAACTTGCCGATTTTTCTCGCCCAGTAGTGAGTTCCGCCGCAAGCTTCCATCCCGACCAGGCACCGGCGCAGTTTCTTCCTGATAACAGGTAGCCCAGCTTCATCAACACCATGCAATTGAAATACGTTCTTTGCCAAATCCAAACCAATCACGCTAATCTTGCTCATGGATACCGTCCTCCAGTTGGTTGAATGTCGAAATCCAACTATGGCACTTTGATGCCGAGTAAGGGAGGGCGGTGTCCATTCCATCTGATTTATTTGGGAAGAACGCCAGGAGCTACAGTATGATGAGTGATGCGAATAGAAACTTCACCATCCTCAGGCTCGGGCACGGAAAATGTTTAAAGCCTGAAGTTGTCCTGCGCGGGAAGACCGTTTGGTAGGGTTTTCAGTATCCAGCGTTTTTCTTTCGTCATCCTGTTTTACCTCGTTGTAACCTGAAAGCCTTTATAAGGAGTTACCTCATAACGCCAAGATTTAGTAGAGATACCAAAACTGTATGGATCAGTAGCAGGGTACTTAAGAAAAACTAAAAACCAGACCACGCCTTATGACAGGTTGAATCCTGTTATAGCTGCCGGGCAAGATCGTAACCCTGGGCTATACTGGTCATAATCATGGCGCTAGCCTCGCCAACCGCATCCTTTGCATCGCCAATGATATGCGTCTCAATACCAATTTTTTCGGATAGTTCGGCCAAGCTTCTTTCAGATTGCCGCTCACTGGCAAGCACAATGGTGTCGATATCTGGTAGGTTTTCACGACCTTCACCGGTGACAATCCACACCTCATCATCCGGCAAAATTTCTATTTTCTTCATATTTTTGATACGCCTGACACCTTTTTGGATAATTCGTGCTATTAGATACCAACGGTCATTGGCGGCCAGTTTTTCGGCAAAGTGATTATGCTCTTCTACAACAGTTACAATTTTATTTTTATCGGCAAGGTAGTCCGCAATTTGCATTCCTATCTGATCTCCACCTATTATCAGAACATTGTTTCCCGTGGCGATGGACTCCTCCAAAACTTCGTCAGCCATAACAAGGTTTATATCTGCGATGTTATAAATACTTTCCATAAAGCTTTGAGGAACTTTGGGCAGGCTGCCTGTGGCGATCACAACAACATCGGGATTCACTTCACTTAATAGCTGTTGGTTAGCCGTTACATTAAGTCTTATATCGACATCTAATTTTTTTAGCTGACCCTCATACCAGGGTATGATGTCTCCAATTTCATGACGCACGGGTATGGATTCGGCAATTTTGATTTGTCCACCAAGTTGATTTTTACTTTCACACAAAATAACCTTATGTCCAGAAAAGGCAGCACGCCGAGCTGCCTCCATTCCCGCACAACCACCACCGACCACCGACCACCGACCACCGACCACCAGAATGATTCTGGCGTTATTTGCCTTATCATCCTTAATATCGACACAATCAAGCTCTCGAAGTACACGAGGATTGACAATGCAGGTTGTTGTTGTGTCCCCGCCGCGCCGCAGTGACCTCAATCCTTCGTCAAAGCAGCCCCGGCAATCCGCCAGACAAGGACGGATATCTGCAAATTGTCCTGTGCGGGCTTTCCAACGATCTCCGGATCGGCAATCAGCGGTCGCCCCATGCAAACAAAATCAACTTTACCTTCTTTCAGGGTTGCATCAGCCATCCGCACATCCTTGATACGACCTACCGAGCCGACAGGTATAGCAATATATTTTTTAACCTCTTCAGCCAGATCAAGATTACAGCCCTGCTTTTCATACATCGGTGGAATAACTAAGCGTTTTGAACCCAATTAGGATGACACGCCGGTCAAGATAGTTGACGCCAGACATACATAAAGCTGACTATTTAGAAAAATCTGTTATATTAGCAACCTCAATATGAACAAAATGATCGAATAGCAAGTAATGACCCGAAAAGTTTCATCTCTTCAGATCAAAAGGACTCCCTCTGCCAAGGAGGACTTGCTGGCAGCACTTGCTGATCCAAGCCGAAAAGCTATCTTTAATAGCTTGCTGGAGGGGTCAAAAGCGGTAAAAGTTATTGCAGCCGATCTTCCAATTTCTCAGCCCGCTGTATCGCAACACTTAAAAATCATGAAAAATGTTGGCCTTTTGCTAGAACACCGTCAAGGTCGCTCCCACTTTTATTCTTTAAATCCCCTAGTGCTTGATTGGCTGTCAATGCATTTTGGATTGTTACGGGATAGTGCACTGGGGTCTATTGGAATGTCACAGACAACCAATATGGACAATTGGGAATTCGACTCGGTCGATAGGGCTGTGCATGCTTGGTCGCGATTATGGCCACAGATAGATGAACTATCCAGTGGACTAATACTACGCATCTTTCTACTTGCCCACCGCATTAAGGAGCTATGTACCGCTACAATAACTAGGCATGGACTCAATCTTATAGAGTTTCAAATTTTGAGCACTCTTGGTACCTTCGACTATGCGAAAAAAAACTCCATTACTACTACAGATATTGCGAAGAGAAGCCTTTTGCCTGTTGATATTATTGATTTGCACCTTCCAAAACTTGTCCAACAAAAACTTATTGAACTTAACAACCTTACAAAAACCTCCGAACCTGCTGCTCTCTTGATTACAGCAAAAGGTCAGCACCTTCTCGAACAAATTTTTTGCGCCCAAAAAGAGAATGAGCTATCCCCTTTCTACCAGTTATCACCTGAAAGCCTGTCAAGACTGGCTACAATCCTTCGGCCATTACTACAAAAATTCTACAAATAATGGCACCGTATTACCATGCCATACCGACAAAGTATCGCTTTGGACGATGACTCAATCTGCCTTGAATACGACCATAAACACCATTAATCGAACTTATTGAGGAATTTGTTTCATGTCTTATAGAGATATTACTTATGAGGTGGAAAACGGACTTGCCACCATAACCATAAACCGTGAAAAGCGTCTAAATGCATTCCGAGCAGAGACTGTGGAAGATCTAATCAAGGCGTTCAAGCGGGCTTGGGCTGATGCAAATGTCGGCGTTGTCTGCCTGACAGGCGCTGGAGAACGCGCCTTTTGTGTTGGAGGAGACCAAAAAGAGCGTGCCGAAACCGGTAGCTATGGAAAATCCGAAAGCGGTCTCTTTGAGCTGCTCGAATTTCAACGTATTATCCGTGATATTCCCAAACCCGTTATTGCTGCTGTTAATGGCTTGGCCATAGGCGGCGGTCATGTTTTACATGTCATTTGTGATATTTCGATTGCTGCCGACCATGCCCGCTTTGGACAGAATGGGCCTCGAGTAGGGTCTTTCGACGCAGGTTTTGGTACTGGAATCCTTGCACGCATCGTTGGCGAAAAGCGCGCTCGAGAAATTTGGTATTTGTGCCGTCAATATGACGCGCATAAAGCGGAGCAATGGGGGCTTGTAAACGCCGTTGTCCCGGCTGCAGAGTTGAAGACAGAAGTCCGCAAATGGGCTGATGAAATGCTCGTTATGTCGCCAACTTGCCTTCGTTTCCTAAAGCAATCTCTGAACATGGATACTGAGCAATTTGTGGCACTTGGCAGCGTTGCTTGCACGGGGTTGCTGAACTTTGTGGAAACTCCCGAGGCCAATGAAGGTGTTTTGGCATTTGCTGAAAAGCGTCCACCTGATTTTGGCAAGTACCGCAAGCGGGTGAGCCAGTAATTAAAAGTGTAACCAAAAAAGCATATGGTTTACGCTGTTTGTAACACGATAAAAATGCTACCTCCTTGCAGAGGTAGCATTTTTATTGGCATCCAGATTTTTGTATTACCCAAATAAAAACAATGAGATTGACATGAACGATATTATGCAGACGAATGCACAAAAACTGACCGACACCTATGCTGATGGCTGGCCATCTACCCTTGCTCAGGGTTTTTTGCACACGGTAGAACAGTTTCCAACGATAGTTGCCTCTCGCACTGCCGGGAAAAACAATACCAAAACATGGGCGGAAGTTTACATCGAAGTTGAACAACTTGCCGCCAGTCTTTATCGTTTAGGTGTTAGACGTGGTGACACCGTCGCCATCTTAATGAAAAACAGGCCAGAATTTCTAGTAGCGGATTTGGCTGCGATGTGTCTGGGGGCGGCACCTTTTTCACTTTATGCAACATTGCCTGTCAAACAAATCATACCTCAGCTCGAAAATGCCGATGCGAAAGTAATTATTTGCGAACAGGTTTTTTTACCACAAATAATAGAGGCGCAGCAGGCTTACCCCAACCTTACGCACATTATTCTTCTGGAAGGTGGCGGTGACTCTAACACTCTAGACTGGTCTAGTATGTTTATAGACGTAGGCGATTTCAACTTAAAAGAGCAGATCGCTCAAATTAAAGCTACAGACTTGGGAACTATTATTTATACCTCGGGGACCACGGGACCAGCAAAAGGCGTTGAGCTAACTCATAGCGGATTGGTTGAACTGGTTCGCACCAACAATCTATTTTTGGATTTGTTTTCAGGTGAGCGTTTTATCTGCTGGCTGCCTTTGGCAGGCATGGCGGAACGCGTCTCTAGTTATTACCAAGGTTTAATGTGTGGCGGAACCATCGCATTCTGTGATGATCCACAAAAAGTGATTTCTCTGTTACCCGATGTCTCCCCCCATATATTTTTCTCTCCACCAAGGCTTTGGGAAAAAATTAAGGATGTCATTGAACAACGTTGGATTGCCTTGCGTGAAGACGAGCAGGCTCAAATTCACCACGCGATTGCCCGCAACTTGGAGAGAGTTGAGTTGGAACAGCGCGGACAAAAAGTACCAGAGTCACTTGCTAAAGAATGCGCTGAATACGACAAACAATGGTTTAAACCCTTACGCGATCAAATAGGATTGGGGGCAGATAACATTTACATCACTTCAGGAGGTGCTGCGGCATCCCTTGATTTACTCAAGTTCTATCACGCTATAGGGCTACGTCTTGATGAATGTTATGGGCAAACTGAATCCTGTGCTCTTGGTACCCGAAATCCACGGGATGCCATGAAGATCGGCACCGTAGGGAAACCTCAAACAGGTGTAGAATTCAAGCTTGCGCCAGACAATGAAATTTTACTGCGTAGCCCAGCACTTATGCATCAATATCGCAAGCAGCCTGACAAGACTCTCGAAGCGAAAGATTCTGAAGGCTGGCTGTACACGGGAGATATAGGTGAAATGGATACTGATGGCTATGTTAAAATTGTCGGACGCAAGAAAGACATGATTATTAATTCTTTTGGCAAGAACATGTCACCAGTTAATATTGAAGCTGCTCTAACCGATGCAGGCTCTTTCATTGCCCAAGCTGTCTGTATTGGCGATGCACGCCGCTACAATACTGCCGTACTCACTCTCAATTCAGAATACACACTGAACTGGGCAAAAAATCACCATATACCGCACACTGATGATTTCAGCTCACTGATTGAGGATCCTCGCATTTATGCTGAAGTTGAGGCTGAAGTTAATCGCGGCAATGAATCGCTGTCACGTGTTGAGCAAATCAAGAAATTCATCATTGTAGGTAAGGAGTGGTTGCCTGGTGATGATGAATTAACACCTACGATGAAAATTAAGCGTGAAATTGTTGCTGAAAAATACGCGGATAAAATTGAATCCATGTACGAGTAAACGTAATTTAATCCATAGCAACGTTGTTTTATCCTACATAAGAGCGAGTCCTATTATTTTTTCAAAGACTTCGCTCCATCCCTTTCAAGCAGTGAATAACTCAGGATCTATTCATGAAGATACTTGTTGCCGTAAAACGTGTTGTTGATTACAACGTAAAAGTGCGTGCAAAGGCTGACGGTAGTGCTGTTGACCTTGCCAATGTCAAAATGGCTATTAACCCTTTTTGTGAAATTGCTGTTGAAGAAGCAGTAAGGCTCAAGGAAAAAGGTATTGCCTCTGAAATTATTGTCGTTTCCATTGGCGCTCAGCAAGCACAGGAGCAGCTGCGTACTGCCCTGGCTCTGGGTGCTGATCGCGCTATTCTCGTTCAGTCCGACACCGAACTGGAGCCGCTGGCGATTGCCAAGTGTCTGAAAGAAATCTGTGCCAAGGAATCCCCTGAAATGGTGATTCTCGGCAAACAGGCCATCGACGGCGACAACAACCAAACCGGGCAAATCCTTGCGGCTCTGACCGGCTATGGCCAGGGTACCTTTGCTTCCGTTCTGGAAGTGGTTGAAGGTTCCGCCAAAGTGACCCGCGAAGTTGACGGCGGCCTCCAAACCGTTTCCCTGAAACTGCCCGCCATTGTCACCACCGACCTGCGCCTCAACGAACCTCGCTACGCGTCACTGCCCAACATCATGAAGGCGAAGAAGAAGCCCCTGGACACAGTGACTCCTTCCGATTTGGGTGTTGACACCACGCCCCGCACCAAACTCCTGAAAGTCGAGCCACCAGCGGAGCGCAAGGCTGGTATTAAAGTAGCGGATGTCGCCGAACTTGTGGCCAAACTGAAAAATGAAGCGAAGGTGATCTAATGAGCATTCTTGTTATTGCCGAACACAACAATTCCAGCCTCAATGGGGCTACCCTTAATGCTGTTGCCGCGGCTCAGGCCATCGGCGGCGATATTGATATTCTGGTTGCTGGCGCCAACTGTGGCGGCGCTGCTGAAGCCGCTGCTCAGGTTGCAGGTATTCGCAAAGTGCTGGTGGCTGACAATGCCGCCTACGATCATCAACTGGCGGAAAATGTTGCGCCTCTGATTGCCGAAGTTGCTGCCGGTTACAGCCATGTTCTCGCTACGGCCACCACTTCTGGTAAAAATATTCTGCCCCGCGCTGCGGCTCTGCTCGATGTTCAGCCTATTTCCGAAATCAGCGCTGTCGAATCTGCAGACACCTTCAAGCGTCCGATTTATGCGGGCAATGTCATTGCAACCGTACAAAGTACTGACAGCATCAAAGTGTTGACGGTTCGCGGCACTGCTTTTGATGCCGCTGCCGCCACCGGCGGTTCTGCCACCATCGAAGCTGTCGCCTCTGCACATGACAGCGGCATCTCCAGCTTTGTCGGTGAGGAAATCGCCAAGTCTGATCGCCCTGAACTCACCGCCGCCACTATTGTGGTTTCCGGTGGTCGCGGCATGCAGAATGGCGACAACTTTGAAATGCTTTACCGTGTTGCCGACAAGCTCGGTGCTGCGGTTGGGGCTTCCCGTGCTGCGGTTGATGCCGGTTTTGTTCCCAACGATATGCAGGTGGGTCAAACCGGTAAAATCGTCGCTCCCGATCTTTATATCGCTGTGGGTATCTCCGGCGCCATTCAGCATCTTGCCGGGATGAAAGACAGTAAAGTTATCGTCGCCATTAACAAAGACGAAGACGCGCCTATCTTCCAGGTGGCGGACTACGGCCTGGTTGCCGACCTTTTCACCGCAGTTCCCGAACTGGAAAACCTTATCTAAAGGGTTTTCAGCTGGTCTAAAAAACCGCGGGTGGGGCGACACTCGCGGTTTTTTTGTTTTACTGCCGTTGAAATTCAGATTATCCCCGCATCCAGCGACAGCGCCATTATTTCTTAGCTGTGCTGACAAAATATCTGCTCGCCCAAAGCTCTCTGCCCCACAGAAAAAAGTCCTCGCCTACCGGGGAGGACTTTATCAGTCCGCAGAAGCCACTCTTATCGTGACTCAATTTACAAACTCGGTTAGTAAGATTTAGGCAGACCCAGTGCCCGCTCCGCAATATGACAAAGTACCAGCTCATGAGAGACAGGACCAATCAATCCCATAATCGCTTCACGGTAATAACGCTCCACATGGTATTCCTTGGCATAACCAAAACCACCGTGCGTGCGTACAGCGCGAGCAGCAGATTCAAAATAGGCATCACCACCCAAATATTTCGCCATATTGGCCTCCAAACCACAGGGTTTGCCCGCATCATAGAGGGATGCTGCTTTATACATCATGGTTTCAGCCGCCTGCAAACGGATCCAGCAATCAGCGAGTGGATGCTGAATGCCCTGGTTTTTACCAATGGGACGATCAAAGACGATACGCTCCTTAGCGTATTTGGCCGCACGATCGATGACCGACTGACCTGCACCGATATTAGTGCCCGCAATAAAGATACGCTCCGGATTCAAACCGTGGAGCAGGTACTCAAAACCTTTACCCTCTTCACCAATACGATCTTCAACGGGCACCTCCAAACCATCGATAAACAATTCGTTTGAGTCAACAGCACTACGACCCATTTTATCGATTTCACGTACATCAATCTTGGAACGATCAAGATCAGTATAAAAGATAGTCATGCCATCAGTGGGCTTTTTCACATCCTCAAATTTGGTAGTGCGGGTGACCAACAAAATTTTATTGGAAACCTGCGCGCTGGAAATCCACACCTTGGCACCATTAACAACATAGTGATCACCTTTACGCTCGGCAAAAGTTTTAATTTGGGTGGTGTTCAAACCAACACTCGGCTCGGTTACGCCAAAACAGCAGCGATCTTTACCTTGAATCAGCGGCGGCAAGAAACGCTGTTTTTGTTCAGGTGTCCCAAACACCACAACAGGGTGCGGGCCAAACATATTCATGTGAACGGAGGAAGAAGCATTTGCACCGAGACGGGAAATGCGTTTAACCACAATCGCCGCTTCGGTAACACCCATACCAGCACCGCCGTACTCTTCAGGCATAGTTACACCCGTAAAGCCCGCCTCAATAATGGCATTGGCAAACTCATGAGGGAAGCGATGCTCTACTTCGGCCTTAAGCCAATAGTCATCATCGAAACGATCACAGATCGCGCCTACGCCTTCCTCGATGGCTCTTTGGTCGTCATTCAATAAAAAATCCATGCTTATTTCCTCTGGTTAAAGATGAATTTACTTTCGGCCTTTATGGCCAATTTAGCCGCCCTCAGAATGGCTACCTGTGGCGAGTTATGAATTATTCAGGGCTCTATCAATAGTGCAAAACCATTATCCAATACTTTGGTATTACGCTCTTTGCTCAACACACGAAACGACAGAGTTTGTCCATCGCGCCAGGTTTCAACCACGAATGTTTCACCCGGATATACGGGCGCAGAAAAGCGGGCATCCACAGATTTAATTCGCGCTGGGTGATAGTCACACCACAAATTTAGTAGGGCGTGAACGGCAAAACCGTAACTACATAAGCCATGAAGAATGGGGCGCTCAAATCCTACCTTTTGCGCTAACACTGGGTCAGCATGGAGTGGGTTCATATCACCGTTAAGTCGATAAATCAGCGCCTGTTGAGGCAGTGTAGCCAACTCCAGTACTTTTTCTGGTGCGGTCTCGGGTACTCTATGCGCAGGAGGCTGCGTCAAATTAGTCGAACCACAGCCACCATCGCCTCGACACATCAGAGTGGCATGCAGTGTGGCCAACAGGTCGTCGGTTTCATTATCAACAATACTGCGCTCGGTATAAATCAACGCACCCTTGCTCTCACCTTTGTCAACAACCCCTATTATCTTTTCCCTCGCGCGAATGGTGGCACTTCCGGGCAACGTCCGGTGCAATGTCATGGATTGCTCCGCATAAACTGCCTTGCTGACATCAATGCCTGCTTTGGGATCCGCTCCCCAAGACCCCGGGCGACCTAGCACTGTGGCCATTGCCGGCATCACACACTGATCTTTTTCATAGGCGTAGCGTAATTGTTGAGGACTAAGAGGGTCTGCGCCTATACCCACGCTCAACGCATAGAGCAATGCGTCCTTAGTGGTGTAAGACTGAACAATATCTTTAAACGGAAAATCAACTACATAATCGAGATTCATGAGCTCATATACGCCCCACCATCGATATTGATGGTTTGTCCGGTAATAAACGATGAAGCCCCCGACAACAAAAAACAGATGGGCTGAGCAGCTTCTTCAACAGTTGACCAGCGATTCATTGGAATTTTGGACAGAGCCATATCTCGAAATTTTTCGCCACGTACTGTTTCTGTCATTGGCGTTTCCACCAATCCAAAGCAGACACTATTGGCGCGAATATCATATTTTGCCCATTCCCGTGCTGCACTCATGCTGACACCAAACAATCCTGCTTTTGCAGCACTGTAATTAATCTGACCAATGGTGCCAGCGCGCCCTGCAATAGATGAAACATTGACAATGGAACGTGGCACATTGTTGCCTGCCTCAATGTGTGCAAGTGCTGCTTGACCAAACGCTTGCACACAGTAGTAACTACCGGTCAAATTAACATCGATTACTTGCTTCCATTGATCGTCTGTCATTTTATGAATCATTGCGGGACGTATAATTCCGGCACAATTGACTAAACCATTGAGTGCACCAAAACGCTCGATTGATTGTTGAAATATAGCCGCGACCTCAACCGAATCGGTGATATTCCCTGCACATGCCAACACTCGCCCACTCTCAAACTGACGAGTCATTTCATCCAGTGTTTCCTGGTTAATATCCACCAAAACCAAATTGGCATCCAACTCGTAGGCTTGCTGAGCTGTCGCCAGGCCAATTCCCTGACCGGCGCCAGTAATAAAAATCGTTCGCCCTTTAAGACTCATGGGATTTTTCATCAGGTTACTCCTTCTGTAACAATTTAGGCGGCACAGACAAGTGAAAGCCATCGTAGGCTGGGGGATCATAACGACGCGGACGCAATGTATAGTTAGGCGTAGCCATGGCAAAAGCACCATCAATGCAGATTGTAGCACCTGATATATACGCAGCACCTTCCGAAAGTAAAAAAACGATTGCTGAAGAGGTTTCAGCCTCTGTACCGGTACGGCCTAATGGCACATGGTTCTTGAAATCTAGCAAACGCTGCTGCACCTCTGGCGGATAGGTATCAACCCCAGATGAAAAAATCAGTCCCGGCGCGACGGCATTGACGCGCACACCACTACACCCCCATTCCAATGCCGCTGTCATGGTAAAATTAACCATACCGGCACGTGCAGCACCTGAATGTGCCATATCGGGCGCACCATTCCACATATCCATCGCCATATTGACGATTGCGCCACCGTGGTCACACATCCATTGGTTATAGCACTCTCGAGCCATAAGAAAACCGCCAGTTAAATTGCTGCTTATGACTGCTTCCCAGCCATTCTTTGAAAGCTTCTCCACAGGAGTCGCGTATTGACCTCCGGCGTTATTTACAAGATGATCAATGCGACCAAACCGTTTAAGTACGCCTTCGACGACCAACTTTACAGACTCTTCATCACGGATATCGCACGTAAAATATTCTGCACATCCACCGCTGTCAGCAATTTCTTTCTGAACAGCCATCAACTTCTCTTGATTGCGTCCCACTAAAGCAATCTCAGCCCCCAAAGAGGCAAGCTCGTGCGCGCAACAACGACCAATACCACTACCACCACCAGTAACGATCGCAATCTGCCCTTTGAAACTATCTGCCCGGAAAACAGATTGATATGTTTTACCCGTCATTTTAAGCCCCTGCCTGAATTGACACCTATTGTCAATTACCTATGAATGTGCAACGAATTATGCCCAACTGGGACGCTCAGGACATTGTCGGAAGAGACATTATTTACTCAGAAACCCTTTTGATATCGATCAATAACCACGCATTTCCTTATGGCTGTTATGTTGATTGTGTCCAGTTGGACGATTCAGTAAGCGCGGAGATATTGCATAGTCAAGAGCGATTCGACAATCCATTGGTCATTCCGGATGGCTCACCATATTCGCCGACGACAATGACTTTTAATTACACACTTAGGAAAATATTGATGACTTACGACATTGACTTCACCGGGAAGCACGTTCTTGTCGTTGGCGGATCTAGCGGCATCGGCAACGCCATTGCTCAGGCATTCCGAACCAAAGGCGGACTAGTTCAAGTATGGGGTACCCGCGCTAGCGCTACAGATTATGTTGACGACGATGGCTCAGATCTCACAGATTTGGCCTACAGGCAAGTCGATGTATCTAGCGCCGAAGAAATCCGAGATGCCTGCGCTAGCATTGACCAATTAGATATTTTGGTGCTGTCTCAAGGTATTGTGCTTTATAAGCGTCAGGAATTCACCTCTGCAGGCTTCCGGAAAGTGATCGATACAAACCTCAATAGCCTGATGGATTGCTGCGAGCAACTCCATCCAAAACTGAAAGTAAGCCAAGGCTCCATCATCATTATTAGTTCAACTGCTGCATTTCATTCAGTTCGTGGCAATCCCGCTTACTGCGCATCCAAAACTGGCGCTATGGGTTTAACCCGAACACTGGGCGACATCTGGGCTCGTGACGGCATACGTGTTAATGGTATTGCCCCCGGACTGGTACCCACCAAAATGACCACTGTAACTACCGAAAATCCAGATGTTGCCCAAGCCGCGTTGAGCAATATTCCTCTTGGCCGCTTTGGTAGAACAGATGAAATTGCCGGCGTAGCACTCTTTCTAGCCTCACCATTATCTGCCTATGTTATCGGCCAAACCCTGCCTGTTGATGGCGGCTTAACCCTGCGTTGATAAAGGATAAATAATGAGCGAAGAAAGCTGGAGAAAACTGGTTGATGTCAATCGGCTCAGCGAATGGATGGATACACTGGGGCTAGAATCTGGCCTACTCAGCGACTTTTGCCCCTTAACCGGGGGCACCCAAAACCTATTGTTGCGTTTTAAACGAGGCAATAGACAATTTGTGCTGCGTCGCCCACCACTGCACACCAACGCCAATAGTGCTGTCACCATGCAACGTGAAGCCCGCATACTCGGCGCGCTGGCAAACACAGAGATTCCCCATCCACGCTTAATTGCCAACTGTGCTGATGAAACAATACTGGGAGCACATTTTTATCTTATGGAACCCGTGGATGGCTACACTGCCATCGGCGATTTGCCGGAATCTGTTGTCGGCAACAGCGTTTACTGTCACCAGATGGGATTATCGATGGTAGATGCTATTGCTGACTTGGGCGCTGTGGATTATAAAGCCCTTGGCTTAGCAGACTTTGGTAAAACTGAAGGTTTTTTGAATAGACAGTCAAGCCGCTGGAAAAAACAATTTGACAGCTACAATCGCTACGAAGGATGGTCAGGAAAATCTCTTGCGCCTAGTATCGATAAGATCGCCAACTGGTTAAGTCAAAATTGCCCAAAAAAATTCACGCCAGGCATTGTTCATGGCGACTACCACTTGGGTAATGTGATGTTCTGTCATGACAGGCCCGAATTGGCTGCCATCGTTGACTGGGAACTCTGCACTATTGGTGACCCGTTGCTTGATCTGGGCTGGCTAGTCACAACCTGGCCTAACCCTGACGGCAAAGCAATTGTACCCACCCTTGAAGCCAGGCCTTGGAATGATTTTTCTACAGTCGAGGAGCTTATAAACCGCTACGCCAAACACAGTCATCGCGATCTTAGCCAGCTTAATTGGTATATCGTAATGGCCTGCTACAAGCTCGGCATCATTCTGGAAGGCACTCACGCTCGCGCCTTTGCTGGCAAAGCTCATATTGATACCGGCGAAATACTTCACCAGGGTACGCTCGCGTTAATAGACAAAGCTCTCGGCTGGATGCAAACCCCTTAATCCTTCTCTAAAAATGAGGTAACAACTGTGAACTTCGACTACACACCCAAAGTAGAAGCCCTCCGCCAGCAACTGCTGACATTCATGAAAGAACACATTGAACCAAATGAACATCGCTTCAACGAAGAGGTGGCTGCAAATCGCAAAGCCGGCAATCCTTGGGTTCCCACCAAAATCGTTGAAGAGCTAAAAATAAAAGCTAAGGCTATAGGGTTGTGGAATCTTTTCTTACCCCACTCAAGCCGCCTAGAAAAAACCCTAACAAATTTGGAGTATGCACCACTAGCTGAAATTATGGGGAAAATTGAATGGGCAGCTGAGGTATTCAACTGCTCGGCGCCCGATTCAGGTAATATGGAGACACTGGAGCTCTACGGCACTGAAGAACAAAAGAAGCAGTGGTTAGATCCATTACTGGCTGGTGAAATTCGCTCATCTTTCGTCATGACCGAACCTGCAGTTGCCAGCTCAGATGCCACTAATATTCAAACCAGCATTCTACGCAAAGGCGATGAATACGTCATAAACGGCGTTAAATCCTGGATTTCTGGCGCAGGTGACCCACGCACCAAAATCTATATTGTAATGGGGAAAACTGATCCCAATGCCGACCGTCACCAGCAGCAGTCCATGATTTTAGTTCCCTCTGGCACACCAGGCATAAGTATTGACTTCCCGTATTCCGTACTAGGATATGACGATGCACCCTACGGACATATGCGCATGACATTTAAAGATGTGCGTGTTCCTGTAGAGAACATTCTACTGGGCGAAGGCCGTGGC